>Ga0055584_100008266_pt1 | contig 10206 bp, 9 predicted proteins | sample OSDHelmetaG_FD_58716 | JGI IMG/M metagenome (GOLD analysis project Ga0055584, IMG submission 58716) | Pelagic marine sediment microbial communities from the LTER site Helgoland, North Sea, for post-phytoplankton bloom and carbon turnover... | ecosystem: Environmental > Aquatic > Marine >...
CACATCCACGTCGCTGTAATCTAACTTAGCGACAATATCTGGTAATTTATTGAAATCATGACGGCCTACATCTAAGTTATCGGCGATCTCAAGTGCAATATGATCAGATACTTCAAAACCTTCTTCAGAAATATAATCCACAACCAACTGAGTTAGCGGCTTCATATAAGGCGCTACCAAAGCGATGCGTTTCGCTTTCATGATATGCAAAGCATCAACTAAAGCGCCAGCGCTAGTAATCACAGGTGCATTACCACCGTTTTCTTTGGTATGAGACGTTAAGCGCTTTTCTGATACACGATGATAACCAATTCCCATAGCCATAATAGCAACTAGGCAAGCGTAGCCTAGTACATCAACACGAGCATCACTTAGCTCTACCGCGCAACGGTCTGACTCTGCATCCATTGCAGCAAGCTCTTCCTTGACCACTTTTTTCATTCGCATACGGCTAGAATGAAACGTAAAACGATCTTCTGGAAAAATAGCTTGTCTGGCCATCAACATAGCCGGTATTTCTGTTTCCATCGTGGTATTTGAACTAGGAACGATTTGTCCAATACGATATAAATTCGTCATAATCACCTCAAGAAATTAAATAATGTTAGCGTCAGTTAACGCCACAAAGAAACCATCAAAATCATCCCATGGAATCATATGCCCTGCGTCCATTACGTGATGGATAGATAACTCAGATATTAAGCTGACTATTTCTTCTTCATCTTCAGACTGAATAACACCACCTTTACCAGCCACCATAAGCACAACAGGTACTGAAATTCCCGGTAAATCCTTATGAAAGTCATCATCATGAAAATCGTTAAAAGCTTTGACTATCGCTGGTGAATAACAAGTATGTAACCATTCTGCACGAAGCTGGCGTTGCTCTTCTGTCCAAGTAGGACAAAAAGACAGCATATCTTCTGCGCTCATACCCTCGTTAGATTGTTTGATTGAGTCTACGTACCATGGCAATTTGCTCGGGTAAGCCCTGCGACTCGGGCCTGATACTGGCGGATCAACCAAAACAGCATTACTCACGCCCGTTAATCCACGCGCTAATGCACGCGTAATAAAACGCGCGCCCATAGAATGACCTAATACAACAAAGTCTTTAAAATCCAACGCTTTTGCGAATTCAACAATGTCGTCGGCACACGTGTCTACGTCATAAAGTAGTTCTGATCCAGTAGAAGACAAGCCTCTGCCTCGCACATCCAACACATAAGTATCAAAGTGTTCTGCCAACCTTTCTGCCACAAACCCCCAAGTAATTGCAGGGCTAGTAATACCAGGGATAAGTAACAACACAGGCTGAGACGTGTCTTTTTTACCGTACCTCAAATAGTGCTGGCGGATGCCGTTGGCGTTAGCATGTGCTCCGTATCGGTAATAACTCATACAATCTCCTACTTACTTATGTCTTTTAAAGGTTCGTTATAAAGGTCGTAGCCAAAGCACCAAGCAGGATCCTCTTGAGTACGTAACCAAGTATTTGCATTGGAAGTCGCTTGAACACGCGTCGCTCGGTCTTTTCGATTCGCTTCATAAAGCTCGAATGCTGTTTCAAAATCCGATAATCCAACTTCTTCAATACAGCGTACTAACATAGCCGCATCTTCAATCGCCATCGCAGCACCTTGTGCCATGTGTGGTTTCATTGGGTGACAAGCATCGCCGAGTAATACCATGCGGTTTCTGCGCCATAATGGTAAAGGGTTACGATTTTTTAGTGGCCATTTAGTAACTGACTCTGTCGCATCAATTAACGCTTGTACTGTTCCATGATAACCATCAAACGCTTCACGCATTTCTTCGCGACTACTGTCCACAAAAGAAGCGTTGCTGTTCCAGTCAGGATCAGGCACACCAGTTACATAATAATATTCATCACGACGGCCTGTTGTGTAATACACCATCATATGGCGATCTTCTGTCCACCATTTAATACAATCTTCGAAATCATGATCAAATTTAGCTAACTGCTCACCAGTGATCAACGCTCGGTGAGCAACCCAACCACTGTATGTTGGCTCTTCTTTACCCAACAAATTTTCACGTACCATCGAGTTAATACCATCGGCACCGATAACAAAATCCGCTTTAGCTTCTGTACCATCTGCGAAAGTCATCAAGACTTCATTACCTGTATCTTCAATCGATTCTAGGTGTTTATTGAAAATCACATCTTTTTCGTCAAGTGGCGATAACATCACATCATGCAAATCACCACGATGTACGGTTACATAGGCAGCACCGTATTCTTTAAGAGCAAATTCGCCCAGTGGAATGCGTGACATGTATTCTCCAGTCAGTCCATCACGACTAAACCAGTAGTCAGGATGTGAAGACATAAGGCTGACTTTCTCTTCAATTCCCATTTTTCTGAAAATCTTCATCACATTAGGCCCCATATGAATACCAGCCCCTAATCGAGAAAATCGAGGCGCCCTTTCATATACGGTAACGTCAAAACCAGCCTGTTTTAAAAGTACAGCAACCGCTGCGCCTCCGAGGCCCGCTCCAATAATGGCAAAACGTTTTTTACTACTCATATGACACCCTCAAAAATTAAAACATAAAAGACATTTATAATGTATACACTATAGTTTTTTACATTAAAAGCCAAACTTATGTTTTTAAAATAACCAAATACTGCTATAAATTAGCTATGAAATTAAATTTCAGTATTTTGAAATAAGAAAATTAATAGCGTATGCACTATAAAAAAGCATAATTATCAAGCTTGCCCATCTATAGGGCTTACTCGTCAATTAAAGGAGAATTAAAGTGCCTGTTAGTGATAATCAATTAGTAGAAATGTTCGAACACGTCCTAACGCTCTCTAACGTAACGTCATCAGAAAGTGTAGCGATTCTTAAAAGTCACTACTCAAACCCCAGGATTGTTGATGCGGCTTTTAATGCAGCTCAACGCTTAGGCGCCAAAGTGTATGGTGTAGAACTTCCCGCTCTTAACCCACCTAAAGCCATGGGTAACGACATGACAGCGTATTGCGGCGACACACCTTTAACTGGAAATAAAGCGGCACAAATCGCCCTAGAAGCCGCCGATTTAATTGTTGATACAATGATGCTTCTGCATTCACCAGAACAAGAGCAAATCCTTAAAACAGGAACCCGAATTTTATTGGCCGTCGAACCTCCTGAAGTTTTAGCTAGAATATTGCCTACCTTAGAAGATAAGCGTCGTGTCGTCGCGGCTGAAAAAGTATTAGAAACAGCCAAAACAATGAGAGTTACCTCCGCCGCAGGCAGTGACTTTACAATGGCGCTGGGCGACTACCCTACTGTCACAGAATACGGCTTTGCTGACGAACCTGGACGTTGGGATCATTGGCCTAGCGGTTTCTTATTCAGCTGGCCTAATGAAAAAAGCGCAAACGGTAAACTGGTTATTGATATTGGTGACATTTTGCTTCCATTCAAAACCTATTGCCGTGAATCAATAACGCTAACAATCAAAGACGGCTTTATTACTGACATCATCGGTGGCTTTGAAGCTGAATACCTTCGTGATTACATGGCCTACTTTAATGATCCAGAAGTTTATGGAATATCTCATGTCGGATGGGGATTACAACCAAGAGCACAATGGACAGCGATGGGACTGCATGACAAAAACGATGGCATGTGTATGGATGCCAGAGCATTTAACGGTAACTTCCTCTTCTCTACAGGCCCCAATACAGAAGTCGGTGGTACACGTAAAACACCATGTCACATGGATATCCCTCTAAGAAACTGCACGATAGAAGTTGACGGTAATATTGTAGTTAAAGCTGGTGAAGTAACCTATCCACCAGAGTCAATAGGATAGCTATCAATACTGCCAAACCTAACCCATTTACCCAGAATCCAACCGAACATATTTATTATGTTTCACAATGAAAACATAAAAAAAGGAGACTATTATGTCCGACATAAGCAGAAGAGATTCATTACGTGTTTTAGCCGGAGGAGCAGCTTTAATGAGCTTAGGCGGAGTGGCAATGAGCCCAAAGCTCATGGCGCAAACCATAGATTCTGATGGTAATGAAAAGAGTGCCTTGATCGTCGTTGACGTTCAAAACGATTTCGTTCCTGGCGGCTCATTGGCTGTAAAAGATGGCAACGAAGTGGTTCCTCTTATCAATAAATTGAGTAAGCGCTTTAAAAATGTCGTGATAACACAGGATTGGCATAATCCAGGTCACGCTTCTTTTGCTTCAAGTTATCCCGGTAAAAAACCGTTTGAAACAACAGAACTCTATTACGGCACTCAAGTTTTGTGGCCTGACCATTGTATACAAGGAACAAAAGGCGCAGAGCTAGTAGAAGGGTTAGACATTCCTCATGCTCAATTGATTATCCGTAAAGGCTTCCACCCAAAAATAGACAGCTATTCAGGCTTTTTTGAAGCCGATCAAAAAACGCCAACAGGACTACAAAGTTACCTAAAAGAACGCGGTATCACGACATTATATGTCGTTGGCTTAGCCACCGATTTTTGTGTTGCTTGGACGGCAATGGATGGTGTCAAATCTGGTTTTACCGTCTCAGTTATTGAGGATGCAGCAAGAGCCATTGACTTAAATGGATCTCTTGATGCTGCGTGGAAAGCCATGGATGAAAAAGGCGTTGCCCGAATCCAATCAGCTACTATCCTTACTTAAAAAATAGTCAGACATAAAAAACACCCTTATCATAGTGATAAAGGTGTTTTTTTTGAGGACAATATTTATTACAAACTCGTTACCGACTCTGGAGTATCTAAATCCATAATTACACCAGCATCCTCCACTTCTATAAATTCAGTTTGTAAAGTGAATTTTTTCAGGACTTTCCGCCCACCATCATCCCCAGTCAAGCTTTTAAAAAATGGCCAAAACTCACGTCCAATCCACACAGGATGCCCTAAAGTATTATTGTAAACAGGACGAACTATTTTATTAACACCTGCTTTATTTTTTAACATCATCATTGTGTCTGAGCTAATAGCTGGCATATCAGCAAGGTAAACACCAATCGCGGTAACCTGTGAATACTCGTCTTTTTCTAACCAATAACACATCAAATCCCTTAAGCTTCCGCCTAACCCTTCATGAAAATGCGTAGACACAACAAGGGATGATTTAGAGGGTAATAGATCATTAAATATGACTAACTCATCAGAATTAGCAACAACGAGATAAATCGAATTTTCTGGGTGGACACGAACAATACGGTTCAAGGTCTTTTGTAGAATAGTCTGTCCATCCGGTAAACAGAAAAAACGTTTATCTGAACCGAAACGACGCGATGAACCAGCAGCCATGAGGGCTACTGGCAGTCGATCAACTAACATAAGAACCGATTACCGTCTTATTAAACAGAAAGGTAATTTCTACGCACATCATCATTGGCGGCTAATTCCTCCATACTTCCCTCAAAGCGAACGTGTCCATTTTCCAATACATAAGCACGATCACAAACCAAGTCTGCAAACTGTAGATTTTGCTCAGATAATAAAATGGTTAGGCCCTGTTTTTTTAGAGCCATAATCATATTCGCCATTTGCTCAACTATAACTGGAGCCACGCCTTCCGAGGGCTCATCCAGTAGTACCAAATAAGGGTTCCCCATAAGTGTACGAGATACAGTCAGCATTTGCTGTTCACCACCACTCATATTACCACCTGGGCGATGTGGCATTTCGCCTAAATTAGGAAACAGCTCAAATAACTTCTCAGCGGTCCAATAAGGCGCTCCTTCTCGTTCCGCTTGTGAACCTACTTCTAAATTTTCTAATACGGTGAGATCGGTAAATACGCGTCGGTCTTCTGGTACAAACCCCATACCCATTTTAGAAATAACATGAGGAGGGCTTTTAGTAATGGCGTTACCCATAAAGCTCACTTCCCCTTGTGTACGAGAAAGCATGCCCATAATGGCTTTCATTGTGGTGGATTTACCTGCCCCATTTCTTCCCATTAAGGCAACAACTTCACCTTTTTTCACCTTTAGATCGACATCAAATAAAATATGAGCGCGTCCATAAAAGGCATTCAAACCATTAACTTCTAAAATTGTTTCTTGCATAACATCACCTTTTAAGCCGCTTCGAATGATTTGCCACTACCAAAATAAACTTCCCGTACTTTAGGGTCATTTCTAATGTCTTCAGCGCCACCATCTGCGATCAACTCTCCTCGAGCGAATACAATCATACGATCTGCGTGTTCAAATACGACATCCATACTGTGTTCGGTAAACAGCACAGAAAGGTTTCTATCTATAACCATTTTTTTTACTAACATAACTAACTGGTTTCTTTCCTTCGGCGCCATACCTGCCGTCGGCTCATCCATTAGCAATAATTTAGGGTCATGAGCAAGAGCCATAGCCAGTTCGACTCTTTTTACATCACCATAGGCAAGTACACTACACGCCCTATCCGCTTGATCGGCCATGCCAACTTGGTCCAAAAGAACCAAAGCTTCTTCTTTGTAATAAGAAGCCGCTGGTGTCCATAAACGAAATAGTTTTTTATCGCGCGACAAAAGCACCATTTGTAGGTTTTCGAGTACTGTTAAAGAACCAAAAGTAGCGGATATTTGAAACGTACGGCCCACTCCTTCATTCCATATTTGGCGAGGGTGACGCCCTACCAGCTCGACACCTTCCAACTTAATCGAACCAGAGTCTGGTTTCAGTTGTCCATTTAGCATATTAAAGCAGGTCGACTTACCCGCTCCATTTGGCCCTAATAAGGCCAATAGCTGTCCGCGAGGTAATTCAAAGGACACATTGTTAATCGCTTTTACGCCACCAAACGCTTTATTAATGTTATCTATGGTTAATAAGCTCATTTGGACGCCTCCACTTTCTTAGTTTGCAAAGGTCTATGGTGCTTAATCCATTGCCAAAGGTGAGATAGCGTTCCCACAATACCCGCAGGAAATATCAATACGATCAATAAAATAATCATACCCAATACTGCTTTCCAGTAATCTGTTTCTCGAGCGACAGAGTCATGCAACCAAGTAAAAATACTAGCGCCAACGATAGGGCCAAATAAGGTCTGAACACCACCTAATAACACCATGACTAGACCATCGATAGATCGACCGACACCAATCGCTTCAGGTGAAATCCCTCCTTTTGAAAAAACGTATATCGCACCCGCGATACCGCCAAATAGGCCAGCGACAACAAAGGCAACCCATTGGACACGCTTCACATCAACACCAATAGCATCAGCGCGCAAAGAAGAGTCCCGAGCCGCTCGTATAGCAAGACCAAATGGTGCGAATAAAATACGACGTAATATCAAAATACCCGCAAGCATAATAGATAAGGTTAGGTAATAGAGTGCCGTTGTTGATGACAACCAATCAGATGGCCAAACACCAAAGATACCGTTACTGCCGCCAGTCACATCGTCCCACTGATACACAATAGACCAAACTATTTGAGCAAAAGCGAAGGTCAACATAGCTAAATAAACACCGCTTAAGCGTACAGAGAACCAACCAAAAACCAATGCACCTAATACCGCCAATAAAGGCCCAGCAACCAGAGCTAGCTCCATCGGCAACTTCCAAGTCACAACTAATATAGCCGCACCATAAGCCCCCAAGCCAAAGTAAGCCGCATGACCAAACGAGTGCATTCCTCCTGGCCCCATGACAAAGTGCAAGCTTGCTGCGAACAACACCGCAATAAAGATTTCCACTAAGATGATTTGAGCATAAGGGAAGGTTTCTTCAAAAACAGGCACAAGTACTAAAGCCAGCACTAACGCAGCAGTACACCATTTAAAAATTGGTAACGAAGGACGCAATGGCGGCTCAGCAGAGTGATCATTGCGCGCTGTCGCTTGAGGTTTACCTAGTAACCCCCAAGGACGAATAACTAAAATAATAGCCATGACTAAAAATTCAGCGACAAGCGTCATTTTAGACATCGGAAAATCAATACCAAAGATGTGCAATGTACCAAGAGCAATACATAAAGCCTTGATCTCAGCAATAAGTAAGGCCGCCAAAAAAGCACCGGGGATAGATCCCATACCGCCAACAACCACAACTACAAACGCAGTTCCAATAGACTCTAAATCTAATGCTAAATTAGCGGGTATTCTTGGCTCTTGTAGAGCACCACCCAAACCAGCGAGAAAACAACCTAAAGCAAATACACTGGTAAACAACCAAGCTTGATTAACACCCAGTGTTGATACCATTTCACGATCTTGTGTCGCCGCACGAATCAATACACCCCAACGCGTTTTGTTCAACAACAACCACAAAATACCTAATACAGCCGGTCCAATAACAATCATCACCAAATTATACTGAGGGAAATTTCTACCAAGTATCTCGATAGACCCTGTTAATCCTGGTGCACGAGGTCCAAATAAATCTTCTGGCCCCCAAATGAAAAGAGCTAAATCCTGCAGAATCAGAACAAGAGAAAAAGTGGCTAATAATTGAAATAGCTCTGGAGCACGATACACTCGCCTCAATATAACGATTTCAATAAATGCACCTAATAAGGCCACCGCCAAGGAGGACAAAATGATAGCTACCCAAAATCCACCAACTGACTCGCCCATGTGACTAACAAAGGTATACGAAACATACACACCTAACATATAAAACGAACCATGAGCAAAGTTCATGATTCGCGTCACACCAAAAATAAGTGACAAGCCCGACGCTACTAAAAACAGTGACGAAGCATCAACTAAGCCATTTAGTAGCTGAACTAAAAGTCCCGATAAGGTCATAAACATTTCCTTCTACTGTTTTCTTAATATTTTTTAGAAAACAACATCTAATAAGCTACGAACAGCTATAAACTAGAATAGCTGTCCGTAACCATATTTTTATCCGCTTAATTAGCAGGACGCATTGAAGCAACTTCATCATCTGAAGGCTGAACATCAGCACCATCGACATAACGGAAATCTACCATTTCACCTTTCCCATCTACCAATGCAGTTTTACCTACGAAAGCACCGAAAGTAGATTGATTATCTTGAGATCGATAAGTGATTGGACCGAAAGGTGTATTGTGAGATAAACCACTAAAAGCTTTAATCAAATCATCCGTATCAGTTGAACCTGCCTTTTCAATCAATGCAGCAATTGTTTTTATAGAGGTATACCCAACCACGGAACCTGCGCGAGGATATTCTCCATACTTAGCTTCATAAGTTGCTTTAAAGGCATTATGCTCAGGCGTATCAATTTTATTCCATGGATAACCTGTTACATACCAACCCTCTGGCGCTTCTGCCCCCATAGGATCAAGGTATTCAGGCTCGCCCGTTAGCAATGAAAAAACTGTTTTACTTTCAAACAGACCACGAGTATTTCCTTCACGCACAAACTTACCTAAATCAGCACCAAATAAAACATTAAAAATGGCATCTGGCTTGGCGTCATTCAAAGCCTGAACAACCGAGCCTGCATCAATCTTTCCTAATGGTGTTGCTTGCTCCACTACAAACTCAACACCTGGCTGTGCTTGCGAAAGTAGCTCCATAAAAGTTGTAACGGCAGACTGACCGTATTCATAATTTGGATAAACTAAGCCCCAACGCTTTTTGTTTAGTTTAACGGCATCAGGAATAAGCATGGCAACTTGCATATAAGTAGACGGTCTTAAGCGAAAGGTATAATCATTACCGTTTTCCCAAACTATCTTATCTGTCAAAGGCTCTGCTGCGAGATAAACCATTTTTCTACGCTTAGCATAATCCGTTAATGCAAGTCCGGTATGAGAAAGAAAACCACCAAAAATCATACTAACTTTTTCACGAGTTCTTAATTCTTCAGCAACACGAATAGCATCACCAGGGTTAGCATTATCATCTCGATAAAGAACTTCTAGATTTTTACCTAGAATACCGCCTTGAGAGTTTATTTCATCAAGTCCCATTTCCCAGCCTTTCTTATAAGGCCCCAAGAAAGCGGACATGGCTTTATAACTGTTTATCTCACCAATTTTAATAGTATCAGCTGCCCAGCTTGCACTCGCTACAAACGAACTTGCTAACACTCCGCCAATTAACAGTTTGCTTAGAACTTTATTCATAATCACCTCTGCTCACGTAATGAAGTTTTAGTTTTTGAAGCCTTAAACCATTTCTTTCATGTAGTACCTACTTCATGAACAGTTGCAATCATTAGACCAATATTTGATATAGATCATAAAAAAA
>Ga0055584_100008267_pt1 | contig 10206 bp, 11 predicted proteins | sample OSDHelmetaG_FD_58716 | JGI IMG/M metagenome (GOLD analysis project Ga0055584, IMG submission 58716) | Pelagic marine sediment microbial communities from the LTER site Helgoland, North Sea, for post-phytoplankton bloom and carbon turnover... | ecosystem: Environmental > Aquatic > Marine >...
ATTTGCAACTTTTTGCAACTTTTTTGTCTAAATGAAACATTTTGAAACAATTTATATATACTATCTAAAAAATTTTAAGTAATTTACGGAAATAGTTCTTTATTTTTAGTGCCTAAAAATAAATGTAGGTAAATTTACAAACCACTATTTTTGACTTGCACCTACATCTTTCTAATAAAATAGTTTTTTTGTGTTTTTTACTTAAAAACTTTTTTCTATTTTTCGATTTTGGACAATTTTTTTTTGTCCATTTTTCAATTTTACAAAAAAGTTCTTGAAAAAAATAAGCTGTTATATAATTCATCTATTTATTGAACTAACCTAATTACCTTATATGCAGTCAACTAATTATAAATATATGAAAAAATGTAGTTAAATAAATTCAACACTTTTTAATAAAATAATTATATTAATTTAGTATATAGCAATTATGATGTCTAAGAGAAATATAAAAGAATTAAAGAAAAAATCCATTTCACCTCCTAGAAGTAAAACATATATATATAAAAAACGTACATTTATGAATTTATTTACGGAAACATATGAAGATGAAGATGATGAAGATGAAATAGGATTTAAAAAAGGATTAAATCTAGGAGTTTTATGTTCACAGAAAATAGATAATGAATGGGTTTCTGATGTTCTTTTAAATGAACCAGTATCACATGTTGCAGTTGTTTTAGATTCCGATAAAGCAAAACGAGGTATGTGTATATTTAATATATCAGGTAAAGGTAGAAATAAACAATGCTATATTCATTTAGTATGTAGAGCACCATCAACTAGAATGCAAACCAGAAGAAAAAAACAAATCAAAAAAGGTAAAGATATTATGAATGATATCATTAACTTTGCCAAGAAAAAAGGATGCAGAAAGGTAAAACTAAGTGCACTTTTCCATGTTGTTGGATACTACTATAAAGTATTAGGGTTTAAATTTTCAAAAAAAAATAACAGATATTCAGATGAGCAAATGATTGAAGCAGCAAAACAAGCCGCTATTATTGATTCAGTCAATGATGAAGTTACATTTCAAGAATTACCTCGACCATTACGAACTCATATGAAGGGTGTATACAAACAAACAGGTCATGTTGCTTTAAATCAAGAAGATTATGAATCTCTTTTAGACCATCAAGAATATATACTTAGTAATGGTATTACTATGGAATTAGATATTACTCCCAATATTAAAAGAAAAAAAACCAAAAAAACAAAAACCAAAAGAAATACAAAAAAATCACGTAAAAAAACCCTTAGGGTGTAAAAATTGAATAATAATCAATATAATACAAATTATGATATTGATTATCTATAGCGAATAATAAACAAATGTCATCTACCCCTCCTGTAGACCAATGGAAATCCGTTAAGGTATATGGTTTTGATTTTAGAAGCAGACTTAAAGATATGGCTGATACTATAGACCGCCTACAACTATGGAATTGGTTTAAAAATGAATCACCACCACAAGGTAAAGGATACATGTACTGGGGACATGAAAATGTTCAAAAAATTTCAGATAATCTTGAAAATAATGACCATTCTGGTGCAACTTTTGGATTCGCAATGCGTTGTATGCAATCCATTGCGAAACTAGGATTTAATAATTGGAATTGTGAACCTGAATAAATTTACTTACGTGCTTTTGCAAGAAGAGCACAGCAACCAGATGCAACCTGTGCAACCGTATCAACATCTAATCTACCGTGAGTAGCATCTACTACTAAATCTATCATATTATGTAAAACATTCTGATCTATCATGTCTAAAAGCAACTTTTCTTTTTCATCACTGATTGGAGCATCGACAATAACCTGACGAACTAATTTTATTGCTAAATCTTTTTTCTCCGTACCCTTTAAATCTGTAGATTCCGCACATTCCATAGATAATTTAAGTACACTTATAACCGTATCAGCAGTGATATCCATATCACCTATCTTTTCTTTCAACATCTTCATGACATCTTCATTAATAGACATCTTATATTAGTTAAAGACAAAAAATTTAAATTTAACAAGTTAAATTCTTTTTTATCCAACCGCGAATTCTTTCGTCTGTTGGTACCAACATACTAAGTAACCCATCCACCATATATTTTTTTTCTGTAAAATTATCTGTTGTACTACATAACATCAAAACATTATAAATTACTTTTAATAATCTATCATCATATATGGTTTTAATTTTCTCAAATACTTTGTCTATGTTAACTGTTTCTTCTGTATTTTCTTTAAATAAATCTGGTGCTTCCATACCTAGCACATTTTTATAAAGTTTTAAAGTATGTATAATAGATGTTTGGTCACTTTTTTCATATGTTACCATTAAATTTTCTAATCCTTTAATTGCCTCTATTAAAATAAAATTAAATATTTTAATTTTTTCATTTTTATACCATTTATAATAACGTCTAATTGCATGAAATAAATAATACAGGTCATCTTTTCCATCACTATTATACCATCTCCAAGCCCCTTGAAACATAGTTGGGAACTGTAATTGCAATATATTATCCGATACACTCACCTTTGTTCCTATTGGACATGATGACAATAAAGCCAACTGAACCATTACTTGTAACGGTTCTAATATCATATCACTTCTTTCTTTTTTTTTACTAGTAACTACTTCCATATATTATATGTATACAGATTTTTCTTATATTTTTATCATAAAGCAATTAAAAAACTTTCAATAATATATTTAATGGACAATCATGAAAACATTACACTAACTGAAATACTTTTACCAGAAAATAATAAATATGTTAAACAATTTTCTAGTTTCTCTGAAGAAAAACAATTACAAATATTAAAACTAGGATTATCTACTTTTACATATTCTACTGATAAATTTAAGACTGTTATAAATGGTGAAAAAGAAGATATTATTGATAAATTAACTGGTAAACATACCAAAGAAATGAATGATATAAATAGCATCAATTCATCTTTACAATCAACAATAAGAAAATTAGAGAAGGAAAACAGAGAACAACAAAAGATATTTAAAAATACTTTAAATGATAAAATTCAAGATGAAAAACAAAGTATCAAAATAAATATTAATAGAATTTATGGAGAGAAAATACAAGAATTAGAAAATAAAATTCATGTTCTTGAAGAAAAAAAAGAAGAACTTAATAACCAAAATCATTTACAACAAAAAGAATATTATGAGAAAATTATTCAAGAAAAAAAGCAATCATCTGATGAAATAAATAAAGTAAGATTAGATTACCAAGAAAAAATAGAAGAATATAGACGACAAATGGAGATTTTTCAAAAAGTAAATCAAAATTCAACATTGAAAGGACAAAAAGGAGAAGATATTATGTATAATATTCTTATTGAACTTTTTCCCGGATGTCAAATCGATACGCATACAAGTAAAGAAGGTCATAAAGGCGATTTTTCTCTTATAGATGATACACATAGAGGAATGATAGAATCTAAAAATTATAAAAAAAATGTTCCTAAAAATGAAATTCAAAAATTTTATAACGATATCGAAAATAATAATGAAATAGATTATGCTATTTTGTGTAGTTTAAAAAGTGGTGTAGCCAATAAACCAAAAGATTTTACTCTTGAATTTATTAATGGTAAACCTGCTATTTTTCTCCATAAAGTCAAAAATAGCAAGAAAAGTGTTTATCTTGCTTATACTGTTTGTAAACTTATTTTAAAAAATATGGATTGTTTTGACATAACAAAAGAAGAAAATCAAATTAAAATGAAACAAATAGTTAAAAGTTACTTTCAAAATCATAAAAAAATAGTTTCTATGTCAAATGATTACAACAAAAACGTAAATGAAATGTTAGAAAAGCAACTAGATGATTTTAATACTATATTAAAATTAATTAATATGACTAGTTAGGTTTTTCATGTTTCAATAAATCTTTATATACAGATTCTACTTTATTAGATGTTAATTTATTTAATACTTTATCTATAGTTTTACTATTATATTTTTTTTTTGTTTTATTTAAAAATCTATTTCTAGATGGTTTATGTTTTTTTAATTGAATTTTTAATCTTCGTTTATATTCATCTGAAATACTATTTTTATATTTTCCTTTAATAGAATTAATGTTGTCAACTCTTTTTAAAGCCATAAATTTATTAAAATCAATTATTTCTCTTTCTCCTAGAAAATCGCCAGACCAAACAATTTTTTTCCTTTTACTTGGTAAAATATGAAATTTAACTGTTTTATTTTTTTTTGATTTTGATTTTGTTTTTCTTTTTTTTGTTTTTTTTTGTGTTTTCATTTTATAAATTATAAATATAAAAATAAAAATAAAAATAAAATATTTTAAATGTATATGTCAGATTATATTTATAAAATATGTGTTTTTGGTAACTACAACACTGGAAAGACCAGTTTTTTGAATTATTTACAAAAATTTAAATATGTAGACTACTATGAACCAACAATAGGAGTAGAGTATAGTTCTAAAACAATGCCTTTACCAAATGACGAAACAGTAAAACTTACATTTTGGGATTGTGCAGGACAAGAACGTTTTCATAGTGTTACAGATAATTTTTTTAAAGATGTTACTGCAGGACTTCTTTTTTTTGATATTACGAATAAAAAAAGTTATGAAAGTATTATAAGATGGGTTGAAAAATTTAGAAAAAATAATGATAAAAATATTCCTATTGTATTAGTAGGTAATAAAATAGATAAAGAAAATAGAGTAATTTCAAAACATGATGTATATATTTTAGCAACCGACTATAATTTATCTTATATAGAAATTAGTGTTAAGAAAGGTATTAATATAATGAATACAATAGATTTACTAGTAGATAAAATATATTCACAAAAAGATGAAAATAATAATATTATTAAAAATGAAGAAAAAAGAAGTTTACTTTTAAATGAAAAACAATATAGATATAGTTGTAGCGAATGCTGTATATGTTAAAACTGATACAATGATGTTGCATATATTGAAAAAGACCAATCTTGGTCATTCAAATTTACTTCAAAACCTTTATCGTTTAAAAGACGAACTTTAAATTTTCTTAATTTAACAGGTCCAAAATATACTCGTTTTGTATATTCTGGATTTCTATTTCTAAATACTATTGCATTTGAATAATCTTGTCTAGTTCTGTTAATAGGTATTCTTGTAAGTAAATCACTAGAATTTGGAGATTTATATCTATTAACAACAGTGGCAACTTTTGTACCATCTGTCAATTGAATTGTTCTCCCCGATGTATTCGCCAAAGTAATTTGCTCTACTGTATATTGTTGTTTTTTTGTTAAATTTGAAACTAAATCAGTATTTAGTTCATTTTCAGCGCATCCTCTATCAGCAGGTGGTCCTGCGACATCTTGACATTTCCATCCTTCGCCATCATCTTCTGTTTTTCCCTGATAATATTCACTATTACCGTACCGTTTGTCCATAGTTTGTGAATTATAATATTTTGGAAATTTAAAATTTTTACTAGCATTATCTACTAATGATATTAAATCTTTGTTTGGTTTATTATTATTAAAATCATCCAATGTTAACAAAAAATACTTTGGTCCAAAAGTATCTAGTAAAGAAGATGCAGTTATTTTTTCACTTCCTGATAATGTTAAATTTTTTATACGAAATCCTAAAAGCCATCCTAAATTGTATCCAATTTTACTACCAGGAGATGGTGTTTTAGAACCTTTTTCATTTAAAGTTTTTTGAGCAGCACAACCACTGCTTTCAGAATCTTCTATATAAAATTTAATATATGTTTCATGTTTATTATTTAAATTTTCTATTGTAACTTTACCACTAATAGGACTATAATAAAATTCAACTGGTATAGCATTAAGATTACATTCTGTATTTAACAAATCCATTAATTGTATAGGTGTATAGTTTCCTTCTTCTAATTCAACTTTTAATGTTTGATATTCAGTAACGGGTGGTTCATAATTTACTATAAATGATTGAGATAATCCAACTCCAGTAGACGGTATAACACCATCTATAATAACATCATTAAATCCTAATACTCTATTACCTCCAGTATCTCTAATTTTAAATATTACTCTCCATCTGTTTCCTACTTCACTAGGATTATAAACAGTAGGATTTTCACCATTACTAAATTGTGTGTTAAATTCCCCAACCCATAAATTATATATAGTGTTTTCGTCTAAATCATCTGATGTAAAAGTTAATATTGAATGTAATCCGGGACCTCCATCATCATCGTAATTTCCACTTTCCCATACAATATCACTAGATTTACCACTATTAGTTGCTTTTGTAATACCTATTTCAGGATCATGTGTATTTCTTTCTTGTTGAATACCCCTTCCTCTTCCCCACCAATGCCACCAATATCTAAGATAAGGTGGCCGTGGAGGTGTTACAGTTTCAATGGTTAATACATGGTTACTTTCTAATTGAGGAATTTTGATATCTGCTAATTTAGATAAATCTCTTTCCATATATGTAAATTCTAGAGCATTTGTACCATAATCACTTGAAAAAACATACCACGAATTTGGTATTTCTACACTTTCCAAACTAATATCTATAACATTAATCAATGGCTGATTTAAGTTAACTGTATAATTAGTAGGCTGAAATAATCTTACTTCAGGATTAAGATTGTCTACTGTAAAATTACCATTATCATCTTTACAATTATCTGAAATAGGATTTAATATCTCTCTATACTGACTATCGAAATTTACTATTCTCCTAATTTTATTTATTGTAACTGGATTTCTACTTCCCTGTGTAGTTTCTTTTGTAGCATAACTTCTTTCTTGTGATAATTTTTTTATACCTATAATATCTCTATTTGTATCTAATATCAAGTTTTTTTTTGATTCTTCTTTTTCATCTAAATATTGCTCTGTTAGCACTTTACTAGATATTGAATCATCCACTTCATAACTTTCTTCCCACGTTTCTTTATTAAAATTTTGAAAATTTTCTATTAAATATTTACCTACATCATTAAAAAATTTTATATATTTAGGCTTTTTTTTATATCTTTGTTTTAGTCTTGTAATTTTATGTACAATTATATCTTCATTTGTAGGAACCTTATCAAATTGTAGCAATTGAATTAATTCATCTAAATCATAATTTTCCACATTAAAATCTATTTCATCCATTAATATATATATATTTATTACTTTTTTTTAAAGTAAAGACAATCTCATTATTATATAATGAATAAAGGACAAATGAAAGGTATTATTTTTGCACAACTTAAAGCAAATAGTTCAAAAATTCAATTTGGTCAATCTATTAAAACTTTTAATTTATTTGATTCACAAGATAAAATTACACAACATTTAGAACTAACTGGTAATGAATTTAAACAATTATTTTATACTACATCAAATTTTACTATGCCTACACAGCAAAATGGTGAGACTGTTTTAGGAGATTTTTGTCAACTAGACCAATGGTGTGAGTCAACTAATATAGGAGAAGTTATTAAATCACCTTATTTTTTTGATTTTAAAAATGAAATATTTAAAAATTGGCAAAAAGATTTAGGTGTTAATATTTGTAATTGGGATAGTTTTAACAATAAAAGACTGTATAAGGAGTTAGACAAAATAAATAACTGGATTGAAAATAAAAATTATGAAGTAATAAAATCATTAAATTATCAAGAATTAATAAATACGTTAAAAACACCAAAACTAATGAAAGGAAATCTTATACATTTATCTATCCTTATTAAAAATGAAAATCCTAATATTTCCACTATAGAAACCGTGTTAAATTTTAGAATAAGTAAAGATGAAAATTAAAATTGAACATTAATTATTATAAAAATAATATAATCATTAATCAAACTATGGCATCACTCGCAGGAGAAACAAAAAAGTCAACTAAAACCAAAACCCCTCCAACACAGTGTGGTATTTGTTGGAATGATTGTAATAAATCAAACCGTAAGGTTGTTAAATGTCCATACTGCCCATTGGAGGCTTGTAGGACTTGTGTAAAATATTATTTGACATCTAAAACTGATTTGGCTCATTGTATGGGTTGTAATAAACCGTGGGATAGAAAATTTCTTCAAGATGCTTTGACAAAAAGTTATTTTAGCGGAACATGGAAAAATCATCGTAAGGGTATGCTTTTTGAAACAGAAAAGGCCCGATTTCCAGATACAATGCCAAAGGTTGAAAAAGTCATTAAAATAAAAAAACATGAAGAAGATTTAAAAACTCTTAAAGAGGCTGAAGATGAAGCCTATACAGCATACATTGCAGCAAAACACAAGGTAAATGCAGTAAATAGTAAAATTCAAGATATTAAATATGGTTACAATAGTTCTAAAGAAGAAAAGAAAGTATTTATTAAAAAGTGTCCAGGAGATGATTGTACAGGATTTCTTTCTTCAGGATATAAATGTGCTTTGTGTGAAGCCAGAGTTTGTTCTAAGTGTCATGAAATTATGGGTTTTACACCTAATTGTAAGGAAACTCATGAATGTGATCCTAATACAGTAGCCGCTGTTGAACTTATTAAGCAAGAAACGAAACCTTGTCCGCAATGTGCTTCTCCTATTTACAAAATTAGTGGATGTGACCAGATGTGGTGTACTTGTTGTAATATTGCATTTAGTTGGAGAACTGGACTAAAAGTTACGGGTACAATTCATAATCCTCATTATTATGAGTTTATGAGGCAAAATGGTGGAAATGGTGTTCAAAATCCGGGAGCAGTTAATTGTGGTGGATTACCATATCATAATCAAATGACTACTGCTACTAGATACTTAAAGCATTATAAAGATAATTTTGGTTCGTTTTATAACTGGTGGATAAGTGATGCAACAAATTATTTGCCAATGGTTCATAGAGGGGCGCAACATTTTCAACATACTATTCTGGATCCCATTCGCAGAGATATACAAAGAAATCGTGATAATGAAGATTTAAGAGTACGATATATTATGAAAGAAATTACAGAAGATAATTTTAAAACAACATTGATAAAGAGAGATAATGCTTTTGAAAAAAAGCAAAGTATGCTTCATATTTATGAATTGATGGGTGCTACTTTTGTAGAAACAACCATTTCTATTTATAATCTTTCGATTGCATTTTACAACGAAATTAAAAATAAAAAAATTCAAAGCGAAGAAGTTCAAAATAGTATAAAAAAGTTTGTTGATATGTATAAAGAAAGAAAGTTGAATTTAGATAAGGTTCGACAGTATTGCAATAAAGAACTCGTTAAACTTTCATTAGTTTACAATCAAGTAATTGAAATAATAGATGATAAATTTATTACTTCTAAAATGAAAAAACAAGAATGTCAGAAAATATTGAAATCAAATAACTTTTCATTTGTTCCTGTTTATAAAAATGAAAGAATACAATATACAAATGGTAAAACATATAGAACTAGGCGACCTAAGTATGTAGGTTTAGATGAATAATGTAGTAAAGAATTTACATACAATATCTAATAATTGAAAATCTTTTTTTAATGCTTCACATATGTGACCTTTTTTGGTTTTACCACATAAACGACATTTTTTATTTTCTTGTATTTTTTTAACGATTATTTTACTGCAAACATGATTCTTTTTTGGAAGTCCGCATTTACTACATCGATAACTCCTCTTTTCTGGTTTCCTAACGTTTTGACATGTCAAAATTCTATCGAAACTTAAAATACTACAACCTTGTCCTCTTTTAAAATGATTATATCCATAAAACAAAATAGTTTCAAGAAGTTGAAGTATTTTTTTATTTTTTTCTGTTTTTAAAAGTGACTCTCGTGAAATATGATAATCACCTTTATAAACATATCGATTCCATGTTTGACTTTTATATATTCTAGTTCGATTACTAGGAATATAAATATTTTGAATTAATCCAATACCCATTATTTGGTTTTCATCATTATTCATTTCAATAACAAAAATATACTCATTTTTTTTGATATTGGTTGCAATTTTTTTATCGAATCCGTAAATACATCCATCCCATCTTTTTTTCTCTTTCCACTTTAAATTTTCCAAATATGTTTTATTGTTAAATCTTGCTGTTCCTATATGAAATGGTTTTTTTTTATATAATTGTGGCATTTGTAATAATTATCTTATTACAAATATCTCTCCAAATCAATTTATCGTTTCTTTCTGCGTGATTTTCTTCTGCGTGATTTTCTTCTGCGTGATTTTCTTCTGCGTGATTTTC
>Ga0055584_100008269_pt1 | contig 10205 bp, 10 predicted proteins | sample OSDHelmetaG_FD_58716 | JGI IMG/M metagenome (GOLD analysis project Ga0055584, IMG submission 58716) | Pelagic marine sediment microbial communities from the LTER site Helgoland, North Sea, for post-phytoplankton bloom and carbon turnover... | ecosystem: Environmental > Aquatic > Marine >...
CCGAGCGCGAGGGTGCCGAGCGCGCCCATGCGGCGGCGCATCTGCGGGCGGCGCTCGACGTCGGGGACAGCTGCCCGGTCTGCGGGGGCGTCGTCGGCGCCGACTCCCCCGCACCGGCCCCGGAGCGCGAGCGCCTGGAACACTCGGTGGCCGGCGCCGAGGCCGACATGGCGCACGCCGAGCGGGCGGAGCGCGACGCCGGCGAGGCGGCGGTCGCGGCGAGGGCGCGCCACGATGCGGCGCTCGCGCGGGCGGCGGTCGCGAGTGCGGAGATCCCCCCCGGCGCGGGCGACGACGCCGCCACGTCGGCGGCCGTTGCCGCGGCGGCGCGGGCGGAGGCGGCACGCCGCGCCGCGGACGCGGCGGCGGCCGAGGCCGGTGCGTCCGCGGCGGCGGCCGCGAGGGCGCTCACGGACGCGGAGGGCGAGCGGGCGCGGCTGGCGGCGCGCCTCGGCACCTGGGCCGCCGCGAGCGACCCGGCGGGCGCCATCGGCCGGGCGCAGGTCGAGGTGGCCTCCCTCGAGGAGCGACTGCGTGAAGCCGAGGCGGAAGCGCGACGAGCGGCCGATGTGCGCGAGGTGGCGGCGAGCCGGATGGCCGACCTCGATGCCGGTCCACTTCGCCGGCTCGCCGGGGCGGTCGCGGCGCTCACGGACCGTCTCGGGCATCCGCGGGTGGAGCCGTCACCAACCGCGCTCCTGGCGGCCGCCGACGAGGTGGAGGTCACCGCGACATCGACGATCGCCGATGCCCGAGCACGCGCCGACGCCGCCGCGGCACGCGCCGCCAGCGCCGCGGAAATCCTGCGCGGCCGCGGCGCCGAACTGGGCGTCGACGCACCGGGGGACCTGCCCGCCGCGCTCCGTGCCGCCGACGGCGCCCTGGCCGACGCGCGGGGAAGGCTGCGCGAGGTCGTCCATGCCATGCGCGAGGCACGCCGCCTGCTCGGCGAGGAACGTCGCGCCGGCGAGGAGGCGTCCCATGCCGATCAGGTCGCGATCGACCTGCGCGCGAACAGGTTCCCGCGCTTTCTACTTCAGCGCTACCGCGAGCGACTCGCGACGTCCGCGTCGGCCCGTCTCGAGGAACTCAGCCGCGGCGTCTACAGGTTCTCGGGTGTCGGTGCCGATCCGCTCGCGATCGTCGATCGCCTGCATCCGAAGGCCAGCCGCCCGGCGAGCACGCTGTCCGGGGGCGAGGCATTTCTCGCCAGCCTCGCGCTCGCGCTCGGGCTGGGGGACGTCGCCGCGGGATCGGGCGGACGCCTGGACTGCCTGTTCCTCGACGAGGGCTTCTCGACGCTGGACGAGGACTCCCTGGAGGTCGCGCTCGCGGCGGTGGAGCGCCTGGCCGGTGGTGGTCGCCTGGTGGGCGTGATCACCCACATCCCGGGTGTCGCCGACCGTCTCGGTGCCGAGATCAGGGTGCGCAAGGACGCCGCCGGCACGAGTCGTGTGGTGGTGGCCGCGTCCGACGTCGAGGGCGTCGGCGCGTCGGCCTGAGGAGCCCCGAACCAGTCCGCGACCGGTCGCCCGATCGCCGCATTCGCGGCGGGACCCGGCAACCCAACGAGAACGACCCGGCGCGAGCGCGCGCCCGCCGGCGAGCGCCGCCCCGGTCAGCGCGAGCGCACGGCCTCCCAGGCCGATGACGAGCACCGGCAGGCCGAGGTGCGACGCCGAGAACGCCCCCCTGCGCAGCGATCCCGACCGCCAGGACGTTCCAGCGATGGCGGGGACGGGGCGAGGGCACGGCGGCGGATTCTCGTACGCCACCCCCCGCCGGGCCGGTCGGCCGGGGCGTCCTACGCCGCCCTGCCGCCCAGGTGCTCGGCGAGGAACGACTCCATCGCGCGGTACGCATCGAGGCGGTTCTCGGGGCGGGCGAAGCCGTGGCCCTCGTCGTCCTTGACCAGGTACTCGACGGGCACGCCGCGCTCGCGGAGCGCCGCCACGATCTGGTCGGACTCCTGCTGGGTCACGCGCGGATCGTTGGCACCCTGGATCACGAGCAGCGGGGCGCGGACCCGGTCGACCCGGTTGAGCGGCGAGCGCGCCTCCATGTCCGCACGGGCCTCCGGATCCTCGGGGTCGCCCACGTACCTGAACCACGTGCTCTCGAGGAAGGGGCGCCAGTAGGCCGGGAAGGAGCGGACCAGCGTCACCAGGCTCGACGGCCCCACGAAACTGATCGCGGCGGCGAACACGTCCGGCGTAAAGGTCGCGCCGACGAGCGCCGCGTAGCCGCCGTACGAGCCGCCGTAGATCGCGACACGGTCGCGATCTGCCACCCCTTCCGCGATCGCCCAGTCGACGGCGTCGATGAGGTCGTCGTGCATCTTCCCGGCGAACTCACGCTCGGCGGCGTGCGTGAACGCCTTGCCGAAGCCGGTCGAGCCGCGGTAGTTGACCTGCAGGACCGCGTAGCCGCGATTGGCGAGGAACTGGGCGGTCGGGTCGTAGCCCCACGTGTCACGTGACCAGGGCCCGCCGTGGACGTAGAGCACCATCGGCTGCGGCGTGTCCGCACCGGCGTCGAGCGGCATGGTGAGGAGCGAATGGAGCGCCAGGCCGTCACGTGAGGTGATCGTGACCGGGCGCATGGGGGCGAGCGTCGCGGGGTCGAGCCACGGGCGGGACCGGTAGAGGAACTCGTGGTTCCCGGAGCCGCGGTCGACGAGGAAGGTCGCGCCGGGATCGCGGTCGTCATCGAAGGCCACGATCCACGCCGTCTCGTCGGCATCCTGGCCGCTCACCCTCGGATCCCCGTGGTGCAGGCCCGCGAACGCCTCCCAGTCGTGGCGGAACCGCTCGTCGTGGAACGAGATGTGGAGGCGGTCACGCATGTAGGCGGCGCCGAGCAGTTCGCCGGTCCGGTCCGAGATGATCGGGCCGGCCAGGTCGACCTGGTCGTCCTGGTCGACGACGACCTCGCCGCCGCTCGCGAGGTCGAGCCGGACGAGTCGGCTGAGATCCGAGCCGCGGGCGCTGCCCACCCAGAGGGCGGTGCCGTCGGCGGTGAACGCGTACGGCGTGCCCTCGTCCTCGTTGGCGTACCCGGCGACGACCGCGAACGGATCCCGCTCGTCGTCGCGCGCGAGGATCTCGTAGTCACCCGACGGCGTCTGCGCGTACGCGGCACGCACACGGCCGTCGCGGTCGGGCAGCCACCCGATCACGTTGCCGGGGTTCTCCGCAACGAGCGTCAGGCGGCCGTTCGCCAACCGCAGGCGGTATGCGTCGAACCGGTCCGGGGAGCGGAGGTTCATCGAGACGACCGCCTCGCGCGGGGCGCTTCGAGGGAGCGCGACCAGGCTCGCCCGGACGCCCGGGAACGGGGTGAGGTCGCGGGCGCGGTCGGGGCGCGCGACCTCGGCGGCGAGGACGTGCCAGTTCTCGTCGCCGCCCTGGTCCTGCATCCACAGGATCATCCGACCGTCTCGCGACCACGAGTAGGAGCGGATGCCCCGGTGGCGGTCGTCCGTCAGTGGCCGCGCCTCGCCACCGTCGCGCGGACGCAGCCAGACGTTCAGCACGCCGTCGCGCGGCGCCAGGAACGAGACCGTGCCCCCGTCGGGCGAGAGCTTCGCGAGCGCCCGCTCTGGGTTGTCGAAGAAGTGCCGGAGCGGGATCAGGGGTGCCACGGCCGTCGATGGTAGAGGACGGGGTCCACCGCCCGGCGGCGATCCGGCGTGCCTCTACTCGGTCCGCCGACGCAGCGTGAGCGCACCCAGCACGAGGCCGACCACGGACACCCCGGCGGTCACCCCGATGTCGATCCAGAACCGCGTGCCGAGCGCCGCCGGGTCGGCGACGCGGGCGAGGGCGTCGTAGGCGTAGGTCATGGGCAGTGCGTAGGAGACGCCCTCGAGCACGGGCGTCATCTGGTCACGAGGAACGAAGAGACCGCACAGGAGCAGCTGCGGAAAGACGAAGGCGGGCATGAACTGGACCGCCTGGAACTCGGTCTGCGCGAACGCCGACACGAACAGGCCGAAGCAGACGCCGAGCACCGCGTTCAGCAGACCGACTGCGGCGACCGCGGCGGCCGGACGGGCGCTGTCGAGGTCGAGGAGCCCGAACGCGACCGCCGAGATGACCACGATCTGGACCGCGGCCGCGAGCGTGAAGGCGATGGCGTAGCCCGCGAGGATGTCGAGCTTGCCCGTGGGCATGGCGAGCAGCCGCTCGAGCGTGCCCGAGGTGCGCTCGCGGAGCATCGCGATGCTCGTGACGAGGAACATCATGATGAGCGGGAACAGGCCGAGCAGCGGGACACCGACCTGGTCGAAGAGCGCCGGCTGGCTGTCGAACATGCCACGCAGGATCGCGAGCAGCACGGCCGGGACCAGCAGCAGCAACGCCAGCGTTCGGCGGTCGCGGATCAGTTGGCGCAGGACGCGGCGGGCGATCGCACCGGTGGCGCGCGCGCTCACGACGCAGGATCCTCGCGCTCGACCACCCGCAGGAAGGCGTCGCTCAGGTTCTCGGCGCCGGTCTCGCGGAGCAGCTCGTCGGGCGTGCAGTCGCGGATGATGCGTCCGGCGCGCATCAGGAGGAGCCCGTCGCATTCGGCCGCGTCGTCCATCACGTGGCTCGAGACGATGAGGGTGACCCCGTCGTCGCGCAGCCGGCGGAAGTCCTCCCACAGCTCGTTTCGGACCACCGGGTCGAGCCCCACGGTCGGCTCGTCGAGCACGAGCAGCCGCGGCGCGCCCAGCAGCGCAACCCCGAGCGACACCCGCGAGCGCTGCCCACCCGAAAGCGCGTCGACGCGGCGGTCGGACGCGTCGCCGAGCCGCAGCGCCCCGATCACGCGCGCGGCGCGATCGAGCGGCGCACCGAGGATCCGCGCGAAGTGGGTCAGGTTCTCGTGTGCGGTCAGGTCGGTGTAAATGGCCGGGGCCTGCGTCACATAGCCGATCTCGGCACGCAGCGCGGGGGCTCCGGCGGGCCGCCCGAGCACGACCGTCTCCCCGCCGGCGACGCGTTGGGTGCCGACGATCGTGCGCATGAGGGTGCTCTTTCCGCACCCGCTCGGGCCGAGCAGTCCGGTGATCCGGCCGGCGGGCACGGTGACCGTGAGGTCCTCGAGCACCGGCCTGCCGCCGCGCACGACATGGAGCCCCCGGATGTCGATCGCAGGAGTCGCGGAGCCGGCAGTCATCGCGTCGCGGTGTCCGAGGTCGGCCATCGGGTCCCGGATGTTCGTGAACACTCGCAATAGGTTCGGGCCCGGCACCGCCGGGCACGGACGCCGGCGGGGCCCGGGGTCCCCGACGGTCGCGGGGTCGGGGGATCACGCCTCGGCTAGTCGTCGCTGTCGTCCTCGTCCTCCCCGTCATGCCGACCCGAGTCGTCCCCGCGCACCTCCCCCCCATCGTCGTCGTCATCGCGGAGACCGTCGGTGTCGCCGGTCCGCGTCGCCGGCGTGTCGCTCGTCGTCACGACCGACGGGGGCGCCGTCTGCACCGCCGCGGGAGCGGTCTCGGTCGACCCGGCGGTGACCGGGCTCGCGCCCGGGTCGACTTGACGGAGCTGCCCCAAGGGCGTGTCCGTCCCCGCGGCGTCGAGCAGCGCGAGGTTGGCGAACGTCGCCGCGGCCGCGACGGCGACCACGGCGACCACCACCAGCACGACGCCCCCGCGACCGCGGAGGATGGCGGGCATCCTCATACCCCCGGTCCTCCATGGGTCGCGGTCGCCGGTCCCACGACGCCATCCTTGCGCGCCTGGCGGCGGCGTGTCGACCGACGTGGGGCCCTCGCCACCCGCCACGTCGTGAGGGCGGCGATGATGCCGACGGCGCTCGCATACATCGCCAGCACCCAGGGTCGCCCGGTGTCGGTCCCCGCCGTGATGCCGTGCACGGTCGCGAGCGCGAAGGCGCCATAGGCGAGCATGTGCAGGCGTCGCCAGGCCCGGACGCCGATGTGCCCGCGGATGCGCGACGTCACCTGGACGATGAGCAGGAGCTCCATCCCGATGACGCCCAGGGCCGTCCAGAAGGCGCGGTACGGCACGAGACCGGGGACGACCAACGCGAGCGGAGACACATCCACGAACGTGTCGGCCACGAGCGATGCGCCGTGGACCCCGACCGCGACGAGCGCCAACAGGGACAGTTGCCCGTGCGCCGCGACGAGCTGGCCCGGCGTGAGTCCGAGCACACGCGTCCGGGATCGGACCATCAGTCCGGCGGCCATAGCGCCGGCGAGGAGGAGATAGGCGACGATCCCCCCCGCGCGGGCGAGGATCCACGGAAGCATGTCCGGACTCACGCGACCCCTCCCGCGAGGATGGCCCGGCCGTGGCGGGGCACGAGGACCGCCGGAACCGACCATCCGTTCGCGAGCGCGGTGCCACGGCCCGCACCCGCGACGAGCAATGCGGTGGCCATGGCCTCGGCCTCGCCCGCGCTCGGTGCGACCGCCGTCGCCCGCAGCAGGTCCGACCGCGACGGCCGTCCGGTTCGAGGGTCGATGACGTGATGCTGCCACCGCCCGCCACGCCGCCAGCGACGCCGGTCGAGACCCGATGTCGCGAGCCCGCCATAGGGCAACGAGAGCGTGAGCGCGCCGGCGCCGGTGTCGAGCGAAACGGTCCACGGCACGTCGCGGCGGGGCCCACCCGCCGCGAGGTCGCCGCCCACATTCACGAGCGCCGGTCCGGCCGATGCGAGGAGCGCGCATGCCCGGTCCGCCGCGACGCCCTTCGCGATCCCGCCCAGATCGAGCTCGACCTCGGGGGCGAGTGTGATCGAGCCGTCCGTGGCGACGACGACGCCGCCGCCGCCGGGCCTGCCTGGTCCGGGCGCCTCATCCCGGTCGCGAAGCAACTCGAACGAGCGGTCGTAGCCCGCGGCGCGCACGGCCCGGCCGACGGACGGATCGAACAGACCCGCCGTGCGCGTTCTGAGGGCCAGGGCGAGCGCGACGACCTGTGCGAGCACAGGGCTCAGCGTCGCGGCACCATCCCGATTCAGCCTGCTGAGCTCCGACTCGGGACGGAATCGTGACAGTCCGGCCTCCAATCGTTCGATCTCGCGCCGAGCAGCCGCAAGCGCGGCCTCGGCGGGGTCGCTCGCCGTGACGTCGAGGAGCAATTCGACGTCGGTGCCCATCGCCTGGAACCGCCGCCGAAGCATCACGAGCTCGCGCTGCTGGTCACGGGGGGTGCCGTCGTGACCGCCACGGGCGGTGCCGGGGCGGGGGCCGGTGCGGCCGGCGGCGGGGGGCTCGGTGTGGCCGCCGACCCGGGGGCCGACGCGAGCTCGTCGAGCCGCTGCTGCACGGCTCGCGCGCGGTCCAGAACGGACTGCGCGCGCGCAGACAGCCCTGTGGCAGGAGCCTGCGCCGGGGCCGCTGCGGTCATCGGCCCCGGGTCATTCCTCCAGGGCGTCGGATTCGCCGCGATCGCGCTCGTGACGGCGATCGAGAGCGCGATGCTCGTTGCGGCGACGGCTCGTCGGACGCCCGCCATCAGTCGTCATCCTCGTGCCCGTCGTCGCCGTGCTCGTCACCGTCGCGCGAGTCGTCGTCCTCGTGCCCGTCGTCGCCGTGCTCGTCACCGTCGCGCGAGTCGTCGTCCTCGGACCAGGACTCGACGTCGCGCCCCGCGCGCGTTGCGCTCGCCACCTGCGGCGTCTGCTCCACGCGCACCGCGGACGGCGGCGTCGCCACGGCGAGACGCTCGCGCTCCAGCAGGCGGGCCCGCGCCTCGGCCGCGGCGACCGCCCGCTCCGCGCGCTCGATCGCCCCGAGCCGTGCGTCGTCGGGGGAGCTCGTCGAGAGCACGGCCGCGGATGGCGGCGCCGACTCCGACCCCGGGGCATCGGGTGCGATCTGGCTCAGGCCGACCACACCGCCGACGCCCGCGAGGCCCGCGAGTCCGGTCACCAAGAGCGCCTTCATGCCGCATCCTCCATCGTCGACGTCACGGCATCGACGGTAGGACCGGCCGCGTTCGGGCGGGCACCCGGATCGCCCAGGATTCGCCTCGGCGATGGTAAGGGAATGGCAAGGCGTCGCTCGCATGGGCCATCACAGGGCATCATTGGTCCATGCGCCTGCTGGTGGTCGAGGACGACGATGGCATCGCGGACCCGCTCGTGACCGGCCTGCGGCGGGAGGGGTTCGAGGTGGAGCGCGTCGCGCGTGGTCAGGATGCGCTCGACGCGGACGAGCCCGACCTCGTGCTCCTCGATCTCCGCCTCCCGGACATCGACGGCTATGCGGTCGCCCGCGAGCTCCGTGCCCGATCGATGGTCCCGATCATCATGGTCACCGCGAAGGGCGAGGAGGTCGACCGCGTCGTCGGCCTCGAGCTGGGCGCGGATGACTACGTGGTCAAGCCGTTCGGCCTGCGCGAGCTCGTGGCCCGGATCAACGCGGTCGCCCGCCGAGCCTCGGCGGGGCCGACGAGGCCTCACGAGTCGACCTCGCACATCGGTCCGCTCCTGATCGATCGGCGGGCGCACCGCGTCCTGCTCGACGATGACCCGCTCGCGCTCACGCCCAAGGAATTCGATCTCCTGGCGCTCCTGGCGCGGGATCCGGGCGCGGTCGTGAGCCGCCGCCGCATCCTCGAGGAGGTCTGGGGCACGCGCTGGTACGGGCCGACGAAGACGATCGACGTCCATGTCTCGGCGCTGCGCGGCAAGCTGGGCGACCCCGGCTGGATCGAGACGGTGCGCGGTGTCGGCTTCCGCCTTCGGGACACGGGGTGACCGGCCGCCTCGTCGCGACCTATCTGCTCCTCGCCGTTGTCGTCCTCGTCGCACTCGAAGTGCCACTCGGGATCGTCAACCAGCGGGGCCAGGTCCGCGAGTTCGAGCGCCGGGTCGAACGGGACGCCGTCGCGCTCGCCGCGCTCAGTGAGGACGTTCTTCAGGCCGGCGCGACACCTGGTGACGCGGCCCTGCGCAGGATCTCCACCTCGTACGGCGAGTCGTCGGGTGCCCGGGTGGTCATCGTCGACGCGGCGGGGCGGCTCGTCGCCGACTCGGACACGGCCCGCCCCCTTGGCCGCTCCTTCTCCAGCCGCCCCGAGATCGCCGACGCGCTCACGGGCGGCGTGGCGATCGGGACCCGGCGCTCGCAGACCCTCGGTGACCGGCTGCTCTACGTCGCCGTACCCGTCTCCTCCGGCGGAACGGTGCGCGGTGCGGTCCGCGTGACGATCCCGATGTCCAGGGTTGACTCACAGATCCGCCGCTACTGGCTGGCCCTCGGGGGGATCGCGCTCGTCGTACTGGTCGCGGTGGCGATCGCCGGGCGGGCGCTGGCGCAGTGGGTCAGCCGCCCGCTGACCCGTCTTCGCAACACCGCCCGTCGGGCGGGCGGCGGAGATCTGGCCGCGCGCGCGGATGTGACGCAGGGCCCGGCGGAGGTGCGTGAGCTGGCACGGGACTTCGATGAGATGGTGGCGCGCCTCGAGCGACTCGTGTCCGCCCAGGAAGAGTTCGTCGCGGATGCGTCGCACCAGCTTCGAAGCCCGCTCACGGCGCTTCGCCTCAGGCTCGAGAACCTGACCCAGGCGGTCGCGACGCCCGACGACGTCGAGGCGGCGATCGGCGAGGTCGACCGCCTCAGCCGGTTGGTCGACGGGCTCCTCGCGCTCGCCCGCCTGGATCGGGCGCGGGCACCGCGAGCGCGCGTCGACGTGGCCTCCGTCGTTGCCGAGCGGGCCGCCGCGTGGGGACCCGCCGCGGCCGAGGTCGGCGTTCGGATCGTCGCGGAGACCGCCGGGGCGGCCGAGGCCGAGCTCGGGACGGGCTCCCTGGATCAGATCCTCGACAACCTGATCTCGAATGCCCTGGATGCCTCTCCGCCCGGCGAAACCGTGGTGCTCGGCGCCGGTCGCGCCCGCGCTCGGATCGAGGTCGTCGTTGAGGACCGCGGGCCGGGCATGACCGACGAGCAACGGCGGCGTGCGTTCGACCGGTTCGCGAGCTGGCGCGACTCCGGGGGGACCGGCCTCGGGCTCGCGATCGTCCGCCGATTGGTCGAGGCGGACGACGGGGAGGTGGCGCTGGAACAGGTCGCGCCCCACGGCCTGCGGGTCCGGATCTGCCTTCCCGCGGTGGCGGGAAGGCAGTCGGGCGCGGCCACCGACCGGGACACGGCACACGCGGGATGACCGCGTCGGGCGCATCCCCGGCACCGCCGAGGGCGACCCGAGCGAGTGCGCCGGACATGCGCACGC
>Ga0055584_100008270_pt1 | contig 10204 bp, 12 predicted proteins | sample OSDHelmetaG_FD_58716 | JGI IMG/M metagenome (GOLD analysis project Ga0055584, IMG submission 58716) | Pelagic marine sediment microbial communities from the LTER site Helgoland, North Sea, for post-phytoplankton bloom and carbon turnover... | ecosystem: Environmental > Aquatic > Marine >...
CTTTATTAGCCCAGAGAGTTTTACCTTTATCGAGTCGGCGATCATTCTGGCTGTAGTCGTTCTTGGCGGCATGGGCAGTCAGCTTGGTGTCGTCATTGCTGCAATCCTATTGATTGGTCTTCCTGAATGGTTCCGGGAACTCCAGGATTATCGGATGCTCGCTTTTGGCGCGCTGATGGTGGCTATTATGGTCTGGCGGCCCAAAGGTATTCTGTCGCATAGAGAACCGACCCTTTACCTCCATGAAAAAGACGCAGAGGCGAGCAGATGATGCAGCCTCTGTTATCCGTCGAACATCTTACAATGCGCTTTGGTGGATTAACGGCTGTCGATGATCTTTCGTTCGAAGCAGCAGACCGTGAAATAACGGCGATCATCGGCCCCAATGGCGCTGGTAAAACCACAGTATTCAATTGTTTGACCGGATTTTATCCGCCAACCGTCGGTCGTCTGGGCGTGGCATTCGGGGCATCAACATTTCAGCTGGAACGGATGGAAGGCTTTCGGATTGCTCGTGAAGCCCGAATTGCCCGGACATTTCAGAACATTCGTTTGTTTCCGCAAATGTCTGTCCTGGAAAACCTTGTTGTGGCTCAACATACGAAACTCATGCAGGCGTCTTTATTTTCGATAGCGGGATTGTTGGGGCTCCCGCGTTATCGATCAGCAGAGGAAGAGGCTGTTAAGAAGGCAAGACAATGGCTCGAGCGTATAGGGCTTTTATCCCGATCAGACTGGGATGCTGGCAATTTACCTTATGGAGATCAGCGTCGGCTCGAAATTGCGCGGGCGATGTGCACCGATCCGGTCATGCTATGTCTGGATGAGCCAGCAGCGGGCTTGAACCCTCGGGAGTCGGCGACGTTAAATGAATTACTGATTTCTATTCGGGACGACGATGGCATAGGGGTTCTCTTGATCGAGCATGATATGAGCGTTGTCATGGAGATTTCCGACAAGATCATCGTCCTCGATTATGGGCGCAAGATCGCAGACGGGAAGCCCGATGCCGTAAGGTCTGACCCAGCGGTCATACGGGCTTATCTTGGTGACGATGGTGACGCTCAGGAAAGTTCACATGTCTGAATCGATGTTAGTGCTCACCGGAATAGATGCATTTTATGGTCGTATACAGGCATTGCGGGGTGTTTCCTTAGATGTAACCTCCGGCGAGATTGTTAGTCTTATTGGGGCCAATGGCGCCGGAAAAACGACGCTGCTGATGACCGTATGCGGTGAACCCCGGGCAGCTGCTGGTACAATTTTGTTCAACGGAAGCGATATTACACAAATGCCGACGCATGAGATCGCGCGTGCCGGCGTCGCGCATTCCCCGGAAGGTCGCCGAATATTTTCTCGCATGACCGTCCATGAAAACTTGTTGATGGGAAGTGTTGCTAATCCAGATGCGAACCAGAGATTGGCTTTTGAAAAGGTTTTTGATCTGTTTCCGAGGCTGAAGGAACGACGAGATCAGCGCGGAGGAACATTGTCAGGCGGTGAACAGCAAATGCTGGCCATTGGTAGGGCCCTGATGGGTAACCCTACATTATTGCTGCTCGATGAACCTTCCTTGGGGTTGGCACCTATGATTGTTACTCAGATTTTCGAGGCCATTAAGCGCTTAAATGAACAGGACGGGATGACGGTGTTTTTGGTTGAGCAAAATGCTTACCATGCATTGCGTCTCGCCCATCGAGGGTTTGTCATGGTCAATGGCACTATTTCGCTTTCGGGAACTGGCGATGAGCTTCTGGGAAATGCGGAAGTTCAAGAGGCGTATCTGGAAGGTGCTGTAAAGAAAGTTGCCAAAGTATGAGCAATGAACTTCTCGTTTTTTCGTTGTTTACTGTGGTCTTTATGGGCGGAGCGGGCTTTCTCACCGGGCAGGCGATTGCCAATACATGGCGCTCTGTATTTCAGCTTGGAGCCTATTGTTTAATTTTGGCAGCGTTTGATCGCATTCTTGTATTTGCCCTCTTTCAAGGGGATTTTTTATCGTTATCCGGCTATGTGATCGATTGCTTGGCTATCATGGCAATCGCATTGCTTGGTTTCAGACGAACCCGGGCCCGTATTATGGTTAGGCAATATCCATGGCTCTATGAACGAAAAGGGTTGATGGGATGGAGGGATGTAGACGGCGCCTAGTTTGAGACTCTTGCCGCCCATAGAGAGTTCGTTAAGATCGATAGGAAATATTGCGTTTTAAAAAGCTTCAAGGGCTAGGACTGGCGATTGGGGCATAATTTTCGAGTTAGGAGAAGTAAATGAAAACGGGTTCTTTGAGCGTCTTGGCGCTGTTGGCGCTTGGTGTAACAAGTGGCATGGCAAAGGCAGAAATAGCCATTGCGACAGCAGGGCCGATGACCGGACAATATGCCTCCTTTGGCGAACAAATGCGAAAAGGGGCAGAGTTGGCGGTGAAGGACCTTAATGCGCGAGGAGGGGTTCTTGGACAGAAGCTCCGTCTTGAAATCGGTGATGATGCCTGTGATCCGAAACAAGCGGTTGCTGTGGCCAATCAGCTTGCTTCCAAAGGTGTTAAGCTGGTTGCAGGCCATTTTTGTTCGGGGTCTTCGATCCCGGCGTCGAATGTTTATGCTGAAGAAGATATCCTGCAAATTTCACCAGCATCGACAAACCCGAAGCTCACGGAGCGTGGACTACCGAATGTCTTCCGTGTTTGCGGACGAGATGATCAGCAGGGCTTGGTTGCTGGTAATTTCCTGACAGAACGGTTTGGGAAGAAGAACATTGCCGTGATCCATGACAAGACGGCTTACGGCAAAGGTTTAGCCGACGAAACACGTAAAACCCTTAAGAAGAATGGCGTGACGCCGGTTATGTATGAGGCCTACACTGCTGGTGAAAAGGATTACACAGCCTTGGTCACCAAGTTAAAGGCCGCCAATGTAGATGTGCTTTATCTAGGTGGATACCACACTGAGGCTGGTTTGATGGTTCGCCAAATGCGCCAACAGGGGATGAAAACCATTTTGGTTTCTGGCGATGCGCTGGTTACCGATGAGTATTGGTCGATTACGGGTAAGGCCGGGGAGGGAACGCTGATGACATTTAGCCCAGACCCACGCAAGAATCCGAAAGCAGCTAAGGTCGTCGCAAATTCGCGAAAGGCTGGTTACGAGCCAGAAGGGTACACGCTCTATACTTACGGAGCGATCCAAGCCTGGGCACAAGCCGTTGAAAAACTCAAAACGACCGATACCGGAAAGGTCATTAAAGCATTGAAATCAATGAAGTTTGATACCGTCATTGGACAAATTGGCTTTGACAAAAAAGGTGATGTAACCGCGCCCGGCTATGTTCTGTATGAATGGAAGAATGGCAAATACGATTACGTAAAATAAGGTCTGTGTGATGACAAAAATAAAGCCCGCCGGATTAATTTCCGTGCGGGCTTAATCTTTGGAAAAGGAAATTATTTACGTCGGCGTGGCACTTTTTCGCCCTTTTTGCGGCCAAGACCAATGCGCTTAGCGAAGGTCGAGCGCTGTTCGGCGTAGTTTGGCGCAACCATTGGGTAATCGGGGGGTAAGCCCCATTTCGTACGGTATTCATCAGGTGTCATGCCGTAAGACGCTCGTAAATGGCGTTTCAGCATCTTTAGCTTCTTTCCGTCTTCGAGACACACGATGTAATCGGGTGTGATTGAACGCCGGATGCTAACCGCTGGTTTCAGTGGCTCGGTGGCACCATCTGCATTCTGGCCGTTCAAAGAGGCCAGTGATGTATAAACCGTATTGATTACTTCAGGAATCTGAGCAGCATTAACGGGGTTATTGCTAACATAGGCCGAAACAATCTCGACAGCCATTCTAAGGACTTCCCCACTGGGGACGACAGTATTACTCTCTTCTGCCATAAGCTCTGATACCTAATTTTTTAAAAGAATAGAGAGCGCGAAGACTACTCGCATACCTTTAGCTGTCAATAAAAAATGGCGAAGGAAATAACTAATCATTACAGCTTAACCTTTGTGATCTTTACTGAGTTCTATATGCCGGGCGTCAACGTAACTAACAAAATTTGTACGATAGACTTTGTATCGGATGCTCTTAACTAATTACTGGATATAAACATTGATACCTTTGCCCTGGCTTTCGACAGCGATAATTAGCGCGGGCTGGATTTTCACCAACTAGATATGGTAGGTTCTCACCATTAATTCCAATCCTTCCCAGACCGGATCAAATGTCTCAGGAAACGATAGCAGTCGGCGCTGACCACGGCGGTTATGAAATGAAGCGGGAACTCACGCTCCAACTCCGTGATATGGGCTTTACGGTTCTGGATTTAGGAACCGACAGCGCGGAATCTGTGGATTATCCGGACTTTGCAGAGCTTGTGGTTGAAGCCATTGAAGGTGGTAAAGCCAAGCGGGGTGTTTTGGTATGTGGAAGTGGTATTGGTATGTCAATTGCGGCGAACCGTCATAAAGGGATTAGGGCAGCGCTTTGTAGCGATGAAACTTCGGCAGAATTGGCGCGTCAGCATAATGACGCAAACATCCTTGTTCTTGGCGAGCGGTTAACAGATATATCAATTGCAAAACAATGTGTTAGTAAGTTTTTCTCAACCGAATTCGAAGGTGGGCGGCACGAACGGCGTGTCAAAAAACTGGGGTGAATTCAGTCTTTTAGAAGGATTGTTAGAATAATGGCGAGTGGTGCTGCGGGCGATATTGGGCCTGTTGATGATAAGTTTTTTTCGGATAATTTAGAGGCGCGTGATCCTGAACTGTTTAAATCGGTTCAGGACGAGCTCGGCCGTCTTCAAAACCAGATTGAACTTATTGCGTCGGAGAACGTGGTTTCGAAGGCTGTTTTGGAAGCTACCGGTTCAGTGATGACCAACAAATATGCCGAGGGTTATCCTGGCAGACGCTATTACGGCGGCTGCGAGTTTGTTGACGCAGCAGAACAGTTGGCACTTGATCGGGCGAAAGAGCTATTTGGCTGCTCGTATGCCAACGTGCAACCGCATGCAGGTGCGCAGGCCAATCTCGGGGTTTATGTAGCTCTTTGTCAGCCTGGCGATACGTTGCTGGGGATGTCTTTAGCTGCCGGTGGTCACCTCACCCACGGGGCAAAACCAAATTTCTCTGGAAAATGGATGAATGCTGTTCAATATGGCGTTCGTGAAGATGATCATCGTATCGATTATGATGAGGTTGCGGCGCTCGCCAAAGAACACAATCCTAAAATTATTGTCGCTGGCGGTTCTGCTTATCCGCGCGTGATTGATTTCGCACGGTTTCGCGAAATTGCAGATTCTGTCGGCGCTTATTTGATGGTGGATATGGCTCATTTTGCTGGCCTTGTGGCCGGTGGTGCGCACCCAAGTCCGTTCCCTCACGCCCATGTCGTCACAACGACGACCCACAAGACTTTGCGGGGGCCGCGTGGTGGTATGATCCTGTCAAACGACGAGGCAATCGGGAAGAAGATAAATTCGTCTATTTTTCCTGGCATGCAGGGTGGTCCGCTGATGCATGTTATTGCCGCGAAAGCAGTTGCTTTTGGTGAAGCGTTGCGGCCGGAGTTCAAGGGATATGCCGCAAGAGTTGTTGAGAATGCGCAAACCCTTGCTGCAACATTAGCCAATCAGGGGTTGGATATCGTTTCGGGAGGAACAGATACGCATTTGATGTTGGTTGATCTTCGTCCTAAAGGGCTTACAGGCAAGGAAGCCGAAGCGAGCCTTGAAAATGCCGGTATCACCTGCAACAAAAACGGCATTCCGTTTGATCCAGAGAAACCGACAATTACTTCCGGAATACGGCTTGGAACGCCCGCAGCAACGACACGCGGTTTTGGTCCTGAAGAATTCACGGCGGTTGGAAATATGATCGTAGAGGTTTTGGACGGCTTGGCTGCAAGCAATGGTGATAATAGCGCTATTGAACAAAAGGTTCGCAAAGAAGTCCGCGAACTCTGTGACCGTTTTCCGATTTACACTAATCAATAACTAGCGGGGGCAACAGAAACATGCATTGTCCGTTTTGTGGTGCTGACGATACTCAAGTTAAAGATTCTCGGCCAACGGAGGAGGGGGCTGCTATTCGACGCCGACGCGCTTGTATTGGCTGTGGGGCGCGGTTTACGACCTTTGAACGGGTTCAACTCCGTGAATTGACAGTCGTTAAACAGAACGGCAAGCGTGAACCCTTTGATCGCGATAAGCTGTCCCGTTCGCTCAACATTTCCCTGCGGAAGCGTCAGGTTGAGCCTGAGCGAATTGAACGCCTGATCAACAGCATCGTTCGACGGCTTGAAAGCAGTGGCGAAAGCGATGTTCCCTCGCAACGGGTAGGCGAGCTGGTCATGGATGGGTTATCTACTCTTGATTCCGTTGCCTATGTCCGCTTTGCCTCGGTTTACCGAAATTTCCGTGAAGCGCGGGATTTTGAAGACTTCGTAGGAACTCTTGGTGACCACGACGACTGACGTTGACCGTGTTTATATGCAAACCGCGATTGGCCTGGCTGAACGCGGCCTAGGCCAGACATGGCCAAATCCTTCTGTTGGATGTGTAATTGTTGCTGATGAACATGTTGTTGGACGTGGTTGGACACAGCCGAGCGGGCGACCGCATGCCGAGACAGAAGCCCTAAGGCGAGCTGGCGCTGCAGCGCGTGGTGCAACGGCCTATGTGACGCTGGAGCCCTGCGCCCATCACGGGACAACCCCGCCTTGTGCGCAGGCTTTAATTGAAAGCGGGGTTTCACGGGTTGTGGTTGCTTTGGAAGACCCTGACCCGCGCGTAAACGGTGGCGGAATCCAGATGCTCCGCGACGCTGGTATCAGCGTCGATATCGGGGTAGGCCAGGCACAAGCAGATACCCTGGCAAGCGGCTTTCTCAAACGTATTACAAAATCACGTCCCCATGTGACCTTGAAGATGGCAACAACGCTGGATGGCCGGATAGCCACTAAATCTGGCGACAGCGAATGGGTTACGGATGGTGCAGCAAGACGCTCGGGCCATATGCTACGAGCCAACCATGATGCAATTTTGGTGGGCGCGCGTACTGCCGCCGCGGACAACCCGACCTTGACGTGTCGATTGCCCGGCTTGTCGGGTCGTTCGCCCATTCGAGTGGTCGTTGATGGCAGAATGCGTCTGCCTTTGACGCACGGAATCGTCATTGGCGCAGCGATAACGCCGACTTGGCTATTTACCTACGCAGAAACGCCCCAGAATGCGGATCGTCGACGGGCTTATATTGATGCTGGTGTAGAAATATTCGATATATTGCCAAACAGGGATGGAAACCCTGATTTAGAAGCTGTTTTGACGGGGCTTGCAGATAAAGGCATTACCCGTTTGTTGGTGGAAGGTGGCGGGGTTATTGCCGCAGCTTTTCTTGAACTTGGGCTTATCGACGAAGTCTTTTGGTACCGGGCCGCTAAAATAGTTGGCGGTGATGGGTTGCCCGCAATCGCCGGGATGGGTATTGAGCGCTTACGGGATGCAAAATGCTTAAATAGGCTTTATGTAGAAGGCGTGGGCGACGATGTTGTCGAGCATTATAGTGTGACAGGTTAGAAATATGTTTACGGGCATCATTACAGACGTTGGCGAAGTACGATCGATTGAGAAGCGCGGTGATACGCGCATCGAGATCAGTACACGCTATAACACTGCTGAGATCGAGCTGGGTGCATCAATTGCCTGCTCCGGGCCATGTTTAACAGTTGTTGAAAAAGGTGACGGCTGGTTCGCGATTGAGGCATCTGCCGAAACGCTTGATCGGACAACGATTGGCGATTGGTCTGTGGGTAGTAAAGTAAATACAGAGAGGGCGTTGAAACTCGGTGAGGAACTTGGCGGACACATTGTGTCTGGGCATGTCGATGGTATCGCCCGGATCGTCGCTACAAAGGTTGAAGGCGACAGTAAGCGGATTGAGTTTGAAGTTCCTGAGGAACTGAAGTCTTTTATCGCTGAAAAAGGGTCTGTGGCTCTGGAAGGGGTTTCACTTACGGTGAATGAGGTTTCGGGTAATCGGTTTGGCGTTAATATTATTAGCCATACCCAAGCCTGCACGACCTTTGACGAAAAGTCGGAAGGTGATCGTATTAATCTAGAAATAGATATGCTGGCTCGTTATGTAAGTCGGCTGCTAGAAAAGGAATAAACGTGGCAGAACAACACGCCGCTTCAGAGGAAAAGTCTATGTCAGTTGAGTCCAGTGACCTACATGCTGCTTTGTCGTCACCCGAAGAATTAATCGCAGATATTGCGGCTGGAAAAATGGTCGTGCTCGTCGATGATGAAGATCGCGAAAACGAAGGCGATTTGATTATTGCCGGTGAAAAGTGTGACGCCGATGCTGTTAATTTCATGGCAACTCATGGCAGAGGGCTGGTTTGTCTGACGCTGACCAATGAGCGAGTCAAAGGACTTGGCCTTTCTATGATGGTCAAGGATAACAAGGCACCGCTTACTACTGCTTTTACGATTTCAATCGAAGCCCGTGAGGGTGTCACCACCGGCATTTCCGCTGGCGATCGGGCGAAAACGATAGAAGTAGCGATCGACGAGAATAGCGGTGAAGCATCGATCGTGAGCCCTGGACACGTATTTCCATTGGTCGCGCGTGACGGTGGTGTTCTGGTTCGTGCTGGACATACTGAAGCAGCGGTCGATCTTTCTCGTCTCGCAGGTCTTAACCCCTCTGGCGTAATTTGCGAGATCATGAAGGATGATGGCACGATGGCCCGCCTGCCGGATCTCGTCGGGTTTTGCCAACAGCATGATTTAAAGTTGGGAACGATTGCAGATCTTATCGCGTATCGTTTGCGACATGATGCGACGGTTGAGCGAACGATTGAAACGACGCTTAAACGGGCGCACGGTGGTGAGTTTGATCTTATCATCTATCAGAGCCAGGTGAATGGCACCGAACATGTTGCCGTTGTGAAGGGGGATGTGACGTCGTCAGAACCCGTCCTGGTTCGTATGCACGCCCTGAATGTGTTGGATGATACCTTGCGAGATATTCAGAACCCGAGGGCTGGGGAATTGGAAATGTCGTTGCGGTTAATCGCTGAAGAAGGGCGTGGTGCTGTGGTCCTTATTCGAGACTCATGGAACTCAAGATTTTCTAATCAGGTGAATTTGCGCGCTGCAACGACCGGAGCCCAACCGATTAAGCCCCCAGGTGAAAAGCCAGCGCCGGTTATTCGAGATTACGGTATTGGAGCGCAGATTTTACGTGACCTTGGTATTAGTGAAATGCGCTTGTTGACGAACACTCAGGAAAGTTCGATCAAGGGTATTGATGGATATGGTTTGAGCGTCACAGAGCGGGTGCCAATTCCCCGCCTGGAAGACTAAGTTAGAGCAGAAAAGGAATTCCGATGGCGGACGCACCGCACATAATGATCGTAGAATCGCGGTATTACGAAGAAATCGCGCAGGAACTAATCACCAGCGTCATAAAAGAGCTTGATGATGCCGGTGCCACATATGAGCGATTTGAGGTGCCAGGCGCTTTTGAAATTCCGACTGCGATCAAGTACGCAATTCGATCGATGGATTTCTATTCTGCGCGCCAACGGTTCGACGGCTACATCGCCCTTGGCTGCGTCATTAGAGGTCAGACGTCGCATTACGACTATGTTTGCGGCGAGAGTGCACGCGGGCTTCAAGACCTGGCCCTGCAACATTCTTTGGCGCTTGGGTATGGTATTCTAACGGTTGAGAGCCGTGACCAAGCTATGGCACGTGCTAAGCGTAGCGAACAGGACCGGGGTGGCCACGCTGCCCGCGCTTGCTTGCGCATGCTCGAGCTTAAACGCCATTTTCATCTCTATCCCCGATGACGGAAACGCCCGACGTCCCGCCCGGTAAGAAGCCGGCTTCGAGGACAAGGCGACGGGCAACAGTTAGGCATAGCGCAGCCCGTCTCGCTGCTGTCCAGGCCCTTTATCAAATCGAATTTAGCGGGTCGCCTGTTAATACAGTTATAGAGGAGTTCCGACTCCATCGGCTCGGCGCGGCTGATGTTGAGGTTAGCGGTGGGGCGAAAGCAAATGATGTTCTTTTTCAGGAACTTGTTCGCGGCGCCATAAGTCGGCAGGAAGAAATTGATGTTCATGTTGGCTCCGCACTTGACGATAGCTGGCCGCTCGAGAGAATTGCCATCGTTATGCGATGTATTTTGCGTGTTGGT
>Ga0055584_100008271_pt1 | contig 10204 bp, 3 predicted proteins | sample OSDHelmetaG_FD_58716 | JGI IMG/M metagenome (GOLD analysis project Ga0055584, IMG submission 58716) | Pelagic marine sediment microbial communities from the LTER site Helgoland, North Sea, for post-phytoplankton bloom and carbon turnover... | ecosystem: Environmental > Aquatic > Marine >...
CCCTACAGAAGAGCTGTTGAGATAATTCAAAGCGGAGCCATTGGCAAAGTCAGCGAAGTCCATGCCTGGTCAAATAAAAACTGGGGTTACGACGGCGGTGCGTTTGCAAAACGAGCTGGAGGACCGCCCGCCCAATTAGATTGGAATTTGTGGCTTGGAGTCACAGCCATGCGGCCCTATTGCGACCGGGTATATCATCCAGGCAACTGGCGGAAAATGATTGACTTTGGAACCGGAACTCTGGGCGACATGGGCGTTCATATTTTTGACACGCCTTATGCTGCATTAAAATTAACCGCACCTAAATGGGCAAAAACCACCTGCAGAAAACCCACTGGAATTGGTCATCCTGAAAAGAACATTGTCGAATACGAGTTCCCCGGAACAGAATACACCACTGACTCCATGACCTGGAAGTGGTATGACGGCGGTTACGCACCTCCCAAAGAACTCGAGCTACCTCAAGGACTAAAGCTACCTGGTCAGGGTTCGCTATTCCTCGGAGAGAACGGGCAGATGCTGCTACCGCACGTTGGCGAAGCTCAACTATTTCCTGAAAAACAATTCAAGGACTACCAATGGCCCGACATTGGAAGCAACAACCATTACCACCAATGGGTCGATGCCTGTCTTGGAAGTGGCAAGACCAGTGCCGACTTTGGTTATGCAGGGCCGCTGACTGAGGCGCTACTGTTGGGCGTTGTCGCGAATCGATTCCCGGGAAAAATACTTAACTGGGATGCTGAAAACCTGAAGGTCACCAACCTTGATGAAGCAAACAAATTAATTAAACGCAACTACCGCAAAGGTTTTGAAGTTTCCGGACTTTGATGGCCAAGCCGTGAATTTCAAACTGGCGTGCTGAGATGCAAATCTTGAAAGCTCAAACACGCCATCACCTCAAATTAAAAATAACATTATGATTCAGCGTCTATCCTTTCCTGGTCGTATTCTCGCGTTTGCAGTTACGCTAACAATGTTTCTGGGTCAAACTCGCGGACAAGATCTTCATTGGTCCACCGATGGCCAACAGGGGTGGTTCCAACAATCAGACGATGCGGGAATCATACAATTTCACTTTATCGATGTAGAAAACAGATCATCGCAGATCGTGATGGATCAACCTTGGTTTGAGCAACAGAACGGGAAAAAAACGGTTACTGACATCTATCCTACTGGACAACCAGGCATTTTCTTAATTCAGTCAGGTCGCACTCTCTACCAAATCGACTGTCTGAATAAAACCAGTGAATTGCTCGAACCGGCACTCATTCGAGAGCATCGACCGCGGTTGTTTCTCCCACCCAAATCCGGTCCGCGCGGCAAATCGACCTACATCACGATGGACAATCAGACGGACCACAAAGTCGAAACTTTTTGGGTTTCTGAAGTCGGCAAAGAACGTGCATACGAAGTTCTAGCACCAGGCCAGCAAATTAAACAACAGACCTATGTTGGGCATGTGTGGTATTTAAAAAGAAATGGAAAACCAATCGGGTGTTTTACCGTCAGGCCGGATGACTATATCGTTTTCGACAAAGCCTTTCTGGACAACATCCAATTCGTGTCTCTTCCCCGTAATCAAAAAAACCGCCAACCGGCAACTGCGTTTACACGGCGAGACCCTCGGTCGCCTGATCAAAAATGGGAGATTCAGGTTCGAAATCATAATCTTTGGATTGAATCCAAGGGTGATGAGCCGGCAAAGTCCCAATTAACCCGAGATGGAACGGAAAAGAACACTTACCGTAACATTGGTGCGGGCACCCGTTGGTTGCCATCTTCCACGCGAAACCCTGACCAATGTGACGTGCGTTGGGCACCTGATTCCAGTCGGTTTGTTGCGTACCAAACTCCCGTCGCACCCGAAAATCGTGTTTACTACATTGAATCAAAACCAAAGAGTCAACTTCAACCGCTGCTGAGGTCCTACCGATACCCCAAACCGGGAGATACTCTGCTTTCGCCACGGTTAAAGCTGTTTTCAGTCGATTCCAAAACGGAAATACCAGTTTCAAACGAACTCTTCAGCAACCCATTCTGGACTCGCTTTCTAGGCTGGTCTCAATCCGGAGATCGATTCTGGATTCTCTACAATGCCCGAGGTCACCAAAAACTGAGATTGTTGGAGATCGATGCCAAGGACGGTTCAGTCAAGACGCTGATCGAAGAATCAAGCCAAACCTTTATTCACTACTCAGACTCGGGAAAATCGACCTTTCGAGATTTACCCAATAACGAAATCCTTTGGGCCAGCGAGCGCAGCGGCTGGAATCACCTTTACCGGTTCGACCGCGACCAGGGTACGTTAATCAACGCTATCACCTCAGGTGATTGGAACGTTAAAAGAATTCATAAAGTTGACATTGAGAAAAAGTCAATTTGGTTTTACGCAGTCGGAATCTACCCTGACCAGGATCCTTATCACGAACATTTTTGTCGTGTTAATTTTGACGGCACTGATTTAACCATATTGACTACCGGCGACGGCACTCACCAAATTCAGTTCCAGCCTAATCAGGAATCTTTTGTCGACACCTATTCCCGGGTCGACATGGCGCCCGTTAAGGAATTACGAGACAGCAAAACTGGCAAACTAATCGCACAATTAGGTCGGCAGGACACAGAACAACAATTCGGAAAAAGAAAGCTCACCGAACGGTTTGTTGCCAAAGGACGAGATGGAGAAACAGACATTTGGGGAATCATCCACTGGCCAATTAATTTTGATCCGGCAAAAAAATACCCCGTTGTAGAAAACATTTATGCGGGGCCACATGACCACCACGTCCCGAAATCATTTCGAACCGGTTATGGCCACCGGCATCGGATCGCGGACGCTGGAATGATTGTCGTTCAGATTGATGGAATGGGAACCGCCTGGAGATCCAAACAATTCCACGATGTTTGTTTTAAGAATCTTCGCGACGCTGGATTCCCCGATCGAATCGCATGGTTAAAAGCGGCGGCAAAAAAGTTCCCTCAAATGGATTTGTCGCGAGTTGGGATTTATGGAGGTTCCGCCGGCGGACAAAATGCGATGGCAGCCTTACTGTGGCATAATGACTTCTACAAAGTTGCAGTTGCCGATTGCGGGTGTCACGACAACCGGATGGATAAAATCTGGTGGAACGAGCAATGGATGGGTTGGCCCATCGATGACAGCTATCAGAAAAATTCAAACATGGAGAACGCCCACCTACTCGAAGGCAAACTCATGCTGACCCTGGGGGAACTCGACCAAAATGTTGATCCCGCCAGCACTACACAGGTGGTTGGCAAATTAATCGAACATGACAAAGATTTTGAGTTTGTGTTGATTCCCGGTCGAGGCCATGGTGCGGGCGAATCACCCTGGGCTGCCAAAAAAAGGCTGCGGTTCTTCCAGCAGCATCTCGGAGTGGAATAACGTTTCATTCCCTAAAAAACTGGCTACTTGCCCGATTCAGCAGGTTCGCTGGCTGAGTCTTGAACGTCGTCAGATGATTCCACAGATTGATACAATTTCGCTAACTTAAGCAGGACCGGCTCAATCGATTGATAGTAAGTTGCCTCGCCTAGTGCGTCTTTTTTCTGACGCAACAATTCCAATTCTCGTTCTAATTTTTCACGAGTTTCCCGCTGTTCAATGGTTAGTTTCGCTTCGGTGCCTCGGCGAATCAAGAACACCTGATTCGAAACGAAACCATCTGGCTCGTTCGCTTTGGATTTTTTTACCGCCCGAGTTCCCTGAAACCAATCCGAAGGTGTGCCCTTACCATCACCGTTATCATCAATCATCGCCAATTCCGTGGCCAAACGCGTTTCCTGTAAATAAAACTCCTGAGTCTGCGAAGAAGCTGCCACCACGGCCTCCAACAATGATGTTTGCAGATCTTTATCGAGATCATACGCGGGATCATCGATTGCCGTCGACAAGTATTCCCCAAACCTTGCAAAGTTTCGCTGGGCGCTCGACTTTGTGGCTGTGATAACCACACGATTAGGGTGCTTGAGTTTTCCAACAAACCCACCACTTGATGACGCACAATTCACAACAATCGTACGCGCTTTCATGTCAATCAGCCATTGGTGCAATTGCTCCGCGGAAAGATCCGGTCCCCGCAGATTAAATTTGGAAACCTTGCCGTCGTCGGTTCCATGGCCAATTAAAACCACCCATAACTCAGAGGTCGTATCTCCCAAACTTGCAAGCTCTTGCTCCAATCGCTGAAGATCATTTTGCCCCGTTGGATTGTCCTCGGATCCTATGCATACGAAATCAGGTCCCGATGCGCCAGCCGAAGTAATCGCTGACTTCCAGTTAGTTGCCCAGGTTTCAAATTGTTGTTGGTAATCGTCACTCCCGCCAGCTCCGACCACGACAATTACTTTTTGTTCCTGGCCGCTGAGTTCCTGGCTACTAAGTTCCCCGCAACAGAAGCACAAGCTCACCGCCAAACACAATTTCCCTGCCGTCCAGCCAAGTAACTCCCAACACATCAGCGCAGATAGCCATGGTCTCGTCATGGTGGTCAATTCTCTCTTTTGGTTTGGTAATCTCACGCCAACCCCTTCCAACGTCGAAGTCCCCATTCTCCGATCAACAATCCGATCGCTAATGAGAACACAGTCCAGCGATGCCACCAGGGATTCGAGACGGTCTCCATGACCGGAACTTCTCGATACTCCAACCCGGATACAAACTTCTCTAAAGAATCAATCTCAATTACCTGACCACCAGTTTGATCAGCAATCTCTTTCATCAACTGGGGATTGGGTTCAAGTGATTGAAATTCTTCACTGTCCGGTTCAGAAACCCACCCAGATTCACGCGTTTCAATTTCGCTACCATCCGGTGCGTTCACCGTGATTGAGGCCCGATAGACGCCAGTCTCCCCCGATACAAAATTTGCGACGTAGACACCTGGAACGGAATCTATTGGCTCTCCTGCCAGTTCAACTGCCTTACCTTCGGGAGTTTGCACTTGAATAACGACCGTCGCATTATCAAATGGCTTGTAAGCCTCATCGTTAACCGAAACCTTGATTTCAGAAGATCGATTAGCATCATTGAGCCGATTTATCTCGACTTCTACACGCCGGGGGACATCGGCGATTGCCCATCGCAGTGTCTGTCGCCAGGCCTTGAGCAGATCTTCATTATCCTCTTCACTCTTTAGTTGCCAGCGCCAAAAATCCCCAATCAGCAAAGCCCCGGAACGCCCGCGCCCGTAGGGCTGAACCACGAGTGCCGGGTGTTTTTTCTCGGTGTCCGAGGTGACTGTTGCTAAGACGGTGGCACCCGGCTTGATGGAATTCGCGAGATTTACTGTCTTAAATTTTGGCATCTCCGCCAACCGAATCCGCTCTTTTTCTTCAGTTGATTCGATCCTAACCCAAGGCTGCAACCAACCCTCGCGTGTAAGATCGAGTTCGTATTTCTTATCTGACGGAGGCGTAAGACGGTCCAGATAGACCGGCAACATTTCGCCAATTTGAGTTTTGGCATAATCACCGCCGACGAATGATTCCTGCCCACCCAACATCAACAAGCCTCCTCCACGCAAACTGACAAATTGCTGAAGCAACGACTTTTGATCCTCGGTAAAAAAACTGGCCTCCAAATCATCAATGACAATGGCGTCATATTCAAATAGCGTTTCCGCATCTTTGGGAAATCCACCTCGCAACTCCTCTTTATCCCTCGTTCCGAGGCGAATGAACACTGCCTCGTCATGTTGCTCGGTCGTGTCGTCATCCTGAGAATCGAACCCACGAAACAGTGAATTCGATTGCTGACCGTCGCGCCCCCGAAAAGTAAATTTAGCCTCTCGTTTAGCAATTCTTACTAAGGCAACGAGATCCAGCTCGTCATCCCCCTCCAGGGACCGGCGCAGAAATTTAAGCTCCCAGTTTGGACGTCCCGTCACGTAAAGCAAACGAAAAGGACCTCGGCCACGATCCACCAGCACTAATCGCTCGTTGTTTACCATCGTTGCCTCAGCCTGCAAATCAACGACTGAAGCATCGCTTGCCGCAGAGGCTTTCACTTTGAAAACATTAATGCCGCGACGCTCAGGCTTTGTTTGGAAACGAACGACAAACGGCTTGCCATCCTCGACATCCGCAACTTCTTTTTTAGAAACTTCCTCTCCGGCTTCATCGATTAAAGCAACCACAATTTTCTCACCGGCGTAACCACTGGCTATCAACTCAGCCGTAATTGTCACGGGAGCCGATTCAAAGTTGGTTTGAGTGCTGCTAATTTTTGTAATGCCAAGGTCTTTTGCCGGAAGTTGATCACCCAATAAAACTGGAAAGACTGGCGGCATAGAGCTCCAGGGCATGGCACTGAATGCTTCTTTATTCCAGTCAGTTGCGTTCCCGTCGGTCATCAAAATTATTCCCGCTGCGGGGCGTCCGGAAAATCGATTCGCGGCCAAACTTAGATTGGAAAGGATATCGCTACCTCGTTGATCGGCACGAAATTCCTCAAAATTGGAAACTGGCCTCAGGCGCCGGTCAAATTGATATTTTCGAACATCGAAATCTTCAGCTAACTGATTCAGCCAACTCGCCTCTTCATTAAGCGTCTCGAATAGCTCCGCCTCGCGCGTCGTGGTTTCGCCTCGATCTTTTATTTGCAGACTTTGACTATCATCTGCCATGACCACCATTAAATTCGCTCCCTTTTCCGGGCGAGCATAGCGATACATGGGCTCTAGTAAACAAACCGCCAGTAACAACACAGCCAAAATCTTCATTAGCGCCATCAGCGATTTCGAACCAGCTGCGGCACGCGCGTTGAAATAAGACCAGATGACAATTCCAGCGGTGACCGCCAGTAAAAGACCGACCGCCAGCCCCCAGTCGGACGCTCCCCACGCATTCGGGATCCAGGAACTATTCATCAATTCCCACCCCCGAGTTGCTCATAATATTTGCGCACTGCATCTTGATATTGAACTGGAACCGGGTCCCGATCGACAGGAACCATCGTCTCATCTGAACTGCGACGAAGGATCTCCTCCACCACTCGATCCTGCAACTCAGCGAGCGGTTGGGCAACTTTCATCTTGATCAAGTCCCAATTGGGTTCCTCTGAATGTCGGTTCAATTCCTTTCGAATTTCACGCGCTTGTTCACGAATTCGGGATGCCTCTGCTCTCAACTCAGGGTCATCTACCATTTCTTCAACATCTCTTAATCGATCCGACCAGTCACGAAAATCGTCTCCGGTCAAAGGCCGCACAATCCTTTGATCTCCTCCCGCGTAGCTACCTTGCGGTAGATTCCCTGCCTGCTCAGATTCCTCATTTGCCCCAAGATTTCTCATTAAATCTCGCTCCTGAGGCTCCCCGTTTTCTCCCCGTCCACCATCCCCATCGGATGATTCCTGCTGCCCCTGTCCAGGAGCAGATTCCGAGGCTTGGCTCTGACCGGGATTCTGAGGCCGTTCTTCCGGTGGCGTTTGTTCGGATTCCCCGCGTCCCTGGCCAGGCTCCTGACCCATTGCTTGAGCTTCATCGCGATCCTGAGGCGGCTCGTCCGGCCTCGCCTCGGGTTCTTCCCGTCCCTCTCTCGAAGCCGGAGATTCAGAATTTTCCGATCGCTCTTCCGACGCTTCCGACGCTTCCGACGCTTCCGAAGTACGCGTTTGCGCCCCTTGTCTAATTTCATTTTGCAAATCTCGATTAAGCCCCTCCAGAGTGCCTCGAGCTGCCTTGAGCGCCTCAGTTTCATCTCCCAGCACACTCTCGGCGGCATTCTCGATTCCCTCCCGCATTTCTTGAATCCCTTCGCGAGCACGCTGTTCCTCGCTGATTGCATCCTCTTTCCAGCCACGACTAAATGACTCTCGCGCTGATTCAAGTGCTTTGTCAGGTCGGCTAGCTTCCGAATCACGGTACGTGTCGTAGAGCTCTTCAGCGAGCAGGGGTTCAAAGGGTTCGGCTTCCTCGATGGTTTCCCGCATTCGATTCCTTAACTCCTCAACAGCCTGCTCCTGTTCGGCTAATTGACGATCCAAATCAGGTTGTTCCGTCTCCGTTTCTCGTAAAGACCTTGCATCCTGTGGGGTTTTGGGAAGATCAGACGCTGCCATCTGCTCCGAAATATCCTCCTGCTTTCGCTCGATCTCTTGAGCTTCCTGCCGCAGCTCACGCATCTGTTCGGTAAACTGCCCGGAAGATTGGCTCTGAAGTTCATCGCGCAGCTCTTCGAGCTCTCTTTGAGCCCGGGTTCCCTCAGCCGCAGCTCTGGATATTTCATTGTCTTCCAGCGCTTCGGCAGCTTGTTGTAAATTATCACGCACTTCTTCCAGCTGCTCAGCTTCTTCCGCCATTCGCTGTTGATTTTCCTCACTCTGCATTCGGTCGAGCAATTCCTCCGCATCGCGAAGCATCTGCTCTTGCTGTTCTCTTAGCGATTTAAGCCTCCGCTCAACCTCGTCTTTTTCTTCCTGAGACTCGACCTCCTCCAGCGCGGATTGCAGTTCTTTAATTCGCTCGTTCAGATCCTCTTGTCGGCGAGACAATTCGCGCAACCGACTCAGAACTTGTCGATCTTCCTGCTGCTGCTGACTCTGCTCGGTTTGCTGCTGCGCTGTCTTTTCGTTCTCGTACCGATTTTCATCTTCTTTAAGATTCAATTGATCCAACTGATCCTGTTGACGATTATTTTGTTGCTGGGGTTGCCCTGGTTGCTGCGGCTGTTGTTGCTGTTCTGTAATTTCAAATTCCCGAGCGCGTAATTTAAGCAAACCTTGATAGGCCGCTTGCTCACTCGACAACGCTGACTTAAGAGAATCCAAATCGCTCTTCTCCTTAGCACGGTCAAGCTTCACGACAGCTTCGTTCATAAAGTTTCGCGCCGGCTCAATAAATGAAAGCGACTCCTCGTCCTCTAATTCACCCGCCAACTCCGCGAGGCCTTCAATTGCAGTCGCCTGTGATTCTGACAAGAGTTCGGCATCAGCAGCAAACGTCTCTGAAAGCCCGCGTTTGCGCGACACGCGACTGCTTTCCCGACGAATGACCTTCCACGTTGCATTGATGATTTCTTTCTGAAGTTCGGCAAGTTCTTGAGCCTGTTCCGCATTTTGCCCCCCTTCTTGTTGCTGCTGTTGCTGTTGCTGTTGTTCACTTGCGGTTGGAGCCTGACCTTGTCGAAAGATTTCTTCGAAATGCCTGACTTCCGCAAAAAACATATCGCTGGCAACTTGCCGAGGCTCACCATCGGAACCAATATCTTCCGCCCAAAAGTAATACGAAACCAAATCGTCTGGCTGCACATCCAACGCCTCCAGATCAAGAAGATACTCAACTTTCTTCCGTTTATTTCCTGCGGCAACTTGCTCTAACTCAACCTCTTGCGGGGCTCGCCCGGGAATCTCAAAATTAACACCAAATGACTCGATCCCAAAATCATCCCAAGCACTTGCACTCAATTGAACTTCTTCAATAGGTGACGCATCGATATCTCGCGCGGGCACCAATAATTTCAAATCGGGCGGAAGATTCTCAAGGACATTCAGAACGAATTTAGGAGGAGTCCGATTATCGCGCTGATCGACATCCGTCAGTTCTAATTCGTACTTGCTGGACACTGCGAGTTCGAGCGTCAGCAATAATTTTTTTGGATCCTCCGCATCCAGAACTAAGTCAATTGGCTCTCCACCGTCCTTGGGAAATAAGACGGCGCTGGACACCGGCTTGTTGAGGTAAAACTCTAACTGTGCCGTGGTGCCTTCAACGGCAGTCAGTCTTCGGAAATCCTGCACGACTTTATCTTCAGCCCCCGTATACGAAGGGTATTGCAACGTAGCATCCGCCCGTACCAATCGAGGGTAATCAAAAACGGTAACCTGATAGGCGTCGGTGGCTTGATCAGCGTACTTAACTCGATAGGACAGCGGGTTTAGCACCGTTGGAATCCTCGCTCCGAACACCGGATCATCGAGACTCTTTGACATCGAAACACTCACCTCTTCGCCCGCCTCATTTTCGTAAATGAGATCTGCCTTGGTAGGAATCGATTCCCCAAATCGAGCCAACACCAATAAACTTGAACCTCGCTCCACTTCCGCATTACCAGGCTCAACTGCAATGGTTAACGCCCCTGATTCAATTGCCAAATCTGAGAATGCGATGGCCGTATCCCCCTCGTGCGGAACAGAAAACCAAACCAAACCGATCATGGCAATCAGCCACCCGAACAAACT
>Ga0055584_100008272_pt1 | contig 10204 bp, 8 predicted proteins | sample OSDHelmetaG_FD_58716 | JGI IMG/M metagenome (GOLD analysis project Ga0055584, IMG submission 58716) | Pelagic marine sediment microbial communities from the LTER site Helgoland, North Sea, for post-phytoplankton bloom and carbon turnover... | ecosystem: Environmental > Aquatic > Marine >...
TCCACATCACCGGGGCAGATGGCGACCACACGGATATTGTCACGGGCGTGGTCAACAGCCATGGCGCGTGTCATCTGCAACACGGCGCCTTTGCTGGCGCAGTAAGCAACCAGGTGATGGCTGCCGCTCAATGCAGCATCGGAAGCAATGTTGATGATGACTCCACCGCCCTTTTTCCGCATGGCTGGAAGCACAGCGCGGCAGAGGTAAAACATACCGTGAACATTGACGTTGAATGTATCCAGCCATTGGGCATCGGTGGTTTCTTCGGCCGTGGCGTGATAGATCACACCCGCGCTGTTAACGACAATGTCAGGAACACCTGTCAGCGATGAGGTCTCATCGACCAGGTGCTGACAATAAGCGGCGTCAGTGATATCACCTGCAACAAAATGTGCCTCGATACTGAATTGGCGAATCCGCTCGAGCAGACTTCCGGCGCGCGCTTCATTACGGCCGGCAAAAACGACACGGGCACCGCTCCTTGCAAAGGCTTCAACCGTAGCGGCGCCCATTCCTGATGTGCCGCCGGTGACCAGCACTGTTTTCCCGGAAAAATCAAATACCGGTCGATTCAATTCTGTCATCCAAATCACCTGATGTGTCTATCAGGGCTGCATACTATCTGACATTTTGCCGACCATACCAAATAATCTGTTTAAGAAGCCTGTTTTAAACGCGCCCCTGTTTTGCCCCCTGGCCACACAAGGTCAGGGCCGCGTCCACAAATGCAGGCATTTTGACTGAAAGCCACTCTGGATCCTGAACCTGCATCGGTTTCCAGCCTCTGCTTCCCTCTACCCCGCTGTGAGACTCATTCGCATCATCGGGTAATAACGTGATGGTCTGAGTAACCTGTTTCCAGTAAGTACCGGTAATCAGCGAAGGAGTGCAAATTTCACAGTTCACTTTGACCACAATATCAACGCCCTGGCCAGCCTGATCATTATTTTCGATCACGCTGGTGGCGATCTTGATCTGGTGGTCAACCGAAATTCTTTGCAGTTTTCTGGCGACCACAGTCGCCACATCAGGTCCCAGTACGGCTACCGGAACATCAAAAGTGATCCAGGGATAAAACCTGAGCGACTTCAATGCCCTGGCTGAGTCTTCATAGCTGGCGGGATGTTCTGCGACAGGCGGAAATACAACGCCGATAAATGTACGCCTTCTGACAGATCCTGCTGAACACTTCGCCATGCCAATAAGTCCCCGGCCAAACCAGAACAGGAAGGCACCAAGAATAATCAGAAACATCGGAATGAGTAACCAGGGAAATGACTCTGCATCGTCTCCGCCGATGGGATTTTCCTGCGCAACAGCCAGTCCTGACAGGAGAACACAGATAACGGGAGCTGAACCAATAAGGCGTCTGGATGGTTTATTTTTTCTCTGCAGATACCCCATCAATTTTTCCTCAGCATGTTATAGGCCTTAATAGCAGGCCATGTTTTGGGGGGGAAAATCAATGATTCAGGTCAAATTTTCCGTCATTGCCTGAACTATGCCGTAATACGAGGGAAAACTGAAACCAATTTTCATTCCAGAACGCGCCCCGTCTACCAGGATTCCCTGATATTCCTGACCTCCTTTTGCAACTTCCGGGACAGAGAAATCTCCTGTCGATGCACGAATGCCTCATGGTTGGACTCAAAGTCGGCGGGGATGTAACGATAGTTAACCATCAATCCGGCTGACTGTTCCAGGCCGCGTGGCGAGGTGTTGGCAAAGGCGTTGATCCTTTCGAGCCGTGCGCCGTTGGCGAGATGGAAGAAGGCAACCGGATCGTAAAGCCTGTCTCTCTTTCTGGCGCAGGCCAGGTAGGCGAGACCGAGCCGTGTGAGCGGCCGGCTGACGATGGCTTTATAGCGCAGCGGGTCGTTCAATATCTCCTCAATCGCCCTGACGACATCATTTTCCCCAGTGGTTTCACATATTTTTTTGGCATCTTCACCCAATATGGAAGTCAGCCTGGCCTCGGTAAAAACATCACTATCCCGCAGCGCCCGGGCAAAGGAAGGCATGGGCGATAAGGTGGAAAACAGCTTGATCGCGGGAAATTCCCAGGCCAATTCCATGGCCACTTGCTTGATCAGGAAGTTGCCGAAGGAAATTCCCCGAAGGCCGGCCAGGCAATTGTTGATGGAATAGAAAATCACGCTGTCAGCTTCGGCCGGCTCCAGAGTCGCCGTGCTCTCATCCAGTAAGGGCGCAATGGATTTTGACATCCCGTTGACCAGGGCCGCCTGCACAAATATTAACGGCTCATCGGGTAAGGCGGGATGGAAAAAAGCAAAACAACGCCGGTCAGCCGCCAGCCGCCGCCGAAGCTCGGCCCAGCTTTGTATTTCGTGGACACTTTCGTAGCTGATCAGCTTTTCGAGAACGGTCGCCGAAGTCTGCCAGTCAATTCTCTCCAGGCGCAGAAACCCCCGATTGAACCACGATCTGAACAACCGTCTCAGATCAACATCGATGGCGCGCAACTGCGGATGCTGTTCAAGCACCCTGAGCAAATCCGCTCGCATGGAGACAATCGCTTCGGTACCGTTGGGCGCGGTATTTATCCGGCGAAATAATCGATGCCGGGGAGATTCTATCGCCCTGCTGAGCGCGACATAGTGATCCAGGCCCCGGGAATCCCTGAACTCATCTGCCGCCTGGATGATGGCCTCTTCGTCAGGCCCGAATCGCGTATACAGCATGTCGAAAAACGCGATTCGCTCATCGCCGTTCATAGCCCGGTAGTGATTGACCACTTCTCGCGCCAGGGCGGTTCCAGAGGCCTCGCCTTTCTCCGACAAAAGTGCCAGGCACAATCTCTCGATGCCTTCGGGTGATTTGCTGTTACCCCGCAGATGCAGAAGCTCCCGCCCCCTGTCCGCCACGGAGTCGATGACACGTTCCAACCAAAAAGATTTCATAATTCCAGCTCTAAGAATCAGGCCCGAGTTTTCTGAAGAAAGATTTGAAAAAACTCCGCAAGCTCTCAGGCGAGTTTCATCTCTTTCCACTCATCACGCAACCAATCCCTAAATTCGGGATGAGCAAGGTCAATCAGGGCTTTGGCACGCGCCATCAGAGGCAAATGTCGAATACGCCGGGCGCCGTACTCTGTCACAACATAATCAACGTCGGTCCTCAGAGCCGTGACCGCGGTTCGGGAGCTGAGCGCCGGCGAGATACAGGAAACTTGTCCGTCTCGTGCAGTGGATTTGAGTGCAACGATGGAGCGCCCGCCGCAGGACAGGGCTGCGCCACGCATCATGTCGATGGAGCCGCCGCTTGCGCTGATCTGGCGGCCACCCAACATCTCCGCATTGACCTGTCCGAACAGGTCCACCTCCAGTGCAGCATTGATCGAAACAAAATTTTCAATGCGGCGCAGCACATCGATATCATGCGTGTAGCCGACCGGCCGGATCGCGAGATTCGACACACTGCCTGCCCAGTCGACCAATTCCTGGCTGCCCAGCGTTGCTCCCGAGACCATAACCTGGCTATCGATGGCTTTGTGGCGGCCGGTAATGTTCCCTGCCCGAGCCAGCATCATGGCGCTATCAGTGATCATGCCGGAATGAAACCCGAGGTCATTGTGCTCTGAAAGGGCTTCCATGACCGCCCCTGGAATGCCACCGATGCCGATCTGAAGGCAATCACCATCCTTGATCAATGCAGCAATATGGCGCCCGATATCCCGGACCGCAGCGTCGATGTTTGGCGGAGCAAGGGTCGGCACCGGGCGCTCGCAGGCCACAGCATAATCCAGGCGTGCCAGCGGCATATCGGGCGCGTCTGCGGGCGCCGGCTGATGCTTGTTGATTTCCCCGATTACCAGGCCCGCCGTATCCAGCACAGCAGGCAGAAAATCCACACTGATACCCTGACTGACCGAAAGCGTGCCCGGAGCAGGCAACTGCGCCAGTGCAATATCCACAGGCAGTTCACGCGCCAGGTAATTGAAAATCGCGCTGTAATGCATGGGAATGAATTCAGCCCTTCCACTGGCGATGGACTCACGATTTTCCGGCGTCGCAAAAAACGCCGTGGATTGTGCGCTGTCACCCAGAGAGGTGAAGTCGACATGATTAATGCCCGGCAAAGAAACCGCGATAAAACGGACACCGGCGCAAGACTCGCCCTGTTTCGACAAGGCATCGAGTATTTCCCGTGGTTCGGCTGTGCCGCCCGCAACGAATACAGTCATGCCCGGCTTCAACAGGCCGGCAACATCCTGTGCTTCAATCCAATTCGTCATTCTGAGCCATTGGCAGAAGCCGAACTGACGGGTGGACGCCGATAAGCCCAGGGCTGCGCCTGTTCCAATTGGGCCGCAAGGCGAATCAGGGTGGCTTCGTCGCCGTAGCGCCCTGTCAGCTGCACACCAACCGGCAAACCAGCTTTATTTTCATCCCCTGTCCAATGCAAGGGGAGCGAAACAGCAGGCTGACCGGTGGCATTGGCAACCAGTGTGAAACCGGTGAAATCGCCCAGATGGGCAATATGCTGCATGCGTTTTTCATAGCTGTAATCAAAATATCCGAGCGGAACCGGAGGCTGAGCCAGGGTGGGAGATAACCACAGATCGTATTCCGAGAAAAATTCCGCGAACTGGCGGCAGCAGCTCTGCAGATCCTGCCAGGCCAGCAGGTAATCTGCACCGGTCTGTTTTTTACTGTGCTGGTACATCCTCCAGGTGACGGCCTCGAAATCTTCCTCGGCCGGCACACAGCCGGTGCGGCGTTCCCAGGCGGCTATGTTCCAGCCCAGGTAGGCAGTCATCACCTGGCCAAAGGACTTGAACATCAATCCGCTGTTCACCGAGGGTGAAGCATGCTCAACATGGTGACCCAGTTCTTCACACAACAAAGCTGCAGATTTGGCAGCCGCGATACAGTCAGGATGCGTGGCCGCGCCATTCAACGACTCCGTTCCTAAACCAATCCTGAGGCGGCCTGCTTCACGCCAGGCGCTCTCCCGGGTTTCCTCCAGGAAAGGGCGTTGCGGTGATGCTGGAAAATAGGGGTCACCCGCCATGGGGCCGGAAGTTGCGTCGAGAATGGCCGCGCTATCGCGCACGGACCGGGTGACTACGTGCTCATGGATGATGCCCCCGGCAATGTCACCAATCCCCGGCGCAAGTGAGTTACGCCCGCGGGTTGGTTTAAGGCCGACCAGCCCGCAACATGAAGCCGGGATGCGGATTGAACCTCCTCCGTCACTGGCATGCCCGGCAGGCACCATGCCGGACGCCACCGCCGCAGCGGAACCGCCACTGGACCCGCCCGGGCCACGAGTGGTGTCCCACGGGTTGCGGGTCGGCCCGAATCGCTCCGGCTCGGTGGTCGGCAACAGGCCGAACTCCGAAGTATTGGACTTGCCGAGCACTACCAGGCCGGCTGCCTTGAAACGCCGCACCAGTTCACTGTCGGCCGGTGAAACATAACGCCCGGCTGCGAAACCGGACCCGTCCGACAAGGGCGCACCCGCACATTCCGCGGCCAGGTCTTTGACCAGGAAGGGCACGCCCGAGAACGGGCCGGTTTCAGGTGCACGGGCAGCGTCATGAGCCTGTTCGAACATCGTGTGAATGACCGCGTTCAGGCTGGGATTGAGCCCTTCGATCCGCTCGATTGCGCCTTCAACCAATTCAATCGGTGACACTTCCTTTTTGCGCACGAGATCGGCCTGCGCGGTAGCGTCCAGGAAAGCGATATCATTCATGTTCATGTTCTGCCTCGTCATCCCGCAGGGACTTATGCAGAGAAACAGCCATGGCCACCCCGACAAACAACAGGGGCAATGAGGCGATCAGGACTCCCGACCGAATCACGTCGAGCCCGCCAACGTACATCATGAAAATCGGCAACATACCGAGTACGGCGGCCCAGAACAGGCGATGCCAGCGGGCCGGGTCATTACCCTCTTTCAACTCCCAGGTCGCTGTTGAGGCCAGCGTATAGGAGGCCGAATCATAGGTTGTGGCGACCGAGATCACGCTCACCAACGCGAACCAGGCGAGCGCCAACCCACCCAGCGGCAGCGTTGAAATCACGTTTGCCACCGTAATGTACATGCCATTTTCAGCCAGGCTCTCCGTCACCGAAGTCACCTGTTCTAACTGCAGCCACAAGGAGTAATTGCCCAGGACAAAGTAGAAAACCCAGCAACCCAGGGTGCCGAAAAGCAGCATCGATAACACCACCTGGCGAATGGTTCTGCCACGGGAAATGCGCGTCACAAAAATTCCGATCGGTGGCGCAAATGCGATCCACCAGGCCCAGTAGAAAATGGTCCAGGATTCAACGAAACCCACGTCATCGACGGGATCGGTCCAGGTCATCATGCGAATGAAATTTTCCGCCATGAATCCGACCGTATTGACGCTGGTCTTCAGAATGAACATGGTCGGGCCAACGATCAGAATGAAGGCCAGAAACGAAAGCGCCAGGTATACATTCAGATCGCTGAGCCTCTTGATACCCTTATCTATGCCCAGGTACACACTGATGGCAAACAGTCCGATACAGACAACCATCACAGATAACTCCAGCGTGAAGGATGTCTCCACGCCAACCAGTTCCGCCAGACTTGCCGCTATCGTAGGCGCTATTACACCCAGTGAAGTGCCCGCCCCGCCCAGCAAGGCAATCATCGCGGCCAGGTCCACCAGGCGACCCATCATGCTGTTTTCGCCGGAGCGCCCAAGAATGGCATGCAGGGCCGCACTGGCGCGTAAATGGGGAATATTCTTCACATAAAAAGAGTAGGCAATCGCTATGGTTGGAAGCGCATAGAAACTCCAGGCGGTTACCCCCCAGTGGAACGGGCCATAGGCTGCCGCCCATTCAACCGCCTCGGTCGAACGTGGTTTGGCTCCGAATGGAGGGGAGTCATAATAAAAAGCCCACTCCACGCCGGACCAGACCAGCAGGGAAGCGCCCGTACCGGCACAGAACAGCATGCCCGCCCAGGAAAAATTGGAAAAATCCGGTTTGTCGCCACCCAGGCGTATATGACCAAAACGGCCGAAGACCAGCCAGGCCAGAAACAACATCGTGCCAATGGCGAAACACTGGTAGAAGACACCCATGTTCGAGGCGATCCAGTTGTAGAGGTTCGACACATACGGCGCCGCGCGATCCTCCATCAGACCCAGTGGAATACAGGCGGCCAGTACGACGACAACGGAAGTAAAGAACAGGACCCGGTCGAGTTTTGGCGCCTTCATCGAGACTATTTAGCCTTTAGACCCAACTGCTCCCGTGCTTCTGCAGGGCCCACCACGCGTGAACCCAGGCTCTCGATAATCCCCACTGCCTGCTCGACCAATTGCCCATTGGAAGCCAGGACACCCTTTGAAAGGTACAGGTTGTCTTCCAGTCCGACACGAACGTTGCCCCCCAGCAACACGGCCTGCGCCACCATCGGCATCTCCATGCGGGTGATCCCGAACCCGGCCCAGTTTGCATCTGCCGGAAGCGCGTTGCGCATGGCCATCATACTCTCGGTATCCGCAGGCGCCCCCCAGGGAATGCCCAGGCAGATCTGGAACAGTGGTGGGCTGTCAATCCGGCCTGCTTCGATCAGTTGGTTGGCAAACCAGATCTGGCCCAGATCAAATACCTCCAACTCCGGCTTGACGCCCCACTCCTGGATCAGGCCGGCCATTTTCCACAGGAAATCCGGAGTGCTGATGTAAATTTCGTTATCCCCAAAATTCATCGTTCCGCAATCCAGGCTGCAAATCTCGGGGCGCAGCGCCTCGACATGTGCCAACCGTTCCTCGGGTCCGATCATGTCCGTTCCAGGGCCTGGCAGACTGGGGTTTTCTTCGCCGGGAAACCAGGCGCCGCCCATGCCGGCGGTCAGATTGATGATGACATCGGTATCGCTGTCCCGCACTCGATCAACGACCTGCCGGAACAGTTCCACATCCCTGGAACCTTTGCCGGTTTTCGGATCTCTCACGTGGATGTGGGCCACCGCAGCACCGGCTTTTGCGGCCGAAATGACTGCTTCTGCTATCTGTTCTGGCGTTACCGGAAGATCGGGGTGCCGGGCCCAGGAATCCCCTGCCCCTGTCACCGCACAGGTAATGATGACGTTCTTGTTCATATGAATACCTCTTGATCAGCAGACCCACACGAAACCGCTGCGTTGCCGCGCGCGGCAGCGGCCATTACGGCACAACAGTAAATGATTATAATTTTCACGAAAACGTGGGCTGTAAAATTTTGGCTGCCTTCAAGTAAATTTTCGACACCCCATAGTACAGCACGGCCCCTGACAGGATACGGTGGTCAGGGCACAATCTTTTCGAATCGCTTTTCCCCGGTCTTTACATCGTCACCATGCAACTCGATGTAATTCACACTGGTTGACATGCCTTTGCCGCTTGCGTGAATGAAGATCTTTTCAATATAGGCCTTTGATCCTTCAATATGTGCTGTTGCGCGGTAGCCATCACCTTCTCGCTCCACCGTTATCGGGCGGCCGATTTCGGCCTTCATATCCAGATCCAAAGTGTCATTTTTGGGGTCGTGTTTCACGTTGAAACCATAGGCGAAATTCTTCTGGACCCAACTGAGTTCCTTGACCTGCCCCTTGTCGGCCAGACGAACCCAGTAGGCGACGACGGGCTCCTTCTTCAGTAGTTTGCCATCGGCGCCAATCTGCGCATCGTACTGAACAATGTTGGCGTTTGTGTTGCGCTCGATCTTGAACAGCTCCTGACGATTGGGTGACCCGGCGTGTAGTAGTACAGGTATGCAAATCAAAGTAAACAGTCCAAAGCAGGTTATCCTGTTCATATTTCGCTCAATTTCAATCCGCCCGGCGGCTCTCCAGGATGGCAGGGCCTGTTAAGTACATTTTTCTCTTCTGATCTGAATTATAAACCAGGCTGAGATTCCGACGCTGCCCGGTCCCCCACAATTTCCGAGCGGTCAGCAGGCAACATTTGTTAAAATATCTGCATCATTGCAGGTACGTCATATGATGCAGCCCCGCCGATTATTGATCCTGTTCAATATCCTTTTTGCCGTTGCGCTCTTGCTGATCATCGCCCTAATATTTCGAAAAATCGAGGTGGTCTCACCCCCGGTACCGCAGGAAGGCACTGCGCGTATACCGCAGGTGGTGGTTGATGAAGCCACCGGAACGGCATCGATTGATATCACAGTTATGATCTACAACGTCGCCGGGTTGCCCTGGCCCATCGGATGTGGGAAATATTCCCGTGAGACCGATGAGAACGGCATACGCTACCCAATCGCCTGCAATCGCAGCGACGGCATGCGGAACATCGGCGACATTATGGGCCGTCTCAGAACCATCGCGCTAGAACCCGATATCGTCATGCTGCAAGAGGCATTCGTCGCGGCCTCGGCGGAAATTCCTTTACGGGGGGGATACCCGAACTGGGTCTCCGGGCCCGGGCCTGCAAAACCCGGCCCGAAATTCTCGGACCGGGCCAGCGTGGAGTTCATTGCCGAACGCAGCTTCTGGAAGGGTGAAAAACTGGGCAAGCGGCAGCCCAGCGGACTCCTGATCGCCAGCAATTTCCCGATCATCGAGCAGTTCAATTTCCCTTTTTATGCGTGGGAATGCGCCGGTTTCGACTGTCTGGCCAACAAAGGTATTTTGCTGGTCAGAATCCATGTTCCCGGTCTACCCGAACCGCTGGAAGTGGTTACCACCCACTACAACGCCAAAAATTCTTCGGGCGTTTCTCTGGAAAGGGCGCACGCCGCTCACCGGCTACAGGTGGATGCCACGGAAGAGTTTCTGAATCAGTACACGAGAAAGGATTTCCCGTTGATCTGGGGAGGCGATCTCAACATGCGGCAATCCGAAGACCGCATCCGCTATTTCGTTGATCGGACCGGTGAAAACCTTAACGAGGTCAGCTCCTGGTGCCTGAGAAACCCGGATGCCTGCGATATTAAAATTCGCTCGAACAGCGACATACCCTGGTTCGAGTACCAGGACCTGCAGGGGTGGTCATCAGGTAAGCGCGTTACCGTAAAACCGATACGCATCGAGGAAGTTTTCGACGAGCCTGCCGACGGCATCATGGCGTCCGACCACACCGGATTTATCGTCATCTACCGCCTGAGTTGGCCGGTTTCCTGATGGCAAAATAAATTTAGGCCGTGGTCAGGCATCACGCCATCATTTTTGCAGCAAATTTTTCCATGCC
>Ga0055584_100008273_pt1 | contig 10203 bp, 10 predicted proteins | sample OSDHelmetaG_FD_58716 | JGI IMG/M metagenome (GOLD analysis project Ga0055584, IMG submission 58716) | Pelagic marine sediment microbial communities from the LTER site Helgoland, North Sea, for post-phytoplankton bloom and carbon turnover... | ecosystem: Environmental > Aquatic > Marine >...
GCGCCGTACCCAGCCCTGGAAGACCGGTTTGCCGGTAGATTTTACGCCGGCCAACAAGTTCAAGAACAAGCCGCTGCTGGCATCGCTGAATCGCTTGAGGGCAAAAGTGTTTGGCGAGTACGGCCTGCTGGGGCACTACAAGGAACATCCGGATAAAAGCCAGGAAGCATTTTTCTTCGGACTGTTGAAAGAATGTATAGCGTCCGGTCACGTTTCTGAGGATCTGGTGCGCCAGGAAATCAGTAAAAACCATGTCCGTCACGATGCTTTTGAAGTGTTGGACCGAACCCCCAATCTGGAGGCCAGGGCCGCATGAATTATATCGATTTTGAAAAGCTGCGCTCACTCACGCTCGAAGACTTTATGGCGACAAAGCCTTACCCCTACTTCAATACCGGGGCGTTACTCACCGAGTCAGGCTTCCAGGATTTACTGCACAATATGCCGGGGCAGGAAATGTTCAAGGAGCGTTTCGGCGATCAGCGCCGCGCGGGCCAGACGCCTCACGATCGTTATTCCCTGGAGTACACGCCCGAGATGGCGACGACCGTGCCGCGCCCGTGGAAAGAATTTATTGACGAGTTGTGCAGCGATGCCTACCGCGGTGAGATTGAGCGCTTGCTAGGGGCAAAGAAAGCGGAGTTTCGTTTTCATTGGCATTACACGCCCAGCGGCTGCGATGTGTCACCGCACTGTGATGCGCGGCGCGAACACGGTTCACACCTGTTTTATTTCAATTCAAAAGAAGACTGGGACCCTGCCTGGGGCGGCTCTACCCTGGTATTGGACGATGGTGGCCGCCTGGATTATAACTCGGCACCGCCGCTGGAAGATTTTGATGCCATTCATGAGTGCGATTCTATCGGCAATTACAGTTCCTTGATGTTGCGTACCGACCACGCATGGCATGCGGTGCGTCCCATCGATTGCCCCGAGGATAAATTGCGCCGTGTGTTTATCGTCGTAGTGAATCCCAACAAGTTGTTCTGGAAGGTTCGTGACCGGATTATCGGGAAAACCATCCAGAGATTCTGAGCCCCCCCTGCCACTGCCGGAGGGTGAGGTGCACATCTGGCTGTCTGCACGCACTCCTGCGGTGAGTTCCGATACCTTCCTGAGGCAGTTGTTGTCTCTGTATGTGGGGTTAGCGCCACAGGAGCTCGCGTTTGAGTACGGGGAATACGGCAAACCTTTTCTGGTCAGCGGCCCGCGGAATCTGCAGTTCAACCTTAGTCATACTGGTGAGTGGTTTGCCTGTGCCGTTGCGCAGGGGATGCAGTTAGGTCTGGACCTGGAGCGCTGCGAGCACGAGCGCGAACCTATGCAGCTCGCCCGGCGATTTTACAGCCCGCAGGAGCAAGCCGCTCTCGAAGCCCTGGATCGCGACAGCCAGAGGCTGATGTTCTACGACCTGTGGACGCTGAAAGAGGCCTGGGTCAAGGCCGCTGGGGGTGCCCTCGGGAGGGAATTGGAGTCCACTGGCTTCCGCCTGGATCTGCCTGCCGGGCGCATCGCAGAGCTACCTGCGCCTGACCCTCACGCAGCGTTCTGTTGCCTGCTACAGGCACCGCCTGGATATGCGCTGGCACTGTGTGCACTGTCACCACCGTTGACCCCGCCGTCCATGCACCTGTACCGGTTGCATGCATCGGGAGAAAAGCAGTCTCTGCCGCTGTTACTGCGGGCGGGCTCGCACTGTTAAACGCCCTTCGGTGTCAATGCTGGTAATAGTGCGTGTGTGCGTTGACGGCCTAGTGCCCCGGCTTTAACCTCACAAAAAATAAAAGAATTAGTTTCAGTCTATTCGGGGATAAAAAATTGATGAAGTGCAAAGATTTGGCAGCGCTGGTTCCTTTGAGCCTGGCCCTGGGCAGTGCCGGTGTTTTCGCTGTACCGACGATTCCCGCAGAGTCCGGCTGGGGCGGCCATATAAACCTGGGCATCGGTGCGGGAACTTCCGAGTCAAATATGCTCGCGGGCATTTCTTCGATCGACCTGGGTGAGGAGAGAATCTCCAGCCTGGAGGACGGCCCGGGCAGCGAGGATATTGTCCTTCCCGTGGCTCAATTTGAGGTCACCTACACCCTGGGTGAGAATCGCACCCAGTTTTATCTCGGCAATCAGGAGGCAGACGCCCTGAGCTTTGACCTGGAGACGACCCTGAAGACTCATCTGGGGCTGCGTCAGGAGATCTCCGGTATTGCCCGGGTGAGCTTTTCCCTGTCGGCATCCTCCCTGCCTCTGGACGTGTGGGAAGACCCCTACGTGGTAGACGAAAATCGCAGCGATACAGAGCGCACTACTTCCGGTTTGGATATTTCTATCGACGAAATTTTTGGCACGGGGTTCGAACTGGCCTGGTCATCGGTCGAGGTCGAAATCGACGATGAGCGCAGCGGTGAAGACCTGGGCCTGAGCCAGGCGCAGCAGAAGTCCCTGGATCGCGAGGGGCAGGTGTACAACCTGGAACTGAGCTACGATTGGAAGATCAACGAACGCCACCGTCTGGTGCCGCTTGTCGCCTGGGTAGATCACGACCTGGATGGCGCCGCCATGGCAGAAGACGGAATCGCTCTGGTGCTAAAGCACATGTACGAGAGAGATCGCTGGCTGTTCGTCAGTCGAGTCTTTTACCAGGACCTGGAGTCAGACGCCCGCAACCCAATTTTCGACCAGAAGGGTGAGGCTGAACTAATGGGTGGTGCCTTCACCGCTTTCTATCGCAAGCCTTTCGGACTGCAGAACTGGACCGCGAATGCCACCGTGGCCTACCAGGATAAGGACAGCGAGATCGACTTTTACGACAGCACGTTCGGGGTGGTTTCCTTTGGCATGTTTTACAGGTTTGACTAAATGAACAGACTATTAACGAAAAGCCGCAAGCTGCCTCTGACGCTGGGGGCTATGGCCCTGGGTGTCGCTCCCTTGCTGCAGGCCGGTTCCCCGGCCCTGACCGGCCTGGTAGCACAGGCGGACAACGCCGAAAGCGCCTTTGCTGCCCCGGCGGGTATGTCCCGACTGGATGGAACGCACATAACCGTGCAGACCATGTACATAACCTCCCTGGCCGATTTTGAGGTGGATCAGGACGAGACCACCATCTCCGGTGGTGACCCCGACAAGGGGACAGACCCGATGATTATTCCCTCCATCTACTACGTGCGCCAGTTCAGTGATCGGTGGCATGGGGGCTTGTCACTGACCGTACCCAGCGGTTTCGGTTCGGACTACGGCGGTACGTGGTCAGGGCGTTACGAAACAGTGGACTTCTCCCTGGTCTACGTGGCGCTGACGCCGGCGGTATCCTACCGGGTAAATGACCAGCTGTCCCTCGGCGTTGCCATGGGCATCAACTACACAGCCGAGGACAGTGAGGTCAAGATCCCCCAGCCCGGCGCGGAGCGCGACGGTAAAATTACCTCGGATCTGGATGGCGTCGGCGTCAATGTCACGCTGTCGCTGTTGTATGAGTTCACCGACCGGACCCGCGCGGGTATAGCCTGGACCAGCGACTCGGATGCCGATCTGGAGGGTAATGTGCGTCTGCGCAACCTTGAGCCCGGCTTCGACAAGATCGCCACTGAGTTGGGTATAAAGAACATCAACACGGAAATCACCAACACCCTGCCCCAGCGCATGCTGGCGGGTGTCTACCATGAGTTCAACTCGGGTAATTACTTCACGGTTGACGGCATGTGGATGAAGTTCTCCGATTTCTCGGTCAGCAATATCAAGCTCAATGGCAATGACGTTAACGTCTCCGTGCCGGAAATTTACAATGACATCTACGCGGGTACCGTGGGCATGGGCTTTCCCGCCAACGAGCGGCTGACTTATAAGATTGGCGCCATGTATGTATCCAAGGCAGTGGACGATGAGGATCGCACCTTTTCTATCCGTCTGGACCGCATGTGGGGCGTCGGCGCCGGTGTGTCATATGTGCTCAACAACGGCAATACCGTTGACCTCAACGCCAATGTGATCAACGTGGGGGATGCCTCTGTGGATCAGCCCAGTATCGGCGGCCAGGTGGTGGGCGAAAACGACGACCCCTGGGCGGTGATGATGGAGCTGACCTACCACTTGCATTAATCTTTAACTTACAGTGGGTATTCACAGGGCAGTTCCTGCGGGCTGCCCTGTGAATACCCGCTGCGGCTTTCCTGTTAGAATATCGCCCCTTTTATTATCATGGATCTTTCCTGTACATGTTTATTGACCCGTATTACAGCCACCTGGATGGCAAAATATCGTTTACCCGGGAGCAGGGTAGTGACTTTGCCAAGCGGGTTGCCGATGATTTTAATCCCCTGCACGACGCTGGTGCCACGCGCTTCTGTATTCCGGGTGACTTGTTGTTTGCGATTACCCTGGCGCGCTATGGCCTGAGCAGGCATATGGAGTTTATATTCTCCGGCATGGTGGTAGAGGGCGTTGAGCTGGTACTTCCCGAGCCGAGTCCCGTTTTGCATCTTGATGATGCTCAGGGTAAGCACTATCTCAGCGTCAATCGCAGCGGGGACACCTCTACCAACGAGGTTATGATTCAGGAGTTGACTCGCAACTACGTGGAGTTTTCCGGGCACACCTTCCCACATATTCTGGTGCCGCTGCTGGCGGAGCAGGGGATGATGATCAATCCCACGCGCCCCATGGTGATCTACCAGAGCATGGTTATCGACCTGGATACGCTGGAAATGGACGCCCCGGTGCTGGAAATCGACCACAATGAACTCACCACAAATGGTAAGCGCGGCAATGTGAGTATGGCGTTTAATTTCCTCTCCGGAGGGCAATTGGTAGGTCGCGGCGAAAAGCACATGATACTGGGTGGTTTACGCGAATTTGATAAAGCGGCCACAGACGCGGCTATCGAAGAATACAATCAACGTAAAATGGCGTTCACCCTGGCTCGGGACTGACCTGTTTTTCGGCTAGAGCAGCGCTGCCAATTAAGTCATACCTCCAGCGCTGCTTCAATCTCCCTTAGTTCATCGCGCAGGTGATTCTGCAGAATAATGAACGCGTCATCCGCCAGCAGGCGCTCGGCTACCAGGTCGGAAAATGCCTTGCGCCTGAGCTCATGCAGCGCGGCATGCTGTGACTTCAAACCCTGCTGGTCGAGGCCGCGGCAGTCCGCCGACAGTTGTTCTACTTGTAGCAGATAGGCGTCTACCCGGTTCTTCATGCGCCTGCGCACAAATTGTCTCAGGGCAATGGATACCGAGTAGATTGCCAGTAACAGGGTCAGACCCAGGCTAAGTGCTTCCGCATACTCGACAAAGAAAGGCGGTTCCTTGCGCTGGTAGTAGGCGGTTGCTCCGCGGTGATAGTTGAGGCTGACAGTGGCCGGATCGTAGTCTTCGCGGATTTTCCGCGCCACAGTTAACTCGCCACCTACCAGTCCGCTGGGGCCGTAGCGGCTCTCGAAAACCAATGAGGTGACTGCGCGCACCAGGCTTTCGTCCAGGTCTCTACGCGCCACCAGCATGCCCGCTACGCTGATTGTATGTACCGCATTCAGCGGCAGTCTCACGTAGGTGGAGCGAGGAATGGTGTCGCGTTTGATGCCTGGAAACACCAGTTCAAGGGCGTGAGCTTCGTCGCCCACTTCACTGGCGCCACCAAGGGACAGGAAGCGAATAGCGTCAGCTTTGGCCAGTTCGGCAATCAAGCTGGAGGGAATCGCGTTGAGCATAAAAGCCGCATCTATGCTGCCTTCACGCAGTGCCTCGGCGGTTGCCGCAGGCGTCAGCAGCAGATCCTCGGCGACTTCCACACCGAAGTGCTGCAACACCCGTTGCGACAGTTCGCGGGTTCCGGACCCCGCGGTTCCCAGTGCCACGCGCTTGCCGTGTAAATCGTAGATGCTGCTGATGTCGGCCGCACTGGCCTTGCTGACCAGGATGTGCAATACCTCGTCGTACAGCACCGTGATCAGACGGGCATTGTAGCTGGGTGATGCGTCGCCTTGTACGAAGGCCAGGTCCACGGAGGGGTCCTGCGCGCCGATTAATTGCATGTTTTCGACGCTGCCGTCAGTCGGTTGTAGGCTGACCCGCTCGAACAGGCCCGTCTCCTCAAGAACCCGCTGTAAGGCGGTACCCAGTGCCTGATAAGTACCGCTGTCGGGGCCGGTAGCAATCACGATAGAGGGGTGGGTGGGGGTACTGGAAAAATGGCGATAGCTAAAAACGCCAGCGGCCAGAATAGCAACGGCGACCAGCGCGGCGATAATGGCAGGCATGGGTATAGAGGCTCCTACGTCGGGCTTATCCTTATCGTGTGCCATGCGCTGTATCCCGATTAAACTCTGATTTGTTACTTGAATGGCGCCTAGTATATCGTGGGATGCGCTGCAGCGGCATCCCGTGAAGTGCAGCATCATTAAAAGAAACAAACTATACTGTTTTTAAGATTGAGGCGCATGCTAGTATGCGCTGACCCCTATGTGGTGAATTCGGCATCAGCAAAAGCGTAAGAACCAGCAATACCTTCTAGCGGCGCAAACGGCTGACAATAAAACAGGAGACAGTTATGAAGGCGGCAGTATTCAAGGGTGCAGGGCAGCCACTGGCGGTAGAGGAGAAGCCGGATCCTACGCCGGGGCAGCGACAGCTGGTAGTGGCAGTGGATTACTGTGGTATTTGTGGCACAGACTTGCACTCTACGCGCGAGGGTCCAGCCATGCTGCCTTGTGATTCAGTGCTGGGTCATGAGTTTGTTGGTGAGGTGGTGGCGCTGGGTGCCAACCTGGAAGCGGGCTGGGAGAAAGGTGACCGGGTGTGTGCCCTGCCTTTTATCAGTTGTGGCAAGTGTGCAGCCTGTCTCGCGGGAAGGCCTTTTGAATGCCTGTCGCTGGGCTGTATTGGCCTGGATCAACCCGGCGGTTTTGCCGAATATGTAACAACCTGCGAACACAATACCCTGAAGCTTCCCGACCAGTTGAGTACGCTGGATGCGGCGCTGATCGAGCCTCTTGCCGTGGGCTTACACGCGGTGCGGGTGGGTGGTCTGAAAGCCGGCCAGCGGGTACTGATAACTGGTGCCGGCCCTATTGGGCTTGCGGTCGCGCTGTGGGCACGTTTCATGGGTGCGCGTGATGTAGTGGTCAGTGAGCCGGCGGAGGACCGCAGGGCGCTTGCCCTGTCCATGGGGGCGACCGCGGTGGTCGGGGTCGGAGATACCTTGGGTGAGCAGTTCGCCGACGTGGCGGGCGGGCCCCCGGATGTGCTATTCGAATGCGTGGGGGCCCCGGGGCTGATACAGCAGTGCATAGAGCTGGCACCCCGCGGCGGCATGTTGGTGCCGGTAGGAGTGTGCGAGCAACCTGACACTATTCTGCCATTTCCTGCCCTGATCAAGGAACTGGCGATTCAATTCGCCATTGCCTATACCCGTGCCGATTATGAAACGGTGATCTCAATGCTGGCGCAAGGGCGTATCGATGCCTCTGCGATGGTCACCGGCGTCGTCTCACTGGACGAGATGCCGGCTGCTTTTGATGCTCTGCGTACGCCCTCGGACCAATGCAAAGTCCTGACGCGCCTGCGTTAGACAGCCTGATAACAATCGGTAAATTGGGGATTAGATATGAGTAGATTCGAACAGGCCTGTGTAGTGGTCACCGGTGGTGCCAGTGGTATCGGTGAAGCAACCGTGCGCGGTATCATCGCCGAGGGCGGTTGTGCAGTGATAGCGGACCTGCAGCGTGAGCTGGGTGAGGCCCTGGCGCAGGAACTGGGTGAAGCAGCGTATTTTCAGGCAACGGACGTGACCCGGGAGGAGGATATAGCGGCTGCTGTCGCCGCCGCGCAACAACAGTTCGGTGCCCTGACCGGCATGGTGAACAACGCCGGTATCGTGGGGGCGATTGGCTCCATTATGGAGACTCCAGCGGAAGCTTTTGATCACACCATGGCGATCCTGTCGCGGGCTGTGTTCCTGGGTATCAAGCACGCAGCGCTGGCAATGCGCCCACAGGGCAAGGGGGCTATCGTATCCCTGGCCAGTACTGCGGGTGTGGTGGGCGGATTGGGGCCGCATGTTTATACCATGGCCAAGCACGGAGTGGTGGGGCTGACTAAATCTGCGGCCAGTGAACTGGCCGCTTACGGTATTCGCGTTAACGCCGTGGCGCCAGGTAGTACGGTGACACCGATGACCAGCGCCTTGACCAATAATGATGAACAAGAGATTACCCGGGAGATTGCCAAGGTTTCGCCGCTAGGCTTTGCCGCGGTGCCCGTGGATATTGCCAACGGCATCTTGTATGCCCTGAGTGATGACTCCCGCTATATGACCGGGCATACCCTGGTGATCGACGCCGGTCAGACTACCGGCGCCCAGGCCTCGGCCTTCTGTTCCCAGGAAGCAGAAATACTGCTGCACGCGGGGCAGCGCGCCAGCGCGTCTACCTAGTCACGCTTCATCTGGTTGGCGGCGATTGGTCTTAGCGTAGACGTTATCGTCCGCCCGCCCGCCGCGCAAGCCGTTCGGGACAAGAGCAAAGTAGCTGTCGCGACAGGGCTCGGTGCGGCTCCAGTCAACCAGCTCGCTGCGGTAGGCCATCTTCCACTGGCCATCGCGTTTTTCGTAGCGGTCCAGGTAGCGTCCGGCGATGATAATGTCGTCGAAGCCGTTTTCCCCCTGCACCTTGTGGTAGGCATTGAAATACACTTCCCCAAACGCTTCATCACCTTCCACCTCAATCAGTGTGTTGCCGATCATGTGCTGGTTGGCCTCGTGGTCCTGTAATGCGTTGATGCAGTAGGTGACGAATTCCTTCGGTGAACAGTTGCTGAAACCGTATTCGCACCAGCCGTCGAGATGAAACACGGATAGCAGTAAGTCGGCATCCAGTCGATCCAGTCCGCGGCTGTAGCGGCAGGCCAGTTCGTAAATTTCCTGCTTGGCCAGCAGGGTTTCGATTCTTTCGCTCATGCTATATTTTCCTTTATCTGCTTGCATTCAGGAAAGCGTGCAGGGGGTCGGCATCGCGATGAGCGCCCCTGGCAAGCTGGGAAAAAGCCTCGCCATCGCGCTCATCCTCTACCGGGTGCCGGCGGCTCCAGTCGATGACTACTTGCCGGTGCTGTAGTTTCCAGTTGCCGTCACGCTTTTCTAATGTGTCCAGGTAGCGACCGCCGAAGAGCATTTCCTGCTCTGCCCCTGCCAACAAATGGCCGGCATTTACATTGCTTTCGGCGAGGGCCTGAGCGCTGCGCAACTCAATCAGGGTGTTACTCAGGCAGTGGCGTGTCAGTTCATATTGGGCTTCCAGGGCGGGTAGCACCAGCTCGGCAAACTGTTGCGCCGGGCCTTTGTAGCTGCCGTAATCCACCTGGGCATCGTCCCAATAACACGACTGCAGCAGTTGCAGGTCCAGGCGATCCAGGGCGCGGCTGTGGGCGGCCAGTACATCTGTTATGGCCATGCGGTCTGCGATTTCCTGCGGCCCCTGCGGGGTGCCAAATAGTGCGTTCATTAGTCCAGCTCCTGTGCCCTTGCCGGGCTTGCATTGGCAGACCCGGGCAGTACATAATAAAAACAGTCGATCCTGATTGTATTATCAAGGGTTGACGGTCGTCTACAGAATTATTGACAAGCTAAGTGGAGCTGTTGGATGTCAGGCAATAAACCAGGCCAACCCGGAGAGGCCAGAGCTAACGGGGCCACCGTGGCCCAGACCCTGTCGAGTGATCGTCGCCCAGCGCCCCAGCCGTTGCTGGACAGCTGTTATGACTTTCTGGGGGATGAGGATATTCCCTTCAGCCGCTATACCTCCAGGAAGTTTTTCGACAGTGAGGTAGATGGCTTGTGGAATCGCGCCTGGCAGTGGGCCTGTCGCGAAGAGCATTTACAGGATATTGGCGATACCTACGTTTACGATGTGGGCCCGTATTCGATTATTGTGGTGCGCTCAGGCACGGACACTATCCAGGCCTTTATTAATAGCTGTACCCACCGCGGCACGCGGCTTCTGGCGGCACAGGGCAGTGGCTACAGCGCGGGATTTACCTGTCCGTTTCACGGCTGGTCCTGGCACCTGAATGGCGAAATTGACAATATTCCCGCGCGCTGGGACTTTCCCCATGTGTGTCAGGAGCGGCACGGCCTGCAGGCGGTGCAGTGTGAGCGCTGGGGTGGTTTTGTGTTTATCAACATGGATCCGGCTGCGCGGCCATTGGCGGAGTATCTTGA
>Ga0055584_100008274_pt1 | contig 10203 bp, 8 predicted proteins | sample OSDHelmetaG_FD_58716 | JGI IMG/M metagenome (GOLD analysis project Ga0055584, IMG submission 58716) | Pelagic marine sediment microbial communities from the LTER site Helgoland, North Sea, for post-phytoplankton bloom and carbon turnover... | ecosystem: Environmental > Aquatic > Marine >...
GAATGCCCTAACAATGCTATTTATGAAGGTGGTGCTGAATGGAGATTTTCAGATGGAACTAATGTTTCCGGACTTTTTAAGAAGCTAGATGGATCTGAAGTTGATGGGGGTGATCCTCAGGAGCCTAATTCAATGGATGTCTACTACATAGTAACTGACAAGTGTACAGAATGCATGGGGTTTCACGATGAGCCTCAATGTGCCGCTGTGTGTCCGGTTGACTGTTGCGTAGATGATGAAGATCACAGAGAATCAGAGGAGGTGCTATTAGCCAAAAAGGCTAGTATGCATGGCTAGTTTTATAATCAAATGATTCTATAAAATGGTTCGTAATATTTACGAACCATTTTTTTTATGATTTTCCTATTTTAAGACTGGGATACGTAATGTGTAATTGGATTCCGTTCCTTCTAAAACCACATGGTATATTCCCAATGAGGTTAATGAAGAGATATTCAATGGGCTTTGATTGGTTCCTGGAGAAATCTGAACAGGACGTTTTGTAGTTACAATTTTACCATCCATAGTAGTTATAGAAATATAAACAGTTTGTTCTACAAATGATTCAATTACCAGAGTCTTAGTGTTTTGATCGTAAAAAGCAGTAAAGTTCAGTGAAGGTGTTATGGTATCAATTGGTGTAGGAGGAGCCAACTTAACGATCCAGTAATCGTATTCACCATAATTTAACTTTACATCACCATCATCAGATTTGGAGTCCCCCATTAAAACATATTCATCATTTTCAAGTACTATCAACTCATTACATACATCAGATTTTGATCCACCTGAACATTTAGCCCATTCAAGTTTTCTAAAATTATCATGTTTCATTAGTAGAAAGGAATCGCCAGCCTTGCATTCAAGGTCTAATACATCATGATCATCTGATGCTGAGCTACCAGCTGAAATAAGTCCGCCATCACTAGTTTCGTATGTGCGAAAAAGGTGCTCATTGTTACTGCCTCCAACTGCATGTTCCCAGATCAAATTGCCGTCAATATCAAGTTCAAGAATCCAACCATCGAACCCACCGTTGTTTTCACTTACATCGAAGTCGTTCGAATTTGTTTGTCCGGTAATAATAAAAGTGCCAGTTGTTGTTTTTGAAATGTGATATGCTCTTTCTGTCCCAGAACCTCCAAATTGTTTGCTCCACATAAGATTGCCCTGACTGTCTACTCTACCAGCCCAGACATCGGAATTACCATGATTACCAGTACAATCCAGGGTGTCGGAACCTGTTTGCCCTGCAAATATGTATCCATGGTCTGGGAGTTCTACGCACCACCTTATTCTGTCGATCCAATCACCACCAAAGGTGTTCGTCCATACAATGTTACCGTCAATATCCAGTTTAGTGAGCCACCCATCGTGCTTACCTCTCCCACCACTAGCTACATCAAAGTCGTCAGAAGAAGAGTATCCACAAAAAATGTAGCCTCCATCTGAAGTTTCAGTTATGTATCTTCCTCCTTCGTAATCTGAGCCACCATATGTTTTTAACCATTTGATATCCCCGTCTTGGTTCAGTTTAGCTACCATCAAATCGCTATTACCTCTATTATAGTTGATGTCTCCATCGGAAGATTGAGTGCCACCAATAAATATAAGATCACCATTTGAATCTTCAAAAATGTAGCGTGCTTTATCATAACTATTGCCACCATAAGTGCGACTCCATATTTTATCTCCGTTAGAATCACATTTTACAATGAAAACATTAGCAGAGTCATAGGCAGGTTGCGAAATGTCGAAGTCAATAGAAGGAGATAATCCAGCTAATACAAAGCCTCCATCTGAGCAAGCATCTCCACCAAAAAACTCTTCTTTATCACTCCCGCCGAAGTTTGATGAGAAAGAAACGTGAAGATCATGGGTTTGACAAATTGCAACTGGGAAAGTGAATCCCAATGTCAAACAAATTGATAAATAAAAAATGCGTTTCAATTCAGTAAAGTTCTCTGGTTGTTCAGTACTTGCAGGTAAATGATGGAAGTATGGTAAATGTAACAAAATATCAGAATAGACTTCAAGACACTTAAATTCAATTAATTACGATTTGGCTGATACATCTTAATGGAATATGGATTTATGGAAAATTGTGCAGTTCCAATCGTGGATACCTACCTTAATAAAATGTAATATTGTAATCTCTATAACGTTTAATAGATTATTCCAATACTAAGAATCACGTGGTAAGAATTTTATTAATACTCGTAATAACTTTCATATTTACTGGAGTAGAAGTATCGGCTCAGCAAGAGTTAAGCTTGAGTGAAATTGAAATGGAGTTAAAAGCGCTATCTAACACTTTAAATAAAGGAAGTAATGACAGTGTAAGGTCTGATGCCTTAAAGGAATTTATCGAAATTATTGAGTCGGTTCTGGTTGAGAGTGAATCATTCAGTTATGCTTTTGATTCAATTGCGATGCTATCAAAACTGAAATCACCTGATGAGAGATTCAGGATCTATACTTGGGTGGTACCGTCAATTAAGGATAAAGAGTACAAGTATTTTGGGTATGTTCAATTGAAGGATCCTTCATCTGGATTGATAACATTAATAGAATTAAAGGATACCATTAATGGTTCAGAAAGCTTGGAGAGTTCGATTCTGGATTCAGAGAATTGGTTTGGAGCGGTATATTATGATCTGTTTTACAAGAAGGTCAAAAAGGACTACTATTATTATCTGTTAGGATGGAAAGGAAATGATGCTCGCACTACGACTAAGGTTATCGAGGTCCTTACGGTTTCGGATCAGGGTGGGATTAAATTTGGAGCACCTGTTTTTGAAGGGCCTGGGAAGGTTAGGAAAAGTAGGGTGGTATTTAATTACGCTTCTGGAGCAGTTATGGTATTACGTCATGAGAAAAGCAAAAAAAGAATCGTATTCGATCATTTATCACCCTCTGTTCCAAATGCGAAGGGAGATTATAGATTCTACGGGCCCGACTTTACCTATGAAGGTTATAGGTATAAGAAAGGTAAGTGGTACTTTGTCAAGGACCTTGACCTTCGCAATTAGGAATAAATAGGGTGGTTTTTGCTATATTTAGTAACTTGCGCGATAATTTTTTTACAATCAATTTTACAGCATGAAGAAGCATAATTTTGGAGCTGGCCCCGGAATTCTTCCCCAGTCAGTACTGGAAAAGGCCGCTAATTCTGTTAAAGAGTTAAACGGATCAGGTCTGTCACTACTGGAGATATCACATCGTAGTAAAGATTTCATGGATATCATGCAAAATGCCAAGAGCCTTGTTAAAGAGCTTTTGGGTGTGCCTGATACACATTCAATCCTTTTTTTGCAAGGAGGTGCCAGTACCCAGTTTACAATGATTCCAATGAACCTCTTGCCAACTGAAGGAACAGCTGGTTACTTGCAAACTGGGGTTTGGGCAAAGAAAGCGATCAAGGAAGCAAAAATGTTGGGCGACGTAAATGTGCTGGCATCTTCAGAGGATAAGAATTATTCATATATACCCAAAGGTTATAATGTACCTGAGGGGTTATCATATCTTCATTTAACATCAAATAATACCATCTATGGTACTCAAATGAAGGGGCTGCCATCTTCCAAAACTCCTATTGTTTGTGACATGTCTAGTGATATATTTTCCAGAAAAGTTAATGTATCTGAATATGACGTTATATATGCAGGTGCACAGAAAAACATGGGGCCTGCCGGAACAACATTGGTTATCATCAAAAATGACAAACTTGAGTCGTCGGGACGTGAAATTCCAACGATGTTGAATTATAAAACTCATGTTGAAGCCGATTCACTGTTTAATACACCACCGGTATTTGCTATATATGTTTGTATGTTAACCTTGGAATGGCTTAAGTCAATTGGTGGAATATCTGAGATAGATAAAATAAACAAACAAAAATCAGATCTATTATATAGTGAGATCGATTCGAATCCAATGTTCAAAGGAACCGCTGCTGCAGAAGATCGATCTCCAATGAACGTATGTTTTTTACTTAACAAACCGGAGTTAGATGCTGCGTTTTTAAAAGCTGCAACTGAAGCTGGTATGGTTGGTATCAAAGGTCACCGATCTGTCGGGGGATTCAGAGCCTCAATGTATAATGCATTGCCGTTAGAAAGTGTTCAAGCACTTGTGAATGTTATGAAGGAGTTCTCATTAAAAATAGCATAATTTTATTTTCTTATGATCCGTGTTTTAGCTAATGATGGTATCAACCCAATAGGGGCTCAGATACTTACAGATGCAGGTTTTGAAGTTGTAACTGAAAAAATCTCTCAGGAAGAGCTTAAAGAAAAGTTAAGTGATTTTGATGTTATTTTAGTTCGTAGCGCCACACAAGTTAGAAAAGAACACATCGATGCTAATCCTAACCTTAAAGTTATAGGTAGGGCAGGAGTAGGGATGGATAATATTGATGTTGCTTATGCAAAAGAAAAAGGACTGCATGTAGTTAACACCCCAGAAGCAAGTAGTCAATCTGTTGCTGAACTGGTCTTTGCTCATATGTTTGGAATGTCAAGGTTTTTATACGACTCGAATAGGCAAATGCCTTCTTGTGACAGCAAGGAATCTTTTACTTCCTTAAAAAAGAAGTATAGTAAAGGGGTTGAGTTGAAAGGAAAGACACTTGGAATAATTGGTTTTGGCATGATAGGTCAGGCAACAGCCAGGATGGCGATTGGACTGGGAATGCGTGTAATGCCTTTTAAGTTGCATGCAAGTGATGTAAATATCGAACTCGATTTTTTTAAAACACATACGAACAATAACCTAACTATTACCCTAAAAACGGAGACAATGGAAGATTTGTTGAAAGAAAGTGATTTCATCACTTTGCATGTTCCGTTTCCCAAAGGATCTACACCTATACTTTCAAGTAAGGAATTTGCTTTAATGAAAGATGGTGTTGGGTTGATTAATACCGCCCGAGGTGGTGTTATTGATGAGCTGGCATTGGTTGATGCACTAAATTCAGGTAAAGTTGGTTTTGCTGCCTTTGATGTTTTTGATGGAGAGCCTATAATAAATGAGAAGTTAAGAACTCATTCCAATGTTTCACTTTCTCCACATATTGGAGGCGCCACAGTTGAGGCACAGGAAAGGATCGGGGCAGAATTAGCAACAAAAGTCGCTCAGCTTTTCAAAAGTTAAAATCAATAATCACACACATTAAATTAATAAAATACTTATAACTGTATGGCTATACTTAAACCATTCAAAGGTATCCGGCCAACTAAAGAGTTGGTAGAAAAAGTAGCTTCTAAACCATATGATGTGTTAAGCGCATCTGAAGCGCGGGAAGAGAGTAAAGGGAATTCAAATTCATTTTACCATGTCATTAAACCGGAAATTGACTTCCCTGATGATTTCGATCAGTATTCTCCCGATATCTATGCTAAGGGTAAAGCAAATTTTGAAAAAATGTTAACAGATGGTGTTTTCAAAACTGATGATAAAGACTGTTACTATATCTATCAGCAATCAATGGACGGTCGTAAGCAGAATGGAATAGTAGGGTGTGCAGGTGTAGAAGATTACTTCAATGACATCATTAAAAAGCATGAATTAACGCGTCCTGATAAGGAAGCCGACAGGATGAATCATGTGCGTACGAGCAGATTGAATTATGAGCCCGTGTTTTTTGCGTATCCTCAGGTTGACAAACTTGATGAGATTGTAAATAAAGTTATCGCAGGATCACCAGAGTATAATTTCATCGCTGACGATGGTATAGGACATGCCTTTTGGGTAATTAATGAACAGTCTGTTATCGACCAGATAACTGATGAATTTTCTAAGATCAATTATACATATGTTGCCGATGGGCATCATAGAACAGCAGCTGCTGCATTGGTTGGAAAAGAACTTCGTGAAAATAATAGTGGGCATAACGGAACTGAAGAGTATAATTATTTTCTGGCTGTTCATTTTCCCGATGATCAACTTATGATCATGGATTATAACAGAGTAGTGAAAGATCTAAATGGAATGAGTGATTCAGAGTTCTTGTCAAAGCTGAATGATAATTTTGAAGTAGAAAAAATTGGATCCGAAATATTTAAACCAAACAAGTTGCATCAGTTCGGAATGTATTTTGATGGTAATTGGTATTCATTGATTGCCAAGGCAAATACCTACAATGATGATGATCCGATTGGTGTTCTTGATGTGACTATTCTTTCTGAGCAGATCCTTGCGCCTTTATTGAATATCAAGGACCTAAGGACCGATAAGCGAATTGATTTTGTTGGAGGACTCCGTGGGTTAAAGGAGCTGGAGAGAAGAGTGAATTCCGGGGAGATGAAAGTAGCATTTGCTTTATACCCTGTGAGTATGAAGCAGTTGATTGACATTGCTGATACCGGTAACATCATGCCTCCAAAGACTACCTGGTTCGAGCCAAAACTTCGTAGCGGATTAGTTTTACACAGCTTGGATTAATTGGAAATTTGTTTGGCTGCAAGGAAGATATTGCAATCTTTAGTTACAGAAAGTTTACTGAATTATTATTTTCTTTTGAACTGCTGAGTTTTTACTTACGACTTGTAGAATATAGGTTCCACCTTGCAAATCATCTACATTGATATAGTATCCGTGCTTTCCAGCATAAAAATACTTTTTATCAATTGCTCTTACCACTTTCGAATTTGCATCAATTAAATTGACATAATAAATAGAAGGTTGATTTACTTGTAATTCAATACTTAAGTTTTCATTAACAGGATTAGGGTAAGCTCTTATGTTTACAGATGAGGAGTTGTTTTCACTATATTGTTCTGTTAATCCAACTGTAGTTCCAAGTATCACAATGGGTTGACCAAAGACCATTGGGTTATCTTGCAAATCATAAACACTGATCCTGATAAAAGATGGAAGAGAGGTGTCGATCACGGGTATAGATGAAGTATCAATAAGTGTTTCGTTATGAAGATAAGTTAGCTGGAGTGTTGAATCGATCAGAATCTGTGTAAGTTTGATCTTGCAGTTTGCTGGAAACGGATCGAGGTGAATGAATGGCTGATTGTTTGTAGAGGTTAAAATTCCCCTATCTCCCATCTCCAGATTCCCTAAAGTATAATAGAACTTCCCGCTATAATTCTTGTAGATACCGAAATACATTTTTCCCAGTGAGAGACCCTGGAGAAGATCTAGGTCAGTGCTGTCATCAGCCCAAATAAAAGTATGGAAAAGGTTATCACTCTCTAGCCATAGACTACCATGTGAATCACTCACCCCATTACCATACATAAAAAGTCCGCTTGCAGTAAGTTTATCCCATGTATTCAGGTGGTTGGCAAGATCACTGCCGCCTCTTTTTAGATAACCGACCTCCAGAATATCTGAATCATAGGCATTGTTTTGCAGAAGGTAGGATGCTGTTGTATCTGATCGGTAACTCTGAATTGATTGTGGGTCGAGATTCCAGTTTGGCCCGAACATATGATTATATGAGACAACACCTCCCTCATTGTGCACAAGGCTCACCCAATTATTTACATTTCCACTGATTTTTCCTTTAAAGATATTTGGATCAGCAGTAGTGTGTGGAAAAAATCCATTTAAGTGATCATAATGACTTAATTCAACCCCTAATATATTATGTGTATTGTATATGCCCGATAGGTTGTTTTGGGTGCTTTTTTCTCTTGAAATTAAGGAGTCGATACTTGTATTCGTAGGAATGATATTGATATTAGTTAAAGAAGATTGAAAAGAATCTCCCAAACGGGACATGAACCTAAGTTCAACATCTGAAACAATGTTGTCGATGCCTTCCTCAAGATATAGGGATGCTGTTGCAAGATCAAGGCTAACAGTTTGCCAGCTGTTATTTAACAAAGGATATTGTATCCAAACTGTGTCGCTGTTGTTTGAAGAATAGGAAGGTGGAGTATTTCCTTCAATAAAATTATATACCAAAATATCCTGCCTTTCAATACTTTTTAACTGCCAGGCAAGTCGTACAAGTATTTGAAACCTTCCATTGCTATCAACTGTGAATTCAGGTTTCACATCAAATTCCAGGATGGGCTCTGAGGCAAGTGGTTTCACATGTGTAAATTCCTTGATCAGTCCCTTTGATGAACGAGGTGAGTATGTGATCTTTTTAAAGCCAACGTCTGTTGTGGCAGAGTTGATCATAACTTTAAGTGTGTCTGTGAGGATCATAACAGTAGCAGTGCCATCATTTACCAGACATTCCCATTTGTCGGGTTGAGTAGAAGATGAGTTCAAGATTCCTTCAATGTTGTAGTTGGAAGGGTTCAGCACTCCTCCTTGTAGATGGTAGAATCCGGTATCTTGTCGGTACATCGGGTGATGTTCCGACCACCATAAAACATCCACGTCAGCACTGTCTGCTTGCTTGTTATGATATTGAAGTGAACCTGGTTTCGGTGCACCGTTGTGATGCGACCAGCCGTGTACATGCATTTGAGTTACATATACATTTTTGTTGTTAAAATAAGTTTGTGATATACTATATTCAGGATAGAATAAAAGTATTACCATCAAGATAATTAAAATGACACCAGATCTGTATTGTTTCATGACCATTACTTAGTGACTATATAATTCAACCACATCACTCCATCGTAAAGTAGATCTTTTTCATATATCATTCCGATTTTTTTTACAACTTTCACTGAACGTTCATTCTCTTTATGGATCCTGGCAACAATTCTTTCCAAACCTAATTCATTGAACCCATAATTGCAACATGCTTTTGCTGTTTCTGGCGCATAACCCTGTCCCCAGACTGAAGGCAATAAACGATAACCAACATCAACCTCATCTTCACTTTCAATAAACTTTAATCCACACCATCCTATTGGCGATTGATCTGACTTTCTTACAACAGCAAATCTACCAAAACCCGGCTTGAGATAGCCTTCATAATTTTTGAGGAAATTCCCGGCATCAGCCACACTTTTGAATGGAGGGTCGGTAGTGAATCTCAGTATATCAGGATGTAGATTCAATTCATACATCATTTCAGCATCAGAGGGCTGGAATTTTCGTAATAGACATCTCTCTGTTTCTATGATATGTTCAGAATTCATTTCTGGAATATTATGAGGGAGAGTTATAAAATCGATTTAATATTGTGATATCAGGTGGTCGTCAATTGAGAACTAAAATTAACTTTGTGCTAGTGACCAAAAATAATGAATAATTAGTGGATGTCATTCAATAAAGAGCAATACCAAAGTATAATTGAACAGCTGCACAAACAGGAGGTCAAACTGGTTGCGGTAACTAAAACCAAACCTGTTTCAGACGTGCTGGATGCTTATGCCGTTGGTCAATTAGATTTTGGTGAAAATTACGTTCAGGAATTGGTAGATAAAGAAAATGAACTACCAAAAGATATCCGTTGGCATTTCATTGGTCATTTACAAAGGAACAAGGTAAAACAGATTGCGCCCTTTGTGTATCTTATTCATGGAGTGGATAGTTTACGTCTGCTTAAAGAGATCAATAAGGAGGGTATAAAGAATAACCGGAGAATAAATTGTTTGATCCAGGTACATATTGCATCAGAGGAAACGAAGTTTGGTTTTGCTGTTTCAGAAATTGAGAAAGTAATTGAGGATTATTTAAATCAGAAAAATGACGGGTTGTGTGTTAAAGGGTTGATGGGGATGGCTTCATTCACTGATGATAAATCTCAAGTAGCAAAAGAATTTACAGCTCTCTCAGAGTTGTTCAGAAAATTACAGAATGATCATGTGGCAACTGAGCAATTCAATCCTGAGATCTTAAGCATTGGGATGAGTGGTGATTATCCAATAGCAATTGCTGCAGGGGGTAATATGGTGAGAATCGGAAGTATATTATTTGGAAAAAGATAGGTTTCCAATTAAAAATTAACAATTCAAAATTACTAGATGGGAGTCATTCAAAATAAGTGGTCGATCGCGATACATGGTGGAGCTGGTACTATAGATCGGAAATCTATGTCAGCTGTAAAAGAAGCTGAATATACAGCAACACTTGAAGAAGCGATACTGAAAGGCGAAGAAATTCTGTCTCCCGGAGGAAACGCAATAGATGCAGTTGTTGCAGCCATTAGCGTATTGGAGGATTCTCATTTATTCAACGCTGGTAGAGGTTCGGTTTTTAATTTTAAAGGAGAGCATGAGATGGATGCGTCATTGATGGACGGCCAAAACAGAAATGCAGGTGCAGTGGCATGTG
>Ga0055584_100008275_pt1 | contig 10201 bp, 8 predicted proteins | sample OSDHelmetaG_FD_58716 | JGI IMG/M metagenome (GOLD analysis project Ga0055584, IMG submission 58716) | Pelagic marine sediment microbial communities from the LTER site Helgoland, North Sea, for post-phytoplankton bloom and carbon turnover... | ecosystem: Environmental > Aquatic > Marine >...
GGGTGGAGCAGTCTGGCAGCTCGTCGGGCTCATAACCCGAAGGTCGTAGGTTCGAATCCTGCCCCCGCTACCAATTACCGTCAGGTAATAATACGACCCCGCTGTACGCGGGGTTTTGTTTTTGCGGGCGGCTGACAGTATGACAGCAACTGCCGAATTCGCCGGGCCGAGTTCAACAGCATACTGCCGGACAAGACGGGATGGGCCATGGGCCCTTTTTTTGTGGCCCGATGAATTGTCAATGTTGAATTGTAAAATGCACCGTTTTTGCTACGGAGCACAATTGAAAAGACTGAAATGCAGAATCTGACTAAAGTGAGAGAGCTACTGGAACCTTCAGTGGAGGCCCTTGGTTATGAGTTACTGCATATCGAGTTTGGCGGTCAGGCTGGCAATATTTTGCGCCTTTACATAGACGCCCCGGGTGGTATCGAGGTCGACGATTGTGCAACTGTGAGTCGACAGGTCAGTGCAATTCTTGACGTGGAAGATCCTTTGAAGAATGCCTACACCCTGGAGGTTTCCTCTCCAGGACTGGATCGGCCACTGGTTAAGCCGGAGCACTTCAAAAAGTATGCCGGCGAAAGAGCAAAAATCGTCATGCATACCCATATATTGGGTCGGCGTCGATTTACCGGCACGATGCTGGAGGCCGATGAAGAGCAGGTTGTAGTTGAGGCTGACGGCGAAAGTTACGAACTTCCTTATGCAGAAATGGAGTCAGCCCGGCTTGAACCAGTATTTGACCAGAGGCGTTAGAAACTGCAGATGGGATTGTAGGTGGCGCATTTGTTTTATGGTTGTAAGGTGACTGCACCTTACAACCACATTAGTTAATGATTATTTTTTTGGTGTCTAGAAATTATGGCGATTACAAATAACGAGATTCTGTTAATGGCGGAAGTGGTATCCAGGGAAAAAGACCTGGATAAGGAAATTATATTCAGTGCCATCGAAGCAGCTCTCGCTACAGCAACCAGAAAATGGTACAGCGGTGATATTGATGCACGTGTGAGCATCCATCATGACACCGGCGACTACGATACCTTCCGGGTCTGGGAAGTAGTGGAAGATGATGCGGAAATCGAATTCCCAGGGGCCCAGATACCCCTGACTGAAGCCCGTGAAAGCGATGACGAGATTGAAGTTGGTGATCTGATTGAAGAACCAATGGAGAAAGTTGAATTTGGGCGCATCGCAGCCCAGGCAGCAAAACAGGTGATCATGCAGAAAGTGCGTGAGGCAGAACGTAACCAGGTGGCCGAACGATATGCGGATAAGGTCGGCACACTAATTTCCGGTACTGTTAAACGAATGGAGCGTGGTAACAGTATCATTGATCTGGGTGACGCCGAAGCAATGCTGCCTAAAAGCGGCATGATCCCCAGAGAAGGCCTGCGTCCGGGTGATCGTATACGCGGCCTGCTGGAAAAAATTGACCTTGAAGCCAGAGGCCCGCAGCTTATTCTCAGTCGATTAGCTCCAGATTATCTTGTCGAGCTGTTTAAACTCGAAGTGCCTGAAGTAGGCGAGGGCATTATTGAAATTTTAGGCGCCGCCAGAGATCCTGGATCCCGGGCAAAAATCTCGGTGCGATCAAATGACAGCAACGTTGACCCTGTTGGTGCCTGTGTAGGAATCCGTGGTTCGCGTGTGCAAAGCGTCTCTAATGAAATTGCCGGTGAGCGTGTCGATATTATCGTCTGGTCTGACAACATTGCCGAATTTGTAATTCAGGCCCTGGCGCCGGCGGAAGTTGAGTCGATCCTGGTGGATGAAGAAACAAGGCAGATGGACGTCGTTGTGACCGAAGAGAATTTATCCCGGGCCATTGGCCGCGGCGGTCAGAATGTTCGACTGGCTTCAGAGCTGACAGGTTGGGAACTCAACCTGATGACGGACAAGGACGCAGCTGAAAAACAGGATAGTGAACAAAAAGCTCTGGTCGAGTCATTTATGAGTCAGCTTGATATTGACGAAAATGTCGCAATCATTCTGGCCCAGGAAGGATTCAATACCTTGGAGGAAATTGCTTACGTTCCAAAGCAGGAGCTGCTGGATATCGAGGAATTCGACGATGCAATCGTAGAAGAGCTGCGAAACAGAGCCCAGGATACTTTGTTGACCAGCGCCATCGCTTCACAGGAGCAGAAAGAGCCCAGTGAAGACCTGCTTTCAATGGAAGGTATGGATGAAGAAACAGCACGTCAGCTGGCCGCTGGTGGTATTCGAACGATGGAAGAATTAGCTGAATGCGCCGTCGACGAAGTACTTGACGTGATTGAGATGGATACAGATCGTGCCAGCGCATTGATCATGACTGCACGTGCACCCTGGTTTGAATAACAAGACGAAAGAATATTGTTCAGTTTAACCCAGGCCAGAACGACTAAATATGACAGTCACAACCCTGATATCAGGATAACGACAGAGAAACAGGTTTCAATATGTCACAAGTAACTATTAACAGCTTTGCCAAGCAGATCGGTATATCTATCGATAAGCTGCTTGAGCAGCTGGACCAGGCCGGTATCGGGGGGAAAAATGCGAATGACTTGCTGGAAGATGCAGAAAAAATCAAACTCCTGCAGTTCCTTAAAGGCGATACCACCAGAGAAAAAACCGGTCAACAGCGGATAACGCTGAAACGAAAAACAACCGACGAGATTCGCCAGACTTCAAAAACAGGCGCTGCACGAACAGTGCATGTTGAAACTCGAAAGAAAAGGACATTTGTAAAACGCAGCGTGCTTGAAGCGGAACAAGCCGAAGAGCAACGACAAAGAGAGCAGGAAGCACTGCAACGTCAGAATGCGCTGGAGGAAGAGAAGCGACGCCAGGAAGACGAACTGCGTGCCCAGCAGGAGGCAGAACAAGCTGCCCGTGATGCTGAAGAACGCGAGCGCCAGGAGCAAGAACAACGCGAACGCGAAGAACTGGAACGTCAGGAAAAGGAACGTCTCGCTCAGCAGGCAGCTGCAGAGCAAACGCCAACCAAGGAACCTGAGACTGCGCCAGAGCAACCCGCGGCGAAAACTGCAGCTCCAGCCCCAGCCGCACCAGCAGTCAAACCGGAAGAGAAAAAAACCAGCCCACCTGACAGTGATCGGCGCGGTAAAAAAGGCAAAAAGGGCCGCGATCCGTCTGCTGCCCGGGTGGAATTACATGCGTCAAAGAAGCGTCGCGAGCGACCCCGCAGGCCATTGGGCCGTAAGCCTGGCAATATTTCTTCTTCCGTTGCCGACCAGCATGGCTTTGCCAAACCCACTGCACCAGTGGTTCACGAAGTACGCGTACCGGAAACCATCACTGTGGGCGAACTTGCCCAGGCAATGTCGATCAAGGCAGGCGAAGTCATCAAAACCATGATGTCGATGGGCTCAATGGTGACCATTAATCAACTACTGGACCAGGACACCGCATTGTTGCTGGTAGAGGAGATGGGACATATTGGCATCGCTGCCACAGATGAAGATCCAGAAGCCCTGCTGGCCGCCTCTGAAACATCCGAGGCCGAATTACAGCCAAGGGCGCCAGTGGTAACCGTCATGGGACACGTTGACCACGGAAAAACTTCTTTACTCGATTACCTGAGAAAAGCCAAAGTTGCATCAGGAGAAGCTGGTGGTATTACACAGCATATAGGTGCATACAAGGTTAATCTGGATGGCAACGAAATATGTTTCCTCGACACCCCAGGCCACGAGGCATTTTCAGCCATGCGCGCACGGGGTGCCAGTGCAACCGACCTCGTTATCCTGGTGGTCGCTGCAGACGATGGTGTCAAGCCTCAGACAATCGAAGCTATTCGTCATGCAAAAGCTGCGGGAGTACCAATGATTGTTGCGATTAATAAGATCGATCGCGAGCAAGCTGATCCTGACCGGGTCAAACAGGAACTTTCGAATCACGAGGTTATTTCCGAAGAGTGGGGTGGCGACACACTGATGAATGAAGTGTCGGCGCTCACAGGGCAAGGTGTTGATGCGCTATTGGAATCGGTGTTACTGCAAGCAGAAGTTGCCGATCTCAAGGCAAGAACGGAGGGCCCGGCTACCGGACTGGTGATCGAAGCAAGACTCGACAAAGGCCGCGGGCCAGTTGCTACTGTGCTCGTTCAGGAAGGCACCCTGAAAAAGGGAGACATATTGCTTGCAGGACGAGAGTCAGGTCGGGTTCGGGTGATACTGGACGATCATGGCAAACAGGTGAGCGAAGCGGGGCCGTCTACGCCCGTTGAAATTCAGGGCCTTGCTGGTGTTCCAGTGGCTGGTGACGAAATTATTGTAGTTAGTGACGAGCGCAAAGCAAGAGAAGTTGCCATGCATCGCCAGGGTAAATTTAAAGAAATAAAGCTTGCCCACCAACAGAAGTCCAAGCTGGAAAGCATGTTCAATAAAATGGAGGAGGGGGAAGTTCAAACCCTTAATCTGGTGGTAAAAGCGGATGTCCAGGGTTCGGTGGAGGCATTATCTGATTCTCTCGAAAAGCTCAGCACAGACGATGTTATAGTAAAAGTCGTTCACGGCATGGTCGGCGGTATAAACGAATCTGACGTCAATCTTGCCCTGGCCTCCGGTGCCATTATTATAGGCTTCAATGTACGGGCAGACGCTACTGCAAGAAAGTTAATAGAGTCTGAAGATGTTGATGTTCGCTATCATAATATCATCTATGACGTTGTTGATCTGGTAAAAGCTGCAATGACCGGCATGCTTTCGCCCATTATTCAGGAAGAACATGTTGGGCTGGTGGAAGTACGGGATGTATTCCGAGCGCCAAAAATTGGTTCAATAGCGGGTTGCATGGTACTCGAAGGGTATGTCAAACGCAGCCTGCCAGTACGCGTACTGCGCGATAATATTGTGATCTTTGAAGGTGCCATAGATTCATTACGTCGATTCAAGGATGATGTCCAGGAGGTCAAAAACGGATTTGAATGTGGAATCGGCATAAAAAACTACAATGACATCAAGGCTGGCGACCAGATAGAGGTATTTCAGATGGTAGAAAAGGCCCAGACGCTTTGATGTGCCTTAACTGATGCACGAAATCGACCGGACCCGGAGGGTCGCGGAGGTCTTGCGGCGTGAACTGTCGACGCTCATCGCAAGGGAGTTGAACGATGAGCGTATTCGTAATGTCACGGTCAATGCGGTGACGGTGTCAAAGGACCTGAAAAGCGCCATAGTTTATGTATCAACACTTGATACAGGTAGCGTAACGTCACGAAAACCACCAGTTGTGGAGGGCCAAAAAACCCCACCAGGTGTTGAGCAGCTGCTGAACAATGCTGCGGGTTTTCTGCGCAGGCTGTTAAGCCAGAATGTACATTTGAGAATGACCCCAGAATTACGCTTTAAATATGATGACAGCATCCAGCGAGGCGTTGAAATGTCATCATTGATATCTTCACTGAACAAAAAAAATGAGTCAGAATAGAAAAAAACACGGTATTCCGGTAAATGGTATGTTGCTGCTGGACAAACCTTCGGGCTGTTCTTCCAATCAGGCACTGCAGGCGGCGAAACGTCTGCTCAACGCCAGAAAAGCCGGACACACCGGAAGTCTCGACCCCATTGCCACCGGTCTTCTGCCCATATGTTTCGGTGAAACGACAAAAATATCCAGTCTGTTTCTCCACGCCGACAAGACCTACCAGGTCGGCATCCGCCTGGGTATCACCACCGAAACCGGAGACTGTGAAGGTACGCCTCTGGAGCGTAAACCAGTGGATGTGACCGTCGAGAAAATAGAAAAAGTACTGGAGCATTACCGTGGGTCTTTTGAGCAGATCCCGCCGATGTATTCAGCGCTGAAGAGAAATGGTCAGCCGCTATATAAACTTGCTCGGCAGGGCATCGTGGTAGAGCGGGAGCCTCGTCCCGTCACCGTTTACGCATTATCTCTTGATAATCTGCAGCAGGATTTTCTGCAGCTGACGGTCTCATGTTCAAGAGGCTTCTATGTTCGCACATTAGCCGAAGACATTGGCCGTGATCTCGGCTGCGGTGGCCATGTGGAAACACTCAGACGATCTAAAGTAGGGGACTTTTCAATTGATCGTGCAGTTACCATGGAACAGCTGGAGGCCATCATATCGCCCAGCGACCGGGCGAAACTGTTATTACCGACAGACCAGGGACTGTCACATTTGCCAGAAGTCAGATTGCCTGAAAACCTTGCAAGGTATCTCCAGCTCGGCCAGAGCGTCAGATCGACGTCCCAGGCACTGCCCGGACTGGTCAGGCTGTATAGCGAAACCGCCGAGTTTCTCGGTCTTGGGGAAATTACCGCCGATAGAAAACTGGCACCAAAGCGTCTATTCAGCGTATAAGATAGCCCATCCATCGGCCAGTAGACATCTAGGCCGGGTTACGACCTGCACACCCTTCGCTGGGCTACTGATCCTTATCCCGTTTTCCGGATCATACTGACGAATCAGATTACGCAGCCCGGTCTGTGGGGAAGATTATCCTTAGAACAACGCAATGGTTGTGTTTGAGTGATGGCTTAATGATGGAGGAGTGTGTCACAAATCGTGACAGCAATAATTACATTCCGTGTAAATTATTGATATTGCAGAAAATTAGTGGCTCCCCAGCCCGGACTCGAACCAGGGACCAATTGATTAACAGTCAACTGCTCTACCAACTGAGCTACTGGGGAACGGAGGAGGCGAATACTAATTCGACAAGTAGGCTAGGTCAAGTGTTCCGGTAAAAAATCACAATGATCAATGGCAGTATATTTTGCGCTTAGCATATCGATCTCTGTTGTTCTAATCGCAGGCGCCCTGAGTGAATCATTACCAGCCGCACTGAAGCCTCCGGTCTGGAAGGCATACAAAGATGAAATGATCCATTGCGGCTTATTCTGCCCCTGCTGTTGAACGACAATAACGTACCTCTATTATATTCGATCAGCAATCCCGTCAGCCGGTCATGGGCAAGCAATATCGGATCATCCGGATCCCGCCGGGTGCCGCCGGCACGATCGGCAAACATGATCCATCCTGCCTGCCATTTGTTTTCCAGGGTGCAGGTATCTCCATCAACGCTCGGGCACAGACGAATCAGTTCACCCCTGGCTAATGCATGGCGTCGGCCAAGGCGCAGGGTGCGTTCCAGATCACTGCTGGCGGCGCGTATCCTGACGGACTGGATTAATTGGTTAAATGAGGGAATTGCCTGAATGGCCAATATGCCGATGACAGTCACCGTCATCAACAACTCCACCACGGTAAATCCTTTACCACCGTTTTTGGCTAACAGGTTTTTTTCCACTCATGCATCCTTGCATTAATACAAACAGCAATCATCTGTGGTACTCCAACATGATTCTGTGCGCCAGAGCACAAATCTCGATAAAATAACCGGTTAGCCGTCAGTACCCTCTGTTTATGTCTGCACCAGTCTCAGCCGAATTCCAGTTAGTCAGCGATTACGAACCCGCCGGGGACCAGCCCACAGCCATCAACCAGCTGGTCGAAGGTCTTGCGGATGGCGAGGCATACCAGACATTGCTCGGGGTCACCGGCTCCGGCAAGACTTTCACCATGGCCAATATCCTGGCGCGTACCGGACGGCCCGGGCTGATCATGGCCCATAACAAGACACTGGCTGCCCAGCTTTATTCGGAAATGCGCGATTTTTTCCCCAATAATGCCGTGGAGTATTTTGTTTCGTACTACGACTACTATCAGCCTGAGGCCTATGTCCCGAGCTCGGATACCTTTATTGAAAAAGATGCCTCGGTTAACGACCATATCGATCAGATGCGCTTGTCGGCAACCAAGGCGCTGCTTGAACGACGCGACGTCATCATTGTCGCCACTGTTTCAGCTATTTATGGATTGGGGGATCCCGCCAGCTATCACGGTATGATTCTGCATCTCAAAAAAGGTGAGCAGATTGACCAGCGCACAATCCTTAAACGCCTGGCGGAGATGCAATATACCCGCAACGATCTCGAGTTGCGTCGAGGCACCTTTCGCGTTCGCGGCGATGTCATTGACATCTACCCCTCAGAGTCCGAGCGGCTGGCAATACGCATTGAATTGTTTGGTGACGAAGTTGACGCCTTATCACGTTTCGATCCTCTTACCGGGAGCAGCGAAGGAAGTTTAACCCGCGTCACCGTATACCCGAAGAGCCACTACGTGACCCCCAGAGAAACAATTCTCAACGTGGTTGACGACATCGTTGAAGAAATGAAGGGGCGACTCAAGGAGCTTTACGATGCCGGTAAACTGGTTGAAGCGCAGCGACTGGAACAACGCACAAAATACGACGTGGAAATGATGCGCGAGCTGGGTTACTGCAATGGTATTGAAAACTATTCCCGCTACCTGTCAGGACGCCAGCCTGGAGAGCCTCCACCGACGCTGATCGATTATCTTCCAGACGATGCCATTGTCTTTATCGATGAGAGCCATGCGACCATTCCCCAGATTGGTGCGATGTATAACGGCGATCGCTCGCGTAAGACGACCCTGGTTGAATACGGATTTCGCCTGCCATCTGCACTGGACAATCGCCCCCTGAGATTTGATGAATTTGAAGGCATGCTGGGGCAGGTTATTTTTGTATCGGCCACCCCGGGGCCTTATGAGGAACAACATGCCCCCGATATGATTGAACAGGTAGTCAGGCCCACCGGATTACTGGATCCGGAAATCGATATTCGACCGGTGGCCACCCAGGTGGATGATCTGTTGTCAGAAATCAGGCTCAAGGTAAAGAAAAATGAGCGCGTTCTGGTGACAACACTGACCAAACGTATGTCGGAAGATCTCACTGAATATCTGCACGAACATCAGGTGCGGGTCCGTTATCTGCATTCAGATATCGATACCGTTGAGCGCGTCGAAATTATTCGCGACCTCCGTAAAGGCACCTTCGACGTGCTGGTTGGCATCAATCTGCTCAGGGAGGGACTGGATATTCCTGAGGTCTCCCTGGTGGCAATTCTGGACGCAGACAAGGAGGGATTTCTGCGCTCTGCGAGAGCCTTAATACAAACCATCGGTCGGGCGGCACGCAATATTAATGGCTCTGTCATTTTATATGCAGACAGAATTACCAATTCGATCCAGTTTGCCATTGATGAAACCGAACGGCGCCGTGCCAAACAGCATGCCCATAATGTTGAACAGGGCATAACACCCAGATCCATTATAAAACCGGTAAAGGACATTATCGAAGGCGTCACCGCAAATGATGCCGGGTGGAACGACTTACCGGATTTTGATGAGGTCGCGGAAGAAAGGGAAGAATACGGTCGCCTGACGCCAAAAGAACTCGGTAAATTGCTGAGCAAACTGGAAAAAGAGATGTACGATTTCGCCAGAAATCTGGAATTTGAAAAAGCTGCCCAGGTCAGAGATCGAATCAACCAAATTCGCGAGGGCAGGTTCATGCTGGAGGCCAGTTAAATAATAAATAACGCTTGCAGAGCCCTGTGAGATAAGGACACAGAATATTATTCTTGTGTTTAGCTAGGGCAGGGAGATACCTTCAGTTCTCAACATCTCCAGCAATGCGATCACCGGCATACCGGTAATGGCGTTTGGATCATCACTGGAAATACGTTTCAGCAATGAAATCCCCAGTCCTTCGACTTTCAGACTGCCACAACAATTGTAGGGTTTGTCCACTTGCAGATAACGTTCAATCTCCGCCCTGGTAAGCGTTCTGCACTCTACCTCGACTTCCGCCACTGCAGACTGCACCGTGCCGGTTGCTGCATTAATTAACGCAATTCCGCTGAACAGAGTGGCACGCTTGCCGGAGGCTGCCAGCAATTGCTTAACCGCATCATCATGGTCAACCGGCTTACCCAGAATCACATTGTCCTGCTCGGAAACCTGATCTGAGCCAATCACCAGTCCAGTGTTCAAGGTCTCTGCAACGGCGTTTGCTTTGGCAATGGAAAGCCTCTCCACCAGTTGCCGCGCAGACTCGCCCAGGGCCGCTGACTCGTCGACATCCGGTGCAATAATGGAGAAATCCAGGCCCAGTCGCTGCAGAATCTCGCGCCGATAAGCTGAAGAAGACGCCAGTATGATCGGAGTATCCATGATCTGATTGATTACGAGGAGCTAGATGCGCCAGTGACAACGAGTGCTCCTGGCAGGTTGTAATGGCGGGCCCGGAGGGACTCGAACCCCCGACCACCTGGTTCGAAGCCAGGTACTCTA
>Ga0055584_100008276_pt1 | contig 10201 bp, 10 predicted proteins | sample OSDHelmetaG_FD_58716 | JGI IMG/M metagenome (GOLD analysis project Ga0055584, IMG submission 58716) | Pelagic marine sediment microbial communities from the LTER site Helgoland, North Sea, for post-phytoplankton bloom and carbon turnover... | ecosystem: Environmental > Aquatic > Marine >...
CACGACCACGACTGAGCACGACCACGAACCGATCCACGACGTACCGACCCGATCACGGGCCCCACGAACACGGGCCCCACGGACACCGACGAGGAACCATGAACACATCAGATTCCACCCCGAACGGCACCCCGAACGACACCCAGGACGCCGGTGGCGGCAGCAGCGGCTTCCCACGCTGGCTCAAATGGGGATTGCTCGGCGCGTTGGGAGTCCTCGTCGTGGGCTACGGCCTCATCTTCCTCTACGCCAACGTGCTCAACGACAGCCCCGACGAACTCGACCAGAGCGACCTCGATGCCGCACTCGTCGCGACCTCGACCGTGGGGGCCACCGATTCGTCGACCCCACCGGCGACGACGGAACCCGCCACCGGAACCTGGAACATCACGAAGGCCTCGGAACTGGGCTACCGGGTCACCGAGGTGCTGTTCGGCGTCGACACCGAGGGCGTCGGCCGCACCAACCAGATCGACGGTGCGTTGGTGATCGACGGCACACGGGTGACCGAAGCGAACTTCGTCGTCGACGTCGCCTCGATCGAGAGCGACGACGGTCGACGGGACGACCAGTTCCGCGGCCGGATCATGTCGGCCGACCAGTTCCCGACGGCGACGTTCGTGCTGACCGAACCGATCGAGCTCGGCACCGAAGCGGTCGAAGGCGCCTCGGTCGAGACGACGGCGACCGGTGAACTCACCCTGCGCGGCGTGACCAACCCGGTCACGTTCGACGTCGCGGCCGAACTGGCGAACGGCCGCATCGGCGTGCTCGGCAACATCCCCGTCGTGTTCGCCGACTACGAGATCTCCAACCCGTCCGTCGCCGGCATCACCACCGAGGACAACGGCCTGCTCGAGTTCGTCCTCGTCTTCGAACCCGCCTGACCCGGGTCCGGTCAGACCGGCTGGCTCTTCCGCCAGGCCTCGGCCAACGCGGCGTAGCGACCCTCCTCGGCGATCAGTTCGGCGTGGGTGCCCAGCTCGATCAGCTCGCCGTGGTCGACCACGGCGACGCGATCGGCACGCTGCACCGTCGACAGGCGGTGAGCCACGACGATCGTCGTACGACCGCGCATGAGTCGGTCGAGGGCATGTTCGACGAGCGCTTCGGTGCCGGGATCGAGACTCGACGTCGCCTCGTCGAGCACCAGCACCGCAGGGTCGACGAGCGCCGCCCGCGCCAGCGACACGAGCTGGCGTTCGCCCGCCGACAACCGTGCACCGCGCTCACGCACCTCGGTGTCGAGCCCGTCGGGGAACGTATCGAACCGTTCGAGCGCATCGATCGCCACGAGCGCCTCACGGAGTTCGGCGTCGGTGGCATCGGGACGCGCGATGCGCAGATTGTCCGCGACGGTGCCGTCGAACAGGAATCCCTCCTGGGGCACCACCACGACACGATCGCGAAGAGATGCGAGCGTGGCCCGCCGGAGGTCGATCCCGCCGAATCGGACCATCCCCTCGTCGGGGTCGTAGAGCCGGGCCATCAACTTGGCGAGCGTCGACTTGCCGGCACCGGTCGGGCCGACGAGCGCGAGACGTTCCCCCGATGCCACCGAGAGCGTGACGTCGCGCAGCACCGCGGCGGTCGTGCCCGGATACGCGAACGTCGCACCGTCGACGTCGAGCACGCCGTCTTGCGGAAGCTCGACGGCGTGTGACGCCTCGTCGACCTCCGGCTCGGTGTCGAGGATCCGGAACATCTTGTCGAGCGACGCCGTCGCCGACTGCAGGGTGTTGTAGAGCTGGGAGAGTTGCTGCACCGGTTCGAACAGGCTCGACATGAGCAGCACCACGCCGACGACGGTCCCGACGGTGACCTGGCCGTTCTTGGCCAACCAGCCACCGGCACCGATCGCGATCGCCGTCGCGAGCACCCCGCAGAACTCGACCACCCCGAAATACCAGGTCGACACCTTCACGCTGTGCAGGTGGGCGTCGTACAGGTCGCGGTTGATCGCCCGGAACCGCCGGTTCTGTTCGGGCTCCCGGGCGTACGCCTGGATCACACGGACCCCGGCGATGTTCTCCTGGAGGGCCGAGAGGTTCTCGCCGACGCGCTCACGCACCGACAGGTACGCCTCGTTCGAACGGCGCTGGAACCGGATCGACGCGACCACGATGAACGGCATCACCATCAGGGCGAGGAGCGTGAGCTGCCACGACATGAGCAGGAGCACCACCAGGGCGAACGTGACGAGGATCGCCGCAGACACGAACTGGAGCAGGCCCCACTGCACCAGTTCCGACATCGACTCGATGTCGGCGGTCATACGCGACACGAGCACCCCGGCCTGATTGCGGTCGAAGAACGCCAGCGACTGCCGTTCGATGTGCCCGAACAGGCGCAGCCGGAGTGACTTGAGGAATCCCTCACCGGCGCGATTGACGTACACGTACTGCTGGCGACCCCCGAGGTAGGCGATCACGGCGACGACCACGTACAGCCCGATCGCGAGATTCAGAGCGCCGGCATCATCGGCCCGGATCCCGTTGTCGATGCCGTAGCGCAGCAGCAGCGGCCCGAGCAGCGTGGTGCTCGTGGACATCGCGATGAAGCCCAGCGCAACGAGGGCGAGGCGTCGTTGGGGCGCGGCGAGCCGGGCGGCGCGACGGAAGACCCGCCCGGTCTCCTCGCGGTCGAGTCTGTCGTCCTCGCTGACGGCGTGGGCGGCCCACATGTCAGGCACCACCCCCGGGCGCCGCCACTCCGACCGACCCGGCGGCGGCCAGCACCGACCGGTACCGATCCTCGGTGGCGAGCAACTCCTCGTGGGTCCCGTCGGCGAGTACGTGGCCGTCACCGACGAGCACCACCCGGTCGGCCATCGCGATCGTGCCGGGTCGATGGGCGATCACGATCGTCGTCCGCCCCTCCATGACCGTGCGCATCGCCGAGCGGATCTCGTACTCCTTGGTGGGGTCGACGGCGCTGGTGGCGTCGTCGAGGATCAACACGCTCGGATCGCTCACGACCGCTCGGGCGATGGCGATCCGCTGACGCTGGCCGCCCGACAGCGAGAAACCACGCTCGCCGAGCACGGTGTCGTAGCCGTCGGGCAGATCGTCGATGAAGTCGGCCGCACCGGCGAGCTCGGCGGCACGACGGATCTCGTCCGCGGCTGCCTCGGGGTTCGCGAACGCGATGTTGGCGGCGACGGTGTCGTGGAACAGCAGCGTGTCCTCGAACACGAGCCCGACCGAGCGCCGCACCTCATGGACCGACCGGTCGCGGAGATCGACTCCGTCGAGCTCGATCGAACCCTGCTGCGGGTCGTAGAACCGCACGAGCAGGCGCGCGATCGTCGACTTGCCGGATCCGGTCGTCCCGACGAGCGCCACCGACGTTCCCGGCTCGATCTCGAGATCGAGCCCGTCGAGGACCGGTTCGTCGGGTTCGTAGCCGAAGGTGACAGCGTCGAACCGCACGGCACCCGCGCCCATGTCGGCGGCGACCCCGGATTCGGTGTCGCCGTCGACGACGAGCGGCGTGACGCCCAGCACGTCGTGGATCCGTTCGAGTGCGGCGGCGGCGCGCTGGCCGAACGCCACCGTCATACCGATCGTGCGGAGCGGCCAGACGAGGAGCTGGACGTAGAAGTTGAACGTGACGAGCTCGCCGATCGTCAGCCGACCGTCGAGCACCCGATGCCCGCCGACGGCGAGGACGGCGATGATCCCGGCGGCGGGCAGGAGCTCCATGAACGGCAGGTACCTGGCACGGACGCGCGCTGCGACGAGCGATTCACGACGGATGTCCTCGGCTTCGACCTCCAGCTTGTCGAGCTGCACCTGCTCGGCGCCGAACCCCTTGATCACACGAATGCCGGCGACGGTCTCCTCGACGACGCCGGCGAGTTGTGCCTGCTCCTGCTGGACCGCACGTACGGCAGGGTGGATGCGACCCGAGAAACGGCGGGCGGCGATGTTGAGGAACGGCACCGTGGCCAACGCGCACACGGCGAGGATCGGGTCGATGACGAAGAGCACCACACCGACGACCGTGATCAACGCGACGTTCGACAGCGTCAGCGGGATCATCATGACGAACGCCTGGATCTGATTGAGGTCGCTCGACGCCCGACTCATCAATTGACCGGTCTGGGCGCGGTCGTGATAGCCGATGTGCAGCCCGAGGATGCGTTCGAGCAGCTGTTCACGCAACCGACGTTCGGTCAGCCGACTCTGACTGAACGCGACGTAACGGCGCAGCGCCGTGAACGTGCCCGTGACCAACCCTGCGCAGGCGATCAGGAACGCCCACCCATACGCGCTGCCGGGGCCCTCGATGGCACGGTCGATCGCACGCCCGGTCAGGAGTGGCACCGCCACCTTGCCCACCGTCCAGAACAGGCCGACGGCGACGCCGAGGGACAGACCCTTCCACTGACGGCGGATCAACGCGAGGAGCGGTCGCCACTCGGCCCACCGTCGTCGATCCTCGTCCACACCGTCGCTCACGTCGTGGCCGAGGGTACCCCGACCCGGCTGCGAGCGGCGGACGGGAATCAGCCGCCGAGCAGCTCCCGGACCCGCTCCTTCGGCCGCCCGATGATCGCCGTGTCACCGGCGACCACCACCGGTCGCTGCATGATCATCTTGTTCGCCAGGATCGTCTCCACGATCTGGTCGATCGACTGGACATCGCCGTCGGTGAGCTCGAGTTTCTTGAAGAGGCTGTCGCGCCGGACGAGGTCGGTCGGCGGATCCTCGAGCTTGGCGATGATGTCGCGGAGGGTGACCTCGTCGGGCGGGTCCTTGCGATACACGACCGTCTCGTAGTCGACGCCCAGCTCCTCTGCAATGCGCACGGCATTGCTCGACGAGTTTCAATTCGGGTTGTGGTAGATCGTGACGTCGGCCATGCCGGTCAACGTAGTTGGCCGCCCGACACGTCGCCGCACCGTGTCACACCTTCACCGTAGCGTCGTCGACGACCGGCTTCCCCTCACTGACGACGCCACACCGTGGCACGAACCGACCAGGGACGACATGCACCCCACTGCGATCCACCGCCGGCTGCCGCGCGCCGGCCACGACCCCATCGACGAGCCGGCGACTGCACTCGCGACCATCTCGTCGGTGATGCGCCGACCGCTCCGACCAGAGACGATCCTGCTCCTCCTCGACGGCGACCGCTGCGGCCGCACGATCGTCACGGTGTCCGGCACCGTCGATCCCGATTCGGCGATCGAGATCGTCGAATTCGTGACGCAGGGCATCGGGTGTGAGCACCTCGGCGCACTCGTCGTCGCGTCGATCCGGCCCGCCGGCGGCAGCACACCCGACGACGTCGACCGCTGGTTGGAGATGAGCGAGATCGCCTCGCTCGCCGGCGTCGAACTGCTGGAGTGGTTCGTGATCGGTCGAACGGTCAGTTGTCCGCGCGATCGGCTGGGCGAAGCCCCGCGCTGGTGACACGGGTCTCTGCGTCCGTCGGCGAGGCACGCCGCTGCGCCGGACTGAGTCGAAGTCCCGCCGACTTCAACCGGCGGAGCAGCTCTCGGCTCTCCACCGCGGTGGCGCCCGCCGAGACCAGCGCATCACGGAACTCCTCGGGGATGTCGTAGTGGTCACCATGAAACCCTCTCCGGGGGATGTCGTTCGCGTCGGCGAAGTCATGCAGCTCGGCGAGCGACGAATCGCTCACCAGATGGCACCACCGCCGACCGTGATGCCACCACCGCGCCTCGTCGACCAGGATCGTCACGGTGTCGAGACTGGCACACTGTGCAGATGACCGACGGCCTTCTCGAGCTCCGGGTCGCGTGGGAGCGCCACCTCGGCAAGGGTCCGGGGTCGAGAGATTGGTTCGACTCGGTACTCAGTCGATACCGGGAGCCGCAACGCCGGTACCACGATGTCCGTCACCTCCGCTGGGTGGTGCGCCACGTCGAGACACTCGCCGGCGGACGCACCGTCGCCGATCTCGACGCGATCGTGGCGGCTGCCTTCTTCCACGACGTGATCTACGACCCGACCGGCCGGGACAACGAGACCGCCAGCGGTCGCCTGGCGGTGCGTGCGCTCACCGAGCTCGGCTGGGACAGGCACCGGTCCGCTGCCGTGGAGGCGATGATCGTGGGCACGGCGCAACACGACCTCGACGGGGCGTCCGTCGACGACGCCGTGCTCTCTGCCGCCGACCTGGGCGTCCTCGCCGCCGATCCGGCGGGCTACTCCGACTACGTGCGCAACGTCCGCCACGAGTACCGCCACGTCAGCGACGCCGACTGGGTCACCGGACGATCCGCCCTGCTGCGCTCGTTGCTCGAACGAGAGACGATCTACGCCCCGTTCCTCGACCTCGACGAGTGGGAGGCGCGCGCCCGCGGCAACATCACGGCAGAACTCGACACCCTCGCCGGCTGACGCTCCTCGCGGATCAGTCGCGGCGTACGACCCGGACCGAACGGCGCGAACGCACCCGAACGGGGATCGCCCGAGGGGACCGGGCAGCCGTCACGCCGGCGGCAGCGATCGCCGTCGCCAGTCCGGTGAGCAGCAGATACATGTGCCGAGTGTACGCACAATCCGGCCGGAAGGTCATCACGCTGGCTCGTCGGCACCGTCGGACCCTTGCCGGTGCCGGCTCACCAAACGTACGCTGGAGGCAGCCCCCCGTGACAACAGAGGAGGAACCTGATGTTGATGTGCACCACCTGGAAGGCTCGCCCGCTGAGCCCGGAGGCGTCGAATCGCATGATGGCCGTCTGGGGCAGGATCGAAGCCGACATGGCCGAGCGGTCCGACTACGAACGCTTGTGTTGGTACATGTACGGCGATGGGTCGGGCGGCTTCACCGTGTCCCGGGTCGCCGACAGCGATGCGGCGCGCCAGCTCGGCCTCGAGGTTGCGTTGGCGCTCGGCGAGTTCATCGAACTCGAGAGTCGACCGGTCCATGACCTCGACTCGGCGATGCCGGCGATCACGGCGGCGATGGAGCGCGTCAACAGCTGACGCCCCCACCACGACGGCGTCAGGCCGCATCCCTAAGCTGCCCGTATGCCCAACCCCACGCGCACCGGTGAGACGATCGAGCTGCTCCGGACCATGATCCGCAACGAGTGCGTGAACGACGGGACGCCGGAGTCCGGCGACGAGACGCGCAACGCAGATCTGCTCGAGACGTTCCTCGAGGGCGCCGGACTCGACGTCGAGCGGTACGAGCCGCTCCCCGGCCGGGGGTCGATCGTCGCGCGCATCGAGGGCAGCGACCCGGACGCGCCGTCACTGTGTCTGATGGGGCACACCGACGTGGTTCCCGTCAGCCCCGAGGGCTGGCATCACGACCCGTTCGGCGGCGAGCTGATCCGCAACGACGAGGGCCAGGACGAGGTGTGGGGGCGCGGCGCGATCGACATGCTCAACCTCACCTCCTCGATGGCGGTCGCCTTCCGCCACCTCGCCCGGACCGGATTCCGGCCGAAGGGCGATCTCATCTACTTCGGCGTCGCCGACGAGGAGGCCGGGGGCGTGTGGGGTGCCGAGTGGATGTTCGACCATCACCCGGACGCGGTCGACGCCGACTTCGTGCTCACCGAGCTCGGTGGGTGGTCGTCGGTCGACGATCACGGACAGCGCCACGTGACGGTCAACGTCGGCGAGAAGGGCCTCGCGTGGCGGCGACTCCGGATCACCGGCACCCCCGGGCACGGTTCGGCGCCGTTCGCCGCCGACAACGCGATCATCAAGGCCGCGGAGATCGTGCGCCGCCTGGCCGAATACCGCACCGCCCCGAACCTGACCGACACCTGGTTGGCGCAGCTCGAGGCGATGAGCCTCCCGGACGAGCTCAAGGCCGCCATGCGCGACCCCGACACGGCGTTCGACGCGATCGGCACGTTGCCGACGCCCGTCGCCCGCGCCTGCCATGCACTCACGCACACCACGATCTCGCCGAACGTCGCGTTCGGTGGGAACAAGACCAACACGATCCCGGACACGGTCGACATCGACGTCGACATCCGAACCGTTCCCGGGACCACCCGTGCCGACGTCGACGCGATGCTCGCGGATGCGCTCGGCGAGTTCGCATCACAGGTCGAGGTCACCGTGCTCCAGGAGGGGCACCCCACGCAGTCACCGATCGGCAACGCGCTCTGGGACGCGGTCGCCACCCACACGCAGGTCGCCTATCCGGGCGCCGAGCTCGTGCCGGGCATCGTCGTCGGTGGCACGGATGCCCGGTTCTACCGCGATCGGGGACGCGTGGCCTACGGTACCGGTCTCTTCTCCGCCGACTTCGACAGCTCGGCGTTCGGGAGTCGGTTCCACGGCCACAACGAGCGGATCGACGTCGAGAGCCTCGGTCTCGCGACCGACTTCTGGGTCGGCATCGCCACCGACCTGCTGACCTGACGAGGCGGAGGGCTCAGGGGACCCTGCAGGCCACTCGTCGCGCGCCTCGGACGACTGCGCCACCAGCACCTGTTCGTCGGCGGGATCGAGTTCGGCGAGCCGCTCGTGCAGCATCGCCAACCTCGCCAGTGCGGCGTGCACCTGGTCGAACGAACGACGAGCACAACGGGGCAACCGGCGGCGTGCCCGTCGGAGCGAAGCCCAGTCGACGAGGTCGTCGAGTTCGCCATCGGGCAGACCGTACCGACGCGCCAGGAACGAGGCCACATCCGGACGAACCTCTGCTGCTCCCGACGGCGTGAGTGCACCGGGACGACCGCCACGGCGACGAACAGGACCACGAACATCAGTGCGACGCCGAGCACCACGCGCACGGCGACGTCCTCGGTCACGTCGGGCCGCACCTCACCGACCGCGAGCGCGCCGTTCCACAGGGCGTGGGTGCCGACGGCGAGTGCGTATCCCACAGCGCGCCGGGGAACACGGGTCAGTCGAGATGCACGGCTCGACCGAGCGCCAGGCCGATCCAGAACGTGAACAATGGATGCGCGAAGGGCGTCAGGATCGCCCGGACGACGAACACCGGCAGCAGGTCTCCCTCGATCGAGGTGAGTGAGAAGTAGGTCATGTCCTCGACGACCGCGAAGCCGAGCGCGACCCAACCGGCGTACACGATCCCATCGGTCACGCCGTCGACCTCGCGGCGGCGCAGCGCCAACAGGATCCCGGCCCCTTGGACGCCTCCTCGATCAGCGGCGCCGAGATCACCGACGACGCCAGGTCACCGACCAGGAACGCGACCGCCACGTTCACCACGATCGACACCAGCACCGCCACACATGCACCCCACAGCACTGCGTGGACTCGGGATGCGACGGACTCGGGCTCGACCCGGTCCAACCACGACAGCACCGGGAGCACGACGACGATCGGCACCAGTCCGGCCAGGACCGCCACGGGTCGGGTGGCGGCGATGACCCCCCACGAGCTGCAGGACGAGGGGTGCGGACACGACGACCGGCACGCTCAGCCAACGTGGCACGCGGGGCGTTCGCTGCGCCGGCGTGGCGTCGGGCACGAACGTCGTCCATGCGTGACCGTTCCACCACCGCCACCGACCGGGCGCCGTCGGGTCGGAGTACCACCCGGCCGGCGGAGCGGGCCCGCCCGGCGCCTCGAGCGACTCGTTCACGAACCCACGAACGCCCGCATGTGGAAGCGCATCTGGTCCGGGCCGTAGAGGTGGTCGACACCGACGGGACACGCGCGTCGTGCGGCACAGCCGTCGTCGTGGCACATCGGTTCACGTCCCGATCGCACGTGGTCGGCGCACGAGCGGCTGTCGTACCCCTCGGCGGTGAAAGCGTCGACGGGGCAGGTGGACAGGCAGGGTTGGTCGACACAGCTCAGGCACGGTGACGTCCGCTTCCCGATCGCCGGGAGACCCGCGACGTCACCACCGAACAGGAAGGCACCTCGGTAGGCGTGCCAGAGCCCGTAGGTGGGGTGGACGAGCAGACCGATCGGCGAGGACCACACGTCGTCGGACCGTCGGGCCCACTGTTGGAACGGCTGGAACGGCTCGTCGCTCGGGTGCACGAAGGTCGCTCCGAACCGCTCGCCGATCGGGCGCAGTACTCGGCGGGTCCATCGATCGAGCGGATCTGCTCCGGTTGGTTCCTCCGCGCGGAATCGGGGCCACATCGAACCACCGACGTTGCCGATGACGATCACCGTTCGACACCGCCGTCCGTCGTCGAGCCGCGGGGCCACATCATCGTCGGGATCGACGTGGAAGCCTCCACGAACCGTCATCCCGGTCGGCTCCACGGCCGCCA
>Ga0055584_100008277_pt1 | contig 10200 bp, 7 predicted proteins | sample OSDHelmetaG_FD_58716 | JGI IMG/M metagenome (GOLD analysis project Ga0055584, IMG submission 58716) | Pelagic marine sediment microbial communities from the LTER site Helgoland, North Sea, for post-phytoplankton bloom and carbon turnover... | ecosystem: Environmental > Aquatic > Marine >...
AAACATTAAAAACATATCTCTCATCTCTTTATTATCGGCAACCAATGTGTTTATGATATTTGAAGTATCCTCGGTTTTTACTTTCGGTGTTTCTTCTTGTTGGTAATTACATTTCGTTTTGTGACGATACAGGTTTTGTCTGCAACTATAACTCTTCCCACAATCACACCATAGGGTTTTTGAGTTTTTTTGTAGTCCACCTGTAGTCATTAGATGTTTCGCAGTGGTTAAATGGCGACTATAATCACTTTTTTTACTGCTTCCAAAGTTACATTTTTCGCATACATATTTATGTTCTTTATTTTGGCGTAAAAATGTAGTCATTTGTAGTCCTATTATATGACTACAAAAAAACTCCTAAAACTTTCCCGCATAAATTATAAATAAATTTTAAAAAAATGGTTGCAGCCGTTTTTTCATTCTTGATTTACAAAATACGGCATTATGGTGTAAACCCGTTTTTTCACATTTTTACCATTGAACATTTCTGTCCCATGTCTATTTTGGAACTTTTTAAAAAGTTCCATTTCCAATATATCTCAACTATTTTTGTTTTGCTTTTTCTTTCTATTATACATAAATGAATTCAAATTTATACAAAACACAATTTATTACGTTTATCGTAATGACCATTATTGGTATGCTATTCAATCCTATGAATATTTTAGCATATAAATTTACAGACTTGTATCTATCATTAACTCTATTTTATGGTGGTTTATTAATGGCTTCAAACATGATATGGAGTCACGAAATTATTCATTATTTATCAATGGGACATTTTAATATGTTGATTTTCTCTGTCGGAATTATTTTATCTATTAGCATATCAATATTATTATTGCGACAACAATTATTAGTAGATGATAAACAATGGTTAAGAAGAATGATACCTCACCATTCTACCGCACTAACCACGACTCATAACATTTATAATAGAACAACTAATCCCCAAATAAAAGAGTTAGCAAAAGAAATAATTGATACGCAGGAAAAAGAAATACAATTAATGAAATCTATGTTATAGATAGGAAGTTGTTTTGTTATTGCGTATAATAATAATTTAAAAATCGCTATTAAAATTGAAAACATCTTCATCTACTGTTTTATTGGCCATAGCATTTTCGGAATTAGTACGTTCAAAAAAGTTGACTTTGGTTTCTACACTAATTAGTTCAATAAAATAGGTGGCGGTATACCAAATATTTTATCCACACCTACATAAGAACATAATTCGAAAATAATAAGGATAATATATATATACCAATGTATCCAATAATAAACGGATTTAAATCAACAAGTATACGTAATGCGTTTATATTGAATTCGATGTTAGCAGCATTTACAGCAATAATTGCAATTAAATTGACCGAAAGAGTAGAACAAAACAAATAAGATTTTTATATATTTATGAATAAAATTATACCAGGCAAAACGATTGGAGGCAGTATGAAAGTAGTTATAGTATTTATAACAACATTTGTTAGCAGTCTAATTGTATATCATATATTGCATTTACTATTTGGTTTTGGTGCTGCAATGATTATAGACGATAAATTTAGGACAACTTTACCGAAGTATCGATAGAATTACGCGATCGTTTCAATATTTTACAATTCATTTAGTAATAATGATTATATTACTAAGCCGATGTTTCCATTATAATTTTTTTCATATAAACCATATATGCAGAGTATTCAAATAAAATGCATTATTATTTCTCGAACATTTATTTTATTCGACTAATTTAATGAACAATTCAAAAGTTACACTCCCTGAGGATTTTAATTGGGAATCATATTTAGATTTGAATGATGATGTAAAAAAATGTTATCCTACCAAAGATGGAGCCATACAACATTATATAAACGATGGTATACGTCAAAAACGATTATATAAAACCCAGTATTTACCTCAAGGTTTCGAATGGGAAGTATATTTGGCTTTAAATCCGGATGTACATAATGTATGTAAAAATAAATTTAACTCGATTATGCATTATGAAAAGCACGGTCATTTGGAAAATCGACGATACAAATTAGATCAAGTAAATATACCGAATGATTTCAATTGGTTGTATTATTTACATAATAATCCGTGTTTAAAAGAAAAAATATTAACTAGAATAGATGGTATAAAACATTATTATAAAACCGGTATTAAAGAAGGTCTTAGTTTTAAAATGCCCGAAAATGCAGTTCCTTTCGATTTTGATTGGGAATTATATAATAAATTGAATAAATTGGAAATACTATCTTTAAACGAACAATCCGCAAAAGATCATTACATAACTGTCGGAAAAAAACAAAATAATATTTATAAAATACCCGAAGGTGCAATTCCTTCTGATTTTAATTGGGTTTGCTATGTAGAATTAAATACCGATGTTAAACAAATATTCAATACCAAATCATTGGCTACCTATCATTATTATTATACAGGTAAGAATGAAGGAAGAATTTATAAATTCAATTATACACCTTCTGATTTTGATTGTAAATTATATCTTGAAATGAATCCAACTATAACGGATCAATATAAAATAAACGATTATACCATAAAATTACATTATGATCTGTTTGGATATCCACAAAAACTACCATACAAATGTGATTATAAAAATATTCCAATCGATTTTGATTGGGTTAAATATATTGAATATAATCAAGATATTAAACCCCATTGTAAAAATGAATCTCAATCCAAAATCCATTATAACAATTTTGGTATTTATCAAAACCGACAATATAAACATCAGAATCAAATAATAAATAAAAATAAATATTCAGACTATCCTTTCTTATTTCATAAATATATTTTAAACATAGTACCCGAAATAAGTGATATTAAATATATAATCAATTCCAAATTTTCATTTAAACCGAAAAATACATTGATAGCACATTTACATTGTTATAATATAGATAAATTCAATGAGTTTTTTGGAGAATATATTAATAAAATTATAACCTATTGTTCAACTATAATAATTACTTACAGTGTTGGTACAATAACAAATTTATCCGCGTGCGATTTTATATATATTAAATGTTTAAACCAAGGTATGGACATTGGTGGAAAAATGGTTTGTATGGATTTTTTAAACAGCAACAATGTTGTATTTGATTCTATATTATTTTTACATTCAAAAACAGATACATATATGCGAAAATTATATTGGGAACCGTTAATTAACAATTTGGAAAAAATCCATAAAAGTATCCGTAAAGACAAAACAATTGGTATATATGTACCCCCACTTATTTATATGGGGGATTATGCTACCATAATATATAAAGATCATTTTGTTAATCCTGCGAATGTTACGTGTAAATGGAACTTTGGTAATTCATTGTATATGAATGATATAGACAAATATTTTCATTATGATTCTAAAAATTTCATTTTCCCAGAGGGTAATTGTTTTGTATGCAATTCTCAAATAGCAAATGCTTTGTATGGGAATAAAATACTATATAATTTATTAAATAGTAACACAACTTTGGACATTACGTGGATAAAATCTTTATACGGTAGTCGTGGATTTCCGACAGGTAATACGATTCAAGAAATTTATTCCTTTTTTCGTAATTACAATCAGGAACCAAAATTACATCCAAATAATATTGCGTGGGGAGCTGGTCATGAGGGTCATGCCGATAATATGTACGAACACAGTTTTGAGAGAATCGTATTCAAAGTTGTGCAACAATTAAAGTTTAAAATCAAAATTATGCCCTTTCAAAATGATACTGCGTATATCGCTCAATTACAACAATATAATGATACCGTAAATACATTGTTACATCCTTAATTCTCCGTTCTACATCGATAAACGGAACACTAACAAAAACAATTAGTTCATATGTATGTTTGGATATGAACTAATTTTTTATACCATTGGAAATTACAATCGGAACAACTTTGTTGTCCGAATTCCATTTCCTTACCGGTATCAGACCCTTGCATAATATATTAGGATATATTTCATTTATTTATTCGGTTAAAACTTTCTTACCGTTCCACAATAAATCACCATTATCGTTTGTAGTTAATACATTACCATTCAAACTAATTTGTTTAACGAATAATGTACTACTATTATCCACACGTATAATACTTCGTTTGGTAGATATTGATTGTGTTGAATCGTTTAATTGAGGATCAAAAACATCAACACTAAACCCACCACGTAAATGTCCATTATCGTCCAGACTATCAATATTCATTCCAATTTGTCCTAATTCAATAGTCCTGTCTGTTTTATCGCATACTTCAAACGATATATCAGGGCCATATTTCATATGAGAAACGTTATCGTTTGGATGATCCGCTTTGAATGTTTCGCTATAATCGGCAGCATTACTAACCAATTCTGGAAACTCGTACAATTTACTTCTGCGCTTTGCAGTAAGTGTGCTATATGATCTAAACGATTCCAAATTGCCGAATAATTCGTTTTCAGGAAACTCACGAATTCGTTCAACTACCATCACTGGATACGTATCATGACTAATATTGACGTTATGTCTTCCTGCATAAATATTAGAAGTGGTAGTATAAATCCTATCCTGATAATTAATGAAACGCTCATCCGTGCCAATTCCCATAAAATGGTTATCAGGATCAATCGAAACAAAATTTGTGCCATTAGATTTATTAGTAACTAATAGGTCACCTGTAATTTTAGCATCACCTTCAACTGATAATGATGGTTTTATAATATCTTGGATACTATTTTCAGCACACAAAAGAGTAAATACGTTACCGGTTTTCTCAATACATTTAATTCCAGTTACAAAATCATAATATAAATCTTCGTAATAAATAACATTGAAATCATTTACCGACATATTGTCCTTATATTTTTTATTATCAAACATAATCCAAAAATTCTTGTATTTTGCGGTGGTACTATAATCCTCAAAATCAATTATTTTGATAATATCACCCAAGATCACTGAAGTCAAATCCTCATTCAGAAAAATATTCTGATAGGTTGTTTTCTTTATATCACTCATATCAATTGTTAAAATGAATTTGGTTATTGGTATATCTTTATATTCAACATTCATTCTTCTCAACTCTTTTAAACTTTCCGTCTTATTGACAGGAGTTATGTCGTTCATAATAGTATAAATATGGTTGTTAGTCAAATTACCACGCAAATTATTATCCATAAGTGTAGGAATATTTGTGTTAGAATCAGGACGTAATCCATAATTTTGAACATTTGTTCCAATTGCTAGTAAATACATCTTTTCCCCAATTTTTAGAAATAACCCTCGTGTAAATTTCCACCCAAATACATGTTGGTAAAAACGGAGAATTAAACCGTTATTATAGATCATTTCTGTATCTAATATAGCTTGACCATTTTCTTTCAAAAAATCGAGCGAAAACTGATTAGCAGCATCTTGTATATCTCCAACCAAGAGGCCGTCCCATTCAGGATATAACCATTGTCTCAATACTACTATATCGTCGGCTAACATAGTATCCATATTGAGTTCATAGAAACGAGCAAAATTATCAACGTTTTGAACAATTCCTTCATCCGCATATACATCATCTATAATCGTTCTAAAATCAGTATCAGTAGTAAAAGGAGCAGCAGCACGCAACGACGCTGCGATTTTATTAATTATATTATATCCCTTTGTTCCAGCATCTAATTGAGATAAAATATCACTAACTGTGGTATCTTTAATATCTAGAATCGTAGTTGGTTCATCCATACCGATACCCACTTTGTACATATTCGTGATCGTTTTCTTTACATTATCAACTTTGAAAATATTATTGTTATTTGAATCATTTACAAAGAAATTACCGCTAATTGTATTATCGCCCTTAACAATCATACTTTGATTGATCAAATTCGCCAATGAAAACCCAGAACCAATCAATAATGTTCTTTCGTTACCAACGCTACCAACTTTAATAAGGGTGGAACATGTTATTTTCGTAAATGAGTTCCAGAAATAACTGACAACGTGGGTTGAATTTATAGCATGGTTATACAATCTCTTACGTTGCGCATATACATAGTCACTAATACCTTTAATTTTTACATCGCCGTTCCATAGGTTACTCACAGAAAGATTATTCCAGTGTAAGCTATCTTCATTTAACAAATAAATTCTTGTGTCAAAATCAGCAGCATACATATAACTTTCAGGAAGCAGACCCCATCTATCGGAAAAATATTCATTGTTTTGAATAGACTGTTGAAGAAGTATGTTACCTTTATCATCCTTCGCCAGGTCACCATTAGCGTCATAGAACCCACTTTCAGGAGTAGTATCTTTGAAAAGTAAAGATACGTAATTTATGAAACGAAACTCCTTGCTCATATAATTCATAACATTTAATAACGGTTTTCCAGTGGAATCATCATTCATAATATTAGTGACATCTAAATAAGTCACAACAAAAATAAGACGTTTTTCAGAAGATGTTTTATCAATATCAATAATGGCTCGTGCAGATTTCATATACCATTTTTTATCAGGAGATTGAAGTAATCCACGAAAAGAAAATATAAAAGAAGGATCGTTGGCATTGGCTATCTCAGGTTCCATTTGATTCACCTCTTTTACAGCTCGTTGTAATCGTGTAAAAGAATAGTCGCTCGTAATAATAGATTTACCCACTTCAATACCATCAGTATGGAGTATGTTCATATCATCATTCTTTATAATAGGTTTTATGGGTACAGAAAATACAGTGCATTGATTTTTATAATCAAATAATTCTCCACTTGGAGCAAACAAATCGATAATATCCTGATCTATTTTGGAGAATGAAGAACAATCGTGGGACTGGTTAATTACTTGTTGTGTAATTATTTGTATAATATCAGTACTATTAACATCATAGGGAACAAAAGTATCAAACAAGTCTAAAACAGTTTGTTGTGTCAAGTTATCAATATCCAATAATCCTTTCACTTCGTGTGGTTGTTGGTTGATACCAACCTTGTCATGAAATGTTGTAATTTTTCGTGTATTGTCGGTTTCGATAACAGAATCGCCATTGTATCGTGTAACATTCAAATTACCTTGAATATTAACATCGACAGTCTTCTTATATACTTCAAAGAGTTCGTTAATATTAATAGACTGGATTTGATAACACAATCCGTCATAATCAACAATTTTTAGCATTTTAATAACACCAGTATAATAAATTGAACCAATAGCATATTCAACAATGACGATTTCCCTTTCACTCATACCAGTATAATTACGATTAAGTTCTGTATTAATTTGATAAATAATTTCAGGCATATCAATATTGGACCCAGGAATATGAGAATCGACAATCAACTGACCATTCCAACTAGGATAGTCCTGAGAAGAAACCACCTTGAGCGTATTGAATTTACGGTCTGTACCAAATTGATAAACTGTACCTAACAAAGGATTATAATCATTATTTAGATAATTGTTAAAAGCGTCTTGTAATTTATCTAGATATGTTTTATACGATTGTGGAAGCAAATCGACAGAAGTAATGGAAGGAAAATAGGGAGTAATATTAACGCCAGCTAAAATACGTATCCATGGACTAGATTTATCTAAAATATTTGGAATACATATATTAAATGTGACTTTAATACTGTCTGCCCATTTATACCAATTAATTATATTGAATATTTTTTGGTCAGGATATTTTTTTCTTAGTTCATTAAACCTGATATCAATGTCGGATGTTAGGCGTTGAGTATTTTGTAACGGATCAGTCAGAAGACGTTTGTTATCATTTTCCTTAACCGACTCGAAAAAATAGCAGTATCGAGGCGATGGTTCAATTGTTTCGATAACAACATACCCATTTATACTAACATCATTGTCAGTAAATTTCTTTTCAAAAATAGGTCTTAACACGGAGGCATATTCTTTTGCTTCTTTAATTTCATCGGTATATTGGTTAATCACCTTTAAAGTAAAGTTCAACTTATTAACGCACTTAATATATTCTTTTGTAATAGTATTCACCTTATCAATAGAAAAGGATGTCGATGATGATGATGATTCTGAGTCTGATTCTGAGTCTGATTCTTCCTTATTGTTTTTAGAATATGAAAAAACTAGTTCCATATGTTTTTTAGAACTAGTATCATTTTCAATAAGTTCATTAAATTTACTGGAATCGATTGTTAATGTATTTTCATCTTCAGATTTATGAAGAATTAATTTATCAATTACGTCTATTACGGTCTGTTGGTTATTTTCCAATTTTATAACCGCAGATTTAATGTTTAAATTTTTTTGTGAAAATGTATAAATATTCGAATTTTCTAATATAACAGTGTCGGAAAATTCCGAATGAGTAGTATTGCTTACTACATCATGTAAATTATCAGAAAAAACAATTGTATATTTTAATTCTTTTCGAAAACCAAAATGAATATCGTATCCAACATACTTATTAAGTTTACCTGAATCAATTGAAAGAGTTTCATAACTATTTTCGTGCTTAATTAAATTATTAAGTGTTTCAGTAATATCGCATTTTTTACTAGCATCTTTCGTAGATGTCACGATCGCATTCAAAACCTGTATGTGTTTATGAGTGTAATCATACGAAAAAGTACTCCCTAAGATACTTGATGTTTGATAAGAAGACATCTTGTATATAATATAACTATTATATTTTTAATATGTTTTTAATATATTTATAATTGAAAAGCCGAAATATCTTCCTAAAATAGGTTTGATTATTATTATCTCTTATTGTATATCATCCAGGTTCATTTACCGAACAGTATAAGGTCATATGACTGTTTGGAGCAGTTGAAATGTCGATGTTTCAAAGGTATAATGATACCGTAAATAAATTGTTACACCCTTGGTAATTTCTTGTGAAACGGCAAATAGAACATATCAAATCACATACAAAACCAACAAAAATAATTAGTTTCTACCTTTTCACCATAAACGGTACCATTTTCTATTAAATAATGTATTTTTCCGTTATCTAATAGTACTTTCATATTTTGTTCCCTTGGTATCAATTCTACTATTGTGTATATTTTCGATGTATCCGCTTTCAATGTATTCCCAAAATATTTTTTTATGTAAATTTTTTCACCCACTTCAAACATTATTTATTATAATCCGATTAGAATATAAAATTTTTAGTATACGTACTATATAATAATAATGTTCAAAATTTTAGCATTATTAACAGGTTTGCTTGGGATTTCCGCGAGATTGAATGAATATGTACCATTATTGGACACAGAACAATATTTAATACAACACGCCGATAATTCATCTTTACCCCAATCTTATTCTTGGAGTGATGTCGATGGTGTGAATTACTTGACGAAAAATCTGAATCAACATATTCCCGTATATTGTGGGAGCTGCTGGGCCCACGGGAGTATTAGTTCTTTAGCCGATCGAATCAAAATTGCTAGAAAAGCTGCTTGGCCGGATATTAATCTCAGTATTCAATTCTTATTAAACTGTAGAATGGGTGGTTCGTGTAATGGAGGTGATCATTTAGCGACTTATAAAGCAATTCACGAATACGGTTCTATCCCCTTTGAAGATTGTATGGTATATCAAGCGTGTAGTGCCGATTCCAGAGAAAAGGCTTGTAGTGATAAATCGTTATTTGAATGTACTGCTGAAAATACTTGCAAAACGTGCGATACTTTCACATCCAATGGTGGTACTTGCAGTGCTATTATGCAATATCCCAATGCTACTATTGCGAGTTATGGTGCGGTTAAAGGTAGTGATAATATGAAGGCCGAAATCTATAAAAATGGTCCCATTGCATGCGGAATTAATGCGGAACAAATTGTTGAATATACCGGAGGTGTATTGGATGAACCTCACGCATTGAAAATGATCAATCATATTATATCGATTGTTGGTTGGGGATATGACGCCACGATTGATAAACAATACTGGATTATTCGGAATTCTTGGGGTAGTTACTGGGGAGAACTCGGATTTATGAAATTAGTATTGGGTGAAAATCAATTGGGAATAGAAAAAACGTGTGCTTTTGCTATTCCTGGTGATTGGACAACGCATAATGTCCCTTGTTATGAAGATGGTAGTAATTGTTCTTAAAAATCTTCTTCAATAGTTAGTAATAATACGTGTATTACTAACTATCCTTTTATTTTTTTCGGTGTTTTCTTGTCCTTTTGGGTTTTCTCTTTTTCTTGGAAGG
>Ga0055584_100008278_pt1 | contig 10200 bp, 8 predicted proteins | sample OSDHelmetaG_FD_58716 | JGI IMG/M metagenome (GOLD analysis project Ga0055584, IMG submission 58716) | Pelagic marine sediment microbial communities from the LTER site Helgoland, North Sea, for post-phytoplankton bloom and carbon turnover... | ecosystem: Environmental > Aquatic > Marine >...
GCGCTTAAAATAATGGCGCACCCATAGGGATTCGAACCCCAAACCTCCTGATCCGTAGTCAGGTGCTCTATCCAATTGAGCTATGGGTGCACTTCAAATTCAGACCCCAAAAATAAGCCTCGCCCCCGTCCTCGTCAAGACCTCTTATGCTCTTACTTGTCCAATTCTTCGCGCACCTTCTCCGCCAGCACATCCAACGAAAATGGTTTCTGCAGAAAGCTCAGCCCCGGTTTGAGGACCTTGTGTGCGAGCACGGCGTTGTCCGTATAGCCCGACATAAAGAGGACCTTGGTGTCGGGGAGGATCGGCTCTAAGAGTTCGACCATTTCGGGGCCGCTCATTTTGGGCATGACGACGTCGGTGAGGATGAGATGAATATCGCCCTGGTGTTGTTCGCAGAGCTGCATGGCGTGCAGCGGATGCTCGCCCTCTAATATGGTATAACCGCACTGTTTCAAAAGCTGCACACAGAGTTGGCGCACGGAAGGATCGTCTTCTACGAGCAGGATCGTTTCGCTGCCGCCGATGCGCGTCTTTGTCTTGGGTAACTCGACGACTTGGATATGGGAGTCGACGTGCGGCAGATAGAACTTAAAGGTCGTGCCCTTGCCCTCTTCGCTGTAGACCCAGATATAGCCACCGCTCTGTTTTATTATGCCGTAGACCGTCGACAGCCCCAGTCCCGTGCCTTTGCCGCGTTCCTTCGTGGTAAAGAAGGGTTCGAAGATGCGCTGCTGCGTGTCTTCGTCAATGCCCGTGCCCGTGTCGCTGACGGCGACCATAACGTAGGTGCCGTAGGTGCCGGGTTTAACGATATCGTGACGGGCGGTATAGGCCGCGTCGATCTCGACCTTTTGCGTTTCGATAATGAGCTTGCCGCCGTGTTCCATGGCGTCGCGCGCATTGACCGCCAAATTCATAATGACCTGCTCTATTTGACCTGGATCAGCTGTGACAGAGCCCAAGTCGGGAGCATAGACCATCTGTAGGTCTACATCCTCGCCGATGAGCCGACCAAGCATCTTTTCTAAGCGGCCGATTATTTCGTTGAGATTGAGGACCTGGGGCTGTAGGACCTGGCGGCGACTAAAGGCGAGCAGTTGGCGCGTGAGCGAGACGGCACCGTCACTGGCCTGTTGGATTTCTTTGAGGTTACTCTGGGCGGGGTGATCTGCCTCTAATTGACCGGCGGCCAGCGAATTGTTGCCGGTTATCAGCATGAGCAGGTTGTTGAAGTCGTGGGCGACACCGCCGGCCAGTTGGCCAATGGCCTCCATTTTTTGTGACTGCTGTAGTTGCTCCTCCAGGCCCGCGCGCTCGTCCTCTGCCTTCTGGCGTTCTTCAATCTGCTGTGTCAACTCTTGCGTGCGCAGCTCGACCTGGCCCTCCAAGTTGTGGTTTAAATCCTCCAACTTATCGAGCATATGATTAAAAGAAAGGGCGAGGCGGCCAATCTCGTCCTCTGGGTGGATCACGGGAGTGCGCTTGCTCAGGTCGCCGCGCGCGATGCGGTCGGCGGTGTTGATCACCTGCGTTAAGGGACGGGTGACGATCGTGCTGATGATAAAGACGGCGACCATGCCGCCAAAGAAAATGGCTAGACTCACGAGGGCGATAACGCTGCGGATATGGCTGACATCTTCTTGCACGAGGGCGAGCGAGTAGCCCAGCTCGATCTGCCCGACATCGCGCCCCTGGTACGAGATCGGGCGCGCTATGTGGTATTGTTTGTCTTCGGACTCGCTATTGCGATTTAGGTAGGCGCTATTTTGGCCGCCAGCGATTAGATCGCCCGCTTCGTTGCGAATCGCTAGGTAGGTGAGATTGGGGTCCTGGCGCGCGCCAGAGATGGCTTCTGTGATCAGTTGAATATTGTCGTTGGGAAGGGCTGGGGCAGCGATAAATGCCGTGATGTCGGCGATGCCATAGGCTTTGGCTACGAGCGTGCGCGTCACTTGCTTCTCGTGCCAGTTGGGATAGAGTATAGAGGTTGCCAGAGCGATGAGGCCGATTACGAGGCTGCTCATTAGGCTGAGGCGAGTTCGGATGGAGTGGCCTAAAGGACGGCGCCGCGTGCGTTTCTCGCTTTTGTTCATGCCGGTACGGGATCCATTAGAAATAGTTGATCTACGGGTGAGCTATGTGTGATCCATAGGAGTTTTCACCCGATGGGCCATCAATGAGTATTCCACCCAATATAGCAAATTTACGCCATAGTGGTATGATTTAACGCACGCGGTTGAATCAGTCGCTGGTCGTTAGGGCTTCGAGATACTTGTAGCCGCTGCCGGTGTTGAAGAGTACGATGCGCTCGTCGGCGCCGACGAGGCCGAGCTCCTTGAGTGCGAGCAGGGCGGCTAAGGTCGCACCGCCCTCGGGAGCGGGGAAGATGCCGGTGTGGGCGGCGATGTGGTGTGAGTTTTCCACTAATGCGCGGTCGCTGACGGCGACGGCGGTGCCGCCGCTTTCGCGCAGGGCGCGCAGCATGAGAAAATCGCCGACGGCACCCGGTACGCGCAGGCCCGAGGCGACGGTATGGGCGTCTTGCCACATTTCGGCGCTATCGTCGCCCTGTTCGAAGGCGCGCACGATGGGGGCACAGCCTTCGGCTTGCACGGAGACCATGCGCGGGCGCTCGCTGCCGATTAGCCCCATTTCTTCCATTTCGTCAAAGGCTTTCCACATGCCGATCAGGCCGGTGCCACCGCCGGTTGGATAAATGATAACATCGGGTAATTGCCAAGCGAATTGCTCAGCCAACTCGTAGCCCATGGTTTTTTTGCCTTCGACGCGGTAGGGCTCTTTGAGCGTCGAGACGTCAAACCAGCCCTCTTGCTCTTTGCGTGCGGCGACGATTTTTCCACAATCGCTGATTAGACCATCAACCATCTCGAGGACGGCGCCGCAGGAGCGGCATTCGCTGACAAAGGCCGAGGGCGTGTCGCGCGGCATAAAAACGAAGGCGGGCAAACCGCAGGCGGCGGCATAGGCGGCCAGTGCGCCCCCGGCATTGCCGGCGGTGGGAATCGCTAGTGCGCTGGCACCGCGGGCTTTGGCGGCGGTAACGGCGGCAGATAGGCCACGCGCCTTGAAAGATCCCGTGGGGTTGAGCGCTTCGTCCTTGATGTAGAGTTGAGAGAATCCGGCCCAATGACCTAGGCGTTCTACGTGGTGCAGTGGCGTAAAACCCTCGCCCAGTGAGACGATTTCATCCGTGGACGCAATGGGCATGACTTCGCGGTAGCGCCACATGGTGGGAGCGCGGTCCTTTAACGCATCCTTGGTGAGCGTGGTGGCGGCTTTCTCTAGGTCGTAGCGGGCCAATAGCGGGGCGCCCTGTGCCGATAAGTTGTGCTGGGTGAAGGCGTCGTAGTGTTGGCCATCGCGCGAACATTCGAGATGAGTTAGATGCATGGGGTGTAGAGCCCTTTCTCGCGGATATAGCGCTCGACCTTTTCGGGTACCATGGCGCGCACGGGTAGGTCGTCGTGCAGACGCTGGCGAATTTGCGTCGAGGATAGTTCGATTAGTGGGGTATCTATAAAGCGCATGCGAGACGCTAGCGCAGGGTCGACGTGTGCCTCTGCGGCCAGGCGCGTGCCGGCGACGACGGTGCAGAGATCGAGAATGCCCTCTGGGTCGTGCCACGTCGACATCTGCGCCACGTTATCTGCGCCTATGATGAGGTAGAAGTCGCCGTCTGAGCGCTGGGTGTGCAGTTGGCGTAGAGTTTCGACGGTATAGGATTTGCCGGGGCGGTCGAGCTCGATGCGCGAGGCGGAGAAGTGGTCGAGGCCGTCGATGGCATATTCGACCATGGCGAGACGCGAAGCGGCCGAGGCGCGCGTGCCATCTTTATGGGGTGGGTCGGCGGCGGGGACAAAGATGATTTCGTCGAGGGGAATGACCTCGCGGGCAAAGAGGGCCAACAGCAGGTGGCCATTGTGCACGGGGTCGAAGGTACCGCCGACGAGGCCGATGCGCCGCACCGGTATTAATCCGCCGACTTGCTCAATTGAGAGATGGCCTTTTGCGTGTCTTTTTTCAGGTCTTCGTCACCGCTGTCTTGCAGCACCTCTTTCCAATGCTGTACGGCTTTGTCTGTATTGCCGCTGGCTTGTTCTATTTCACCGAGGTGGAAGAGGGTATGGTAGTACCAGATTGTGTCGGAGTAGTCGCGCAGCACGTCCTGAAAAGAGATGAGCGCGGCTTCTGGGTATCCCTGGCGTTGGTAGAGATAGGCACTCTTGAAGAGCTTCTTGGCGAGGCGGTTGCGGCACTCGACGATGCGCTCGCGCGCCGTTGCGACCAGCGGCGAAGAGGGGTTGTCCTCGATGAAGTTGCGAAAAGCCGTCAGCGCTTCAAAGGTCTCCTTTTGGTCGAGCTCGGCTCGGCGCGCCTGATTATAGTACGACTCGCCGATTTTGAACTGCGCCTGGTCGGCCCATTGGCTGGCCGGGTAGATGTCTATGAGGCGCTGGTACTCGAAGGCGGCGTTGACGTAATCGTGCCCGCAATAAAAAGATTCGGCTAAATTGTACTGCGCTTCGGTGACGTGCTGTGAGCCGGGAAAATTGCTGACTAAGCGCTGGAAGTGTTCCGAGGCTTCAATACAGCGTTTTTTCTCAAGCGCTTTCTGCCCCTCGTCGAAATAATAGTCGGCACCCTGGAGTTTTTCCGGCGTGCTGGCACATGCGCCGAGGTAGAAAGTTGTGGCGATAAGAACAAAGATATGATATATGGACATACTCAACGATTGGAAAAGAATAAATAGATCAGGCCACCCAATACGGTCGATACGATCATGGGTTCGACGAATTTGCTCCAGCTTTGTTCCTCTAACTCCGTTTGCGCGAATACGTGGGTAGAGTGTTGTAGGATTTCGAGCTGGTTTTTTGGAATGCGGTCGGCTCGCAGGCGCGTTATTTCGTCCTGCCAGTAGATGGTATTATCGCTCTCTCGGCTCAGGCGCAGGGCCAAAGTGACGCGGCTCTGGCGGTCGACGTGGCTGCCGCGCAGACCGGATTGGCCCGTAATGCCGAGGTCGAGAATGCGGAAGGAAAGCCGCATGCCCTCGCTGCTCACTTTGTTCGAGTCGGCTGCGACAGAAAAGCCGCGCTCGAGCAGGCGGTGGGTCAAGACGTGATTGACTAACCAGTTGGCTTTGTGTTTGCCCTGAGGTGCGATAAAAATAGGCAAGTCGCTGGCATCGGTTGGTATTTCGCTCTGACCGAGTGCCCCGTCGACGGCTTCTTCAATAGCTTGGACAATCACGTCCATATTGCTGGGATAAGGAGCGATGGCACTCGCGCCCATGGGCAGGAGCAAGACCAGGGCGACTAGGCGATAAAGGCCGTTGCGCAAGAGGGGCGTTTTTCGACTCATAGACCGCCGAGGTATTTGAGCTCTTTACGAGCGGTGGCGGTGTATTCGCTTTCGGCAAATTCCTCGAGCAGCTTGCGGAAGGCACCTATTGCTTGGTCGCGCTCGCCGAGGGCGAGGTAACAGCGACCGATTTTTAGCTGGGCATCGTCGGCTTTCTCGGTCTTGCTAAAGGCGAAGACTTTGGTGAATTCGGTCAATGCTTGGCGAAATTTCCCCATGCCGTAATAGCACTCGCCCTTCCAATACTGGGCATTGTCGGCCCATTCGCCATAGGGTGCTGCTGCCAGCACGCGATCGAACTGGGCGGCGGCTTCGATGTATTGTTTGCCATTATAGGTCGCCAATGCGCGCTGGTAGAGTGATAGAGCGTCGTTTGAAGCGGTGCCACGGGCGTTGGTTGGGCGAAAGGGTTGGGTGTGCAGCGAGTCGAGTCGGGCGCGCAGAATTTGCGTCGCATCCTCTAAGGTGCTCAACTTTTGGCGCAACTCGACATGGCCCTCTTCGGCTTGGAGCAGGCGTTCGGCCATGGCGCGCTCGCGGTCGTACGAGGCTTCGACGGCGCGCTTGAGGGCTTCGACGTCCTCAAGCTGATCGTTTTGCCAGGTCTCGAGGCGCTGTTCTACCTGGCCGGGCGTGGCGCAGGCGGTCAGGCTAAGGCCCAATATGTAAATGACTTTTTTAGCGTACATTGGCATCATGCAAATATAAGGACACTTATGCAGACGGACCAGACGCGATACGCGTTCCGCGGGTCATTTGTTCTGCGCGCGGAAGACGAGGTCCTCCGGTGGGTTGAGCGCAAACTCTTCACAGCGGTCGGCATAGAGCGCCGAGGGGCCGTCGCTGGGCACGATTTCTAGTGCCTTTTCGAAGAGCTGGCGCGCCTCGTTGAATTGGAACTGCCAATAGGCCTCCTGGCCTTGATTATAGAGGTCTACGACCTGCATCATTTCCGCGCTGAGTTCACCTTTGCGCTCTAATACTTCGTAGGCCGTTACGGGTTCCTCTTTGCCGACGACTTGGATCAGGTCCAGTTTGCGCACCTCGACTAAGTCTTTGACCTGCTCGTAAATCAGGTCGTTGATCATAATATTGGTGCCGTACACTTTCTGTCCGCTTTCGAAGCGCGCGGCCAGATTGACGGTGTCGCCCATCATGGTGTAGTCCGTGCGACTGCGCGAGCCCATATTGCCGACGATCATGGGGCCGGCTGTAATGCCGATGCGCACCTGCGCAAAGGTGCGGCCCTGGGCGTGCCAGCGGTCGCGCAATTCTTTTAAGCGGGGTGGAATGGCGCCGGGCTCGTCCCAGCGCTGGCGCAACTCGATCAGTTTGCGCTGCTGGTCTATGGTGGACATAACGGCGCGCACGGCATGGTCATCGTAATAGAGCGGTGCACCAAAGAAGGCGACGATGGCGTCGCCCTCGAACTTGTCGATCGTGCCGCCATAGCTCTCGATGATATCGCACATTTCGGTGAGATAGCCGTTGATGAAATCGACTAATTCGCCGGGCGTCAGACATTCGGAAATGGTAGAGAAACTGGCGATATCGGAGAAGAAGGCCGTCATGACGCGCTCTTCGCCACCGAGTTGGTTGACCATATCGGGGTTGGCCATGATGTGTTCGACAACGGTGGGCGATAGGTAGTGACCGAAGGCACCTTGGACGAATTCTTTTTCTTTTTCCTTGATGATATAGCCGTAGATGGTCAGGACGAGATAACCGGCGGTGATGGTGACCATCGGTCCGATGACTTCCAACCAAATGCCGTGCGTAAAGGAAAAGATGGCCAGCAGCGAGTAAACGGCCCCGAGCGCGGCGATGAGTAGGGCGCCTTGGAGCACTTTTAGACGCGGGATGATTAGGGACATGGCCAGACCTAATAACAGGACCAAGGCGGTGCTCGACCAGGCGGGCATACGGCTGATAAAGCTCTCTTGCAGGATGGTATTGAGCACGTTGGAGTAGATGCCGACCATGGGGTAATTGCCTTGGAAGGGAATCACGCTCAAATCCGTGCTACCGGTCGAGGTTTGGCCGTAGAAGAGAATTTTGCCCTTGAGCTCGTCGGGGGTTATGAGTAGCCCCTGCGCATTGCTATAGGGATAGAAGAAGAGCGGACGCGCCGCTGGATTTATCTTGCCGTCGGTTAGGTTGGAACGCGCGAAGTAGAGGCTCTGGTGCAGGTCTCCTTCGCTGTATTCGGGCAGTGCCGCCATTAACCCACCGATATCGATTGCTGGGTCCTCTTCGACGAGCGGTGCAACGCGGTTGTTGCGGCGTATCTGCGCATACATCTGTAGCTGGGCTTCCTGTGGCGCTTTTACGCCCTTGGAGGCCCAAAAGGTAGGGGCGTCTTGGTCGGGTTGGCGGCGCACGGCCGATTCGATGCCGCTGGCCTGGAGCCAGGTGACGACGGCGCTGCGCGCTTCCTTTGGGTTGTCGTAGCCGGCGTCGGCGAGCAGTTTGGGTAGGGCGCGCGGATTTTTGCGCGCGGCGGGGTCGGCGGCCACGATTCTCTTTAGCTCGTCGAGAACGCGTTCGCTGTTCTCGCGCTGTGCTGCGCGGCGCAACGCCAGATGCGGGTAGCGCACGAACGTTTCTTCCCAGCGCCCGGCCCAATTGACGTTCATCGTGCCGTGCTGGTCTATGGGGATCTCGATATCTTCGGTGCGGCCGTCGCTAAAATGAGCATCGGGCAGGCGGATATGGTCGCCGGGCCAGACTTCGACGCTGCGAATAGGCACTTGCAGGTGGTCACAGGCTATGAGCAGGGCTATGGAGGGAAAAAGTACGTCTTGGTACTGTAAAACCAACGGGTAGCGCCGGCGCGAACCGTCGAAGTCTTCGGTCGTCTGCGCATAGGCGAAGCCGCTCGCCGCGTCGCGCAAAACGGATATGGGGGGCTCGAAATCGCTGGCCTTGCTCAGCGTGCTTTCGCTGGCCGGGCCCATCAGGCGCGGGGAGTTGGCACGGAGCTTCTCCAGCACCGAGCTTTGGTCTTGGGTGAGAGCTGGGTTTTGTATTGCCTGCTCCGGATCGTCTTGGACGATGAGATACTGAGCTAAATAGACGTTGTTGGCGGCGGCGATAGCACGGCCGAAACGCGCGTCGTAGTCGGCGTTTGCCAGTAGGCCGTCGACGCTTTGCTGGTCGATGGTTTTGAGCCCGCGCAGCTGGCGCTCGGTGACCAATTTGGTAATGGGGTCGGGAAAGTAGATGTCAAATCCGATTCGTTCGGCATCGTACTGGCCGAGGATGCGCACGACGTCGATATACTCGGCGCGCGTCCAGTTCTGCCAGCGGCCTTCTACTTCTAAGGTCTGGTCGTCGATTTCTATGGTGCCCAGGCGCGGGTCCATTTTGGGCAGGCCGAAGATGGAATTGCGAATATTAAAACGCCAGTCGTAGCTGACTAGCTCCGCTCGTTCGTAGGCTTTTGTTAGCGAAAAGAGCAATACGAGCAAGCCGACAATAGGGCCCAAGAAAAGCTGTAGTCTAGGTTCTTTATTGGTGTCTGCCATGGGGCCGAGCCTTTCACAAAATGGTCGTTTAGACCCCTATTATAACAAAAAAAGGAAGGTCCGAGGACCTTCCTTTTTTACTCTTCATTTTTTGACCCTGACTACTGGACGTTCATCTTGCTAAGTTTGTTCTGCGCTTTCGTTGCGAAAGGCGACTGCGGGTGGCCTTTCGTGACCTGGGTATAGTAGTCGCGCGCTTGGGCCATTTGCCCCAATTTCTCGTAGCACTGGGCGACAAAAAACTTTTGTTTAGGGGCGCCAGCCGATTTGGGGTTTTTCGCCAATGCCTCTTGCAGCGTCTTGATAGCCTTGGTCAGCTTGTCTTGGCTGGGATAGCGCTTGCCGCCTTTATAGTAGAGCTTAGCGAGGATATTGTCCTCGGCTTCGGCTCCGCGCACACCGGCTACAGTGACCGTTTCCTGCAGTTTGAACTCCTCTTCCTTGACCATATCGTCAACTTGGGTCCAAACGGTATTGAGCCAATCCTCATCGACATTCTCATCTGTAGCAGCTTCTGCCGTTTTTTCTGTTTTCGGCTGCTCCGGCTTCGTTTCTGTTTTGGCAGCCGTTTCTTCGGCGGCTAGAGCTGGCGCAGCGCTAAAAGCGACGGCGAAGAGCAGATAAAACCACTTAGTTTTTTTCATAAGATCGCACCTCCTTACTAATAAATATCGTCTGCGGATGGCGGAATAGATATGATCCAGATCACGTCCTGTTATATTTTTCTTATAGAGTATAACCTAGTGGACGTCTAGTATTTAAGGTAGTTCCTTTGCTACTCGTCCCCCTCGAGGAAGTTAAGAAAGCCCTCGTAGCGTTCGTCCATGTCGACGACTTGACGGTAAATAACGGAGGCCTCGTGCCGCCGTCCTTGCAAGTAGCGGACGATGGCCATATTAAGGCGAATACCGGGGTGGGTAGGCAGTATTTTCTCCGCTTCTTCGAGCAGGGTATAGGCCTCGTCGTATTGGCTCTTGTTGCTGAGCACTACGGCTTTGGCGTTGTAGGCATCGCCCATGAGCGGGTCAGCTACCAATGCTTTATCGAGCCGTTCAAGGGCGCGCTCGAACTCTTCCTGCTGCATATAAGCGGTGGCGATGCGGTAGTGCTCTTCGGCTGATTCGACTTCGGCGAGGAAATCGAGCAGACCGTCGTAGGCGTCGTCTTCGCTGATGATCTGCTGGTAGAGGGCGTCGGCGCGGTCGCGCTCGCCTTTCAGATAGTAGATCAGTGAAATATTGAGACGATGTCCCGTTTGTTCTGGATCGACTGCCGCCGCTTGCTCAAA
>Ga0055584_100008279_pt1 | contig 10198 bp, 11 predicted proteins | sample OSDHelmetaG_FD_58716 | JGI IMG/M metagenome (GOLD analysis project Ga0055584, IMG submission 58716) | Pelagic marine sediment microbial communities from the LTER site Helgoland, North Sea, for post-phytoplankton bloom and carbon turnover... | ecosystem: Environmental > Aquatic > Marine >...
GCCAGCTCAACCAGGAACTCCCTCGAGGATTCGGCTACGACATCAGGGCCAAGTCGGACACGATGTTTGAGTGCTTTGTTCTTCAGCGGTGGAAGTCCGTGGCCCTCAAGGGGCTGAGTGAGTCGGAGTTCGGCTACACCCAGATCACTTTCGCTGAGCTCTTTCCTGAGCTGAAGGGCAAGAAACTGAAGCAGGCCAGGTTCAATGATCTCGACGTCACACCTCAGGTGCTTCAGTACGCCTGTGATGACGCCGTGCTGTGCCTTGCTCTCCACAACCGCTTCTACGAAGAGGTCAAGGACGATCCGATCTACCGCCTCGAGATGCAACTGATTCCCGGCGTGGTGGAGATGGAGGACTTCGGGGTCTGGTACGACTGGGACTACATGGCCGCCGGCGCCGCTCGAGCGAAGGACTTCATCGTTCTCCTTCGTGAGGAGATCATGGCGGAGCTGAGCGCCTTGGCTGGGACTCAGATAGATATCAACCTCGCCTCTCCGAAGCAGGTGGGCGACGTGCTCTACGGGACCTTGGCGATGCCGGTCTCTATCCGGTCGGACAAGACTCAGGCTCCTTCGACCTCAGCCACCGCTATGGAGGGGCTGGCCCAGAACTATCCGGTGGTCCGGTCGATCCTCCATTGGAAAGAGATCACGAAGCTCATCGGGACCTACCTCGAGAAGTACCAGCGTGAGTACTCCTACGCTCCGGACGGCCGCACTCACCCGAGCCTCATCCAGCATGGGGTTCTCACGGGCCGCTTCGCCGTGGCGAACCCGCCCTATCAGCAGACGCCGAAGAAATACCGCTATGAGTTGAAGAGCGGTCCGACGTTTGAGTTTGACTTCCGACCCTCGATCCGACCTCAGCACAGCCGTTACCCAGGCGCGTACTTCTTGTACTTCGACTACTCCCAGGTGGAGCTCCGCGTGCTCGCTGGCCTCTCCAAGGAGCCTGCTCTCCTCGCTGCCTTTGAGAATGGCGTGGACATCCACACCGTCACGGCGAGCCTCGTGCTGGGCGTCTCACACGAGCTCATCACCCCTGAGCAACGGTCAGTCGGTAAGACCATGAACTTCGCTCTCCTGTATGGGATGACCGACACGATGTTGGCCCAGCGTCTCGGGGTCTCGACCTCCGAGGGGAAGGCCCTGTACGCCAAGTACTTTGAGGTGTACTCGGGCATCAAGTCTTGGTCCGAGCGGCAGGTGGAGTTGGGCGTGGGGACTCTCCACACCCATTCTTGGCTGGGGCGCCGGCATCGAGTCTGGGCGCTGGAGTCACACGAGCGGTACATCTTCAAGCAGGGAGAGCGTCAGACCGTCAACTATCCCGTCCAGGGAGGTGCCGCGGACTACATGAAGGTGGCCATGGTGCGGGCGAGGAAGGCTCTCCTCGAGGCAGGTCTTCACGATCGGGTGAAGCCCATCATGAACGTCCACGATTCTCTGACATGGGAAGTGATCGACCCCGAGCTTCTGCCCGCGGACCTCATCCGTCTTCTGGATCCCGCCATCTCCTTCCCCGTCAGAGGGTTCCCTGACTTCGCTGCTGACTGGGCGATCGGCTACGACTGGGGCAACCTCCTTGATGTCGGGTCTGACTTCTCTGTGTGGGATGGTCAGTCCGCCGAGCAGATCCTCACGAGCCTGCCGGCCGTTCGACCCTCTGATGTTGTGGAGGCCGCCGAGGCCCTCCTACATGGCGGGGTGGAGGACGGACCTGATGAGCGGCCGCCTGCGACTGTGATACCGCACACCGTTGGCTTGGAGGCCGTCACGCCAGAGCCCGAGCCAGAGCCTCAGGATGAGCCTGCTGTGGTCGCTCCTGACGATTCTCGACACTTGCATATCATGTTCGCCTCCGCTGAGATTCCGACCGATGCCTGGACGAGCTTTCTACGGGCAGCCCAAGACCTGACGGGTCCGTACCTAGTCATGGTGGAGACTCCTGAGGGTCGCGGCGAGCTGCCCTTCCGGGTGAGCGGCTCCCTCGGTTCTGAGGTGGTCACTGCGTATCTCCCTGAGGCCGTGCCTCGCTGGGTGCTCTCCGAGAACGCCATGGATGACTACTTGGACGATCTCGACCTCTGAGCCGGTAGTAACTTGTATGAAGTACAGGTACGGACTCACTGAAGAGCTGCCGAACGGGAAGTGGATCAAGACGGACCTCGAGCTGGAGGAGCCGGACATCCTGTCGGCTTGTGCGGATGCCAAGGTCAACTATGAGCGTCTGTCGGTCACTCAGAAGTTTCAGTTTGCGAGGTGCCTCTGTGAGGTGCTTCTCTACACGAAGATCGTGGAAGAGTACCCACATTCCCAAGGCCGGCTGGATGAGGCCATGGGCAGGTTCCAGGCCGTGAAGACGAAGTTGTCGGAGGCATGAACCGTGCCGCTATTGAAGACAGGCTTCGTAAGATCGTGGCCGAAGCGACCGAGCTCCGAGGACAGGTGCCGAAGTATCCAGGATCAGGCGACCCGCCGGCAGTCTGGCTGGAGGGCCTTCGCTCTACACGCCAGCTCATCGACCGAGTTGAGAGTCTGCTTGTTGAAACTGTTCGTATCCGAGCAGCGGCTGATCGCGCAAAGCAGCTCGCTCATGAAGATACTGAGCATGCCTGGGACGCCGCCGCCACTAGACACGGAGGAGTTTCTCGGGATGCTGGGGCGCGTGAACGATATGCACATTTCCGCCTCGACTCTCGTTCCGAGCGACTTGTCGAACTCGAGGCTTCAGTTCTCGCCAGCAGAGCAACTGAGGCTCACGAGATACTGCGTACGTTCCACCGCTCTCTTGGAGATGTCCGGTCGGATCATCATGTCGGCATTCGAGCCTTCCAGGTAGAAAGTGCTCTCGAGCGATGAAGTGTTCTCGGTGTAGGAAGTCAATCACTGCTGCGGCCATGGTCAGGTGCGTCTCTGTCCATTCGTCAGGCGACGTGTGGGACCGCTCATTGGCGGGGCAGTCAGAGCCGAGCTCGCCGGCGACGAAGCTGTACCACAATAAGTGTTGGCATCTCACGGCTAAGGAGACGGGCGTGAAGAAGGGCTTCGACGCCTCGGGCCGGCTGGGGTCTAACGTCTCCGTCTACGAGATGGCCGACGGGGCTGACACCACGGGACTCACCACCTCCTATGCCGAGGACCGCGCAGCTGCGATCGCGTCCAGGGAGAAGCTGGAGGCTGACCGAGCCTTGGATCAGGGTTCGGCTCAGACGTTGGAGTCGGATTGGCGGGATCAGACTGTCCTCGAGCTGGAGGACCTCCCTGATGCTGTTGAGCCTGACGCCTAGTCGGTAGTAACTCAGGTCCGGCAAGCTCAGTACCAGTCGCCTGGACCCAACCAGAAACGGAAATACATCATGCCCAGAGCAGACCTCACGCCAGAGAACGTGCTGGCGAACACGAAGACTCCCAAGCTCCGATGGGAGCAGGGGGAGAAGGGCCGCATCGTGGCCCTCGCCCAGCAGCCCTACTTCGAGTGGGTCCATCGGCTCGAGAAGCAACAGCTTGCCGGCGGCGAGCCCGTCTTCGAGACGAAGAAGACCCGCAAGGAGGAGGAGTACGAGGCTCCCAAGATGGAGTGGGTGAGCTCGCCCATCTGCTCTGGGGACAACGAGGTTCTCCAGAAGTCCGGCATCGACCCCGACAACTGCAAGGTGTGTGCGGCATCGCGCACCCATCCCGAGGACATCAGGGGTCCGCAGCGCCGTTGGGCACTGACGGTGTTCCAGTACAACTGTGCTCCAGGGTCGAACAAGCCCGCGGTGCCCTTCAGTGGGAAGCTGGTGGTGTGGAACTTCAACGACAAGAAGTTCAACGAGCTGGTTGACATCGTGGAGGACTTCGGTCCTCTGAGGGAGCACGACATCTCGATCGTCTGCACCAACGGCCAGTACCAGAATGTGGAGATGCAGGCCCTCCCCAACGCAATCTGGGCACAGGACGAGGCATCGAAGACCTTCGTGACGACCATGTGGAAGGAGCAGCAGTTCTCCGACAGTGTGCTCCGGGACACTTGCGGACGCACGGTGGAGGACCGGTTCTTGGTCGAAGACATCGAAGGCGTCATTGCACGTGCGGATCACGTGCGGAAGTTCGAGGCCATGAAGTCCGGCAACCCTCAGGCTGACACGCTCCTCGAGTCCGCCGGCACTGCTGACGTGGCCTCCGCTCTGGATGATCTGCTGGGTTCAGCGGGAAGCTCCGACGCCGAGCCGCCGCCGAGCGTCGAGCTGGAGGAGCCCAGCACGCAGGAGGAGGAGGCTTCCGCTTCTTCTGAGGCCGAGGCCTCCTCCCCTGCACCCTCTCCGGTTGTTGAGGAGCCGCCGGCGCCGACAGGTGAGAAGATCAGCGTCGCGTCGCTGGACGATCTGCTCGACTGAGAGTGACCTCACTGCTGGCCATCGACTTGGCTCCCCGTTTCTCGGCTGCCATCCTCCGAGCGGAGTCAGGTCGGTGGTACAGCATTGTCTCTCCCTACGACAGCTCCCCTGAGAGGTTCGTCCGTAAGGTGCGGGATGCGTGGGGCGTACCGGACGTGCTTCTTGTTGAGGACGTGCCTCCGGGGATGAAGAACACCAGCGTCATGAAGGCCCAGTATCAGATGCAAGGCCGAGTGCTTGAAGCCTTCGACCCGTACGCGCAGGGTCCGGAGCATGTGCCGATCTACCTCATCCGCCCTCACACATGGCAGAAGGCCATGGGCGTGTCGGATGGACGGAAGAGCCTGAACACCAAGCCTTACAAGGAGGCCTCTCAGGAGACCGCTGGAGAGCGTGGTTGGACGGCGCCCTTCGACTACACCGAGTACCACGGCAAGGAGCGCCAGGAGCGGCGGAAGAGCTGTGGTGACTCAGCAGACGCATACCTGTTGAGTGAGTGGGGTTTGGGAACTGACCTCACTCACTTCGAGAAGTTCCTATATCATCCGAGTGCGGGACCCCCGCACCTCTAACAGCCGGATGACGCCCGAGGCTTAGGTCTCGGGCCGATTCCGTTCAGGAGCACAATGAGTGAAGAGCTGGACTCCATTCTCAAGAAGGTCTCCAAGAGTCTCGACATCCGGATCGGATCTATGTCCGACGTCGGCGCCGAGGTGGAGGCCATCTCCACCGGCAACTTCGGGGTGGACGACATCACGGGGATTGGAGGCATCCCTCGAGGCAGGCTCAGTGAGTTCTTCGGACTCCAGTCTTCGGGGAAGACCACCCTCGCCGCCCAGGTGGCTGTTGAAGCCCAGAAGATGGGGCTGAGGGTGCTGTACGCCGACTTCGAGCAGGCCTTTGATCCGAAGTACGCTCGAGCACTCGGTATTGATGTGGACGACCCTGAGAAGTTTCTCTTCATGCAGCCCGACTCACTCGAGCAGGGTGCGAACGCCATCAACGAGCTGGTGGGAACGGGCGAGATCGGATTGCTGGTAGTGGACTCCGTGGCTGCCATGATGCCCGAGGCCATGTTCGATAAGGAGGTCGGCCAGGCCACCGTTGCTGAGCGCGCCAAGCTCCTCTCCCCGTTCCTCGGGACTCTCACGGTGATGGCGAAGCAGACGAACACGTGCTGCATCTTCCTGAACCATGAGATGGAGCTACTCGACATGGGCGGCCGGCGCCGGCCAGGGATGCCTGCTATCAAGACCACTCCCGGAGGCCGCGCTCTCAAGTTCTTCGCCTCACTGCGGCTGAACTTCTACTCCTACGGCAAGGTCACGACGGACACCAAGGACCCGCTGACGGGTGAGACGGTGAAGCTGGCGCTCGCCACCAACGTGAGGGTGACGGTCGAGAAGAACAAGGTCGGCTCCCCGTACCGCTCCGCCCTCGGGCGCATTGAGTTCGGTAAGGGGATGGTCCAGAGCTACACGGTCCTCCATGTGCTCCTCGCCTACAAGCGGATCACTAAGGGGTCGGGTGGGATCTTCCGGTTCAAGGAAGGTGTCCCAGTGCCTCCGCTGCACGAGGTGAACGACAAGGGTCCGTACGTGAAGGGCGAGCAGAATCTGCTCAACATCCTCCAGGAGAATCCTGCCTTCCTCGAGCAGTGGCTTGAGCTGGCGAAGGCCTGCCTGATCGCTGAGGAGGAGCCCGTGCCGGAGAAGGTGGTGGCCGAGCTACTGCCGGGGAGCAATGAGTTGAAGGACATGTTCGGAGCGGATGAGGAGGATGCCGAGCTCGCCGGCCTACTCGCTTCCGAGGGCTACAAGCCTGCGGCGATGGACGACCTTCTAGCTCCCTGATGGTGCTGGTATTCTGAGTCTCTGATAGGTAGTGACTCACATGACAATCACCATGGAAGACATGCGGGACAAGATGACGACGGTCGAAGACCTTCGCACCGAGCTCGCCGCCACCGAGCCGCTGAGGCACGAGGAGTTTGAGGCAGGCGCCTCGATCCACTTCGAGTTGAGTGAGGACACTTGGGGGTTCGATGAAGCGCCCAGGGACACGGATCGTGTGGACGCCTTGGTCACGATCGGGAATGCGGAGTTCGGCCTCACGCGGGAGGCCTTGCTGGAGGCCACTTCCATCTGTGGGATCCCGAAGGGCTACGTTCTCCGAACGCCTCCCGAGCTGATCCAGTCCCACGTGAATTACTGGTTCGGGGCAGGACTCCAGACGAAGAAGGGTGAGCCTCGTCGGTTCAAGGGACTGGCGGTAGGTGACGATGCCAGTCCGGCTATCGCCGCTTTCACCAACGCCTCGGTGACGCCCTTCTCGAATCTTGAGCTCCTCGATCAGATCATCGCCGCCGCCGGCGAGAAGTACGGGGCTACCGAAGAGACGATGCTCGTGGACTACAAGAAGCGGCACTCCCTCGGCATGACCGAGTACCGCCTCATCGTCCCGGAGCATCAGCGCCAGATCAACTCGGCTCGCCACGCGGCCGGCAACGAAGACAACTGGTCCACGGGGATTCAGGTTCGCAACTCCCTGATCGGGCTGAAGCCGACCGCCTTGGACGGCTACCTCTTCGCCTACTGGTGCACCAACGGCTGCACGGACACCTTCGCCACCTCGGGGAACTGGCAGCGGAGAGGCACTGGAGGCAACGACGTGGATTCGGTCTACGAGTGGGCCTACTCCTCGGTGGGGACGATCCTCGAAGAGCTGGAGACCTCCCTCGACCGTGTGGAGGCCCTCACCCAGCAGCCGGTGAACGGGGATGTGAGCGTCATCATCGGTGACCTCTTCCGCCGCTATGCCATTCCCAACTCGCTCCGTGTGGGTGTGATGGAAGCCCTCGCTGACAACGCCGATCAGACCATGTACGGCATCCTCCAGGCGATCACATGGGCTGCGAACCAGCCGGGGATCACCGAGCAACAGCGCACTCAGCTTCTCGAGTTCTCGGGCAACCTCCCTCGAGAGTACGGCTCAGGGCGCGTCGCCTTCGAGAGCCTCGACGCCGGCCACACCGAGCTGTCGGGTCAGGTGGAAGTGACTCTGCCGGATGGCTCCGTCATTCCGACCCAGGTCAAGAAGGTTCCGGATTACAACTGAGGTGATGTCCAGTTTCTGAGATCGCTGAACAGCAGGACCAGAAGTCCGGAGTGATACCGGCTTTCTGAGATCGCTGAACAGCTGGAGGGCGGCCCATCTTGTTCCGAATGTCTCTCGGGGTGAGGTGGGTCGCCTCCGCGTCTAGGGTTCTGGAATGGCGGACGCCCGGTCTCAGCAGGAGTGGCTCAGGAGAGGAATCGAGCTGGGATACTGCACGCCGGCTTTCTGCATGAATCACGACGGCTGGGCGCCTGGGGACGGGGACTACATCCAGGCCCTGTGGGATGAGTACGAGGGGGATCACTGTCTGCCGGTGGTCCGGCTCAAGGAGCTGTAGTTCGAGCGGCCGATGAAGAACCAGATATCACGGACGGCCCTCGATCGGTAGTATCTGGTATGGATCCTCTCACCCCTACGGAGACCGCAGACTTCATGGCGCTCCTCGAGGGTGAGGGCTTCGCCGCTCCCGTGGTCGATACTTCGACTCCGTTCGGGATCATGCAGGACGCGTGGCGCCGCATTGCGGACACGCATGATCTTCACCTCGTAAGGACTGAGATTCTCGACCGGCACACCAGCCTGATTCAGGAGCACGAGCTCCTCCTGGTGGTTGGAGCGAAGCACAAGTTGGCCGTGGCCTACGCCTCTGCCTTCGGGGTCTGGCATGTTCAGTCCGTTCCGCAGGAGCACCACCACAAGCTCCCTGTGATGGCCGCGGCCTCGATGCATGAGATTCTCGCCGGCGCCATCATTCAGTACCTTGAGCATCTCGAGCATCCGAGCTCGCCGGGGATGCAGTGGGCTGATATCCAGCGAGGGGTGGAGCTGATGATCTCGGCTTGGCAGGATGCGTTTCCGTACTCTGGGGGTTGACAGACCGCAACCCATCGGATAGGGTTAGGGCATGGACACGAACTTCATCCCCGACAACCAGCTCACTCTCGATGACTACGAGAACCGCATCGCCATGCGGGCCGCCTACTCCGGCCTCGACCCGTGGGACTTCGCTCCTCTGGCCGACGAGGACGTTGACACTCTCCTCGATGAGATGGCCGAGTACTTCCACGAGGATGGCAGCGTCTGACTCTTACCGGTATTCAGAGTCGTGGCACGTACCTCTGACTCTGATCAAGATGACCAGCTGATTCTCACCGCATTCGTCGATTGTGACGAATGCGGTGCCGCGTTCACGGGGACATGGCGCCCTCCTGAGATGGACATGGAGCAGATCGTGGAGCCTCCCGAGGAGGACCAGACCTGTCCGGCGTGTGGTCACGTCCACCAGAGCGAGGAGTACCCTGGCTTCATCAATTACGGAGACGCTGGATGATGAGAGCACATCCTTCTTGGTTCGACTTCCGAGTCTGTGCGGGGTCTGATCCCGAGTTGTTCTTTCCGGAGCGCAACACCTTTCAGCCTGGGGCTGAGGCCCGTCGGATGTGTGGTGCGTGTCCTGTGCAGTCGCTCTGCTTGGAGACCTTCTTGGATGAGCCGCGAGGGATATGGGGCGGCTACAACCAGGAGGATCGCGCGAGGATCGCTGCCGGGTCTGCGCCGGCTCATCCTCTCCATCGGAATTGCTCAGTGTGCGGCACTCCCTTCACGGTCATAGTCCGATCCGCCAGAGAGTGCTCTGAGCGCTGTGCCTTGGCTGCGAGGAGTTCGATCGGCTCCCGCCGGCTAGCGCGGTCTCGAGTTGAGTGGTTCGAGTCTTTGGATGAGCCGCCACATGTGCTGGAGTTGATCGCCCACAATAAGTGTGTCTCGTGTGGCTCCTCCTACACGCCCTCCAAGTACTACGCCCGGTTCTGTGGTGACGACTGCCTCACCTCCAATCCGGCAGCCCTGGAGATCGCATGAGCCACCTCTCGCTATGCTCTGGCGTGGGAGGGATAGACCTAGCCATCGGCAGCGTTCCTACCACCTTGGCTGAGATCGACCCAGAGCCAAGCAAGGTGCTGGCCTACCGCTTCCCGTTCGTTCCGAACATCGGGGACTGGACCCAGCTCGAGAACCTCAACGATTACTCCGTCGTCACGGGCGGGCTACCATGTCAACCAGTCTCAGGGGCTGGGAAGGGAAAGGGAACCTCAGATGAGCGGTACCTCTTCGATGATCTACTACGTCTTCTCCGAGCCAGCGACGTGCGACCAGCCCTCCTGCTCGAGAACGTGCGAGGGCTTCTGTTCCCCCGTCATGCAGTCGGATTCTGGCGCTTCATCTCGGGCCTGGCCGGCCTCGGCTATGTGGGCCGATGGGAAACTTTTCGGGCAAGCGACGTCGGAGCTCCACACGCTCGTGAGCGTTGGTTCTGCGTCGCCATCCATGAATCATCTCCTGCCTACGCCGACGGCCAATCAACCAGGAGGATCGGCAGCGCAACACTTGGACCGCAAGCAGTCATTCGGTCGGAACACGGTGACGGACCTCCGGATGAAGTTGGAGACCATCGAGCAGGGTGGTCCGCTTCTGGGGACGCCGACGGCGCGGGACTGGAAGGACACGGGGGAGGGGATGGACTACGAAGCGGCGGCGGGGAAGAGTCGCCTCGCCGGCCAAGTGAAGCTCATGGCGACGCCGACGTCCTCGGACTCGCACGGTCCAGGGAACGGGGAGGCTCGGGAGGGGACGGAGAGTCTTCGGACGCAGGTGAAGCTCATGGCGACGCCGCAGGCGCGGGACCACAAGGGAGTGTCG
>Ga0055584_100008282_pt1 | contig 10196 bp, 10 predicted proteins | sample OSDHelmetaG_FD_58716 | JGI IMG/M metagenome (GOLD analysis project Ga0055584, IMG submission 58716) | Pelagic marine sediment microbial communities from the LTER site Helgoland, North Sea, for post-phytoplankton bloom and carbon turnover... | ecosystem: Environmental > Aquatic > Marine >...
CCCAAATGCGGCGTAAATTTTTAGTGCCGCTTCCTGTCAATTTTATTGCAACAATGTGGTCACAGTATTTTTTATGGCGGCGAATGACGCCAAAATTTGCTCCATCTCTCTCAATTGAGAGTACAACCCCCCGTGTCTCAAAAATAAGACACTTGATGATAGGAAACAAGGTGGGACTCGAAATAAAGTATAGATTTCAATGATTTTAATCGGAATTGGTGGAAATTTACCGAGTGAAAATTTCGGTTCTACACCGGAAGTTTTGGTAAAAGCGCTGCAAGTTATTGATGAAAAGGTTTGCGCGGTGGTCAGGTGTTCGCCCTGGTACCGTAGCGCACCCGTGCCGGTTGCAGATCAGCCGGATTATATAAATGGCGTCATTGAGCTATCGACCGCAATGCCGGCAGAAACCCTTCTCAACCGGCTGCATGATGTTGAAACAGAGTTCGAACGGGTAAGAACGGTTAAGAATGCTGCCAGAACGTTAGATCTCGATTTGTTGTGTTATCACGACCATCTCATTGAAAAAAAACAACAAAATGGCCTAATCGTGCCTCATCCGCGAATGCAGGATCGGGCATTTGTCCTATTGCCCTTGCAGGATCTGGTGCCTGATTGGGTCCATCCCGCCAATGGCCTGACAATACAGGAACTGATTCGCCTTTTGCCGACGGACCAACGCTGTGAGAGATTGCCAGCCGACCCGACGTAATTACTTACGATTAGGGCTTGGAAATGCTTGCTTTCCTATTGTGTTAGCCCATATATTGCGCGTCCGCTGACCCGGGAGCTGGGTCCCTGAAATAATTTTAAGGAGTGTGACGCATGGCGCGCGTTACTGTCGAAGATTGCGTAGAGAAGATTCCTAACCGGTTTGAGCTGGTCATGATGGCCGCACAGCGTTCGCGCGAATTGTCGGTTGGTGGTGAATTAACCGTTGATCGTGATAACGACAAAAACCCTGTTGTTGCCCTACGCGAAATTGCTGATGAAACGATTGCGGTTCCGGAGCTCGAAGAGGAGCTTATTCTGAGCCTGCAACGTCATGGTGATACTGACGATCCCGAAGAAGAAGCCGAAGAGCTTCTGGCAATGGAAGAAGAGCTTGCGGCTTCTGCTGAAGCAGAGCTTGCAGCGCTCGCTGCTATTGCTGATGGTGTCGAACCAGCGGCAGCGGCTCCTGCTGACGACAAAGAAAAGGCTGACGACGAGTAATCGAATAACAGATGTTATTTGGTTCTGTCGTTCCTTACTCTTGAAATGGGTTTCTGAAACCAGGCAACCAAACCTCACATGAGGCTTAAGGCACCATGATCCGTCAATACGAACTTGTCGATCGTGTTAAAGCCTATGATTCCGGCGCTAATGAAGACGCGCTGAACCGTGCGTATGTTTTCTCGATGATGGCGCACGGTTCGCAAAAACGGGCGTCGGGAGACCCGTATTTTTCACATCCGCTGGAAGTCGCGGGCATCCTTACCGAACTCAAACTGGACTCCGATACGATAGTCACGGGACTGTTGCATGACACGGTCGAAGACACTGTCGCAACGATCGATGAGATTCAGACACAGTTTGGTGATTCTGTGGCGCATCTTGTTGATGGTGTCACCAAGCTCTCTACATTCGAGCTCCAGTCAGCCGACAAACGGCAAGTTGAAAATTTCCGCAAACTGTTGATGGCGACATCACGCGATATTCGCGTTTTGCTGGTTAAGCTCGCCGACCGTTTGCATAACATGCGGACGTTACATTTTATCGAAGGTGCAGATAAACGTGCCCGCATTGCCCGTGAAACGATGGAAATCTATACGCCTCTGGCGGAACGGATTGGCATGCACGGCATAAAGGATGAACTGGAAGATCTCTCTTTTGCGGAGCTTTACCCAGATGCCCGGAGCACGATTCTGGCCCGTTTGGAGTTTTTGAAAAGCGAAGTCGTAGAGACAGAGATCATCGAAGATATATCTTTGGAACTCCGGAAAACGCTAAAAGAGCAGGGCATCTCAGTTGATCTGTCAGGGCGGGAAAAGCGTCCCTATTCGATATGGCGAAAAATGCAGCGCCAGAATGTTGAGTTCGCGCAGCTCTCCGACATCATGGCCTTCCGTCTCGTCGTTGATGATATTCCAAAATGCTATCAGGCTCTTGGCGTAATTCATGGGCAGTATTCCTGTGTCCCCGGACGGTTTAAGGATTACATCTCGACGCCCAAGCGGAACGGATATCAATCCATTCATACAGGTGTGATTGGCCCAAAACAGCGCCGTATTGAGATTCAAATTCGCACACCGGAGATGCATCAAGTCGCGGAAATTGGCGTTGCGGCGCACTGGCAATATAAACAGGAAAATTCATTAGGAGACGAAGACTTCTATGAGTATCGATGGGTTCGCGAGCTTCTCGATATTTTGGAACATGCCGATGATCCCGATGAGTTTCTCGAACATACGAGGCTCGATTTATTCCAGGACCAGGTGTTTTGCTTCACGCCCAAGGGAGAACTCATTGCATTGCCTCGCGGGGCAACCCCCGTTGATTTTGCTTATGAGGTTCATTCAGAGGTTGGAGATGCCTGCGTTGGCGCCAAGATCAATGGTCGTCTCGTACAGCTTCAGACAAAGCTGCGGAATGGAGATCAGATAGAGATCGTTACCTCTAAACCCGGTGTGCCTTCACCTGATTGGGAGGACTTTGTCGTAACCGGAAAGGCGCGTGCCCGGATCAGGCGGTTTGTTCGGTCCAAACAGCGAACTGAATACGGGCAGCTTGGTCAGGCAATGTTGGAGAAAGCCTTTGCCAAGGAGGGCTACCATTCCACGGTTCAGGCCATAGAAACGGTCATCGACAAACTCGGTGTCTCGACGACCGATGACCTCTACACCGCCATCGGTCAAAGCCATATCACTGCAGCAAGCGTTGCGGAGCTGGTTGTAAACGGTGAAGGGGCCGAGACACTTAAGAAGATATTGGCGGAAGGTGAATTAGACTCTGTGCCGCCCGGCCCGGGAGAGATGACTGGCGGCATTCCGATCAGGGGGCTAACACCAGGTGTGGCTGTGCATTATTCGAATTGTTGCCATCCTCTACCGGGTGACCGCATCATCGGCATTCAAACACCTGGCAAGGGCATTGCCGTGCATACGATCGATTGTGAAACATTGGAAAGTTTCCATGAGATGCCGGAACGCTGGGTCGATATTAGTTGGGACCTCGGTGCATCAGAGGAGGCAGCACATGTTGGCCGCCTCAATCTTGTTGTCGCAAACCAGCGCGGTGGTCTCGCCAATGTGGCGACTGTCGTCGCGGATAGTCAGGGTAATATCGTGAATTTAAAGATTACCAACCGAACATCAGAACTGTTTGAGATGTTACTCGATATCGAAGTGCATGACAGTAAGCATTTAAACGATATTATGGCAGTGCTTCGCGGTGTTTCTGTGGTAAGTTCGGTGTCGCGTGTTATTCAATAAAATCAAAATCACAAACAGGAAGAGTTAGGATGGGCGCAATAGATTCAGATGCACATGTGTTGGAAACAACAAAGACATGGGAATATTTGGAGGGCGACGATAAGCGCTATACCCCCTATATCGTTACGCAGACATATGGCCCGGAACGGAAGGCCAATGATGGTAAAAACACCCAGCAAAATTACTGGCTGATCGGTAACCGCCCGATGGGTAAAGATCGCAATGTCGGCACTGAGATGTCCCGAGCCATCGCCGAAATGGAAGATATTCCAGGGCGTTTGGCACATATGGATGAGCTCGATATTGATACTCAGATTCTGTATCCGACATTGTATCTGCGGCCGGTAACCGAGGACATCAATGCCGATCTTGCCCTCACCCGTGCCTATAACCGTTGGGTTGCCGATGTCAGTAAACAGGCAAATGGTCGGATGCGGTGGATTGCCTTGCCGCCGATGCGCTCGCCGAACCTCATTCGCGAGGAAATGAAGTTTGCCAAGGATAATGGCGCCTGCGGTATCTTTTTACGAGGGCTGGAATGTGACCGGGCGATTGGTGATCCGACATTTTATCCACTGTGGGAAATAGCGTCTGACCTCGATATGCCAATCTGTATGCATTCAGGGAATGGCAGTTTTTTTCATCATGATTTTTTTGAGACTGACACCTCCTTTACCAAATTCAAGCTCGCTGTTGTCGGCGCCTTTCATACGCTGATGGAAAAAAAGATTCCGGCAATGTTCCCCGATGTCCGTTGGGGATTTGTCGAGGTGAGCGCACAGTGGGTACCTTACGTTCTTTGCGATCTCGAGGATCGTTTCCGACGCAATGGTTGGGACTGGTTTGAGAACCCGCTTAAAGAAAACAATATGTACGTCGCCTGTGAGAATACGGATCATCTGGACTACATTGTCAAATATGCCGGTGAAGACAATCTGGTGATTGGAACAGATTACGGCCATCACGATCCTTCCAGCGAGGTAATGGCAGTGAAGCTGTTGCGGGCTGATGATCGACTGGCCCCTGGCGTTGCCGACAAGATTCTCGAGGACAATGCTCGGGCTCTCTACGGGTTAAATTAATAGGCTGGACAATGAGCGGAGACTTTTTGCGTCTGGGAGTCAATATTGATCATGTCGCGACGATCCGCAACGCCCGCGGCGGGGCGCACCCTGACCCATTGCGTGCTGCAAAAGTGGCAGAGAAGGCTGGTGCTGACGGCATTACCGCCCATCTCCGGGAAGATCGTCGCCATATTGGTGATCGCGATATTGAATTGCTTCGTAAAGAGATCAATTTACCGTTAAATCTTGAAATGGCGGCAACCGATGAAATGTTGGCGATCGCCCTTCAACATCAACCACATGCGGCCTGCCTGGTACCCGAGAAACGCGAAGAACGTACTACCGAAGGGGGGCTCGACGCTTCCCGGAACTTTGATCGTTTGGTGCCATTCGCCGATCAGCTCGGCAAAGCGGGCATCAGACTGTCTTTATTTATCGAACCAGACCCTCTGCAGCTCAATGCCGCCAAGGCGCTTGGCGCACCGGTCGTGGAACTCCACACCGGCACATATTGCAATACGGATGTTGGTTCAGTTGACCGCGATAAAACCCTTGCTGAGATCGTTGAAGCGGCCGCTTATGCAAAGCAGCTCGGGCTCGAATGTCATGCTGGGCACGGGTTAGGCTTTGATACGGTTGCGCCGATTGCCGCGATCCCGTCGATTGTTGAGCTTAATATTGGTCATTTTTTGATTGGCGAAGCGATTTTTGGTGGTCTGGAAAGTACAATCACCCGAATGAGGGCGTTGATGGATAATGCGCGCGCTGATGCCTTCGGTGATCAAAGCGCCTGATGATCATCGGTATCGGCAATGACTTAATCGATATCCGGCGCATCGAGCGTACGCTTGAGCGGTTCGGTGACAGGTTCATCAATCGTATCTTTACCGATATCGAGCAGGAAAAATCTGAACGGCGTGCCAATAGGACGGCCAGCTATGCCAAACGATTTGCCGCCAAGGAAGCCTGTTCCAAAGCATTGGGAACAGGCTTCCGAAAAGGCGTGTTCTGGCGCGATATGGGCGTGGTGAACCTCAGGGGCGGGAAGCCAACGATGACGCTGACCGGCGGGGCGGCAAAACGGCTCGCGGGCCTGACACCTGACGGGATGACGGCACAGATTGATATCAGTCTCACCGATGAACCGCCGCTGGCTGAAGCGTCGGTTATTATTTCTGCGGTCCCGACAATTTCAGGGGGCGAGAAATAAGGTTGATTGACACTGTGGGTTCCCGGTGGCTTTATCGGCTCGCGCAAAGTCTGGCGTATAGAAATTCCTCTCTTTTTAGTTCTGTGTGATCGCTCCATATGAAAAGTTCACTCTGGGAAACCATCAAAACCGTTATTTTTGCGGTGTTTATCGCGCTGGTCATTCGGACCGCCGCTTATGAGCCTTTTAATATCCCGTCAGGCTCGATGATTCCGACATTGCTGGTTGGCGATTACTTATTTGTTTCAAAGTTTTCATATGGTTATAGCCGACATTCATTTCCGCTAAGTGCGGCCCCCATTTCCGGACGTATCTTTGGTAGTGAGCCAAAGCGCGGTGATGTCGCGGTGTTTAAATTACCCAGCGACAATGAGACAGATTACATCAAACGAATTGTTGGTTTGCCGGGTGACAAAATACAGGTGAAGCGCGGCCGCTTGTTTATCAATGATAAAATCGTGTCACGCCGAAAAATTGATCCCTTTGCCATGCAATCGGAATCCGGCCGTTTTGTCGCGGTTACGCGCTATATCGAAACACTGCCAAACGGTGTCAGCTTTGAAATCCTGGAAAAGGATGGTGATAGTGGACCGCTTGATAATACGCCGGTCTATACCGTACCCAAGAGGCATTATTTTGCCATGGGGGATAATCGCGATAATTCGCTGGATAGCCGGGTGCCAAACCAGCAGGGCGTTAATGGCGTGGGCTTTATTCCTGCTGAGAACCTGGTTGGCCGCGCCGAAGTCCTGTTCTTTTCGACCGACGGCAGTGCCAGTATTTTTGAACCGTGGGGCTGGTTTCATGCCGCCAGGTTCAAGCGTTTCTTCCAGGGTATCGAATAGTGGCAGAGGGGGTGCGCGCTCCCGCCCAGCTATGCCGGATCCTCGGCTACGAATTTGCTGACCAGACCATTCTGACCCGCGCCCTGACCCACGCCAGTATCGAAAATACGCCGGATACAAGAACCTATGAGCGGCTTGAGTTTCTTGGTGATCGCGTATTGGGTCTCGTGGTCTGTGATTTTCTGACACGAACATATCCCGCCGAAGATGAAGGAGCATTGTCGCGCCGGTTAAGCGGCCTCGTTGATCGTACGTCGCTTGCTTCCGTGGCAAGCTCCATTGAGCTAGAAGATTATATAATTCATGGCGGTGGGACGACCTTGAATGACTCCATCAAGGCAGACGTTATGGAAGCGATATTTGCCGCGATCTATCGCGATGGTGGATTAGAACAGGCGCGACCGGTAATCGAAAAGCTGATATGTTCGCTAGCCGATGAGGTAAGATCACCGCCGACGGATTCAAAAACGGCTCTCCAGGAATGGGCACAGGGTCAGAAACGCGGACTGCCGCACTATAAGGAAGTTGGGCGTGACGGACCCGATCATCAGCCGATCTTCTCGGTTGAGGTCTCTGTTGAAGGACACGCCAGCTGTATAGCGCAAGGGTCGTCAAAGCGCGCGGCGGAACAGGCGGCCGCTGCAAAAATGCTGGAAACCGTTAAGGCGTCATCACATGGTTGATCAAGACAAGACACGTTGCGGATTTGTTGCCCTGGTTGGGGCGCCAAATGCCGGCAAGTCGACATTGATGAACCATATTATGGGCACCAAAGTCTCGATTGTTACCCATAAGGTGCAGACCACGAGGGCCCGCGTGGTTGGCGTTCTTACCCATGATCATGATCAGATTGTGTTCGTCGATACGCCTGGAATTTTTTCACCGAGCCGGCGGTTGGAGCGCGCCATGGTTGCGGCAGCCTGGGGCGGTGCTGCGGATGCGGACAAGATTGTGCTCCTCGTCGATGCTGAACGCGGTTTGGGCGGTGATGTTCAACTGATCATTGATGGCTTTAAGAAGGCCGGCAAAACCGCAATCGTTGCCCTTAACAAGATTGATCTGATGCCGCGTGAAAAGCTGCTGACCCTTGCCGAAGAACTTCAGGAAACCGGCATTTTCGAAAATATATTTATGATTTCAGCCTTAAAGGGTGATGGTGTTGAAGACCTTGTTGTCAGCCTGAGGGAAGGGCTGCCATCAGGTCCTTGGCTGTATCCGGAAGATCATCTGAGCGATATGAATGATCGCTTGTTTGCGGCGGAGATCACCCGCGAAAAACTGTTCCTCTCATTGCACCAGGAATTGCCGTATTCGCTTACGGTTGAGACTGAAGGGTGGGAAGAACGCAAGGATGGCAGCGTCAAGATTGACCAGGTCATTTATGTTGAGCGCTCGGGACATAAAGGCATTGTGCTCGGAAAAGGTGGCCAGCAGGTGAAGCGGGTTGGTGCCGAAGCCCGAAAAGAGCTCGAACAGATACTCGATCGCCGGGTCCACTTGTTTTTATTCGTTAAAGTACGCGAAAACTGGCGTGATGACCCGGAACGCTATCGCGAGATGGGTCTCGATTTCAGCGACTAACAAGCGGTCTAGCGCTTCGCTTCTATCGTCTTTTCGTACAGACTCTGTCCCGAAAGATCCCGAATCCCAACGGTAAGCGCCCCGGTTTTGGCATCAATGCGACCATGTCCGAAATACAGATATCCTGCGCTCGGTGGATTGTTCCCTTTCGGGGCGCGTGGCGTGCGGTAATGCCGTTGAGCGCCAAACGTTTTGTCGTAATGGATGATGCGGCCAGGGCGCGTGTGGAAGGGACCTGAAATAAACTCCCAGAACGGCTCAAACTCGCGAAAAGCAGCCCGATCCGGATGAAAATGATGGGCCGCCGAATAGTGGACATCGGCTGACATCCAGACGGCGTTTGTGATCGCGTGCTGTTTTATATGATAAAGTATCTCGGCGATCTCGTGCTCGCGGCCGAGCGGCGGGCCGTCATCGCTATTGGCAAACTTGTCATATCGCGGCCTTTGTTTTTTCTTTTCGTGAGCAATGGGGAGAGGGTTGGCGATAATCTTCCACAGCGCCTTTGACTGCGCCAGGCTGGCTTTTAACCAGTCGATTTGAATTCGTCCGAGTAGCGCAGTATCCGACCCTGGTTGCTTTTGTCTATTGCGATTGTTGTGGCTTCGGTAGCTCCGTGAATCCAGAAGAAAAACATCGACCTTGTCGCCATAGGATACTTTACGGAATATCCGGTTTGGGTCAGTTGGGTGACGTTGCATCGGCGTAAACTCGAAAAATGCCTGTCGCCCATTTTTGGCCAGACTGTTTACATTCGACTGAATATAGCCTTTGCGAAACATGACCCGCCGGGAAAGCTTTCGTCCGGGCCACCAGTCATTGGTGACTTCGTGATCGTCCCAGGTCGTAAGGGCGGGGACTTCTTCACAAAACTTTCGATAATGCGTATCAAGGAAATTGTAGCTGTAATTGCCGCGATACTCGTCGATCTTTTCGGCGACTCCCGATTTTGCAGCGGTAACAATGTTTTTCCAGCCACTCCCATCAGGCGTTGTCGCTTTTTCAAGAATTATACCGTCGGCATAGATGCGATCGCCCAAATGGATCAAAAAGTCCGGTCGGGTCTGGCGCATCGTCTCAAACATCTTCAGCCCACCCCATTCGTGATTGATTCCCCAGCCAGCGCCGCATTGATCACCACCAAATACGAAAGTAACATCGCGGTTTGGCGTTGATGTTCTAAGGTGGCCAAGCCGAGTTTCGGCACCGTTGCTGTCGCCGAAGCGGACGCGATAAAAAATTTCCTGTCCGGGTGGCAGTCCGGTTATAGAAACCTGGCCGGTATAGCCGGATCGTGCGGTGACTAAGGGTCCGGCAACGCGCTGCGCCTTACCAAATTTGGGTGTAGTTGACCATTCCACAAGCATCTTTGCTGATTTGTTTGCCCGCCCCCAAATGACGGCGCTGTTTGATGTAACGTCGCCGGCGGCGATGCCATCCGCAATCTGTGTTCGCGCTTCAACCCCGGTAATGATGGCAGGTGCGGCGGTAAGACCTGCCAGTCCGCCGATAAAGTGGCGTCGGTTAATGCTGGTTTTTGCTTTTGACCGTTTGCGGTCCATCGATAACCTCTTCGACCTTAATGAATAAGACAAGAATTGTGCGTGTACGGCATACCCGTCAATCCCCTATAAAGGAATTATGGACTGGACCGATGAAGGATTAGTGCTTTCGGCGCGGCGTCACGGCGAAAATTCGCTGATCGTCAATTTGCTGACACGCGAGCAGGGACGTCATGCCGGTTTGGTGCGTGGTGGATCGAGTACCCGAAATCGTGGGCTATATCAGCCTGGTAATCTCTTGCGGGCTCATTGGCGCGGTAGATTGGCTGAACATCTCGGTAATTTTACCTGCGAATTATTGCATTCACATGCCGCTGACCATTTGCACGATCCGTTGCCGCTAATAGCTTTGAGTTCTGCAACCGCTATTCTTGATTCCGCTTTACCGGAACGCGCACCGTTTGCCGGCTTGTTTGAAAAGCTGGAAATTCTGATCGGCTCGCTGGGAAACCCTGACTGGG
>Ga0055584_100008283_pt1 | contig 10196 bp, 10 predicted proteins | sample OSDHelmetaG_FD_58716 | JGI IMG/M metagenome (GOLD analysis project Ga0055584, IMG submission 58716) | Pelagic marine sediment microbial communities from the LTER site Helgoland, North Sea, for post-phytoplankton bloom and carbon turnover... | ecosystem: Environmental > Aquatic > Marine >...
GCCGGGTGGTGACACCAGCCTTGGTGAGGCGGCGGAAAAGGCCATTGAAGACGGTGCTCGCGCAACCTACTGGGCGGCGATGGAGGAAATCGATAACCGGCTTGCCAATCGTGAATGGATGATGGGCGATCAATATACCTTCCTCGACCCCTACACGCTGGTGTTTTATGGCTGGGGCAAGCGCATCAATATGCCGATGGAAGATCTCAGGAACTTCACCGCCTTTAAGGATCGCATGATGGCGCGCCCCGCTGTTCGAACGATATTGGAAAGAGAGAATAGTCCGCTTCTAGACGCCGCGTGAGAGGCTAAGCTTTCAGTTCTCAATTTGACCTGAATAGTGCTTAGCGATCTGAAATTTTACCTCCTCTGATTTTGGTCAGTCGGCGCTAGGCGGATATCAGCGGCTGCGCTAAACTTATAGGCAATTCAAAAAAATTGCGGGAGGGTTATCCAATGGATGACGCAAAGGGACCATCAGAACTGGCGGAAGAAGATGAGTTTCAGCGGATGCGGGAACTCGGCGATTTCATGATCTATCGCTCGGCGATTAACAAGCTGGCGGATGGCGAATGGTCTGATGAAGAAGCCAAGTTCAACCTGGGACCGTTAAAGCCGTCGCTGATGGGCGAAGATCATCGCCTGCCTGCGATGCCCGAGAAACCGACATTAATTGATTTTTTCAAACTGCGGTTCGGGCCCTCAAAACAGCATTTACTGCAAAGCGCGGCGTTGGCGCAGAAGAACGGCCTGCCGGAGAAAATGGTGCTGGCCTGTCTGCTGCATGACGTTTCGGTGATCGCTTTTTTCCGGCCTGATCATGGTTATTGGGGGGCGCAGATGCTGGAGCCTTATGTGGATGAAGAAGTCTCCTGGGCGATCCGCATGCATCAGGCCTTGCGGTTCTTTCCCGACGAGTCCGTCGGCTATGAATATCCCGAAGCCTATGCCAAACGGTTTGGCGCGGATTACCAGGTCGAGCCCTATATTCAGCGCGATTATGACTATGCTCGGAACCACAAATGGTACATGTCAGCGCGGCAGATCTGTCTAAATGATCTCTATGCGTTTGATCCTGATACGCTGGTTTCGATTGATCAGTTTGAAGATGTCATTGGCCGCCATTTCAAACAGCCGGCAGAGGGGCTGGGCAATGACAATACACCGGCGTCGCATATGTGGCGGACACTTCGCCGCCCGGCGAATGCTCTTTAACAAGGGAGATCGCGATGTCAGACAAGCTCAGATATTATATAGCGTGTAATAGCGGCCTTACCGTCTTGCAGGGGAATGGCTCTGGCTTTCAGGAGCTGGGCCAAAGTTTCCCCGGTGTCACGCTGGAATATATTGTTGGTTGTCGGGAAACGCCGGAGGTTTTGTTCGCCGCAGTTGCCTTTGATGGTGGCTATCGATCCGACGATGGCGGACTGAGCTGAACGAAAATCCTCGATGGCGATGTACGGACCTTTACGGTCGACCCGCATGATGAACGCACCGTCTATGCTGGAAGTGGGCCAGTCTGCCTGTATCGCAGTGATGATAACGGCAAAACATTTGAAACCGTTGATAGTTTCCTGGCTCTGCCTCAATCGGTTCAGGATCAGTGGACGGTTCCCGCGACCTATGCCGGGAAAGTGCCGCCGCATGTCCGCCATATCTATATCCATCCGGACCGCCGTGATCTGATCTATGTGTTGCTGGAGCATGGTGGTGTCGTGCGCAGCCTTGATGGCGGCGCGACCTGGGAAGATGTCAGCCGCGGTATCGATTATCTCGATATGCATATCATCGAGAACCTGCCGGGTGACTTTGATCGCTATTACGTGTCTTCAGCGCGTGGCTTTTTCCGGACGGATGATGGCGGCAAGATGTGGCATCGCGTCGAAGACGGCATGCCCTATGGCTATACCGAATTTTACAGCTATTCGCATGAGTGGCTGTTCTGTGACGGTCCTAACGGCAAACCACGCATGGTGCTTGGTGGGGGTAGAGGGTCACCCGGCTATTGGGTGCGGGAAAAGATGACGCCGCATGGTCACATATTGATTAGTGATGACGAGGGGGCAAGCTGGCGCAACTCAGCGAACCTGCCCATCGACATGCCCTATATGCCCTGGACCTTTTTGACACACCCGGAAAAGCCGGAAGTGCTGTTTTGCGGTATGGGCGATGGCGCGCGTGGTTTTGGCATGGCACCGGACCAGCGCGGCACGGGGGCGTTTTACCGCTCCGATGATCGCGGCGAGAGCTGGGATTGCATTATGCCGGACATGCCATCGGTCCTGACGACATGGATTTCGGCTGCGTAAATTACGCTCTAGTTGATCGAAACGTACCAGCCGCCATTGACGTGTAGCGTTTGCCCGGTTGTGTAGCGCGAGTTGGGGCCGCACAAAAAACGGACGGTTTCTGCGAATTCCTCTGGTGTGCCTTCTCGACCGGCTGGAATAGGTTTTGCCTGAAAATGGGCGGAGATAGCGCCGGGACGCTGGATGCGGCCGGGGGCAACGCAGTTTACCGTGATATTTCGATCTGCCAGCTCGACGGCGAGGGCACCAGTGAGACCCGCAAGCCCCATCTTGGCCGCGACATCGACCGAACGGTTTGGGTTACCGGTATGAGCAGAAGAAGCCCCAATATTGATGATCGCGCCACAGCCATTTTTAGCGAGATGCGGGATAGAGGCCTTGATGCACAGAAAGGCGCTATCCAGCTTTGTTGCCATATAGTGGCGCCATTCGTCATAGGATATATCTGTAACCGCACCGCTTGAAGCCGGTCCGACATTATTGACGAGAATATCGAGTCTGCCGAACGCGTCGACAGCGGCATCGACCATGCCCTGGACCTGCTCTTCGCTGGTGACATCGGCGAGGTGCACAATGGCTTTGCCACCGGCTTCTTCGATTTCTTCAACGACCTCAGCGGCAACATCGCCGGAAGTGCGGCCATTGATAACCACGCCGGCGCCGGCCTTCGCCAGGGATAGCGCAATGTTGCGGCCAATATTGCCTGTGCTGCCGGTGACAATGGCAGCCATTCCGTCGAGTTCTTTTTCGGTTGTCATATTATTTCCGTGAAATTGCGTTGGTTGGTTCCGATCTTATAGCGAACAGTATGTGTCGAATCGACGGCTGATTGCCCGTCTGTCGTATCTGAGGCATTCTCCGGCCTATCGGAATGTGCCGTGGCCAATGCGATGCGGCATACGGACTGGTTTGAGTTTGAATTAGCGTAATGCCGGAAATCCTGCAAAAGAACTGGGTGTATGCCTTTGGCCTGATTGGTCCGTTAGCCTTTTTTTCGGTCTATGCGCTCTGGTTGCCCATTTTAATCATTGTGCTGTGCAATGTGCCGCGGCTCGTGACAGTTATCCGGGCTGAGGGTACGGCATCGTTAAAGCGATATCTGGCGTATTTTATTGTACCGGCTTTTGGGGCTCTTTCGGCGCTTTGGGCGCTGATACCTGCCGATGCCGTGTCGACCGCCGCCAAGTTTGCCGGCTATATCTGTGTTGCCATTCTGGCCGGGCTGGTCATTCGTCACGCGGCAGATAGTGAGAAGCGCAAAATTGTTTTTAGTACGACGATTGGGTTGTTGATCGCCTTTCCGGTCGCTTTGCTTGATGTGTCCCTGTCAGGCGCCATTTGGGACCTTTACAAGTCTTATGAGTTTAATCCGAATGTGTATAGTCGCGGGACAGCGATTACGGCCTGTTTGCTGTTTCCCCTGGCTGTCGGCTTATTCCGCTATACGGCGGCGTGGCAGTCCATTGTTTTCATCCTGATTTGCTTGGGGATGATCTTTGGCTTGTATATGGAGGCGGCCAAACTTGCTGTCATTCTGGGGGGTGTTTTTTTTGTGCTTGTCAGGTGGCAGCGCAAACTGTTTTGGCCAGTTGTTCTGCTCCCGTTAGTGATCGCATTCGTATTTCCGGTTTTTTTCACGACTCCACTGACGGAGCAACAGCAATGCCGACTGCATTACACGATGGATTCCGCATATCACCGCGTCATGATCTATCAGTTCAGCACACATAAAATTATTGAAAAACCAATTGTGGGTTGGGGCATGGACTCGTCCCGTTCGATTCCAGGAGGAGCAAGCAAAGTGGGGACAATCAACTGCATTCGTCCCGATGGGCAGCCAACTAAGCTAAATATTGGGGGGAATTTGCCGCTTCACCCTCACAATGCGTCCGTTCAAATATGGCTTGAGCTAGGGTTAATCGGCACATTGCTTCTTAGCGCCAGTGTGTTGATCTTGATCCGACGTTTTGAGCGCAACAATTCGGACAATCAGGGAAGAGCAATTATAGCGGCAACCTTTTGTAGCATTTGCCTGATTTATAATATCAGCTTCGGACTGTGGCAGAGTTGGTTGATGTTTACGATGATTCTGCTGGGTTGTATCGTCATAGCGTTGCAACGCAGTTCAGCGGCAAGCGAGCAACAGCAATGAGTTTTAAAAATATTGCTGGAAAAATGTCTCGTGAAATCGGCAAAGTTTATCGCAAACTGCTCGCGCCGAAAGGTGTCAGGGAGTTGCCACCGGAATGGCCGGAAGATTTTTCTGATTTTACCAGGAATTTGTGGCGACAGGTTTCCACCTGCACTATGACGTCGAAGGAACGAGTGGCCTCCCTTGAGCGCGCTATCCGCTATTTACACGAATATAATATTACGGGTGACTTTGTTGAATGCGGGGTGGCGGCCGGCGGCAGTGTAATGGCCATGGCGATCACGCTACAGGAGCTGGGAATAACGGACCGGCGTATCTGGTTGTTTGATACTTTTGAAGGTATGCCGGAGCCAACCGAGCATGACAAAGGGCGGTTCGATACACCGGCGTTAAAGCTCTATAACAAGAAGTTCGATCCAGTCGATGGGTGGATTAAGTTCGGCGTTGATGATGTTCGAACGAATGTTCTGACCACGGGGTATCCCGAACAAAAGTTCGAATTCGTCAAAGGCAAGGTACAGGACACCTTGCCCGATAGAACACCAGAACAGATTGCCATGTTACGGCTTGATACGGATTGGTATGAGTCGACAAAGGCTGAAATGGAAAATCTGTTCCCACGCCTTCAGACAGGCGGGCTCATCCTGATTGATGACTATTATCGCTGGAAGGGATCGCGCAAGGCCGTCGATGAGTACATTGCTGCCAACAACATCCGGATTTTCTGGTCGCGCATCGACGAGAATGCCGTGCTTGGGGTGAAGCAGGGCTAAATAGAAATATCCCGACCCCGCCAAAAATCGCAGGGCCGGATAAATTAACTTAGAACTTTGCCTTGAGAAGATTCGTACAAACCTTAAACGCGCCGTCGATGTCGCTCTTGGGCAGGTCCATTACGTCATTGACGACCTGGGTCAGATTTTTGGCGTTCATCGGGTTAAGACGCGATTTCCGTTTTGCAATATCCGCAATGAAAGCCCGGTCAGCCATTGTCTTGTCGAAGGCTGAGCGCCAGGCCGAGACCAGATGCTTGGGCATGCCGAGCGGTCCTGCCATTGAGCGTCCGATTTCACTGCCAGCGCCAATAACAGCAAGGAAGGTTTTCTCAGCCTTGTTGCGGCCAAACTCGACGACGGTCGGTGTGTTCAGCAGGTATGACTGACGGGTTGATGCCATCTGGTAAACCGGAACCAGTTTGCCGCTCTTGATGTCATCGGCATGCCGAACATTGAGCGTTGTCCAACTCGTTGCGGAAGCATCAAGTTCGCCGCGCTCGAGGGCAAGGAACGAGGTCTTGGTGCCCCGATAGCCGCTGATGATTTTAAACTTGGTCCCGGCGAACATGTTCATCGCCGCCACACCAATATAGGTGTAATTGCGTCGTCCGATGGAGCCATAGGTGAACTGCTTCGCCTTGGCATCCTTCCAGCTTTTAAAGCCAGAGCGCTTGTGCGCCATACCAACGGTATTGGCGTCGGCAAAGCGGCCGATATATTGATAGTTTTTGGCGTTAAATATGACCTTTTGGTTAAACAGGGTTTCCTGCACGACGCTGATCTGCAGGATCGAAACCAGGCTGCCATCCTGCGCTCCAGCATTTGTGGTGTAGTTCACCGCCTTGTGACCACCACTGCCGGGCATCGACTGAACAACAACAGTAGGGCCACCGGATAGATGTCTATCGACATGGCGGGACAGAAGCTGGGCATAAGGCTATAGGCACCACCCATACTGCCGCCGATGACGATTTTGACTGTTTTACCCTTATAAAAATCCGATACCGCGTCGGCGATTGCCGATAGCGGCATTAGCATCGCCCCAAAAATGGCGAGACCAGCTATCTTATATTTTATGAGTTGTCCTCCCTGATGGTGTGTTTGGTAAGTTATTATATAAAACCATAAATATAGTAGGGGTAATGGTCAAACCAATGGGTTACGTTGGTCGATGGGACGGGATTGGAGAGACGCTACGACAGGCGGTAAGCACTTGGTTTGAAGGAAGACCTAAAGACATTCGTACGTTTGCGAAAACGGTATCTAGCACCACTTTATGCATGAACGATCAGCTTAATACGAATTCTGAATGTTTGGAACCAGTGTCAGAATTTGGAAGTATGCCTATAACGTCATTTATGATGGCTGCACTTTGCCGATCCGGTAGTTTTTGATAGTTTCGTCGCGAATGATGAGGAGCCAGTAATGCCAAGAGTGCTGACCGATGCCCAGCTTAAGGCCTATCAACAGGATGGATTTGTTTCCCCGCTGGACTGCATTTCCGCAGCGGAAGCGACACGCTATTTCCAAATCATCGAGGATTACGAAAAGACCCATAATGAGGATGTCAGCGTAAATATTCGCGTTCGCGCGGTGCTGGCCTTTAAATGGATGATTGATCTGGCGCGGCATCCGCAAATTGCCGGCGCGCTGCAGGATGCTATCGGTCCCAACGTCATGCTGTTCCTGTCAGGCGTATGGTCAAAGCGACCGGGCACGGACACGTTTGTCTCGTGGCATCAGGATGGTGCCTATAACCCGTTTGACCGTAATACGGGCGGGACCGCGTGGATCGGGTTGACCGACTCGACTCCGGAAAAAGGCAATATCCGCTGTATTCCCGGTAGTCACCGCGAGGTCATTCCACATGAAGAACGCTTTGACGAAGATAATATCCTATCGCGAGGGCAGAGCGTGCCGGAGGTTGATGAAAGTGTTGCGGTTGATATGCCCCTGAAGGCAGGGCAGTTTTCCCTTCACCATGAATTGCTGGTGCATGGCTCGGCTCCCAATACGACGGACAGTCGACGGCTTGGAATATCTTTTGCCTGTGTGCCGGCTGAGGCCAAGCCGCTCTCCGGTCCCAATACAGGGGTGCTGATTGCCGGTGAAAATTCCCCGGGCCATTGGGTGCTCAATAAGGAACCGGCTTTTGATCTCGATCCGGTTGGGCTGGCAGAACTCAAAGCTGTGCAGGATGCCTACCGTGACCCCGAGTCCACGAAGCTGATTACCGAAGTTCTCGGTTAGGAAACAAACTCCGCCTTATTGTGGACACATAGTCGTCCTAATGTGCTTCTACTGCACGTGGGATGCGAGGTGGGGAAATTCTTAACAACAAGTTTATTTCTTTAACGAGAGTCACATGCTCGCGGAATCGTGAGCATGTGACGTGTTCATTCAAAAAGGCGAGATCGGCTAACGGGTATTACGGGTTTATTTCATGAGTTTTTTAAAAAAATACGACTGTTCTTATTTTTGGTTTGTCTTTGCTCGTCTGGGGCGTCAGCCTGACGACGCTTGCCGCTCAGTCATCGGGTTCGTCAGTTCAGATTAAGCTGGACGATGTTTTGGTAAAAGCCGCGTCGAGTTTTGGTCTAAATGTTCGCGACTTTTTTACGGTTTGTATCGGCAAACAGAAAATTTGCTCAAAGGACGGAAAAATCATAAGCGCCTATACTGGTGACTTTGGTAATATTCGCGTCGCGGGCGGGCCGAAGGTTCCGACATACGGTAATATGCTGTTTATTCGCGGTAATTTGACGCCGGAACCGAAAGGGGTTTTCAAACTTCTAGTCGGGTCAAAGTTTACCGATGGCATTCTCAGCCATGTTCCCCGAATGAATGGCGACGTTTTGCTGGGATCCAAGCTACTCGGAAAACTGAGGAGAGCAGTAACCGAAAAATATGCGGGGAGAATCGTTGTTGATGGGGGCGTTTAGCTCTTGTCGCCGGAATAGGCGTACATATCGACGAGCTCTATCACATTGCCATCAGGGTCGGGGATATAGACGCTGCGCCCTGTGACGACGGCGCGTTTCTTGCGCTCATCTTCGAGCAGAATTTCGATGCCCTTGTCCTTCAGCTCCTGAACACAGCCCTCAAACTTGTCGGCATCGACATGAAACGCATGATGCGCATCGCGTTGGCGCACCGGCGCGATGGTCGTATCGGTCTTCATAAGAACAATGCAGTCGCCTGCGGAATCTAGAAACACCATGCCACGGTCATGATTGGCATTGAGCAGCCGAAGCCCCAGCACATCGGTATAGAACTCGGTGCTTTTTCTGGTGTCTGTCACCGCGATGGTGAAATGGCATACGCCCTTTGTCTCGATCATGTGCAGCCTCCCGTTTGGCAATAATTATTGCCGAGAGTTTAGGGGCGGAAGAAAGAGGTGTCTATTGGCGCTCGCTACTCTTCCCATTCGGGAAGGGACGGATCACCTGCGCCAGAGGGCGGGCCATCTATATCGAGGATACTGTCATCATGCAGTGGCTCGTTGAGCTGTTGCAGGAGCGAGAGCCGGTCGCCGAGCTCCCAGACATGGCTGATCAGATCGGCGCGAAAGATGAAAATCCCGACGCCGACATATTGCACCGGCTGACCCACTGGCTCGACACCAAAAATTTCTCCTTCATGGGTACCGCGATAGGTGAGGCAGGCCGCGACCTTCTGTTCTTCGGCAACCATGTCTTCGACGGAATTGCGGAAGTCGGGGAAAACATCATGAAGCTGTTTGACATAGGTCGTAAGGCCTTCGATTCCCTTGGTTTGCGTGCCAAGAGCACCGTGGAAGGTGACATCGGGTGTCACGATCTCTTCGGCGATGTCGAAATCCAGCTCGTTCCAGAATTCATGATAAAAACGATTAACCAGTAGCCGGTTGGCTTCGATTTGTTGTTCTGACATTGGTAAAACTCTTATCCCACCCTAAAAATACGCTGCTTAATCGCAGTTTGTCCGCGTCGCGATTTGGTTTATCATAAAACCAACCAACGCGGCCAATTCAATGGCCGCCTTATCCGGAGGCAGATCATGGATAGCGGAGTCGAACAAACCCGGGAACTTCCCCAAGAAATAGATACCAAGACCGATACGCGCGATATTCTGGCGCGCGAAACCCGATACCAGAAGGAAAAAGGCTTTAACGACTGGACCATTGTCGATGTTGACGCTCATCACTCAGAGATGAGTTCGTGGCGCGAAGTTGTCGAATATCTCGATGATCCGATCCTCAAACATTATGCCAATGAGTTCCAGGCCCGTACCGGCGGCTCACCAGGTCTATCCAATCATATGCCGGGTCTGCGCTATCAGGATGCTGGTGGCCGTATCCCGCATCAGACTCATATCGGTGAGGCGGTTGATGACAGCCAGCACCACCGTGATGTGACGCTGATCCGCCGTTCGATGGATGCGATGGGGCTGGATCATCAGATCCTGTTCCCCGGCAATCTGTTGCAGTTGGGCACCCATCCGCAGCCCCGCGTCGAGGCGCATCTGGCGCTGGCCTATAACCGCTGGGTCTGTGAACGCATTCTGCCGGTCGATGAACGGGTGAAGACGCTGCTCTATTTACCGATCTCCGAGCCGGATATGTGTCTCAAGATCATCAAGGAGTTTGGTGACAATCCGAATGTCTCGGGTTTCATGATCACATCGGTCCGTTTCAAGCCGGTGCATCATAACCAGTTTATCCCGATCTATCGTGAGCTTGAGGAACGCGGCCTGCCGCTGGCTTTCCACGCCGGCCTCACCTGGGGTGATGACTGGATGAAGCAGCTCGATCTGTTTATCTCAATGCATGCGATCTCGTTTGTGCTGTGTAACATCGTGCATATGACCAACTGGATCATTCACGGTATGCAGGAGCGTTTTCCGAAACTCGATGTGATCTGGATCGAATCCGGCCTCGCCTGGCTGGCCTTCCTGATGCAGCGTCTTGATTCGGAATAT
>Ga0055584_100008284_pt1 | contig 10195 bp, 5 predicted proteins | sample OSDHelmetaG_FD_58716 | JGI IMG/M metagenome (GOLD analysis project Ga0055584, IMG submission 58716) | Pelagic marine sediment microbial communities from the LTER site Helgoland, North Sea, for post-phytoplankton bloom and carbon turnover... | ecosystem: Environmental > Aquatic > Marine >...
TGGTGAGCGTCAAGGCCCTGACGGCACAAGAGGCAGAAGAACTCCTGAACGAGTTCACCTACGTGGGTGAGCGCATCTCGCTGAATTTCCAGGACATCGAAGTTCGAGCGGTGTTGCAGCTCATTGCTGATTTCACGGAGCTCAACCTGGTGGCCAGCGACACCGTCGCCGGGCGCATCACCCTGCGGCTCAAGAACGTACCGTGGGATCAGGCGCTCGAACTGGTGCTGAAAACCAAGGGTCTGGACAAGCGGCAGATCGGCAACGTGCTAATGGTGGCGCCGGCTGCGGAGATCGCCGAGCGTGAGCGCCAGGAGATTGAGGCCAATAAGCAGATCGCCGAGCTGGCGCCGCTGCACAGTGAATTCATTCGCATTCGCTACGCCAAGGCGGCTGAGCTGGTGGGATTGTTCGATGCGGGGTCCGAAGAGGGCGGCACGCTGATCTCAACGCGCGGTTCGGTTATTGTCGACAACCGCACCAATTCACTGATTGTCACGGAAACCTCGGCGAAGCTCGCGGAGATTCGCGAGCTGATAGACCGCGTGGATATTCCGATTCGCCAGGTCATGATCGAGGCGCGGATTGTCATCGCACAGTCTGATCTTGAGAAGGAGCTGGGTATCAGCTGGGGTGGTGCGTACCTCAATCCCGATGCCAACGGCAACATCCTGTCGGTATCCGGCGACACGCAGAACGTTGCGAATCTCAACAACTCGGTCATCAACGGCACCCAGCCAAACCCCAGTTATCCGGGCGCGCTGCTGGTCGACCTGGGTGTTGGCACGGCGACCAGTGGTTTCGCGGTGGGCTTTACCTCCAACGACCTGTTCCTGACCGCCGAGCTGTCGGCCCTGGAGTCGGCAGGCAAGAGCGAGGTGGTGTCGCAGCCGAAAGTCATTACCGGCGATAAGCAGACCGCCAACATCAAGTCCGGTACCGAGATCCCCTTCCAGCAGGCGGCCGCTTCAGGTGCCACGGCAGTGCAGTTCAAGGAAGCGGTACTGTCCCTGGACGTCACGCCGAACATCACGCCGGATGACCGCATTCTGCTCGATCTGATCATCACCCAGGATTCGGTCGGCGATCTCGTCCCCTCTGGTCAGGGCGGCCTGATTCCGGCCATTGATACGACCGAATTGACCACGCAGGTACTGGTGGGCAACGGCGAGACCGTGGTTCTGGGCGGGGTGTTCCGAACGGAGGCGCTGGAGACCACGAGCAAGGTGCCGTTCTTCGGCGATATTCCCTACGTGGGGGCGCTGTTCAAGAACAACTCGACTCAGAACACCAAGACCGAGACGCTGATCTTCATCACGCCGCGTATTCTCGCCGACACGCTCCTCGACTAGAGTCACGCGCGTGGCGGTTTACGACCGCATTTTTCTCGTCGGCCCCATGGGGGCCGGCAAATCGACTATCGGCCGCCTGATCGCCCGGGCGCTGAAGCTCGAGTTTCTCGACGCCGATACAGAAATCGAGCAGCGCACCGGCGCTGACATCCCGTGGATATTCGATGTCGAGGGAGAGGCGGGCTTCCGCGATCGTGAGCAGCAGGTGATTGCCGAGCTGACACAGCGCAATCGCATCGTGCTGGCTACCGGCGGCGGTGTGGTGCTGCGGGCGGAGAATCGCAGGGCCCTGTCGTCGCGAGGCTTCGTGATTTACCTCAAGACCACCCTGGAGGAACAGCTGCGGCGTACCGGCGGTGATCGCAAGCGCCCGCTGCTGAACGTGGACGACCCCGAGCGGGTCCTGCGCGAGCTGACGGAGCAGCGCCACCCGCTCTACGCGGAGATCGCCGATCTGTCCGTTGAAAGTGACAGCAGCAGTCCCAAGGTCGTTGCACAGCGCGTACTCGCGCAGTTACCGTAGGGCGCACAGCAGGATTAAGCCATGCCTACTCTCAGCGTCGAACTCGGCGCCCGCAGCTATCCCATCTACATCGAGCACGGTCTGCTCGATAACGACGCCCTGCTTCGCGAGCATATCCGCGGCCGGCAAGTGCTCGTGGTGAGCAACGAGACCGTGGCGCCGCTGTATCTTCCTCGGCTGCGCGCGGCGCTACAGCATGACCTGCGCCTGACCGAAGTCATTTTGCCAGACGGCGAACAGTACAAGACCCTGGCGACGCTGGAGCAGATCTTTGATGCGGCTCTGGCTGAGGGACATGATCGGGGCACGACCGTCGTGGCGCTCGGTGGCGGGGTGGTCGGCGATATGGCCGGCTTCGCTGCCGCCTGCTACCAGCGCGGCGTAGATTTCCTGCAGATTCCCACCACGCTGCTGGCGCAGGTGGACTCCAGTGTCGGCGGCAAGACGGCGGTGAATCACCCTCTGGGAAAGAACATGATCGGGGCCTTCTATCAGCCCCGGGCTGTGTTTATCGACACGCAGGTGCTGGAGTCACTACCGCCGCGCGAATACGCGGCGGGGCTTGCGGAGGTCGTCAAGTACGGGCTGCTTTGTGATCGCGACTTCTACGCCTGGCTGGAACACGAGCGCGAGCCGCTGCTGCAACGCGACCCCGCAGTGCTGGCGCAAGCCATTGAGCGCAGCTGTGCGGCCAAGGCGCGCATCGTTGCCGCCGATGAACGCGAAGGTGGGCAGCGCGCGCTGCTCAACCTCGGGCACACCTTTGCCCATGCCATTGAAGCCGGACAGGGTTACGGAAAGTGGCTGCACGGTGAGGCGGTGGCGGCCGGGATGGTGCTGGCAGCGCGGCTGTCGGCGCAGCGCGGCTGGATCAGCAGCAGCGAGGTCGAAGGCCTGGTGGACTGGCTGCAGGCGATGGGACTTCCCGTGGAGCCCCCGGCTATGCCGCTGAATACCTGGCTCGGGCACATGGCCCGGGACAAGAAAGTGATCGACGGGAAGCTCCGGCTGATCCTCCTGCGCGGCATCGGCGAGGCGGTAATTGTCGATGATGTATCTACGGCTGAATTGACATCCTTTTTGCAGGGTTTTTCGAGCGTTTGAAGGTGTTTGTTACGCCTCTGGCATCTGTGTAGAATTCCCTCCCCCCGCCTGTGAAAAGTCGCGCTTAGCGTCAGGCGTAGTCCGCTTCAAGTACCTGTTTTTGAAGGAATTAGACCTGAAAATGAGTGCAGGCCTCTACAGCCCTGAGGAATTCCGCGACAACTGCGGCTTTGGCCTGATCGCGCATATGTCCGGCGATGCCAGTCACCGTTTGCTGCAGGTGGCCATCGAGTCTCTGACCTGCATGACCCACCGCGGCGGCATTGCCTCGGACGGGCGCACCGGCGACGGCTGCGGATTGCTCATGCAGATGCCCGAAGGATTTATGCGGGAGCTGGCCGCTGAGCACTTCGATTTCAGCGGTGGGCGGCTCGCCATCGGCCAGCTGTTTCTGAGTCAGGATGCGGAGCGTGCCGCGCTGGCGCGCAAGGCCATGGAGCAGGCGGTTCGCGACAGTGGTATGCAGGTGCTCGGTTGGCGCGTGGTGCCGGTAGATACGGCTGTATGCGGCGAGATTGCCCTCGCGGCGTTGCCGCGTATAGAGCAGCTGTTCATCGATAGCAGTGAACTGACGGCCGATGAAATTTCGACGGCGCTGTTCGTCGCGCGTCGTCACGCCGAGATCGCCTGTGAAGCGGATCCCGACTTCTATATTTGCAGCCTCTCCGCGAGGGTCATCGCCTACAAGGGCCTGGTGATGCCGGTGGACCTGCCGCGCTTCTACCATGACCTCTCCGACGAGCGCCTCGCCACGGCGATCTGCGTGTTCCACCAGCGCTTTTCGACTAACACCATGCCGCGGTGGCCACTGGCTCAGCCGTTTCGCCTGCTGGCCCACAATGGCGAGATCAACACCATTGAGGGCAATCGCAACTGGGCGGATGCGCGCGCGAAGCTCTTTGAATCCGAGCGCCTGCCCAACGTCAGTGAGATCGCACCGCTGGTCAACCGCGGCGGCTCCGACTCCTCGAGTCTCGACAACATGCTCGACGTACTGCTCACCGGCGGTATCGACATGCCGCGAGCCCTGCGGATGCTGATCCCGCCCGCCTGGCAGAACATCGAATCGATTGACCCGGACCTGAAGGCATTTTACGAGTACCACTCCATGCACATGGAGCCCTGGGATGGCCCTGCCGGCATCGTGCTGACCGATGGCCGCTATGCAGCCTGCCTCCTGGATCGCAATGGCCTGCGGCCGGCCCGCTGGGTGCGCACGACCGACGGTTTCATCACCCTCGCCTCCGAGGTGGGTACCCACGGCTATCGCAACGAGGATGTGATTGCCAAGGGTCGCCTGGGTCCCGGACAGCTACTGGTCGTTGATACGCACACGGGCGAACTCCTGCAGTCCGATGAGATCGACCAGCGGCTGAAAGCTGCGCATCCCTACAAGCGCTGGCTCAAGGAAAAATCCCAGCGCATCGTTGGCAGCTTCGACGGCGAGACTGCTCCGGGTATCAGTGAAGACGATCTGGGCACCTACATGAAGATGTTCCAGGTCAGCTTCGAGGAGCGCGACCAGGTGCTGCGGCCCCTCGCCGAGTCCGGTAACGAGGGCGTGGGCTCCATGGGTGATGACACCCCGATGGCGGTTCTGTCCCGGCAGCAGCGCTCGCTCTATGACTTTTTCCGTCAGAAGTTTGCGCAGGTGACCAATCCGCCGATAGACCCGCTTCGCGAGGCTATCGTCATGTCGCTGGAGACGGACCTCGGCGTTGAGCGAAACCTCTTTCAACTGGGGCCCGAGCACGCCGATCGCGTGGTGCTGTCGTCGCCGGTGCTATCCCAGGGCAAGTTCAATACGCTCCTGAACATCGACCGTCCCGGCTTCCAGGTGGCAGACCTCGACTGCAGCTTTGATCCCACCGAGACCGATCTGCGTTCTGCGCTGCTGGCACTCACCGAGGAAGCCCAGCGGCGGGTCAGCGAGGGCAAGACGCTGCTGATCCTGTCGGACCGGCGCATTGAACAGGGGCGTCTGCCGATACACAGCCTGCTGGCGACCGGCGCGGTTCACCACCAGCTTATTCGCTCCGGGCTGCGTTGCAGTGCCAATCTCGTGATCGAGACGGCGAGCGCACGTGACTCGCACCAGATAGCCTGTCTCATCGGCTTCGGGGCGACTGCGGTCTATCCGTACCTCGCCTACTCGGTGCTCGAGGATCTTCTGCGCAGCGGCGAAGTGCTGGGCGAGCCCACGCTCTGCTACAAGAATTACCGCCGGGGCATGAACAAGGGTCTGTTGAAGATCATGTCGAAGATGGGCATTTCCGCGGTGAGTTCCTACCGCGGTGCGCAGCTCTTCGAGGCGGTAGGCCTGTCGCGTGAGATTGTCGACATCGCTTTCTGTGGCGTTGCCAGTCGTATTCAGGGCGCGCGCTTTGTCGATCTGCAGGAGGATCAGGAAATCCTCGCGCAGAATGCCCGCAGCCGGCGCAAGCCCCTGTCTCAGGGCGGCCTGCTCAAGTATGTACACGGCCAGGAATATCACGCCTTCAACCCGGACGTCGTTATGGCCCTGCAGCAGGCCGTTGCCAGCGGTGATCAGCGTCACTACGAGCGCTACGCGCAGCTGGTAAACAACCGGCCCGTTGCGACGCTTCGCGACCTCCTGCATCCGGTTGCCCGGGGCGAAGCGGTAGACCTCAACGAGGTAGAGCCCGCCGAGGCCATCATGCGCCGCTTTGATTCGGCGGGTATGTCGCTGGGCGCGCTTTCTCCGGAAGCCCATGAAGCACTGGCCACGGCGATGAACCGCATTGGCGCGCGCTCCAATTCCGGAGAAGGGGGCGAGGACCCGTCACGCTTCGGCACCGAGCGCGTCTCGAAGATCAAGCAGATAGCCTCTGGACGCTTCGGCGTGACGCCGCACTACCTGGTGAACGCAGAAGTGCTGCAGATCAAGATTGCCCAGGGCGCCAAGCCCGGCGAAGGGGGCCAGCTTCCCGGCGGTAAGGTTAACGAGCTCATCGCCAAGCTGCGTTACTCGGTGGCTGGCGTGACGCTGATTTCACCGCCTCCGCACCACGATATCTACTCCATCGAGGATCTCGCGCAGCTGATCTTCGACCTCAAGCAGGTGAACCCCGAGGCCCTGGTATCGGTGAAGCTGGTCTCGGAGCCCGGTGTCGGCACTATTGCGGCCGGCGTTGCCAAGGCCTACGCCGACCTCATCACGATCAGTGGCTACGATGGCGGCACAGCGGCCAGCCCGCTCACCTCAATTCGCTATGCGGGTTCACCCTGGGAGCTGGGACTTGCCGAGGTCCAGCAGACACTGCGTGGCAACGGACTGCGCGGTTTCATTCGCCTGCAGGCCGACGGCGGCATGAAAACCGGACTCGACGTGATCAAGGCGGCGATACTGGGCGCTGAAAGCTTTGGCTTTGGCACCGCGCCAATGGTGGCGCTGGGCTGCAAGTACCTGCGCATCTGTCACCTGAATAACTGTGCCACTGGCGTCGCCACGCAAAACCAGCGCCTGCGCGATGATCACTTTGGCGGCACGGCGGACATGGTGGTGAACTTCTTCACCTTCGTCGCCGTTGAGACCCGCCAGTGGCTGGCGCGTCTCGGCGTGCGCTCCCTGGAGGAGCTGATCGGGCGTACCGATCTGCTCGAGCGTCTGCCGGGAGAAACCGCCCGCCAGCGTTGCCTCGATCTCGCGCCGATTTTGCACAAACCGGTGGAGGCCGAAGGCCAGCCCGAATTCTGCCAGGTCAGCGCCAACGCCCCCTATGATCGCGGTGAGAAAGCCGAGGCGATGTGGGAGGCGACCCGGGAAGCGATAGAAGCAGGCTCCGGCGGAGAGTACAGTTTTGAGGTCACCAACTGCGACCGTTCCATCGGCGCGCGCCTGTCCGGTGAGATCGCCCGCCGCCACGGCAACCTCGGCATGGAGAGTGCGCCGCTGGTGCTGCGCCTGACCGGGACGGCGGGGCAGAGCTTTGGGGTATGGAATGCCGGTGGCCTGCATATGTACCTCGAAGGCGACAGCAACGACTACGTGGGCAAGGGGATGGCAGGCGGCAAGCTGGTCATTTACCCACCTGCCGGCAGCATGTACGCCTCACAGGAGACGGTGATAATCGGCAACACCTGCCTGTACGGCGCAACCGGCGGCAAGGTCTTTGCTGCAGGTATTGCCGGTGAGCGATTCGCCGTGCGCAATTCCGGGGCCGCCGCTGTGGTGGAGGGCGCCGGGGATCACTGCTGTGAATACATGACCGGCGGCTGCGTGACCGTGCTTGGCGATACGGGGGTGAACTTTGGTGCAGGCATGACCGGTGGCTTTGCTTATGTCCTCGATCAGCAGCGCCGCTTTATCGATCGCTACAACAGCGAGCTGGTGGAAATTCACCGCGTAAGCTCCGAGTACATGGAGGCGCATCGTACGCACCTTCGGGAAATCATCGCCGAGTACATCGGCGAGACGGATTCTGCCTGGGGCCGCGAAATTGAGGATAACTTTGAGGATTACGTGGGTAAGTTCTGGCTCGTTAAGCCGAAGGCCGCGGATCTGCAACAGCTGCTGTCCAGACTGCGTGAAACGGACTGACAGGTTGCTAAGCGAGGGGTGCCATGAACGCTAAAGCGGGAAACCATTTCCAGTTTATCGATGTCGGTCGTGCCGACCCCGACAAGAAGGACGTGTTCGCGCGCAAGCACGAGTACGTGGAAATTTACGACCCCTACACGAAAGGCCAGGTGGAGTCGCAGTCCGATCGCTGCCTGGAGTGCGGCAATCCCTACTGCGAGTGGAAGTGCCCGGTACACAACTTCATTCCCAACTGGCTCAAGCTGGTGGCAGAGGGCAACCTTTTCGAGGCCGCGGAACTCAGCCACCAGACCAACACGCTGCCGGAAGTTTGCGGTCGCGTGTGCCCCCAGGACCGCCTCTGTGAGGGCGCCTGCACCCTGAACGACGGTTTTGGTGCGGTCACTATCGGCTCCGCGGAGAAGTACATTACCGATACGGCGCTGGCCATGGGCTGGCGCCCCGATCTTTCGGGCGTTGTGCCTACCGACAAGCGCGTGGCGATCATTGGCGCGGGGCCTGCAGGCCTAGGCTGCGCCGACATACTCACGCGTGCCGGCGTAAAGGCGGTGATCTACGATCGCTATCCGGAAATTGGCGGCCTGCTGACCTTCGGCATCCCGGAGTTCAAGCTCGAGAAGTCGGTGATGGTGCGCCGTCGGGAGCTGTTTGAGGAGATGGGTATCGAGTTCCACCTGAACACGGAGGTCGGTCGGGACATCAGCATGGAAAAATTGCTGGAGGATTACGATGCCGTGTTCCTCGGTATGGGCACCTATACCCCGATGGAGGGGCGCTTCCCGGGGGAGGACCTCCCCGGCGTGTACAAAGCGCTCGACTACCTCATCGGCAACGTCAATCACAATCTCGGCTTTGAGCAGGACAGCGACGCCCACGTGAACCTGCGTGGCAAGCGCGTGGTAGTGCTCGGCGGCGGCGATACGGCGATGGACTGCGTGCGCACCGCGGTGCGGCAGCAGGCCGAACACGTGATCTGTGCCTACCGCCGCGATGAGGAAAACATGCCGGGCTCGCGCAGGGAAGTGGCGAACGCGCGCGAAGAAGGCGTGGAGTTCCTGTTTAACCGCCAGCCTGTGGAAGTCGTGGAATATTTCGGCAGCGCCTGCGGCGTAAAAATGGTGCAGACGGAACTGGGCGAGCCCGATGACGATGGTCGGCGACGGCCGCAGGCCATACGCGGCAGCGACGAGGTATTGGAAGCCGACGCGGTGATCATCGCCTTTGGTTTCCAGCCCAGTCCCGCGCCCTGGTTTGAGACCCACGAGGTCCAGATCAACAGCTGGGGTGGCGTGGTTGCCGAGGAGCATCAGCGCTACCGTTTTCAGACCACCAACCCGAAAGTTTTTGCCGGTGGCGACATGGTGCGCGGCTCGGATCTTGTGGTGACTGCAATCTGGGAGGGCCGTCAGGCCGCCGAAGGCATCCTCGATTTCCTCGAGATCTAGTGGCCGTCCAACAAAGAATGAATCAGCAAGGCAATGCTATGACCGAGTTAAAAAACGACCGCTTCCTGCGTGCATTGATGCGCGAACCCGTAGACCGTACGCCTATCTGGATGATGCGCCAGGCCGGGCGCTATCTGCCGGAGTATCGCGCTACGCGGGAGCAGGCCGGCTCCTTCATGGACCTTTGCATGAATGCCGAGCTTGCCTGCGAAGTCACGATGCAACCGCTGCGGCGCTACCCCATGGATGCGGCGATACTGTTTTCCGACATCCTCACGGTGCCCGACGCCCTGGGCCTGGGCCTGTACTTCGAAACCGGCGAGGGACCGCGCTTTCGCAAGACGGTGCGCAGCGAGGAAGATCTTGCAGGGCTCAATACGATCCGCGCCGATGATGACCTTTCCTATGTCATGGATGCAGTGCGAACGATCCGCAAGGAACTTAACGGCTCGGTGCCGCTGATTGGCTTTAGCGGGTCGCCGTGGACCCTCGCCACGTACATGGTCGAAGGTGGCTCCTCAAAGGACTTCTCGCGCGTCAAGACCATGGCCTACGATCAGCCGGAACTGATGCACGGACTGTTGACGGTGCTCGCCGATGCGGTTGCCGATTACCTCACCGCACAGGTGAAAGCCGGCGCGCAGGCGCTGCAAATCTTCGATACCTGGGGCGGCAGCCTCAGCGCCGCGGCGTACAAGGAATTTTCCCTGAAGTACATGCAGCGCATCATCGCGCGTTTGCCGCGTGAGGCCGACGGGCGCGCGGTACCGCTCATCGTCTTCACCAAGGGCGGCGGACAGTGGCTGCCTGCCATCGCCGATTGCGGCGCCCAGGCGGTGGGTATTGACTGGACCACTGACATTGCCACTGCCCGCTCGCTGGTCGGCGACCGCGTTGCGTTGCAGGGCAATATGGATCCGATGGTGCTCTTTGCCTCGCCGCAGCGCATCCGCGAGGAAGTCGCTACGATCCTGGCCTCCTACGGCCACGGCAGCGGCCACGTCTTCAACCTGGGTCATGGCATTACGCCCGGGGTTAACCCTGATCACGTCACGGCGTTCGCCGACGCGGTGGTGGAGTTGTCGCCCCAGTACCATCGGGACTGACTGCTTCTCCATTCAACGGCGCTGCGTCGCAGTGGGGCGCAAAGGTGTGGGTCTGGCGACGCCGGGCACGCCCGGGAGCGAGATCCGGCACGGCCAATCAGATT
>Ga0055584_100008286_pt1 | contig 10195 bp, 6 predicted proteins | sample OSDHelmetaG_FD_58716 | JGI IMG/M metagenome (GOLD analysis project Ga0055584, IMG submission 58716) | Pelagic marine sediment microbial communities from the LTER site Helgoland, North Sea, for post-phytoplankton bloom and carbon turnover... | ecosystem: Environmental > Aquatic > Marine >...
CGTCTGGGATGCGGATTCGCTGACGCCCCTGCCTGCAGTCGCGCTTAGGGTCGTTGAAGAATGCCACGTGAAGTGTCCGGATACGGCCAGATTGATTGAACTGGTCGAATGCGAACCGGCCATTGCATCAAAGGTACTATCCATTGCCAACAGCCCGCTTTACGGTTGCGCAAGGCAGATCGACACGATTCCTCGCGCGATTTTAGTCTTGGGGGCAAGATCCATTTCGGGACTCGCGGTTGCGTTTTCCACAAAAGCGGTCTTCGAGGCAGGAGAGAGCACGGCAACCAAGAAGTCATTGATGGAACATTCACTTGGAACCGCAGTCGTAGCACGGACACTCGCCAGCCAAGACTTTGCGTGTGACCCCAGTTCCGCTTTTCTTGCGGGCATGATGCACGATATCGGAAAACTTGTTTTCCTTGAACACGCACAAGACCAATACGAATCAAACCTGACAGAGCTACGATTAAGCTCCGTCGAAAACGAGGAGGCGTTGTTCGGAATTAATCACGTCAGTGTTGGAAAACGCTACGTAAGCAACATGGGTTTGCCACGCGAAATCAGTGACGCGGTTTCGGGCCATCACGCCAATTGCCCCACTCCAATTGACCTAACCGGCATCGCCTCAATTGCGGATCAATTATCCAAGGTCTGGGGATTGGGAACGGAAAATGCAAAAATCGAAAGCAAGGAGTACGAAAGTCGGTGTGAATTTAACTGCGCGGACTTTGCCGATCTAAAAGACACCGCCAAGGAAAGTTACGAAAGCATCAAATGCGTTTTCCAACAGTAGTCCAACAGGTCCATTTTCCAAAGATCTCTGAGCACCTCTTCAGATGCACCATATGGATCGCGGGAGCGATGGTCATCGGAACGTTGGGGTATTGCGTTGTGGAGGGCTGGTCGATTTCCGAGGGATTTTACATGACGATGATTACATTCTCAACAGTTGGTTATGGAGAAATCAATCAACTGTCGGCGGTTGGTCGAATCTATACTTCCGGCTTGATTTTCCTGTCCATTATTTTGATGGCCTGTTGGACGGCAGGCATAACGACAACGTACGTAAGCGGTGAACTTTCGGGAAACTATCGAGAACAAAGGATAAGGAAGATGATCCAAAAATTAAAAGGGCACACCATCGTGTTTGGTTCCGGAATCATGGCAGAATCTGTGATTGACCAGCTCGATCGGGCAGACAAACAATGGGTTTTAGTCGACGAAAACAAGGAAGGCTTGGCGAAAATCCGCAAGCACTTTCCCAACGCGATGCTGATTGAATCAAGCCCCAAAAATGAACTGGCACTTGCCGACGCAAATATCTTTTCGGCGTCATCCGTCATCTCCGTTTTGGAATCGGATTTCGACAACCTGCTCGTTGCGATGACCGTCAAAGAACTGAGCGACAAAATCAAGGTTTACACACGATCTGACGATCCAAGAATATCCAGCCGCATGTTAAAAGTTGGCGTCGACCATGTCGTATGCCCTTTTCAACTTTCTGGAAATCATATCGCCGATTTTGTAATCTCGGAAAAAAACGCCGAATTGGTTTAGCGTCTGATGCAAAATCAACGTTCACAACGATGACAAATAGGGCTAAACCCAAAAACATTCACGCTGGAAGCCAACCCTAAAATGACACGTCTCCGTCGTCATCGTCGGTGTCTCCTTCATCAGATTCATCATCAAAATCTTCGTCGAAAGCATCTTCAACATCATTTAGAAAATCGTATCCGTCAGAATCGTCTTCCCCAAATTGCTCATCAAACCCCTCAAATCCGCCGTCCTCCAATGGCTGAACGTCGTCACCGGTATAGTCGAATCCTTCGGGCAAACAGTATCGAACACCCTGCCAAACCACTCCGGGAGCGTCGGTAAAGACCTGGTCCTCGACATACACATCCGCGACTTCAGGAAGCGGACCACTGAAACAAATCGCCTGCACTTCGATTACGCGCGAAATCGCATCTTCTTTATTGGTGGCTAACACGCCCCACTCACAAAGATAATTGTCCCAGTTTTCTTGACCAGAAAAACAACCAGGACTCGCCTGCCAATCGGAATTCAAGGGCTGTTCAACGAGGACCCTGTAGAACTGAATCCCATCCTGAATCTCTTCGTTGCTTCGAAGTTTGTCAAAGTATTCATCGTGCATGATTGCGCCAGCAAGCATTTTGAATTCTAACGGCTCGAGTAATTCGCAAGTGGGATCGTAGTCATTCAGCTTGGCCCACAAAAGTTCGTGTAAAAAACGAATATCCCGCATCGGGATCGCCTCGAATTCGGACAGTGCTGCATGGATGGGCGCTGCGGCAACAGACAGCGTTTCATCACTCAATGTCTTCTTGGGTGCGGTTTTGTCCGCCAATGGGATAGCATCAGCATCATCGTCGTCCTGTTTATGAATCGGAGTGGAGCCTTCGTTTTGTGCCCGCTCTAACGGATTCTCAATCGACTCTCCATTTTGCATGAACGTATCATCCGCCGAATCGAGTTCAATCGCCGCCAAAGCGCAGAACTCGACCATTTGGCAATGCAAATCGTTGCTTTCACCTTCCAAAGATTCTTTCTCGAGACGAATCGACGATAGCGACTCTTCGAATCGGCCGAGGTGCAAATAGGCAATCGCGCGGTAATATTCGATCGGCGACAATTCACCATCAAGTCCTTCAAACCGATTTAGATAGTTCAACATCGGCTCGAACTGCTTGAGCAAAAACGCAATCATCGCTGCTTCCCAGGCGACAAATTCAAGGTCCGTCCCCTCACGCAGACAAAGGTCCAAGACATGCATCGCGTCGCGCGGGCGATCTGTCCGCGTGTAGACGTCCGCGAGTTTCATCGCGATCCCGCCGTTCTTTCGATCAAGCTTGAATCCCCGGGCGTAGCATTTTTCAGCTTCACCTACATCGCCACGATCCAGAAAAAAGGATCCGGCTCGAGCATAGGTATGCGGTCCGTTTTTCTCTAGCTCTAAGGACTTCTTGAAAAGCTGCTCGATTCGAGCCGGAGTGATTGGGCCCTCTTCTGGATCATCACTCACCATTCGCAGTTCATTGCCCACGGTTGCCAATAAGGAAAGCACGACACCGTTTTCCTTATATTGCGCCGCCAGTGAATTCGCCCAACGCCAGACTTCGTCAATTCGGCCTACCACATCTGATGTGATTAACATCGACATCATATTTAATACACCACACGTGTCGGCGTTAGTAGATGCATCTTCCGGTGTGATCGTAATCAGTTCATTAAGGACTTCCAACAAAGCATCATTTGACTGCTTGACGTAGGCTTCTCGAATCCGCCCAAGGAGCAAATCAAGTTTTTCAAGAAGCACCGGTTGCTCGTCGCCAAACGGCGAAATGGCGTCGTCAGGCTCTTCAGCGTTGCCTGCCTCGTTTTTAACCGGTAATTTCTGGGGGGGTGCGAACGGCTTTTCGTTTCTTCGCACAGCGAGGATCGTTGGCTCTTCGTCATCTCCAACAACTTCATTTAATCGACGAAGCGTCAACCAATCATCTGATTCCGTTGCCTTTTCCTCAAGCGTCATCGCCAACGAATCAACAGCGGCTTTATCGCCTGCCAAGCGTTTTACCGCGATCAGGCGCAAACGATTTTCAAACCAAAAATGCCGTGCTTTAAATCGATGAAGCTTCCGGTCCCAAGTCGAAAGAATTTCACTCGCCTTGTCGTAGTCCTTCACTGCAGCAAATTGCAACGCCTCATTTTGCGAACGCATTAAGTCAAACGACGGCGATTCGTCCGCTGACGGCAGTTTTGAAAAGATCTCATGATGAGGTAGCAGCGGCTCGAGTCCCCGCACAATCCGAACTGCATCCAACTCAATCAGCACGTCAAATTTCGCATGAATCGGAACGTTAACCTCTTCTTCATCGGTCAGCTCCAAGGCGTTTTCCAGCTTCTGCTGGGCCAGAGCAAAGTTCCCTTGCAGGACTTCCATCCAACCCAATTTCATCATCGCTAACCAACGGCGGTTTCCCCTACCCTGCCATTGTCCCTCATGATCAACAACCGACTGACATTGATGCTTTGCCAGATCCAAGTCGTCTGCCGCCAAATAGACATCCCCCGCATACTCTCGAAAACATTGAATGCAGCCAATTTTTCCCGTCTTGCGGCAAATCTGAATACCCCCGTTAATGCTATCATGCAAGCCTTTGCTATTAAATCCTTCCATTTGCCCGGCAGCATCGGCCAAATTCTCATAGACACAGGAACTGAGGTCATAAACCAGGTAATCAAACATGTCTTCCGGCATGTCGGGCTGGATTTTGAAACATTCTTCTGGTTTCTGCAGAAGCGATATCAGTTTGATCGCGCGCTCTTTCGTTGTATGAAAATCGAGTAGACTCGAAGCCTGCGTCATCTGAAAGAAGTTGGCATGGATCACAAAAAAAGCACGCCCTTCACGCTCGGCACGCTTCAACAACTCACCAAAGCCATCGAAACAACTTCTGGCCTGACAAGTGTAGATAAAGTCACCAGCAGCAGCCGATATCTTTTCTAATTCTCGATCAATTTCATTTTCATCGGTCGACATAACATATTCCTGATGAGAAAAAGAGCGTTTGGCACGCTATCATTTGCTGAACCAGATATCCACCGTAGAAGATTTCCGTTCGGAAAGCTACGGCTTTAACACAAACTATTTTTGTGGACGGTCAAGTGCTTCGGAAATCCAATTCAAGTCATCACGCTGTTGTTTTTGCAACTCTATTCCCACATTCGCACCGGCGGATAACAATGCATTGATCACCAACAAACGCAGGACACTGGCGAGCGGATGATCGACACTCTGTGCCAACGCCGATTTCACAAGTCGATTATCCCGATTGAGGACAACTTCATTTTTGCCCGCCGGTGCTTGTTCAAAATGCTGATCGATCAGGCGTCGAAATCCATGGGGTATTTCACCCTCTTTTTTCAACTCGGCCATCGTCTGAAAGAGCTCGTAGCGTTCATTAAGAAACGCAATTGCCGGTTGGCTTGGATCAAAAGATGCAAAATGAATCGAGGCATTGGCTTCAGAAAAGAATGATTGCCAATCGGAATCCGCCTCGTCCATATCCGACATTCCGAGAATCGTCGTCGAAAAGTTCGGCGAGTTGACACTGGCCGTTCTTAAGTCAATTTGCTCGCTTACAATGTCGGAGATCATCACAGCGAGCAACGTTTCCTCAAAACTCCGAAGCGTGTGAACGCAAACCGCATCGGAACTGGCGAACAGATCATTGAGCCAACGTTCCTGACGTCGATCAGCATTGTACCAAACGACGCAGTCAGCTTCCGTTTCAAATAGCGGATCAACAGAGCTCATTCGGATGATATCGTCGAACGTCATCCGGCCTTTTGATGTTGTCCACTTATAAGCCCCGCGAAGCAGGTACCGCAACCGAGGGACCTCGATCGCAGAACCAACCAATGTGTAGCGATGGACATCGAGCAGCGCCTCAAGTCGACGAGGGTCGTCATTCGCCTGCTTTTCAAAATGTTCAAATAGCTTTTCTTCTAAAACCTGCTGAACGATTTCGAACGCCTTATCGCGAACAATGTCTTCACGACTGGCCGTCGGCGAACAGTCATGCAATTCCAAAACACCCCGAAAGAAAGAACCCCATGGTGGAAGAAGATCTTGAATTCGGCGAGAAATAACCATTCGCCTAATCGTTACCGCAACAACCGCTTCGTCGGAAAAACCAGGCGTCCGTTGCGGAGAAACATAAACCGCGCCCGCAATCGACACCGGTTGCTCACATCGGATCGGAATGACATCGAGCGGTTGCTCTCCAAAGTAACTGGCTAATTCCATCTCCAGATTCTCTTCTTCCGGAGTCTCATCAAACCACGCGGCGGTAATTAAATTGATTCTCGCTTTGGATTGATTCAGGTGAATCGGAACTGAGATAAAATCAGCAAACTGTTTGATCGATGCTTCGATAAGTTCATCATTTCGCGAAAGCTCAGCAAATTCATCTTTTAAAATGAGCTTAACCGTGGTTCCACATGCTTCTCTTTCGATCGGTGTGATCTCGATCTCGGTCCCCGCACCGGCCTCCCATCGAACACCTACATCGGACTCTGACGAACGACTTTCAACAATCAGCCTGTCTGCCAACATGAATGCTGAAAATAGCCCCACGCCAAACTGGCCAATCAATCCACTCTCCGATCCAGCAAGTTTTTCTCGAGATTCTTCCGAATCACGACCTTTAAGAATACCTGTGATGCCAAGTCCCAATGTCCCTAAATATTTTTCTGCGTCTTCCGGGGAAAGCCCAATTCCATCATCGGTAAATGCGATCGATTTTTCGACCGCGTTTTGCACAACATCAATTCGGCCTCGGAAAGAAATATCGACCTGCCGCCGACGCATCACCGCATCGTGTCCGTTTTGAATCAGCTCTCGAATAGGTGTTTCAACTCGGCTGTAAAGCGACTTACCCATTAGCTCGATGATACTGGCAATGTCGACTTTGAAATTTATCTTTTTCGAATTCACTTTTGCTCGAATTTCGCTATTGCTCGAATGAGGCGAGGACGTTTCGGGAAAACGGTCAATTGCGTTAGGACGCACCGAAGCTTTCCAAATCATTCACTGGACTGGAGGAGAAAAAAATCGGTTGTGGCAATCTTGTTCGGCAACCTTTTTCGGCAACCTTCGGAACGATCAGCGGGAGCGTTGTGAACAAGAAACTTCAATTGATCGTTTTCCGGTCTGGGATTCTTTCAAGCAGCACCATGATCCCATCACCTGATTACGATCAACCCATCCCCTGACAACGCCTCAACTTAAGAAGTCGCCGCTCAAATCCTTTGCTGACGTGTCGGTTTCGAATTTCAATTGACTGCTTGCCATCTATTCTATTTTGGCGATTTTAAAAGCCCTGCCTATCGGGGCAATCTTCAGTTAATGACATCCAAGTGCCATGGACAATGTCAGAACAATTAGCTGTGCATGCGGGGCAACTCGTCCCCCGTAGCGATGATTTGCGCCTCCTTCTCCGCCAATTCATCCAGCCGTTGCTTCACGACTTCATCGCTTGCAAAGGTCTTTGCCAACCTGACATAGGTTGTATGGTGCCGCGCCTCCGATTCAAACAAGCCGCCATAAAACTCCGCCAGTTCGGTATCCTGAACGTTTTTACGAAGCAAATCAAATCGCTCGCAAGACCTCGCTTCGATTAACCCTGCCACCAAAAGCCGATCAACCGCCCTTTCTGGCTCTGATTTTCGAACAAGCTCATTGAGTTGCCGCCCGTAATTACTTGGCTTCAACTTGCGAAAGGAAATACTTCGCTTTTCCAAAATCTCAAGGACCATGTGAAAGTGCTCAAGTTCCTCATTGACAATTTCTGTCATTGCGGATGTCAGCGCATGATTATCAACATAGGCGAAAAGCAAATTCATCGCGCAGCCAGCGGCCTTTTTCTCGCAATGGGCATGATCAATTAAGATCTCTTCAATATGGTTCTCAACTTGATTCCACCACTTCTCCGAGGAATCAGATTTTAGACTTAACATGATTTTCTATCTTTAATTGTTTGATAAGTAGAGAACTTCTCAAGCTCGGCTGACCGTTACAGCGCCTCCGAAACAAAGCTCGACATCCGAATTCGGTTCACGATGTCGACTCTGATAATTTCCGATATAGGTAAACTTATTTTCAGTCCGTTCGAATGAAATTTTGTGCGGCTTGCGATCCAAGCGACAAACCCGAACCGGAACTTCATTTGCCGCTTCGGTCACCTCGGTGTCAAGCGACGGCAGGTTAATATTCCAAAACCCCTCCTCTCCAACTTGCTTGTTCGCTACATACTCAATTCCGCGTCGAGCCAATTTGATAGAATTCGCCCAATTTGATGCAAATCCTTTTTTGTGATATTGAGACAAAGAATAACTTGGAATACCGAAATAGGACGCTTCTCTCGCGGCAGCAGCAGTCCCCGACATAAAAACATCAACCCCCAGATTCCCACCTGCATTAATTCCTGAAAGCACCATTTCAAAATTAAAATCAAATGATGCAATCGCCACCCGTACACAATCCGCCGGCGTCCCCGAAACAGCAAATCGATTGCTTGAAACTTCATTAACGGAAATGGCCCGATCGACTGTAACCTGATGACCACAGCCGGAAAGCTGTTGAGTCGGTGCAAATGTAATCGGTGTTCCGTATTCCGAAGCAAGTTTTTCCAACGCCTGAATCCCCGGCGCATCAATCCCATCGTCGTTGGTAATCAGTACATTCATTGCATAAAACTTCAGAATAAAATCGGTAAAAATGGATATTGAGAGAGTCGAATCTGTCTATTGTAGCTGACACAACGACCAACAGCCGACCGTTGCTAGACGGACGACGTCAGGTCGTTTCTTTCATCGAATCCTCGGTTAGCGACTGGGCCAATTCTAAAATCTGCTTAGCCATCGATTCAGAATTCCGATACTTCCGCACAAAGTGACAGCCGTGATTTGCCAACGTATCACGGCGCGCATCATCGAAGAGCAAGGCCTTTAACTTATCAACGAGGTCATCTAGGTTGTGAGCTTCAAACAGCAGACCGCCTTCGGTTTGCTCAATCACTTCGGGGAATGCGCCGTGATCGGGTTGCACAACCGCGACGCCTGATGCCATCGCCTCCAATACAAAAAGTCCTTTGGGCTCCTGATAAACCGTGGGAACCGACAACAAATCAATACTTCTTAAAAAAGCAACTTTATCGCGTCGATCAATCGCTCCCACATATTCATATTCAGAACTCAAACCCGCGTCATTCAATTTCCTGAACTGTTCCGCAGCAAACAACTCGTTGGTCGGGCCCAGATAACCGGCGATCTTTAACTTCACATTGCCGCAATCGTTTTGGGCACGCAATTTGATAAACGCATCGACAATCAGGTTAAGCCCCTTTTCAGGAGCAAGTCGCGCGAGATATCCGATTGTCCTTTCGCCATCCGAATCCGCAGCAGAATCGGACTTCAATTCGTCTGCGACTTCGAAATCATCGATATCGATCCCCAAAGGCGTCACCATAATTTTATCTTGCGGGACACCCAAATACTCTGACATCAACCGCGCGTAGAACTTGCTGTGTGTAATAAACGCGTCAACAAACGGAACCAGTCGATTGATCTCGACCAGACATTGCTGCTTGTACTTTTCTGGCAGACTATCCAGAAAAATGTCATCGCCTTGCAAAGTGACGATGGTTTTTGCACCGAGTTTCCGCTGAATGGCTGGGATACAGCCGCCGATCAAAATATTGCTAAAGATTATCACATCGGGGTTTGATTTCTGCGTGAGCCAGTTGCACAAGCGATTGACCTCTTTACGCTGATTTCCCTTTTCGCCTTTCAGCATCGACACGGCAAGTCTTCCCAGCTCAGCCGGAGCAACTTTTGATGCGTTTTTCGTGACCCGCCGAATCAGTGCGGGATTATCAAGAAAGCGATCGAACAGCTTTGGCAGAAACCTCAAGAAGGGCATTTTTTGCTGCAAGTAAACGTTGATGCCACCGAAGAAAACCTGATCGACCGAAAAGTCATTCTCATCTGTGCGGATCGGCGTGTACGTCGGAACCAGCTCGATGTCCACACCCTGCTTCGCAATCGCTCTTGCAAGAGTGTTGTCGTGCATGCAACTGCCGCAAAACATGCCAGCAGCTCCAGCGGTAAGATATACGATTTTCACTTCGACGATTGCAAAAAGAAGACGTTAGATTGCCCCGTGGATCACTCCGCAAACCGCTCGGATCCACCACTGCTTTATTCTCTTTGATCGTTTGCAGAATCGAAAGGGCATTAAGGATTCAATCGTTCCACGGGCACTTAAATTCTAGCTTCCCAAAACCGAAAAAACTTTGGGCAGAATCAGATTCGCACTGATCCGTTCTGCCCAAAGTTGGTTTTCATCTTGTCTATTCGATACTTCTTATGGTTGTCGCTTGAACACAAATGTGCCATTGTCAGCAACATTCATTAACGGACGGTGATACAACTTGCTCCACTTGGTCAGGCCCTTAGGGTACCACGTCAGCCCCATTCCGATGTTCCAAGTTTCATCCAACGTATCAGAAACGTCGGTACCATCGGTCGGCGCCAGGTAGGCAAAATTCGATGTCAAAGCCCAGCGTTCGGCGATTGGAATCAGGAATTCAGCTCCGAATACTCC
>Ga0055584_100008287_pt1 | contig 10195 bp, 10 predicted proteins | sample OSDHelmetaG_FD_58716 | JGI IMG/M metagenome (GOLD analysis project Ga0055584, IMG submission 58716) | Pelagic marine sediment microbial communities from the LTER site Helgoland, North Sea, for post-phytoplankton bloom and carbon turnover... | ecosystem: Environmental > Aquatic > Marine >...
TCGAAGAAGCGCAGCCCGCCATAAACGCGGTAGGGAATGCGGGCGTTGATCAAACCTTCTTCCAGTACGCGCGATTGTGCGTTCGAGCGATACAACAGGGCGGCATCGGCACGGGCATTGCCCTGTGCGATCCAGTCGCGCAGGCGCCCGATGATGAAGTCAGCCTCATCGCGTTCGTTGTAGGCCGAATAGACCTTGATGGCTTCGCCCTCGGCTCCCTCGGTCCAGAGGTTTTTGCCCATGCGCGAACTGTTGTTGGCGATAACGGCATTCGCCGCATTCAGTATGGTCGCTGTGGATCGGTAGTTCTGTTCCAGTTTGACGACCCGGGTGCCAGGAAAATCCTTCTGGAACCTCAGAATGTGTTCGACGCGCGCCCCGCGCCAGCGATAAATCGATTGATCGTCGTCGCCAACGACGAATGGAACGCCCCTGTCGCCTGCCAGCAGCCGCAGCCAGGCGTACTGGATGGCGTTCGTGTCCTGAAACTCGTCAACCAGGAGATGTTGAAACCGGCGACGGTAGTGCTCGAGCAATTCCACGTTGTCGCGCAGTAGTTCGTGGGCGCGTAACAGCAATTCCGCGAAGTCGACCAGGCCGCCGCGCTGGCAGATTTCCTCGTAGGACTGATAAAAGGAAATCCGCTGACGCTGATTCGGGTCGTTGTCGTCATCGATATGCTTTGGCCGGAGACCCTCGTCTTTCTGAGCGTTGATGAACCACTGGATCTCTTTTGGTACCCAGTAGCTGTCGTCAACGTCCAGATTTTTCAGCAGGCGTTTGATCAGGCGCAACTGATCGTCCGAATCAATGATCTGGAAGTTCTGGGGCAGACCGGCTTCCCGCCAGTGGCGGCGCAGCATGCGATGAGCCAGGCCATGAAAAGTACCAATCCAGAGATGTTGTACCGGCACGTTCAGCAAGCTTTCGATGCGGTTGCGCATCTCGGCCGCAGCCTTGTTTGTGAAGGTCACCGCGAGCAGACTTTGCGGCGAGATTCCTTCGACATCAATCAACCACGCCGCCCGGTGGACCAACACACGCGTTTTGCCGCTGCCCGCGCCGGCGATGACCAGTGCCGGCTCTGATGGTGCGGTGACAGCCTGACGCTGTGCGTCGTTCAGGCCTTCGAGTATGGGGGTGACATCCATTGGGAGGATCATTGCCGGGCTAAACAAAGCGCGGAAGTGTAGCAGAGACTGGTGTTAAGAGCCTTGCTGACAATCTCCCTGGAACCGAAGGGTTTACCGGCTCCAGCGTATGCCAAGAGTGTATTGACTGCGGCTGTATTGAATACGCGTGTCGTTGGACACCGTTTCGTGGCTGCGGGCCTCGCCTATCAGCGTCAGGTGCTGTGTCATCTGGTATGAGCCGAAAATACTCGCATTCGCACCTTCCTGTGTCCGGCTGCCGGCAAGTGGCTCGTGGAAGGCAAAGGCGTTGGGGTAGTCGTAAATCGAATAATTTCCGCTGAGCCCAAGGTCAAAGCGATCGCCGGCTGCCCAATGGAACTCAAACCCGATGCTGTCGCGCGTGTAACTGTAGTAGCCCACATATTTGTCAGCGCGATCTGTGCGTTTCACATCAATACCGAACCACATCGAGTCGATAATTCGTTGTCTGGCCGTTAGCTCTATTGAGTAGTAGTCGTAACGGATATTCGGGTTGCCAGTACGCTGCCGGCCGTCGAGATCGAAGCTGGGACGATCGCTGAATCGTCGGGTGTATCCGTCAAGCGAGATACGAAATAGCGAAGCATCCGTAAACTTGTACTGCCCGTAAAAACCCAACTGAAAGAACTCGTGGTCGTACTCAGAAACGGTTTCCTGTTTTTCGTAGTTCCACAGCTGCCCTTTGATCTTGGCGCCGAAAGCGAGGCGCTCGTGTGACTGGCGAACGACAACCTCGGGGCCGTAGCGCAGGTAGTTCATGCGATCACCGATATCAATGCCGCCGACGTTGCGACTGTCGCCGTCATCAGGGTCGTAATAGGTTTCGTCATGTCGAGCAACCTTGAAAGCACTGTAGACCGAACGCTCACGCTCGTCTTCCCGGCGAAAATACTCGCTTCCAAAGCCCAGTTCATGCAGGTACTCGTTGCCGTTCTCGAGTTCCTTATCCAGGTAGTAACGACCCGCGAGTCGATAGTCGACGAAAAAACCTTCATAGGGGAGGCTGTTGATCCGATATTTTGCAGCCAGACTAACGGGCACGAATGTACCGCTTTGGACTTTTGGCGTGATGATCGGGCGGAGCGGGTCAGAGAAGTCAATGTAGGGTTGATCAGGTGAACGAAATACATTGTCGTCCGCACCAAATCCGACACGCGCACGCAGTTCCAGATCGCCGAAACTGCGTTTTTCAGCGCGCTCGCGTACGCGAATTTCGAATTCGTCTGGCTTTGCTTTTTCATCTCGGATTCTTGAGATGGCGATGACAGAGTACTTCTGTAGTACCTCGTTCCGGGTCTGATCACGCGACAGGCGGAACCAGCGCAGCGCCTCTTCGGTTTCGCCAAGTGCGTAAGCATTAAGCCCCAGGTTGTAGTGCGTAATGACCCTTAACGTCGGGTCCTCCAGCGCCTTCAGGAAAGACTCGCGAGCAAGGCTGTGCTGCCTGGCTTTGTAATGCGCAACCGCCATGTTGTAGTGCAGCAACGGCGTATTGAGCCCCCCGTCCATCGCCTGACGATAGCGCAACAGTGCGGCCCAATAGAGGTCATCGCGAAACAGCCGGTTGGCATCCGAAAAATACTGTTCTGCGCTCATTGCCGCGGCCTGTCGCGCCTGTGCGCCAGGGGCGAATAGAGCCAGCAGCATCAGGCAGCTGAAGAGATGAGACCTACTAAGCATGGGCTTCTGGGCGGTTCCGGATTATGTCAGCTTGAAAGGGTACCGACATTGATGCCTTGAAAACTATGACGCAGTCGTCGGAAATCCCCCAGGGCTCTAAAAAACCGCGGGATTTCATGCACAGGGCGCTAATTGCGATCAGATCGCCTTAGTCAACGGTGTCGTCTTCTTCTGGGGCATCACTCATGCCCTCTTCGTCTTCGAAGCCGTCTTCTATCGCACTCTCTGACTCGCCTTCGAAGTCGTCTACGAAGGCACCTTCAGACTCTTCTTCGAACTCATCCTCCATGTCGTCTTCTTCTTCGAACTCGTCCTCATCAACATCATCGCGATCTTCGAAATCATCTTCTTCGCTCATCTCGTCTTCATCTGGTATGAAGTCATCGTCTTCGAATCCGCGCTTCATCTCATCTTCAGGACTCTCCTCGAATTCGTCGTCCATTTCGTTCTCAAGCTCGTCCTCGGATTCATGTTCCGATTCGTCTTCGTATTCGTCGTCAGAGTCGCCTTCGTCACGGTCACTCCAGTCGTCATCATTGACGCCACCGTCGTCAGGCCCTTCCATTTCATTGACGGATTCTTCGAGTTCGAAGGCGTCGTCCAGAACCATCATCGTTACATCGAGACCTTCCATACCGTCCTGATCATCGTCGGCGCGTGCGGCGGCCGGAAAGAAAGCAATAAAGGTCAATGCCACTATTGCAATAAAGAGATTGAGCTTTTTCATCACGCTACTCCGTTAGCTGACGTCTACCCGCAGGCGGAAAGTTCGCCCACGGTCGTCGTGTTTCAGTGTTGCAAATACCTCACCGCCCTGTGGCGATGTGGCAATCAACTTGAGAGGCAAGAGGTTCTTGCCGGCCGCGAGGCTCGTTTCCCAGGTAACCTCGCGCTGACCGGGAAAGCCGGACATTTCGATGCCAGGAGGCAGCTGTACTGTCAGCGTCGCGGCGTCGAGAGGCTCGGCGGATGCAAAGACAAGATTGATCGTCCGGGGTTCTGCAAGCGCTATCGAGATGCCGGGAATCGTTGCTTCGGCCTGAGGCAGTTCCGGTGTCGTGATGAAGAACCCACCGATAAGCCAAAGAGCGAGACCGGCGGCGATCGCTGATCCGAAGCCCGTCATAATCCATCGGTTTCGCTGCCGACGTGAGCCTTCGTGCGTCGCTCGCACCAGGGCCTTGTCGAAATAGCCTGCAGTTGCTTCGGGCATCGGATAGTCCTTTAACAGTGCCTCGATCTCCTGATCCTGTTTGTCTTCGTCTGAGTTGTGCATAAATATGTCCTGCTTGGTCTCTTACACGAAGAACCTCAAGAAAAGGTTCCATCGTTGGTGAGGATTTCACGCAATCGCGCGCGGGCACGGTGCAGCCTCGACTTGATGGTGCCGACGGGAATGCCAGTAAGGTCCTGAATTTCTGAGAGCTTATAGCCCTCTGTGTCGTGAAGAAGGACGACGACCCTGTGGTCGTCACTCAGCATCGAAAGTGCCGCATCCAGCTTCTGCAGTCGTTCCAGGCGCTCGTGGTCCTGGGCCGGATTTTGTGTGCCGGGCAGCCCGGCGAGGCCATCCCCGGCCAACTCGCCCTCCTCCACGGTGTGCATGCGGCGACGGGCGAAACGGCGTCGTTCGTCGATGAACAGGTTGTACATTACGCGACACAGCCAGGGGCCCGGCTCGTCGATTTTGACGAGGTCGTCGAGTTTGCCGTAGGCCCTGATAAGGAGTTCCTGAAATAGATCTTCGGCTTCGGCCCTTTGACCGCTGAGGCGCCATGCGAGTCGGTAAAGCCGATCGAAGTGCGGTCGGACGAGTTTCTCGAAGGCGATGTCGTTGGGCCTAGCCATAATGCGGGTCAGTCTAGTGCAGAGGTGAGTCTCTGCAAGTGCGTACGGCCCAATTCAAACCGTTTATCGCGTAATACAAACACTTCGTCGATTGTGTCGACACCTTTTTCATTGCGCCTGTCATAAACTGTGCGCACTCAACAGGGAGATTTTCGCAATGGTCTCATTCAAGATTAACTCGAAGGCCGTCACGTTTGATGGCGATCAAAACACGCCTCTTTTGTGGGTGATTCGCGATGCGCTCAACATGACCGGAACGAAGTTCGGTTGCGGGATCGGGCTGTGCGGCGCCTGCACCGTGCATGTCGACGGAAAAGCACAGCGCTCTTGCGTAACGCCTGTTTTGGCCATTGACGGCCGGAGCATTACGACAATCGAAGGTCTCGCATCCTCAGACGACAAACTGCATCCCGTGCAGCAGGCCTGGCTGGAGCACGACGTACCGCAATGCGGCTACTGCCAGACAGGTCAAATCATGGCCACCGTCGACTTTCTCAAGAAATACCCGAAACCGAGTGACGAGGATATCGACAAAAACATGACCAACATTTGCCGTTGCGGCACTTATGTCCGCATTCGAAAAGCGATTCATCGCGCGGCGGAACTATCAACCGCCGGGGGTGAAGAATGAGCCCGGCGGCCGGCCAGCTCGCGATCAGTCGGCGTCAGTTCCTGATAGCGGGTGCCGGTGTCGCCGGCAGCCTGGTGATCGGATTGCCGCTGCCCGCGACCAGTGCAGAAGACAGCGATCGCATGATTGGGTTCTTCGTACAGATCGAAGCTGACGGCCAGATCATTATCGGCAGCAATCAGCCGGAAATTGGCCAGGGCATCAAAACGGGCCTGCCCATGCTGATCGCCGAAGAGCTTGACGTGGAGTGGGCCAACGTTAGCGTGCGCCAGATGCCGCTCGGTATTCTCAAGACAGAGACCGGTTTCGCATGGAAGTACGGTGGACAGGGTGTCGGCGGCAGTACGGGAATGACAGATAACTGGGATTTCATGCGCGAGATCGGAGCGACCGCAAGAGGCCAGTTGATCAGGGCTGCTGCTGCCCGCATCGGCGTCCCCGAGTCTCAGTGCAGAACGAAGCCTGGCTTCGTCGTGTGCAGTTCGCTCGGTACTGAAATTCCTTACGGAGACCTGGTGGAAGAAGCGGCACGACTTGGTCTGCCTGAGGAAAGTCCACCACTAAAAGCGAAAGCTGACTATCGAATCATCGGCACCCGCCGCGACACGATTGACGCGCTCGATATTGTAACGGGCAGGGCGAATTACGGAATCGATACGCTACAGCCGGACATGCGCTATGCCGTTATTCAGCGTGCACCGGTTCTCAACGCCACGGTAAAGAGCTTTGATGCTTCCGCCGCTCGAAGAGTCGCTGGAGTGCTTGACGTTTTCAAGATTGATGGGCCAGCGATGGGTGAGCCCTATGCGATTCTCGCCAGTGGCGTCGCCGTCGTCGCGACGTCAACCTGGGCAGCGATGCAGGGGCGTGCGGCACTTGAAATCGAATGGAACGAAAGCGCAAGCGAGAATGACAGCAGCGAGCGTTTCTGGGCCGAGAACGAAGAAATGCTCAAAGGTGATGGTCAGGTCGTTCTGGACGAGGGTGACTTCACGTCGGCTATGGCGTCGGCCAGCAAGCAGGTCCGGCATCAGTATCGCGTGCCGTTCGTCTCGCATGCGCCATTGGAGCCACAGAATTGCTACGTCTATGTCCAGGAAGACGGCTGCGACGTCATCGCGCCGACACAGATGCCGAGTGGCGCATCACGCGCCGCTGCCGCGGTTACCGGGATATCCAGAGAGAAAATTCGAGTAGAGATGACGCGTATTGGCGGTGGATTCGGACGCCGATTGACGAATGACTATGTTGCAGAAGCAGCGATGATTTCGAAACGAACCGGTTGGCCGATCAAACTGGTCTGGTCGCGCGAGGACGATGTAAAAAACGACTTTTACCGCCCGGCGGGGCTGCATGAAATGCAGGCCGGTCTCAATGACGACGGCAAACTAACGGCGTGGACTCAGCGACTCGTGAGTGCGAGCAAGTACTACAGGCGGCCGAACATGCCGGACGAGGAACTGTACGGGGCCGAACTCTATGTGGATGATTTTCCGCGCAACATCATCGACAACGTGCGACTGGAATACTTCCACAATCCGATTGGCATACCACGAGGTTCCTGGCGGGCACCTGCCCACACGGCCAACGCGTTTGTAATCCAGAGCTTTATCGACGAGATCGCGCACGAAACAGGACAGGATCCACTGCAGCTGCGGCTCGATATTTACGGCGAAGAACGCGAGATTCCCTATGCGAATCACGGCGCCGACACCTTCAATCCGGGCAGGCTCTCGCGTCTCGTGAAGTTTGTTGCTGAGAAGATTGGCTACGGCAAAGAGCTACCACAGGGGCGCGGTATCGGACTTGCAAGCCATTTCACATTCGGTGGTTATGCCGCCCACGCGATCGAAGTCACGGTTGCCGATGGGAAGCTGACGATAGAGCGGATTGTCGCAGCAATCGACTGTGGCCTGGCGGTGCACCCGAATGCAGTCGACGCACAGCTACAGGGCGGGACCATCGACGGGTTGAGTACCGCTCTGGGCCTTGAGATCACGGTTAAGGATGGTCAGATAGAACAATCGAATTTTCACAACTACCCATTAGCGAAAATCGCAGCGTTTCCAGCGAGTTTCGAAACGCATATCCTGCCGTACAACGATCAGCCGACGGGCGTTGGTGAAATCGGCCTGCCAACCGCGGCGCCGGCGCTTACCAACGCTATTTTTGCGGCAAGCGGAATTCGTATAAGGTCGCTGCCGATCGCCGATCAGCTAAAGGCTTAGCTGATAGAAAAAGTAGTGATCGATGAGCAGCGCGGCGAACAGGTAGCCGAGATAGCTGATCGAGTACTTGAACATCTGCATTGGCAGCTCTTCGTCTTCATGATCGCGGTACATACGAATCGCGTAGTGCAGGAAGTACGCGCCGAGCCCAAGGGCAGCGACAAGGTAGATCAATCCACTCATGCCGATAAGGTAAGGCATGATCGTGACCAGCAACAGCAGGATCGAATAGAGAAGAATATTGAGTCTTGTATACGGCACGCCGTGTGTAACCGGCAACATCGGTATCTCGACCTTTCGGTATTCTTCGAGCCGCGCGATTGCCAGCGCCCAGAAGTGCGGCGGTGTCCAGACAAAGACGATCAGGAACAGCAATAACGCGCTGGTGGTCACCTCGTTGGTCACGGCGGTCCAGCCGAGAATCGGAGGCGCAGCGCCGGCAGCACCGCCGATGACGATATTCTGCGGTGTTGCCCGTTTCAGCCACACCGTGTAAATGACGGCATAGCCGATAAGTGAGACAAAAGTCAGAATAGCCGTAAGCGGATTGACCAGAAACCACAATATGATCATGGACATCACGCACAGGCTGGATGCAAACATCAATGCCGACCGCTCGGTGAGCTTGCCTTGCGGCAACGGCCGCCCGCGGGTGCGCATCATCAGGATGTCGATGCGATGGTCAAGAACGTGGTTAAAAACAGCGGCCGACGACGCAGCCATAGCGATGCCGATTGTGCCGAAGATGGCCGGTATAGCGTCCGGCCAGCCGGGAACCGAAAGAAACATACCCACGATAGCGGTGAATACGATTAGCATGACCACACGTGGCTTCGTCAGCTCGTAGTAGTCGCGCCAGTCGACATATGTTTCTACTTTCGCATTCACGCCTTGCTCTAATCAGCCTATGCGAGACAGTTTCAGGAGATGTTTGATGTCTCCGACCATGTCGCTGGGGTCGACGTCCGGGACGAAATACATCACAAGATTGCCCAGTGGGTCCATCAGGAAGTATCCGCCGGCCGACAGCTCTGCTGGTTTCTTGTTATATAGCAGCGCAAACAGCTGGTCATCTCTTAAGACTATCAATCCAGCATGCTCGTCAGCGAGCTTCACTGTATCCGGGGATGATTCGCCGTGCAAGAAGACCCGCAACAAGCGGTCCATCTCCTTGCCCAGCATTTTCTGCGACTGACGCAGGGTATGGAGCGCTTCCTCGCAGCGTTCCGTGCAGGTGCGGTCATCTGCGTAAACGAGGACCCAATAGCCATCACCTCTCGTAACCACGTCCGATTCCGGCAATTCGTCGGCGATATTAACGATCGGCCGGAGAAGTGCGCCATTGTTGGTGCGACCTTCCGGCTGCAGGTGGCCGCCATAGTACATCCAGGTGGCGACGGCCAACGGGCCGAAAAATACAGACGCTATGAGCAACATCTGCACGCGCGCCCAGGTGGTTTTTTTCTCTGTCATGAGTCGAATCGCTTCTTGCGGTAGTTCCAGACCAGAAGCCCGGACAGGACGGCGCCCATTGCGAACCACTGCAGGGCATAGCCAAAGTGCTTGCCGGGCCCGAACTCTGACGGCACCCAGTGGCGGAGAAATCCGTAGTCCTCGGTGTGGTCCATCAACAAGACAAATGGCTGAACTTCGCGCCCCAGAGCCGCGGCAGCCTCTTCAGCCGATGGATAGACGGCATGCTTTGGCCATTCCTCGCCTGCCGGTATCGCGTCGCCCATCTTGTATCCCGCTTTGGGCAGTGATCCAGCGCGCCCCAGAACGGTCACTTCGCCCTCTGGCACCAGCAATCGGCCAGTATCGAATCCGGCGGGATCTTTCTCGATCCAGCCCCGGTTGACCAGTAGTAGCGGCGCATCGGCAGAGATCTCAAGCGGTGTAACAACGTAGTGGCCGTAGCGACTGTTGATAATGATGTTGTCGAGCACAATCTGGTGCTCGGCATCAAAGCGGCCGGTAGCGCTGAGGTTCTGAAATGAGCGAACCTCCATACCGTCGCTCCACGGGGTGTAATGGGATTCCGCGCGAAAAACCTGCTGAGTGGCGCGTTTTTCGAGGCCGCGAAAGACCTGCCACGTGCCGAGGCCCGCGAACTGGATGACGAGAAATGCGCCGACAACCAGCGGTATCCAGGTCGGAAGGGGCTTCTTGGGCTTGTCATTCACGCTATAATTCCTGAATGAAATTCGTCGTATTCGTCCTGTTGGCAGCGATCATAATCAGTCTCGGCACCGGGCTCTTCCATTTGTCCCGCGATGACGGTGATTCGGGCAAGTTGCTTAAGGCCCTGAAAATCCGAGTGGCATTGTCAGCCACCCTGATTCTTTTTCTTGTCGCTTCCTATTATATGGGCTACATCCAGTAGACGAAGACGTACAGGGCAATCCAGACCACATCAACAAAATGCCAGTACCAGGCGACGGCCTCGAAACCGAAGTGATTGTCAGACGAAAAGTGACCCTTTAGTACACGGAACCAAATGACGGTCAGCATGATCGCGCCGATGGTTACGTGCATGCCGTGAAAACCCGTCAGCATGAAGAAAGTCGATCCGTAAATACCGGATGACAGCTTCAGGTTCATATGCTGATAGGCCTCAATGTACTCAACGCCCTGCA
>Ga0055584_100008289_pt1 | contig 10192 bp, 7 predicted proteins | sample OSDHelmetaG_FD_58716 | JGI IMG/M metagenome (GOLD analysis project Ga0055584, IMG submission 58716) | Pelagic marine sediment microbial communities from the LTER site Helgoland, North Sea, for post-phytoplankton bloom and carbon turnover... | ecosystem: Environmental > Aquatic > Marine >...
CCTTCGAGGCCTGTCTTGTTCTTCAGTCCGCAGAGATCGATGAGGGTCGGAAAGATATCGAGAAGTTCGGCGGGTTTGGTGCAGTTCGCGTTCTTGCCGATGCCCGGGCCGGCGAAGATCAAGGGGACGCGGGTGCCATCATCCCAAAGCGTGTTCTTGCCGGTGATTTCTTTTTCGCCCAAGTGCCAGCCGTGGTCGGACCAAAGCACGATGATGGTGTCGTCCTTTTTGCCGGAACGTTCGAGCGCATCGAGGACGCGGCCGACCTGACTGTCCACGAAACTGATGGTGGCAAGATAGGAGCGGGCGATGTTGCGCCATTGGCGAGTTTCCTTGAGCCAGCTCAATCGCACTTCCGGCAGATACCAGTGGATATACCAGGAGAAGAACGGGGTGTCGTCGCGATCGTTGTGGAGGATCGGAGGCAGCACTGAATCGTCATCGGGATACAGGTCGAACCATTTCTGTGTGGCATAGCAGGGGACGTGCGGCAGGAAGAAGCCACAGGCGAGAAAGAAAGGCTCGTCGTCCGGCATGCTTTCCAGTTTGTCAACCGCCCACGAGGCGCATTTCCAATCACCCTTGTCTTCGTCCTTGTGCGGGAAAGTACCCCAGTCGACGAGACGATGATTTCCGAATGGAGTGGTGACGAGTTTTTTGGGTGGAAATGGCCGCCCACTGGCACCGGGGCCCCATTCGTGAAACTCGTTGGCGCGATCTTCTTTGCCGCGCGGGTAGCCGCCATGCCAGATCTTTCCGGTGGAATAGGTGCGATAGCCGTTGCGTGCGAACCACTGTGGCAGTGATACGGCATCCTTGTATTTCTCAACCTGACGGACGTACGGCGCGAGGCCGTAGATGCCGGTGGTCGACGGACGCTTGCCCAACAGCAGGCTGGTGCGGGACGGGTTGCAAAGTGGTGACTGACAATGGGCGTTTTGAAATGTCGTTCCGACTTTCGCCAGTCGCGCCATGTTGGGCGTGTTGGCCAGATGGTGTCCGTTCTTCAGGGGGGACACCCAATCGTTCAGGTCGTCGATCGCGATGAACAGGACGTTTGGCTTTTTGTCGGCACCAATGGCGACGGAGGCGGCACATAGCAATATGCTGATTGCAACGGGAAGATTCTTCATGGGTTGAACAGACGATAGGGAGGGATTGTTGAGTGATCCAGTGCAGAATGCACTCGTACGCAGCGCTTTGTCTTTTTCAGTTGCCTTGCCCAGATGCCGGTCGGATATTGAATCTCTCATGCCGATCAAGGTCAAAGTCTGCGGGGTCACCAAACTGGATAACGCGATGGAGTGCGTGGAGGTGGGGGTCGATGCGTTGGGATTGAATTTCTACGAACCCAGTCCCCGTTTTCTCAGCATTGAAAAGGCGGCGGAGATCACGCGCCACCTTCCGCCATTCGTGGCCCGAGTCGGTTTGTTTGTGGATTCGGACGAAGATTTTGTTCGGGAGACGATCGATAAGACCGGGATCAACACGCTTCAGTTTCATGGCAATGAGACCCCGGAATTCTGCAGCAAATTTGCGCCGATGAAGGTGATCAAAGCATTCCGCATGCAAGGATCCCAGACCTTGAACGAACTCGCCCAATACAATGTCGACGCGTTCCTGCTCGACAGTTTTGCCCCGGATTCACCGGGAGGAACGGGGATGATCTTCAACTGGGAACTTGCCCGCGAAGCCAAGGATGAAGGCAAACCCGTCATTCTGGCGGGGGGCTTGGATCCGGAGAATATTGCTGAGGCGATTCATGAAACCTGGCCGTATGCCGTGGACGTTGCGAGTGGCGTCGAATCGGAAAAGGGTGTGAAAGACATCCGCTTGGTGCGCCGACTGATCGAGGCTGTGCGCCAGGTGGAACACGAGATTCTCTAGGCGTGGTTTTCCAATAGTTGGCTCGCGGCCGACTTGATTGCCTCCACCAATTCCTTCGGTTCCAACGCTTCGGCCTTGCCGGCCCAGGTCATGATCCAGCGTTGAACCTCGTTGAGGCTGGAGAGTTTTAGGCGCAGTTCGAGGCCGCCGTCTTTCAGTTCCTTTACCTCCTGCGATGGATGCCAGCGTTTTTCACGGATGTAGTCGGCGACACCGGAATCGAAGCGGATCTTAACCTTGTATTCTCCTTTGCCGGAATGGACCCCGAAGCTGTCGCGCAGCCGTTGTTCCAAGGAAAATCGTTTTGGCGCCGTGAATTTCGTGCCCGTGGCTTGAACGGATTGGATGCGGGCGGGAACGAAGGTTCGGATATCGTCGCGATCGTGATCGTAAGCGAATAGGAACCATTCGCTGTTGATGTTGGCCAGGTGATAGGGATCCACAATTCGTTGCTCGGCTTTGCGTTTTCCGGGTTTCCGATACTGCAGTTGCAACTGTTTGTGCTGGGCGGTGGCCTTGGCAAGCAGGTCGAAGGTCTCGAGATCGATGATTGGTTCGGCGGTGGTGCGAAAGGAAATGGTCTGCTCCCAGTCGGAGAGATTCAGAGAGATCGTGTCGGGGAGCGATGCTTCCATCTTTCGGAAGGCGCTGAGGAGCGGTTTTTCGAAGTTCGTGCCACGGTATTGTTCCATGGCCTTCTCGGCGATCAGCACGGCGATCAGTTCACCCTCGGTGATCTGCATCGTGGGGAATGCCTGAACATCTTGGTAGTAGTAGTAGCCGAATTTGGAACTGTCGTATTCGATCGGAAGCTCCATGCGATCACGCATGAAATCAAAGTCGCGATGGATCGTCTTGGTGCTGACCTCCATCTTTCGGGCAAGTGAACTGGCGTTGGGGTATTTGCCCGACTTGAGTTCCTGATGAATGCGCAGCATTCGCTCGAGGGGAGGACGGGAGAGTGGAACAGGGGCTTGCTTGGCTTTGGACATGACGGAGTGCCAGCCTAATTAGCATGATTGGACATTTGCTGTCCAATGTGCCGTTTCGGTCAACGCTTTGGAGGCGGCGGAGGCGGGGTTGGTCTCTTATTGGCGGCGGACACTTTTCGTGCCGGAAGTTCTGCGTCAGGGGCACTCGCTGCATTCGATGTGACAACATTGGCGGGGCCGACCGACTTGCCAGAGTTGGCTTTTCCGGGAGGTGACGTGTTCGGGGCAGGGGTAGCGGGAGGAGTTGGAACTGCACTCTGCTTAGGTGCCGGTGAAGTAGGCCGAGGCGGCTGCGTGGCACTCGGGATTGCGGGAGAGGGTGCTGCTTCCGCCGGTTTTCCCAACATGGTGATGTTGTCGCAACCAGGGCAGATCACCTCTTCGCCCTGATAGGTGGGATTATATTCGATGTGTTGACCACATCGGGTGCAGGCGCATTTAGGCATGGTGTGAGTCCTGGGTAAGGAATTTCGGCGTGCTGCCAAGATACACCTTCACAAACTTGGGAACAAGCGGACGCGACTCAGGCATAATCTGGATGGAACAGGACAACCTTGCCGATTTGTTCTCCGCTTTCCGCGCGCCGGTGGGCATCGCCCGCGTCATCAAATGAGAATCTACTGTCGATGAGTGGGTGCAGTTTGCCCGCGTCGCACAGCTTGGTCGCTTCGGTGAGGATTTCACCGTGACGCGTTCGGCCGGCGCCGGTGAGCAAAGGGAGAAGCATGAAGACAACGTGCAGGCTGAGTCCCTTGAGGTGCATGGGGGTGAGATCGTATTCCGCCATGGAGAGAATATTGATAACGCGACCGTTGCGGCAGACTGCCTCGAATGATGCCGAGAGATTTTCTCCTCCGACGGTGTCGAAGACGATGTCGAATCCCCGTCCGTTGGTGAGGTGTTCGACGTATTCGGAAACTGATACGTTCCGGTAATTGATTGTTCGAATGCCATTCGGATTCAATACTTGAATCGCTGCCGCTTTTTTCTCGCTTGAGATGGTGGCGGTGACGTCCGCTCCGATTGCCGCTGCGAGCTGCGCGGCCACATGACCGACGCCACCGGTGCCAGCATGGATCAGAACGGTCTCGTTTTCGGAAATCCGTGCTCGGTCGTGCAGACCTTCCCAGGCTGTGATCGTGACCAAGGGCAGGGCAGCGGCTTCTTGAAACGTGAGGCGATCGGGCTTCTTGGCCAACAGGTGGGCGTCGGTGCACATGAAATCCGCGAGAGCGCCGGCAGTATTTTTCAATCCACCTGCCATTCCATATACCTCATCGCCAGGTGCGAATCTCGAAACGTCGTTTCCGACGGCTTCGACCACACCGGCCACGTCGCCGTGAAGAACAGCGGGCAGTTCGGGGGCGATGGCCGGCCGTTCTCCTCGTCGGATTTTGCAATCCACCGGATTCACGCTGGTGGCGGCTACCCGAATCAACACTTCGCCAGCACCCGGAGCAGGGAGAGTGGCCGGTTGTTTTCGAAAATGATCGGGTTCTCCGTAAGCATCAATGGCCCATACATTCATCTGTTCATCGGTCGACATGCGGGGAATATCCCGAAGACGAGGTGATGTGGCAACCGTGGGCGCGGCCGGAGAATGGATTCGGTCGTTGACATGCGAAATCGGTCTGCGTTCGAATTCCGTGTCGGGGTAAAACTGCCATGAAATTGAGGACCCAACTGCTCGCGTTGATATGCGGATTCTTTACGCTGCTGAGCCTCATTGCGTTTGCGCTGAACGAGCACCTCATTGAACTGCGCGAGCAACGGGAGATACTGATACATCGTCGCGCCAATATCAGCCTGCTCGCGCGGACAATTCAGGTGCATTTCAAGACCCAGGTGCAGGAGTGGAAAAACGTGCTCCTGCGCGGTCATCAGGCCGATGATTACGAAAAATATTTCACCCGCTTCGAAAGCCGCGAGCGTGAGGTGGCCCTGTTTACCGACGAGTTGTTGAACCGTCTCGCCGAGGATGCGGGAGCGAGAGGGCAGATTCGTTCATTCCTCGATACGCACAAGCAAATCGGCAAACGATATCGAGAGGCGTTGGAGGTGTTCAAAACCAGCGAATCGAACGCCGCTCACGTTGCCGATACCGCGGTTCGGGACATTGATCGCGAACCGGCCCAGATGCTGGAGCGTGCCTTGGCTCAGATTGAAGAGGAGGCGAGCGCGGCGCTCGCCGGCATTGATGCGGACAACGAGTTTGGCATTGGCGTGTGGGTATTGGCAGCGACGGTGATGATCCTGATCACTTTGTTTTCGTTGCTGTATTTCATCCAGCGGGTGATCACCAAGCCGACCGTGGATTGTATTCAATTTGCCAGGCAGATCGCGAAGGAGGAATTCGACAACGATTTGACCGGAACGTTTCGTGGAGAATTGAGAATACTGCGCGATTCCTTGGTGAAGATGCGGAATGAACTGAGGGCCAGTCTGACGAAACTGCGGCGTACGAACAATGAGCTGACGGTAGCGCGTGATGAGGCATTGGAGGCGGCCCGGATGAAGTCGGAGTTTCTCGCGAACATGAGTCACGAGATCCGGACACCGATGAACGGGGTCATCGGGATGACTGAACTGCTCTCCGAGACGCGCATGGATTCGGAGCAACATATGCTGGTGGGCAACGTGCGGAGCGCGGCGGACACCTTGTTGCACCTGATCAATGACATTTTGGATTTCTCCAAGGTGGAATCGGGCAAGTTGGAGCTCGAGCGCGCTACCTTTGATCTGCGTTCGACCATTGAGGAGGCCTTGGACATCAATGCCGGGGCGGTAGCAGACAAGGGGTTGGAACTGATCGCCGACATCAGTGAGGAGGCCCACAATTGGGTGCTGGGTGACGCCGGGCGGATCAAGCAGGTCGTTCTCAATCTGATCAACAACGCGGTGAAGTTTACGAGCGAAGGAGAAGTCCTCGTTGTTGTGCGGCAGGTCGCTGATGAAGGAACGCGGGTGAAAATCATTTTTGAAGTCACCGATACCGGGATCGGAATCTCAGATACGAAGCAATCGAAGATATTCGAGTCGTTCTCGCAGGCAGATGCCTCGACGACCCGGAAATTCGGCGGGACCGGATTGGGGCTGGCGATCTGCAAAGCGTTGGTTGAATTGATGGGAGGCCAGATTGGTGTGCGGAGTCGGGAGGGTGAGGGGAGCACCTTCTTTTTCGAAATACCGTTTCCCAAATCGGAACCCCAGACTGATCCGAATATTCTTCGACACGAGCGGCTCGTAGAAAAGCGCGTGCTCATCGTAGACGACAACGCGACCAATCGACGGATTCTCACGGGGCATTTGCATAGTTGGAAAGCCAAGACCGTGGAGCATGCCAGTGCGGGCGACGCGCTAGAAATACTACGGACCGGGCAACATCCCTTTGATCTGATCATTACGGATTTTCAGATGCCCGGTATGGATGGACTGGAATTTGCCCGGGCGATTCGCGATTTGGGGGAAAGCTTGTCGAAAACGCCTCTGGTTCTGCTGACATCGGTTGGGGGATTGTCGGTTCAGGATGCCCGGCAGACGGAACTTTTTGCGGACGTTGCCCTCAAGCCGATCAAGAAACGTCAGTTGTTGCGGGTGTTGTGTCGGGTCCTGAGCGGTGATGAGTCGGCGTCGGGGGAGACCAGTATTCGGCGGGCCACTCAGACGGCCTCGGTGCAATCGACCGCGGGAACTGCATTGAAAGGCCGCCGATTGCTGGTGGTAGAGGACAACATGAGCAATCAGAAGCTCGCCAGATTGACGCTGGGCAAGACGGGGTGCGAATTCGAGATGGTCGATAATGGCAAGGCCGCTGTCGAGGCGGTCGCCATTCGGGAATACGACGCCATCCTCATGGATTGCCAGATGCCGATCATGGATGGCTTCGAGGCAACCCGACAGATTCGTGAGCAGGAGAAGGAACGGCACAACTACATCATCGCATTGACAGCAAACGCGATTCGTGGAGATCGTGAGAAATGCCTCGAAGCCGGAATGGATGACTATCTGTCGAAGCCGATGAAACCGCGCGAGCTGGTGGCCAAGCTTGCGGCCCATTTCGAGAGTTCCGAAACTTCCGGCAATTCCGCTTGAGCGCGTTGGTCGCGTGGCGTCTACTGTGGCCCGAACGACGCAATCAACCCCACGACGCCATGAAACAAATCCTCCTTTCCACCATTCTTGGTGGCTTCGCCATGTTCGTCTTTGGCGCGGTTTTCTGGATGAATCCGCTGCCGATGAATGCCTTTGTCGACCCGAAGGACGATGTGGCCGTCCAAGAGTCGCTACAGGTAAACATGGAAAAGACGGGGACCTATTTCGTTCCCGGCGTGCATCAAGAGCGCGCGGTGCATGAGGAAAAGGCAAAGACGGGGCCCGTCGCCTTGGTTCACTACGTTCGCGAAGGAATGGGACCTTATGCGATGGGGAAGATGATGGGATTGGGCTTGGTGCAGCAGTTCCTTTCAGCCCTGATTCTCACGCTGCTGATGAAGTCAGTGCTGTCCAGTCTGACGACTTATGGAGCGCGGGTAAGATTCTCGGTCGTGGTCGGTTTGATCGCGGCTGTGTTCATCGATGGCGGCAACATGATCTGGTGGTTTCAAAGTCTTGCGTTCACGTTGTTTACCGGGCTCTTTCACGTGCTTGCGTTTACGATTGCGGGATTGGTGATCGCCCGGTTCATTCGGCCGGAGATAGAAACGGGCGATGTATCCGCCTCGTAGAGCTTCCTTTTAACCCGAGTTTTCGAAAACCGAATCGTCAAACTATTCTCAGCAAAATGAGTTCATCTGAATCAGAATTGGAAAAGCCGAAGGGCATTCGTTGGTGGCCGGCATTCTTTATCGTCGGACTGATCGCCGTGCCGGCATGGATGGGTTATCTCTACTTCGTTCGAGCTGAGGATCGGACGTATCAGCTCTTCGTGGTCAATGCAGCGGTGATGCTGACGACAGTCCTGTTGTTGGTATGGTGGCTGTTGTTCAGCCGCGCCCGTTGGTGGCAGCGATTGTTCCTTCCCGCCATCCTGGTGGGAGCGGCAATCGGGACACTTCGGTTCGATGGGTTTACCGGCGAGATGGTTCCCATGGTTTCCCTGAAATGGGAAGCGGCTCAGGGTGCTCTGGGGGCGGGTTTAACTCCCGCGGCTTCTTCGACAAATTCGGAAGCGGTGAATCTGAGTGGCTACGTGGTCACCGACACGGATTGGCCCGGCTATCGGGGGAGCGGACGTGACGGCATCGTCAAGAATGTTCAGTTTGACGATTCTTGGCTGACTCCGACCGAGCTTTGGAGAATTCCCGTGGGTGAAGGGTGGTCGTCCTTTGCCGCGGTGGAATCCTATGTCTGGACACAGGAGCAGCATGACGCGGAGGAACGGGTGATCTGCCGCGAAGCAACCACCGGCGCCACAATCTGGTCGCATGCGGACAATGCCCGATTTGAAGAATTCTTGGGTGGTCCCGGACCTCGCGCCACACCCACCTATCACGACGGCAAATTGTATTGTTTGGGAGGTACGGGCATTTTGAACTGCTTTCAGGCTGCTTCAGGCGAGGTTCTTTGGACGAAGGACATTCTCAAGGAAGCCGGCGCATCAAACATTGAATGGGGGATGGCGGGTTCGCCCTTGGTCTATGGCGAAACGGTCATCGTTGCTCCAGGTGGAACAAACGGACAGAGCGTCATCGCGTTCAATCTGATTGACGGGGAGATGAAGTGGGCGAAGGGAGAGGCCCGGGCTTCGTATGCGGCTCCGCAGGTTTTCAAGATCCAAGGTGTTGATCAGTTGTTGGTGCACCAAGGGAATGGTCTGACTGCTTTTGCTCCAGCTGACGGGAGTGAGCTATGGTTCCACGGATGGAGTTCCGCTCAGAAGATCAACGTGGCGCAACCGTTGGTGTATGACGAATCGGCCGTCTTCTTGTCTGTCGGTTATGGAAGGGGTTCGATCTTGCTCGATGTCGCGAAGACGGAAGGTCAATGGTCTGCAGAAGAGCGATGGCGCAGCATGCGTCTGAAGAGCAAATTCAATCCTTTCGTGCAGGATGGCAATTACGTTTACGGATTGGATGAAGCCTACCTGGTGTGCCTTGATCTCGATACGGGACTGCGCACCTGGAAAGGGCCCAAGTTTGGTTATGGCCAATTGCTGCGAATCGGCAACGTGCTGCTCATCCAGGCGGAATCGGGAGAGCTGGCTTTCGTTCATGCGGATCCCTCGGGATTCAAAGAGATTGGTCGCTTTCAGGCGATCGAGGGAAAGACCTGGAATCATCCGGTTGTGGCCAATGGGCGTTTGTTCGTTCGCAATGGCAAACAGGCAGCCTGCTTTCAGCTCATGGACGAGCCCGGCGGAACGGTCGTGCCGGCTATCTGATTCGCTTTCAGCCTTGCCGGGAATTCGGAATGTTACATTCTTTTGGCCGTGCCATTACCTCTGGAAAATGAACTTGCAGCGGCCTTGAGAGCGGCGCTGGCCGAGGATGTCGGTTCCGGCGATGCGACCAGTGAGTCAACGGTTCCTCGGGAGTTGTTCAACCGGGCGAGAATGGTTGCTCGCGAATCATTTTCGCTTTCAGGCATTGAACTTGCGGCGATGGCTTTCCTCGAAGTTGATTCCGGCTTGATCGTTTGTCGCAATGCGAAGGATGGCGAGCGAATGGACAGAGGTGGCTGCATTCTGGAGGTAGAGGGTTCGGCCAGATCGATCCTGACAGCCGAGCGGGTGGCATTGAATTTCATTCAACGCATGTCCGGAATTGCGACCGCGACCGGCAGATTTGTGGATGCGGTGGCTGGCACCGGAGCCACCATTCTCGATACCCGAAAGACGACACCCGGTTGGAGAAAGTTGGAGAAATACGCAGTGACCTGTGGCGGAGGGACCAATCATCGGGTGGGGCTGTTCGACATGATAATGATCAAGGACAACCACCTCGCCGCCCTCCGAGGGGCTAAGCCGAATGCGATCGCCGCTGCCGTGAGTCGTTCACGGGAGAAATTTCCGGAGCTGAAGGTGGAGGTGGAAGCGGACAATCTACAACAGGTGGGGCAGGCGGCAGATGCCGGTGCCGATGTGGTCCTTTTGGACAACATGTCCTGCGATCAATTGCGCGAAGCTGTTGGTATTGTGGGAGGGCGCTCCATGACGGAAGCCAGCGGTGGTGTCACGTTGGAAACTGTTCGCGGTATCGCCGAAACCGGGGTGGATTTTGTTTCAGTGGGGGCGATCACCCATTCGGTGCGCGCGGTGGACATAGGATTGGATTTTGCCGCTTGAATCTTGATACCAAAATCCTGAAAGCGTTGCG
>Ga0055584_100008290_pt1 | contig 10192 bp, 9 predicted proteins | sample OSDHelmetaG_FD_58716 | JGI IMG/M metagenome (GOLD analysis project Ga0055584, IMG submission 58716) | Pelagic marine sediment microbial communities from the LTER site Helgoland, North Sea, for post-phytoplankton bloom and carbon turnover... | ecosystem: Environmental > Aquatic > Marine >...
ATTGCAGTATTAAAATCATCATTCAGAGCTTCGTAACATGCCTTTTTAATTCCTGCTACGTCGAAAGAGGACTCTTTTGAAGATTTTATTTTTTGAATAGAAGCGTAGGCGTTCAGTAATCGTAACAGTCCTTTTTCTGAAGCTAATAACGCTTCATTTGAGAAATCGAGTGTACTTCGATAATGTGTTTGTAAAATAAAGAAACGTATCACCATTGGGTCATATGCTTTTTCAAGCAGTTCGTTCCCGCCAAAGAACATCTCTCTTAAAGTAATAGTATTGTTATATGACTTGCCCATTTTCCTGCCATTGATGGTGATCATATTGTTATGTATCCAGTAGTTCACCGGAGAAACACCTGAAACGGTTTTGGATTGTGCGATCTCACTTTCATGATGTGGGAACAGAAGATCCATACCGCCCCCGTGAATATCAAATTGATCTCCGAGGTACTTTGTAGCCATAGCTGAACATTCAATATGCCAGCCTGGGAACCCTTCTCCCCATGGGCTCTTCCATCTCATTATATGTTCTGCAGGAGCATTTTTCCATAATGCAAAATCTGCCGGATTTCTCTTTTCATCCTGTCCATCAAGATCCCTGCTGCCAGATATCATATCATCTAAGATCCGACCACTCAATTTTCCATAGTCGTTCGATTCGGCATATTGTGATACATCAAAATAAACGGATCCATTTGTCTCATAAGCCAAACCTTTAGAGATGATATCTTCAATCATATTTATTTGCTCAACTATATGACCAGTAGCAGTAGGTTCAATGTCGGGACGCTGACAATTTAAAAGGTCCATCATGTCATGATACAGATTAGTGTACTTCTGAACCAGCTCCATAGGTTCGAGGCGTTCCAGCTTCGCCTTTTCATTTACCTTGTCTTCGGATTCCCTGCCTTCTTCTTCGAAATGACCAGCATCTGTGATGTTTCTGACATAACGAACTTTGTAGCCAAGATGATTGAGGTATCTGTACACAACATCAAAAGTTACATAAGGCCTTGAATGCCCAAGGTGTGATTCGCCGGACACAGTTGGTCCACAAACATACATCCCTACAAATGGAGAATTAATAGGTTTAAATAGTTCTTTTTCCCTTGTCAGGGTGTTTGTAACATATAGTTGGTGTTCCATGAATTAAAGTTCTGTGTTATGAAAATAACGTTCCCGAATATGTGTTAGCATGTCTTTGGTCATGCTCTCAATTCCAAATGATTCTTTCCAGTTCCAATGTTTTCGAGCCATTGAATCATCGATTGAATCGGGCCAGCTTTCAGCAATTGCTTGTCTGAAATCGGGATTCACAATCATTTCAAAACTGGGTAAATGTTTTCTGATTTCTGCTGCTAGCATTTCAGGAGTAAAGCTAATGGCAGAGATATTGTATGAGGACCTGATCTTGATAGATGCTGCTGGTGCATCCATGATCTGTAATGTGGCATCAAGTGCATCCGGCATGTACATCATTGGTAGCATAGTGTCTGCTTTAAGGAAACATTCATATTTACCATCATTGATGGCTTTATGAAAAATATCAACGGCATAATCAGTGGTCCCTCCCCCTGGAGGTGACTTATAACTTATTAATCCCGGATATCGAATGCTTCTCACATCCACATTGAATTTTTGATGGTAATACTCGCACCATCTTTCACCTGCTTGTTTACTTACGCCATAGACAGTTACAGGTTCCATCACGGTGTATTGTGGCGTATTGACCCTAGGTGTTGTAGGGCCAAACACTGCAATAGAACTTGGCCAGAAAATTTTTAGAGATCGCTTTTCCTTTGCAATATCAAGCAGATTGAACAAGCCTTCCATGTTCAGTTTCCATGCCAACTTCGGATTTTGTTCTGCTGTTGCCGATAGTAATGCAGCAAGCAAATAAACCTGGGTGATGTTATTGGATTCAACAATATTTGCTACGGCATTGAAGTCAAGAACATCTAATATTTTAAATGGACCACTGTCACGTAGTTCACTGGCAGGAATATCTTTTACATCAGTAGCAATTACCTGGTCTGCAGACAGCTCATTTCTAAGTCTGAGAACAAGATCAGTACCGATCTGTCCTGCTGCACCGATCACAAGGATATTTTCTCTGCTGTTCATATTAATTTTATCTTTTCACAGTAGGTCAAAGGTAATAGATATTTATGTTGCATAAGTTATTTAAGATTCATTGCGGATTCCCAAAGTAAATCGGAAGTTTTATCCCAAGAAAAATAATCCGCTCTATCTATTCCTGCTTCACGTAGCTTTAATTGCAATGCTTTATTATTAACTAGCTCTCCCATTGTATTGGCTATTTTTCTAAAGTCGAAAGGGTCGGTTAATAGTGCGGCATCACTAGCAACTTCAGGCATGGATGTTGATTGGGATGTGATAACAGGGGTTCCGCATCTCATTGCTTCAATAATAGGAACTCCAAATCCCTCAAAAATTGAAACATACAACATGCAGGTTGCAGCACCACATACTTTTGTTAGTTCATTAATATCGAGCCGACCGGTAAAGATCACATCGGCTTTATTAATTAACATCTTATAAGTTGTCTCTATTTCACTGGTCCACCACTTTTTTTCTCCTACGATCAATAGCTTGTGATTTGTTTGATGGACTTGTTTAAACTCATCAAATGCTTTGAACATATTAACGATATTCTTTCTGGGATGCAGTGATCCTACAAATAAAAAATAAGGAGCATTTCCGGAATACCTTTCCATCGTATTTTTTTTCTCCGATTCCATTAATGGAAGATAAAGCTCATTAACACCATTATAAACTACATCGATCTTTTCCAAAGGGATATTATAGGTTTTTGAAATATCTTCTTTGGAATATCCAGACACAGTGGCTATACGATCTGCTTTTTTTGCAAAGCGTGGGAAAAAATGCCGGTAATATTTCCGGTAAGAAAAAGGAAGGTCATTTGGATAATGTTCAAAGTTTAGATCATGGATCACGGTAAGTTGAGGCTTGTTCACTGATAAGCTGACAAATCCATCTGGATGAATGATCAGATCAGGGTCAATGGATTTCAATAATCGGGGAAGGGTATATTCATACCAAGCTATATATAATAGAGGGTGTCGGGCAGGTGGTCCACTATAAACCCCTTCTACATTAGGAAAATCAACATAGGATGGGTCAAATGGACGGTCGAAAAGGTAAACAAACTGGACGTCAGGGTGTTTAATAGCGAACTGTCTGGTTATATGGTATGTAAACCAGCCTATTCCGTCGAGCCGATCTTTGAGTAATAAGCGTGTATTTATGGCAATTTTCAAGGCTTCTCCGAACTGGGGTTGAAGATAAGGTGAAAGTCGTAAAATGCTAAATATGCAGTAAATTTGTAGTTCGTCTGATAAAGAGTAGAGAATTAACAGCTACCTGAATACTAACTTCCAAAATTATGAGTTTAAAGTGGGCAGATAACAATACAACTATGGTTAGATATTTATTGTTGTGTGTTATGATTTTTTCATTTGGTTCTGTTAAAGCCCAGAATCTCGCATTGGGTCAATGGCAGGTTCACTTGCCGTATGTGAAGGCGAAATCAGTTGCTACCTCTGGAGATAGAGTTTATTGTGCTTCTGAGCAAGGGCTCTTTTATTATACCAAGTCGGAAGGAAGTGTAACGCCATTGTCCAAGATAACGGGACTTTCAGAGTTGAGTGTGAGTGCTACTCGTTATAATTCAGCGTTTTCAACGCTGGTTGTAGCTTATACAAATTCAAATATTGACCTGATAAAAGGTAATGAGATCATCAACATTCCAGACATCAAAAGAAAGAATATTATTGGAGACAAAACCATCTATGGGATCAGTTTCAAAGGCAAGCTGGCATATTTGTCATGTGGTTTTGGAATAGTCGTACTCGATCTTGAAAGAGAAGAGATCAGAGATACTTATATTATTGGACCTGGAGGAATAGAGATTCAGGTATTCGATATCGCTTTTTTAAATGGGCAGATTTATGCAGCTACGGAATCAGGTGTTTTAAATGCAAATGAAAATGATCCGAACCTTGCCAATTTTGCTGTTTGGAGTATTTCTATTGATGATGGCGCCGCACTTGGTGATTATAACCTGATCGAAGAATTTAATGGAACTCTGTTAGTCAACTACACAACAGATGCCAGCGGCGATGATATTAAATGGTTTTCTAATGGTGTATGGAGCGATCCTCCAGGAGTTCTTGGAAGTAGTACAGATAAGAATTATACTTTTAGAAATAGTGGCGGCCAATTACTTGTAGCTAACGGATATAGTATAAGTGTTTTTGCAAATGATGTTAGTATACGAACTGAATATTATGATGCTGCCTACTACTCTGATCCGATAATCAGAGATGGAGAGAGAGACGCCGCCGGAATCATTTGGATAGCAGACAATGAACAGGGGGCAGTACGTATAAGCCCATCAGGCGGATTGAGCTTCATTTTTCCTGATGGCCCAGCCAGTGAATTAGTGAGTGCTATGGGGGCTTCAGAAAGTAATATTTGGGTGACGCATGCTACACGCACACAGGGGTGGTTCAATCAATATACACAAGGGAAATACTCATCTTTTATCGCTAGCGATTGGAGTACGTATTCTGAAAAAAATGTACCCACCAATATTGTCGACATCAAAACCTTTTATGATATGATGTCACTTGCAATCGACCCGAGTAACCCTTCTCGCGTTTTCTTTGGTTCCAAAGTGAATGGTGTTATAGAAACTGTAAACGGAATGCCTGTGGCATATTACCGAGACCAGAACAGCTCATTACAGGTGGGTATAGGGAATCCCGGAGAATGTCAGGCAGTAGGAATGGACTTCGATGACGACAGGAATCTTTGGGTTCTTAATTCGTTAGCCGCCAAGCCAGTGAATGTCCTTACTTCCGGAGGTCAATGGATGGCCTATTCAATTCCAGGTATTCCCGGGGCACCATTATTTGGAGATCTTACTGTAGACTCCTATGGTCAGAAGTGGATAAATATTATTGGTAATAATGCTCCCAAAGGAACCGGCCTGTTAGTATTTGATGACAATGGAACTTTGAATGATGTATCTGATGATGAAGCTAAATTTTTATCAAGTGGTTTAGGAGCAGGTAATCTTCCAAGTGTTGATATTAGAGCTATAACGGAAGATCACGATGGTGAGATCTGGCTGGGAACTGGCAAGGGTGTCGCAGTGATCTATTCGCCATCCTCTGTGATATCTACTGATAACTTTGATGTGCAGCAGGTATTGATCCAGCAAGATGGCATCAACCAATATTTGCTAGAAACAGAAGTTGTAACAGCTATTGCAATTGACGGAGCAAACAGAAAATGGTTTGGTACGGAAGCCGGAGGTGTATTTTTAATGTCGGCCGATGGCACTCAGCAAATACTGAATTTTAATGAGGACAATAGCCCGTTACTATCTAACCTGATTCTTGCAATTGTCATTGACCAAAAAACAGGTGATGTGTATTTTGGTACTAACAAGGGCATCATTTCCTACAGAGGAGACGCCATAGAAGGTGAGGGAGGTTGTTCCGATGTTGTTGTGTATCCAAATCCGGTTAGAGAGAACTATGCCGGTCCAATTGCAATAAAAGGCTTGGTGCCTAATGGAAATGTAAAGATTACTGATGTAAGTGGTAACTTGGTGTATGAAACAACTTCAAACGGTACTCAAGCAATATGGAATGGAAAGAATTTTGAAGGACGCAAAGCTCAGACAGGAGTATATCTTATATTCAGCTCAGATGATGATGGGTCCAACACTTGTACTACAAAGTTACTGTTCATCAATTAGGGTTCCGACCTAGGCACGTTAAGCCATGAACCATAGAACCAGAGCAATTATTCTTCATACTACGAAGTACAGCAACACAAGCTTAATTGTAAAGTCTTACACAGAAGAATTTGGTGCGCAAACCTATATTATTAGCGGGATAAGGAAATCAAAAAGTAAGGTGAATATAAATCTATTCCAACCTTTGTCATTGGTTGAGATCGTTTCAGTGAACAAAAGAGCTGACAGTATGGGCCGGATTACGGAAATTAGTTGGGCGCCTGCATTTGTCAATATTCCATTTGATATGGTGAAAGGGACCATTGCAATGTTCCTTTCGGAAGTTTTGTACAGGTCTATTAAGGAAGAGGAAAAAAACACCACCCTATTCAACTTTTTACATAATAGTATTCAAATACTTGATACGGTTCATTCAGGGGCCAATACTTTTCATTATTATTTTTTGATACAACTCACTAAGCATCTTGGTAACTACCCAAGAGGAAACTATGTTGAAGAAGGTTGTTATTTCGACCTTCGTGAAGGTCTCTTCTTGGATTGCATTCCTTCCCATCCTGATTATACTGGTAAAGAAACTGCCAGGATCATTTATACTTTGATGAGAGGAGAATTATCTGATATCCCTGAAGGGCTCATCAATAAATCAAACAAAGAGGAAGTATTGGGAGCTCTGGTAAGTTATTATGAAATCCATCAGACACATGGATCCAGGATCAGGTCACATAATGTATTACATGAAATTATGCAGTAACCTGATTTTGGTGTTATCTTTGATGATATGAAGGAAAGTTTACTTGGACTATCATTAGTATTACTATTTTCATGTTCGGATGGCCAGAATGAGAATGATCAGATAGAATCACACGATCAAAAAATTGCAGGCCACTCTGCTATAACAGAACTTTATTCTAAAGCAACTAGAGGTATTGAGTACCGGCTGTTCAGAACGGATACTGTTCTTCAGGACCAGGTTATCGGTTGGGGATATGATATTTATGTTGATCAGAAAAGAATGATTCATCAGCCACATATTCCTGCAATTTCCGGTAATCTGACCTTCCAGAATAAAGAGATAACAGAATCTGTTGCAAGGCTTGTTGTTTTCAAACTTGAAAATAATATAAATCCACCATCGATTTCAATTCAAGAGTTAGATAGTTTAGGTTTTGAATAAGAATTTAAAAAAATATCTGTTGACCTTACTGCTGGTAATATGTGGAGCAAGTGAGTGTGTAATGGCTCAGGATATCATTGTATTGAGAGAATCAGAAGAGATCATTAAGTGCAAGATTATAGAGATCAATGATACCATTGTATCATATAGCCTTTTGCCAGTTAGTGAAAATGAAATAGTTACAGTAGCAAGATTTACTGTTGAGTCCTATTCAATAGGCAAGAGATCGGCATTAAAAAAGCAAGATCAAAATGAGAGTAATGACGATGGTATTTTATATAAATACAAGGCAGGGGAAATAAGAAAAGGATTCATAGTATTTGTTAATGGTGATACATTGTTTGGTAGAATAAAGATCAGGGACATTGCATTTAATCAAATTCAAGTAATGTGGCTTGTAGAAAACGATTCAATTGTCATCTATACACCCAAAGAGCTTAAGAGCTATGGATATGACTTGATAAATTACCAGGTAGTTGATATTGATTACAAAAAAGAGATAACAGCAGGGATCAAATGTTCAGGAAAGCTTTTTCTTGAACATTTAGATCAGGGGGCAGCTAGGTTATATCAGTTTGTCAGAATAATCTATCCCAAATCAGTTTTGATGGAGTATAGTCAGCCTCCTGTATATTATGGTTCCGTTGAAATTGAATATTACATCATTCCTCCGGTGAAGGAGCCTCGGGTTGTACAAAAGAAATCGGTAAGAGGGAGCTTGATCAGGTTGTTTGAAGATCATGATGCGTTAGTAGAGGAGATGATCAACAACAGACCACGAATGGAAGACGTGCCTTCAGTAGTTTCAAAATATAATTACTGGTATGAAAATGTACGTACTTCAAAATAGTCCAAGTGTCTTATGAGTCCTGAGATTCTACCCAAACTGTTTATGCTATTTGTTATTCTGTGTATATTTTTGGTGTACAGCGGTATGCGCAAGGTTGTAAGTGGATCAGAGGATATTAAACTCAGAAATACTCCAAATTATTTCTTAATTATAGCAATGGCATGGACATCCATTCTGTATATCTTGACATTTTTTGGTGTTCTGTCAGATTTTTCAACCATGCCGCCAAAATTTATGTTTGTAGGCGTAGTACCGATGATAACTATCCTCTATTTTGTTTTTTCGAAGCGAGCGGTTAAATTGCTCCAAGTGATTCCTCACTCATGGTTAGTGAACATCCAATCCTTTCGTATAATTGTTGAATTACTTTTGTGGTGGATGTATATAGAATTTTTGTTACCTGAACGAATGACATTTGAGGGATTTAATTTTGACATCATTGCCGGACTCACCGCACCTTTTGCAGCTTATTTGTTTTTTAAAAAAGGAGCTATTAATAAAACTGCCGGAATAATATGGAATCTGGCTGGGTTAGCATTATTGATCAATATTGTTAGCATCGCAATACTTTCATTACCAACTCCATTTCAAGTTTTTACTGGTGAACCATCCAGTGCGGTCGTTTCTATTTTCCCTTATGTATTGTTGCCTGGTGTTCTTGTTCCATTGGCATATTCCATGCATTTTTTATCCATAAGGAAGTTATTGAATAAATAAATAATATTGGCACTAAAATGAATGCCAGGTCCCAGAATAAAGGGTTGATAAATACTAAAATGGCAGCAAGTATTGCTATGATTGGCTCACTTAGTATTTGTTGTTTCATCTTTCTTATTTCTTCATCTGAGACATGATCAGAAATAAGTCGATGTTTCGGATTTGCTCCGTAATGCAAGCTCAAGTATGAAAACCCTCCAACTAGGACCATATTCAAACTTAAAAACAATTTGAACCCAACATTATCTGGTGCTTCTCCAACATAGGTGCTCCAAAATGGAATGAGCATAAGAAATGCCAAATACAAAAGTTGATACCATATATAGGTTTGATTTACGACCAATGTTATTCCAAAATGTTCTAAATGTTTCATCCAATAAACTGCTACAGTCATGAATGCAATGAAAAAAACTGCCATGCCTGAAAGTTGATTCAGCATAAAAATTGACAACTCTTTAGGATCCGCAATATCTTTCATTTCCTGAAATTCCAAGTTCAATATCATTATTGTCATTGCAGTAGCAAAAACAATGTCAGCCATAAAGCGAAGTCGTTTTCGCCATTCTGCTATTTCCTGATCACTTCTTTCCATGACTAATAATTAAGAATTTGTTGTAAAAACAGCATCATTTATTTTAAAGAAATATTGTCAACCCAACACTAATTGTGTGGATCTCATCTTCAAAATTTCCATTGTAAAACCCTGTCACCTGAAGTTTATCACTGACAGCATAGGCTGCAAATAGTTCTTGTATAAAACGATCCTGTCTCTCATCCTCAATATTGTCCATTTTGAAAATAGGAGTAACCTGCATAAAAAATTTATCAGAAAAAACTATTGGAGTGAGTACTTGAAAAGTTAAGCCACTGGTACTTTTATCGGCGGCAGGTATTGGGTTTTCATAAACTGGTTCACTTGCATATTGATATGAGATGATTGGGAAAAACTGGATCCATTCAGCTGCCATCAAGCCAACTGTAAATCCGGGAGAGACAACCCACCTGCCACTTCCAATTCCATCTTCAAAACTGCCGGTTGGAATGAAAAGATCCAACGATGGCCCGAATGCACCAACGAATTTTTCATAGTTTTTATAAGGGAGGTAAAAGTACCGGACTCGAATGTCGCCAACACCAAATTTTTCAGTCCGATCATTGTACAATAATGGAATCTCGCCTAGAACCAGATGCTCTGCTGAAGGAGCTAAGGTAATTTTTCCACGATAGCCGGTTACATTTTGGTTCGGAGAACTAGCATTTTCAAAAGTATTGTCTAGCAGAGAATAGAAGTTAGTTGGTTTGGATGCATCAATTTCTGGTTCATCCCCATCTTGAGCAAAAAGAGTTTCGCTGAGTAGTATGAGGCAAATAAAAATTAAATAGCTAATTATTTTCATAATAATTAACTATTAATTTGTATTCAATACTTAAAAGATGTTTAAAAGAAGAGCCAGGTTCATTGTAGTGGACAAATGTAGGAAACTATTTTTATCTTAAGCAAAGTTTAAAAACTATAAATACGATGATCATTTATTATTTTATTTATTTTCAGGAATTATAACTTTTACGTTGTAACTAAACAATCCACTAAACTTATCCCAAAAATCACCTCCTAAAATAAAAAAACTTGAGAAAAA
>Ga0055584_100008291_pt1 | contig 10192 bp, 7 predicted proteins | sample OSDHelmetaG_FD_58716 | JGI IMG/M metagenome (GOLD analysis project Ga0055584, IMG submission 58716) | Pelagic marine sediment microbial communities from the LTER site Helgoland, North Sea, for post-phytoplankton bloom and carbon turnover... | ecosystem: Environmental > Aquatic > Marine >...
CTGGGCATCAATCCGCTGGCATCTTTTGCCATCGTCTCGAGAGATTGAACCCCATTCTCACTGTTGGGTGTTGGATTCAAATTAATTTCTTTTCTTCGCGACCGATTTCGCAGCGCATTATTGGCAACATTGTTTGCGATAGTAAAAAACCAAGTCGAGAATTTCGCGCCGGGAATATAGGTTTTGCGAGAACGATAAACACGGAGGAAGACTTCCTGTGCCAAGTCCTGTGCTTGATCTTTATTCCGAACCAGATGCTCCATGACGTGCAAAAGCCTGTTTTGATATCTCCGCGTAAGCTCCTCGAAGGCTTCAGCATGATCAGCTTGAACCTGCAACATCAAACGCACATCCGGATCAATCGATTCGTAATACTGCGACTTCTTGATGGTGGAATCGGAAAGTGTCACTTGGTATAAATCGGCCTGATATGGAAAAAGTGAATCGAGAGCTTATTTGATCATTGCCTGGCTTCATTCCGGGTCACCGACATCGGTGCTTCGGGATTGTTTGACGGTAAATTCTTCAATCAACTTTTGGGGAGAGCGTTACCCCGCTCAGAACTGATATCTGAATTATTCTCTTGTCGAACATCCTGCGCCTAGTGGCAAAACGCTTGTCGTTCCGCCACCATTCCGAGGTTGGCATTGCTGTCACCCCGGATTTCGGCAGTTCATGTATTGGATTCTCTCAATTAACGCAGCACCCATTGTTACTTAAACCAGTGTTTGGTGCGAGCAAGTCGGGAAAAGAACCTGATTTCCAAAAAAATCTCGAAAAAAGTAAAACTATTTCCGCCGCAAAAGCACCGTTTTCAACTCCGTTTTAGGCGGTCAAATCACTACGACTGTCAGAGTCAGACCTTCACAATTACCAAAAACTTCCCGACCGCTACAAACGTTAAATTTTAACTACCACCCGCTCCTTGCGTTGATGATTCTAGGTTAAAGCAGTCATTCAGCCTTTGCCGATATCAAGCCATGTGGCAAATGATCAAACTCACTTGCCGCAAAGAAATGTTTTTGGACTACTTGGACGCAATAGGGATTTGCGGACTGGTTCAAAATTTTTGTTTCAGATGTTTCGGAAGAATCCATCCCGATAAAAATTCCCGCCACTAAAATGGTTCTCCTTTACAAAAGAGAGCCGGGCCCGGCACACGATCTTTGCGTTAGTTGCCAGGGTAACTAGCGCGTCGGGAAGGAAGTTTTACGAAACGGAATCGCTAAAGGAGACTTAGCAAATGAAATCTAAAGTGACTTTCGCTGCAATCGCTCTATGCTTTGCAGTCAGTTCACAAAGCTTCGGTTTTGACTTGCTCGATCGAATGCTTGGTGGAAGTGGTTGTGGATGCGACACATCGTGTTGCGGTACTCCAGAACCGTCGTGTGGTTGTGACGGAATCGGTATCATCCGAGGCCGTTTCTTCAATCGTGGATGTGACGCAGGTTGCGACACAGGATGTGCAGCTGCTCCCGCAGCTGCAGCATGTGACTCGGGCTGCGACTCAGGTTGTGGGCTAATGGGACGTCGTTCAGCTTGTCGTCCAAGAATCTTAAGTTTTGACATGAAGTGCATTAGCATTCCTGTCTTGATTCCAAAGATCACTCTTCCAAAAATCAATCTTCCTAAGCCGTGTTTCACAGCTTGCAACACCGGTTGCGGATGTGACGCAGCAAAAGGTTGCGATTCTGGTTGTGACACCGCTGCGAAGGCCGATCCTTCTTGCGGTTGCGACGCAGGTTGCAAGCCACTCATTTCAATGAAGGTTAACCGACTTGGTCTTTTGGACCGAATGAAAAATCGTCCAAGACTTTTGGGCAACAAAGGTTGCGGATGCGACAGCAAATGCGAACCAGCTTGCGGAAGTGACTACACAGCTCCTGCCAACGCTGCTCCAGAAGCTGCCAAAGAAGCTCCAGCTCCAGAAGCTGCCAAAGCTGCAACGACCTCAACCGGTCCAGTTCCTCCAGCCCCTGTTGTCGACCCAGCGACCTTCAGCGGCATCCAAACTCTTTCTGCTAACTAGTTGTTAGTGTGAAGTGCAGTAAAGATTGAAAAGCCCGCGAGCAATCGCGGGCTTTTCTCGTTCTTGGCATCTAATAGATAACATCATTGCTCTTCGCTTCGACAGCAACGGAATTTTTCTTGATCAGAAGAACGTCGCCAACACCGCAAACAACTCGCGACCCAATCAATCATCGAACGACACCGTGTACCGACCGTTTTTTGATCCTACGTAGGTTTTGTCACCCGATTGAACCGAAACCCTGGCGGTTAAGCCTGATTCATCGGGTCCTGGTAGCAGCAGGCATTTCTCACCTGATGACAAGTAACTGCCACCACCTACAATTGATCGCACAAAGCTTTTTCCTGATTCGACATCTTGGTCGCGTTCAATCTTAAATGTTGATCCGATTCCGTCTCGATTCCCTTTGATTCCAATACATAAGTGCGGAATCATGCCGGTGCCAAATGACGTTGTGTTTTCCAACAACGCACAATTTTCGTTGCAGTTTCCAAATAGTAAATCCCAGTCGCCGTCGTTATCGAAATCAGCGGCCGCCAACCCGCGTCCATGATGCAGTTGCAGCAAATACTCGCATGCCAGCTTCTCTTGTTTTTCAAAAGTACTTCCGAGATTGTCGAATAACACGGGAGGTTGCCTCATCGGCGTTTCATTCTTCGGGAAATAACTGATATTTCCGTTATTGGTAACCAGCTCCTGATCGAAGTCACCATCTAGGTCAAGAAACACCGTCCCCCAACCCACATACATCTGATTGCTGGCCGCGAGCCGACGTTTATCTGAATCAAATACAAAAAACTTTTTTCCAGCTCGTTTCACCTGACGGTACAAAGCGAATGGTTCAGATTCGAAGTTTGCCACGCCAATGTCTGGCAACCCGTCATTATCAAAATCACAAACGCCAACGCCCATACTGCCATTGGGGATATTATCATTTCCCAATGCCACCGACTTTGAATTCCCAATCTCAACAAAACGCCCCGTTCCATCGTTTTCAAATAACAAATTATCGGTCACGTCGTTTGCCACGTAAATATCGGTGTCGCCATCCAAGTCGATATCAGCAGCAACAACCCCCAGTCCCTTTCCGGGGTTCGCAATCTCAATTCCCCGTGATTTGGCCTCCATGCGAAAGGTCCAATCCTGATTGCTGACAAACAAAAAGTCCTGTTCACTTTCGAAGCCACGTGGACTAGCGACATCAACTTTCCCGTGAAAGGCCGACGTGACTTTATGTTTATCAAACGACCATTTCAAATAGTTGGCCACATACAAGTCCAGGCAACCGTCGTTGTCTATGTCTGCAAACGCAGCCGATGTGGACCATCGATCCGAGCGAATACCGCAATCGTCCATTCGCAAAAAACTGCCGTCTCCCTGATTCCGATAAACTTCAACTCCCAGGTAACCAGTTACGACAAGATCTTGAAACCCATCATTATCGATATCGCCGAATTGACACCCGTGATTGTAAAGTCGACTCGTATCAACCGAAGCCTTCTCGATGCATGATACAAATTTCCAATCCCCCAAATTTCGATAGAGAAACGATGCTGCACCTGAGATTTCTTTATCTTTGGAAATCAAACCGCCTCCATTCACGAAAAAATCTGCCATTCCATCGCGGTCGAAGTCGACGACACCAACCCCGCCACCCAGTGTTTCCAACATCGTTCTGAACTCAGCGTCGCCACCGTTTTGACAGACCGCATCAACACCTGACTCGGCAGTTCGATCCACGAATTGAAGCCGTGATTTTGGTACACTTTTCGATTGAACCGAGTCCTTCTTTTTCAGGTCAAGGCCGGAGTTCTTCGATTCATTCTTGCACCCGGCGAGCAGGCAGATTAACGTCAAACCGATGGCGATGAATGAAAAACAGACGTTGAAAATCAAGCACCTTGAAGCAGAAACGAATTGCTGGACATTCTTATTGATTGTCATTCGAGGAACCCGATCCAACCGAATTATTTTGCCGAATATCCTGAATGACGCTTCCTAAATCCGGGTTAGCAAGTTTGGTTTGATTTAAATAACCTTGCAGAACGGACCTCGCTTTTGGATTGGCTGGATCTTCATCCAACGCCGATTGAATATAGATCAAACCATGTTTTGGATCGCCATATTGCAATAACAATTCACCCAATTGAATTCGCTTTTCGATGCCTCCGCCTTTCTCCACTTCGACTTTAAGATCCTGAATCTCACTCAATTTACTGCGAATCTCTTTTGACCGAGCAAACAATTCGTCCGCTTCTTTTGTGCGATCAAAAATCTGCAGTACGCGGGCTAGACTATTTGCTAAATCGAAATCCCACTTCCGCTTTGAATAACTCGCTTCCAGGTTCTTCAACGCTGCTTCATATTCCTCGTCGTTGAACTGTAACTTCCCAAGTTCTGCTTGTGCGTCAATGTTTTCCGATTCGACTTCCAAAACCGCTGCGTATTTCTCTTTCGCCAAATCTTGCTTTCCTAGTCGACCAAGACATTGCGCGGACCGCAACATTGGCAGTACGCCCGCATCAGGGTTCGATTCACAAATTTGAAATCGCCGTAAGGCCGCTTCAATTTCATTTTGATTGAAGAGCAAATCGCCAAGCGTCATCTGTGCTCGAAAATGATTTGGGTATTCCACGGCAACCTCTGTCAGCAATTCGGTCGCTTTGCCAGCAGCGCCGGGAATGTTCTGAATCGGTCCGATTTGAATCAGCAAAACAGCTTCGAAAAACTTTTGGTTTGGATCATCCGGAAAATCCTTTTTCCATTTGTCAATAAAATTTGCGGCATCCGCAAATCGACCGGTCATTAGAAACCCACTTGTCGCTGCCTCGTAGACCTCCTGAGGGTCAAATTGTTCAGTACCGCCCGCAATGTTCTCAAGCCCATCCAACAACGGACGCAAGTCACCTGACTGCCCCCCAAGAAGCAACCGTTCGTTTGCCATGTCACTCTCCGGCAAACCCAGTGCCCTCGCTTTGGCAAGCGCTGTCTCGAATTCATCAGGTTTTCCAGTTTTCCGAAAAATCCTTGCTTTGAGAAAAAAGAGTTCTGGATCACTCGAACCGAACCCTTCGGCCCATGTCAACCACGACATGGCCTCGTCATACTTAAACTGAGCCACGCTATTCTTCGCATTCAATTTTGCGTACGAGTTGATGCTAAAGGGTGCCACAAACGCAATTGCCACAATCAGCAACGCCAGTCCCAATACCACGACCCAAATTCGTGTTTTTGCCTTTGGCTTTTGCCCCGCAGCGACGCCAATTGAATCAACATCGTTGTCAACAGAGTCAGTTGGATGACTCTCAGATGCTTCCGCTGTTGACTCCTCGGGTATTCTTTTATTCTTTCGACTCAAACTCTTACTTTCCAAATTCGACGTTTTTACGTTTCATGAATGTGTTCTACCGACACGCCGGAAAACAATCGCATCTTTGGGTCGCGAATCTTGGTCACATTGCCTTTTCACGAATCCTGCATTATCACATTCTGTGACTATCCATCTTATGCCGCAATGTTCGATGACGGCAGAGCAAATTGTTCCTTGGAAAAAAGTAAATCCATGTTGCCAACTACAGAAGTTAACTTTGATGGAATTGTCGGACCAACCCACAATTACGCGGGGCTTTCTTACGGCAATATCGCATCGGTGGCCAATCAAAACCAAATCGCCAATCCACAATTTGCCGCCCTGCAAGGGTTAGAAAAGATGGCAATGGTCCAGCGACTGGGCGTCGAACAGGCGGTTTTGCCACCTCAATTACGGCCCCAACTGTCTTTTTTACGAGCGTGTGGATTCCAAGGTTCACCAAAAGAACTTATCCAAAACGCTGCGAAAGGGGACAAAGTATTGCTTGCCGCAGCAAATAGTGCGGCGTGCATGTGGACCGCCAATGCCGCCACAGTCTCTCCGAGTGTCGATTGCGGAGACCAAAAATTACATATCACTCCTGCAAATCTGACGAGTGGAATTCATCGATCGATTGAGGCAAACCAAACAAAAAAAATCCTTAAAGCAATCTTTTACGGCCCCTCGGCGCCCGATGCAACTCAACAAGCGGTCGTTCATTCACCTCTTGGACCGGCGGCGGCCCTCTCCGACGAAGGGGCTGCAAATCATATGCGATTGACTCCCTGCCATTCCGATCAGGCGATTGAGGTTTTCGTTTTCGGTCGAAACGCTCTTAACGCGAACCTTGCCAAACCAGTCAAATTTCCCGCACGTCAAACGCTGCAAGCATTCCAATCCATCAGCCGGCATCACCATCTCGCGAATTCTCACACTTTTTTTCTTCAGCAAAATCCTGTCGCAATCGATGCTGGTGCGTTTCACAATGACGTGGTGGCTGTCGCCAACGAGTACGTTATTTTGTGTCATCAGGACGCGTTTGATGAACAACAATCGCAGCTGAAGAATCTCTCGAGAACTTTCAATGACATCTACCGATCTGATCTTTCAGTCATCGAAATCACACGTGAACAAGTTTCTTTAAAAGATGCTGTAGCCAGCTATCTATTCAACTCGCAACTCGTCACTCTCCCCAATCGGGAAATGGCTTTGATCGCGCCGACAGAATGTCAAAACATCACCAGCGCAGCATCCGCAATTGACCAGATCATTCATTCGGACAACCCAATCAACCACGTCTATTATCCAGATGTCCGCCAAAGCATGAACAATGGTGGTGGGCCTGCTTGCTTGCGATTAAGAGTCGTTATGAACGACGATGAACTGAGTTCAATGCACCAAAGCGTTAGACTAAACGAAACGCTGTATCAAAAACTGGTCGATTGGGTACTAAAACATTACCGCACAAAACTCACTCCAGATGATCTTTGCGACCCGCAGCTTTATTACGAATCATTGGATGCGATGGGCGAATTAGAATCAATCCTCGATTTCCCTCCAGATACCATCTGTGGGAAAAATCCAACGTAAAGAGACAAAACAAACATTGCGGCAACCCGTTGCTGTTTACTGCTCATTTTTCTCTCTTGTGCCTCCTGGCTCTCCGGGTCACAAAAAAAGTCAGAATTGATCCGCAAATCAAACCGAACAACATCAGTCCCGCCAAGGTTGCCGAAGCATAGTTTTGATTGACGTGGATCAGTCCCGTTCCAAAAATGGAAGCGACAGTGACGATCGGAAAAAAGAAGCTGGCGAGCAAATTCAAGCGGTGTGATGCGACGCTCATTTGGTAAGTCGCATCCGCTTGCTCCTCTGTTTTTTTTGCCATGGAAAACTCGAGTCCGTTTTTCGCTGATGCAAATTCCAGATCCGCCCGCCGCGAAAACTGATAGGACTCGTCACGTAGCAGAATCAAGCTGCGATCCTCCGAGACCGTTTTTCGAGCCTCCTGCATTACGTGATATAAATTTGAGGCAGTTCGCTGAATCGGGGCAAGGCCTTCAATTGCGGAAAAATATTCGCGAGGACTCTCTGCCACCTCACCTTGCTGCTCACAAACCTCAAGCACTTTCTCGAATTCCAAAAAGTGCTTTTTTAACGCCGCAAAGCCACCGCCATCCTTTGCCGCCCAATCGCCATTGGGCTTTCTCCAAAAAACACGACCTTCACGAGCGTTTTGATTCGGTTCCGGCGGTGCATGGAGCACCAACAGCAAATGCCCGTCATGATACATGATGCGTTGGCGGCCGTAATCATCACCAAGTCGATCTCGAAATATCTGAGGGACATCCCACCCTTGCGGAAGAATTGGCAGTCGTTTCAAAGTATTCTTTCAGTGAGCATCAAGTATTTATCGAATTCCAATCTCCATCCAGCATAAATCGAGGTGATCACATTTCACACATCAATTATGGTTTCGTCGCATTTTGGTCATAAATCCCAAGTCGTTCAAGAACCAACTTCTTCCTTCGTTTACAAAACGCTTTGTCTCATTCCGGTCCACCGTTCGATTTAGATGACTTCGCTTTTTTCATATCGAAATTGTCAAGTAAATTTTGCTTCAAGGATTCCATAATGGACTCGACGTCCTTCCTGCAGATCGCATCTTCACAGAACGAACAACTAAATTGCATCTGCCCAGCGTAAGTCGAAACCAATGCGGACATCCATAAAAACTCGCGAACAGGTGGAAAAAACGCCATCGACTCTAGCGTTAAACCGCGGCTTTCGATTTTTGATTCAGAATTAAGCAATTTCGAATCTGCATAGATTCGCCCCATATTCGAGAGCAGAGAAGTCGCGATCGAACGATCGCGACGCAATAGCGTTGGCAACCAACCTAACCAACGCAAAACTCGGATCATGTGAATGAAGGTGTAGCCTAACCGCATGATTTTGATCGCTGACATCTCGAGCCATACGTACCAGCAAACGCTCCGAACTGTTTTCGATCGTCCCGGCTTTCGGTCCAAGAAAATCATCGAGACAAAATTACACATCGGCAGGGTTGCCTCCGTTTCCTTCCTAAGATTCATCGGCACCATCATTCGTAAATGCCGATCGGAGTCTTCAGGTCGATTTTTTTCAAGCCAAGTTTGACAGGCTGAATAGTACGCTGCTAACAACAGGTCATTGATTGGGTATTTGGTTTGCTTTGACAGTGAAACAAGGCTTTTCGTTTCTGAAGCTGAAAAGCGGAATGTGAAACGTCGATTCCCGGGCTTTTTGCCGAGTGAAAATCCCGAATCCAATCGCTGCGGCCCCATCGCGACCGGGCGATGAGAAAAATATTCGGCGACACCAACGGCTCCGCAGAATTCCTGAACCGGACGCAGCAAATATTGCCACAAGCTCATGCCCAATTTACCGCGATTTTTGAGTTGATCGGGTTTTAAAAGCGGCATTGAAATGGCCTCGCCAACGTCGCCTGTTCGTTTGTAAGCAATCATCCAATCTTCGACAAACTGAGCGATTCCGCCGCCGTCGGTGACAGAATGATGAAAGACTAAAAAGATCGAAACCCCGAGATCTTCTCGTTTCGCAAAAACCTTCATTCCTGTTTCATTTCGCAGATCGATTTCAACAAAATCTGGCAATGAATCCACCCATGAGATTTTTGGCGGCTCAGATGCAATCCAAAAAAAACGCCCTTCCCGCTCCTCAACACGAACGCTTGAGAATGGATGACGAGCGCACGCGAGATTAAACGACGATTCAAATGCAACTCGATCGACCTCTCCAGACATCTCTAGCTTGACCGGGATCGTCATCGGGAATTCAGGAGAATCATCCGCAAGCATGTAATGCTCAAAATCAACCAACTCCATAGGAAAGAGTGATTTCCGCGACGCCGAATGATCGTTGTTTCCGTTATTCAATTTCGTCTCTTGTCCGAAAGTAGTTCCCGTTTGTTTTAAGGCATTCTCTTTAACAATTCCGCCGAGCAAACGCCGAGCAAACCGGACGCTTCATCGCATTTTACCTTTGACAATTGGCGTGTCCCAAAAGTAATTCAAAACGATCGCCTGTTAATCGCCATTGGACAAGGATTTGCGTTTCTTCAAAATCCTTAAGATGACGACAATCATCGTCACAGCGACCAGCGGCGCCGTAATACGCCAAGCCATCGCATTCATCCGCGGAAACGAATAAGTTTCGCTTGATCTAACAAACAGACAGCCGAGAAAGGCAAAAAAGCTGAGCAGGAACAAGACGCCTTCCCAGCGATCAATTCGATTTCCCCGTGCAAAAATAGGCAGGCAGGCAATCGCTGATGCTAACAATACGGGAAATTCAAATTGCATTGCTGGACCTGGGACCACGACGCCATCTGAGACAGTTGCTGTCGCCCCCATTACCAACGCAATATTGGAAACGTTGCTGCCAATGACATTCCCCACTGCCATCTCCGCATGACCACGAAACGCAGCGACTAACGATGTAACAATCTCAGGTGCTGAACTACCCATCGCCACAATCGTCAGTCCAATCACCAACTGACTGACCCCCATTGCTTCCGCAAAATTTGATGCTCCCTTGACCATCCAGCCAGCACCCAACCACAAAAGACTGACTCCGATAATCAGGGTGAAAACGCTAAGAAGCATCTCGACGACAATACCGGATTTTTCTCGGTCAACCGATTTTGCGTCGTCTGTATCGGCTTCTGAATTTTCGGTTACTAAATCGGTGCTTTCACTAGCCAATCGAGATTTGGCCGCTTTCTCCGCTTTCTCCGCTTTCTCCGCTTTCTC
>Ga0055584_100008292_pt1 | contig 10192 bp, 17 predicted proteins | sample OSDHelmetaG_FD_58716 | JGI IMG/M metagenome (GOLD analysis project Ga0055584, IMG submission 58716) | Pelagic marine sediment microbial communities from the LTER site Helgoland, North Sea, for post-phytoplankton bloom and carbon turnover... | ecosystem: Environmental > Aquatic > Marine >...
CCGAAGTCTAAACGCTGGGAATTCTACAGTAAAGACTCGCCACCTATTGCATGGATGCCGATGCCGTGCCATCCTAATGATCTAAAATAAGGCTTCCCAGCGCACCTTTTCTTTTGTTTCACACACAAACGCGCTGGTTCCGTCCTGAGCATGACGCTTAAAAGGCTCACCCATAACAGGAAGGACGAATCATGGACGATCAAGAAAAAATCATGGACCTACTATGCGAAAACCGGAATCTCAAGACCGCACTGATTCGGAATAAAAGAGAAATGGAAAGCATGGTTCTCATACTTAGCAAAAGGATAGAGAATGCAGAAAACTTTCTACGACCTGACGAAGAAAAATGACGCTGAAGTCATTAAGGAACAACTAGAAGAAATAATAATTTTATTATGTGGGATCATAAATAATGGTAAGCTTACAGGGAATAATACCGGATAGTTTCAATCCAAAAGACTACAGCAATGCTTCCGAATACTTGACCGGAGGTAATGCAAAAGAAGCGTTTCGCAATGAGATGCTGAAGCACGGATTAAAGCCACCAACAGAAATTGTATCGCATGAGCTAATGCGGTTTCCAGACTCAAAAGACAAGGGACACAAGAAGTCTGGCTGGTGCATCTTTTTCGATGGTATGGATGACAGCCGGAGCATCGATCTGGGGCATGGACAGTTCGGTTCACATCATGAGTCACCACCTACGACATTCTGGTCCAGTAAACGTGTCCACGCCATGACTAAGGGCGAAAGAGAACGCTACGAGGCTACAATGGCAGCGGCCAAGCTTATCAGAGAGAAGGAAGCAGAAGAACGTCACAAGGCAGCCAAGGAAGAAGCAGCCAAGCTATGGGATGCAGCCGGACAGCCTATGAAGGATCACCAATATCTGAAACAGAAACAGATCAAACCGAACGGAGCAAAGCAAAATGGCCAAAAATTACTTATTCCTATATACGATGGACCGGAGGAGCTTTGTTCTTTACAGCGAATCTTTCCTAATGGTGACAAGCGGTTTCTTGCCGGAGGAAAAATAAAGGGCTGCTATGGTATTGTTGGAGACGATACGCCGACCAAGTATATAGCAGAGGGCTATAGTACAGCCGAGACGGTACACGAAGCGACAGGTAGCAGGGTCTATATAGCTTTTAACGCTGGTAATCTCTATGAAGTATCAGCCAGATTAAAAGCCGAGCATCCTGCTGACAGGCTGATCATTGCTGCTGATAACGACTATAAGAACGAGGTCAATATAGGAAAGAACAAGGCCGAGCAAGCAGCTAAGGCTCTGGGTCTTGAGATGATACTGCCGGAGAAAGAGGTCGACTTCAACGACATGGCTGTCACGCATGGCATGGAAGAGGTCAAGAGCCAGCTAAACTTCACGCCGAAGACATACCAAAAGAAGGAAGAGAAAGAGCAAGCCAAGATAAGCGACAGCGTAGGGGTATTGTCTGACATTATCGGTTACTACAATGCAACTAGTGGAAATGACCAGCCGGAATTTGCTGTACAGACTGCTCTTGCTCTTGGTTCACTGCTGCTTGGCAGGAATTTTAGAACCAACAAGAACAACTATACGAGTATGTATTATATCAACGTGGCCAAGTCCGGCACTGGTAAAGAACATTCTAAATCGGTCATGGAAGATATCCTACACGCTGCAGAAATGGATCACCTGCTTTCAGGAGACGGTTACACGTCTGCTGGTGGTGTTTTCTCTGGCTTGCTTGAGAAACCTCGTCACGGGACGGTTATAGATGAATTCGGTAAGTATCTGGAAGCAGCTAGAAAGAGCGGTAACAATCTACAGGCTGAGGCCAACTCACAATTGATGCAAGCGATCACTCGCTGCAATGGTATCATGAGGCCGCCAGTCTACTCTGCTATGGGTGTATCAGCCGAGAAGAGAAAAGAAATGCAATCCCGACTGATCCATAATCCGGCTTTGACTATCCTTGCAATGACAACACCGTCAACCATGTTTGATGCAATGGATATCGGATCGATTAGTGATGGCTTCCTTAACAGGTTCATTGTCTGCATATCTGATGCCAAGCGTGTACCACGGGTTCACAAGGACAGCGTTCCTGTACCCAAAAGAATCACCGACTGGATCGAGACTATCAACTCACGGATAGGTGACAAGGTCGAGGTAGCCAGCGAGCGACCCGATCCTGTTGAATTGATCTTCACTGATGGCTGTATGGACCTGCAGTATGATTTCCAGCTACGCTGCATTAAACGTGCCGATGATCTTGAGTCAATGAGACTATCCGAGACACCGATGCGAGCCAACGAAATGGCCATGAAAATGTCACTGATCTGTGCGCTGGCTCGTGATCCTTGGGCCGAGCGTGTTGTGGAAGAGGATATGCAATGGTCAATCGATTATGTAGAAAAACATCTGGATAGACTGATCGGTGCTATCAAAATGAACGTGTCTAGCTCCGGCTTTGAGGGTGACAAGAAAGAGATTCTGCTTGCCCTGAGAGAGCTTGGAGACAAGGGCGCAACGTGGACCCATATGATGAAACGCAATCCGTTCTCGAAACACAAGAGACGTGATCTGCAGGAAATTTTAGATAGCCTTGTGGATGGTAACCTGATCCACATGGAAGAAAGAAAGCCGGACGGCAGAGGCCGCCCAGCTAATGTTTATGTAGCAAGTGAATGAAAGGAAAACCGATGAATAAAACAGACGCAATAAAACGACTAGACGCGATTGAGAAAGAACAAGCTGAATTGCGAAAGATAATCGAAGCGCCGGAGAAGAAGGGTCTGCGGTGGAAGCCTGAGAAGCATGAGCTGTATTACCGCGTTGGTGCTGACGAAGTAGAGGATTGTCGCAGTTATACACGCAGCACTACTGACTTTAACTACAACACAGGCAACTGCTACAAGACCAAAGCCGAGGCAGAGAAAGCACTGGAAATCCTAAACCGCGCTTTTGAGTTGATTGGTGATTGGGAGCCTGATTGGGATGATGGCTGTGGAAAGTTCCGCTATTATCACAGCCGCACAGGAAATGTATGGGGTATCACGAGCTATATAAGCACGAGAGACTCTGGCCTCTACTTCCCAACCAAAGAAGCAGCCCAGACAATGATAGACGAGTTCTCAGACGACCTGTTCTTAATTTTAGGGAGAGTATAATGACCGAAGTAGACGAAGATTGGCGGGTTATAGAAAGCTATCCAAACTATAAGGTTTCTGATTTAGGCCGAGTTTTTTCTATAAAAAGAGGGAAATGCTTAAAGCTAACGGAAACGCCCAGAGGGTATTACCGCGTAAGTTTATACAAAAACAAAAAACTTCGCAGTGTGTTTGTGCATAGGATTGTCTTAGACATTTTTGCGAAAGACCGCCATTTTAAAGGCGCTATTACCAGACACGTAAACGGCATTAAAACTGACAACAGAATAGATAATTTAAAATGGGGGACACAGAAAGAAAACGAGCAGGACAAGAGGGCGCACGGGACATATCAAGACGGTGAAAACTCTCCCAACAAAAAACTAACAGAGCAAGATGTTGTTGATATTAGAAAGACCTACAAGCGGCAGTGCAAGAAGCTTGGGACAACAGGGCTTGCTAAGAAATACGGCGTACACAAGGCGACAATACTTGGGTGTGTTAGTGGACAAACGTGGCCTGATGTCGAGCCAGCAAAAGCGCTTGACTACGTGCCGCACAAGAAAAGAAAGAAAAACCGATGACTGATTATAAAAAAGCGCGGGAAGACCTAGAGGTAATTGAAGAGAACAAGGGGAATGTTTACCCTTTCTCAGTAAAAGATTTATGGGGCTTCGACAGCAGAACGGATGAACACATAATTAATGTTGGCTTATGGGCGGGGCAGAACCAAGAAACAATCCTCAAAGCCCTACGCATAGCCGAGGCGGTGGAGAAAGAGCCGCGCAGTGGTGAGACAGAAATACACATAGTTCAGTATAGTGATGGTGAGGTGGTGGCTATAGAGAAAAATGTCGATCTTGGCGAGAAGGTAAAGCGGCTGGCAAAGGTCAAAGTAAACTGGACAGAAGGCGAGGGGCTATGATTGAGAGTGTGGAAGTCGCGGCTGCGATAATCGAGCTGAAAAAGCATTTAAGCTGGTGTACGTTCTGGTTATGTATGGCTATAATGGTTAGCAAGTAGAAGGCGAGGGGCTAGAATGAACCAGCCCCTCGATATTAATAAGGAATATAGTCAGATGCTTTCTTTACCGCATAGTTTAAACATACGCATTCTAAAAAGGTCTGCCATTCTGCTTTGGTCAGGGTTGCAAGGTCAGTCTTGCCGATTTCGTCAAGATACTCACCGCCCATACGACCACCATATAGGATCGAATCAATCTCGTGCTGTGTTTCCGGCGTCACGTTCATACCTCTCTATTCTTTTCTTGTTGTACCGTGGTTTACCTTCCAGCTTAAAAAAGTCTGGTCCCTTGCCTTCCCATCTCCAGTTTGCTAAGGTCTTGGTCGAAATGCCCCAGCGTTTTGCTAGGTCTTTTGGTGTAAAAAAAGGTTCAAGTGCCATTGGTTTCTCCTGTGTTGCTATAATTTTATTATAAAGGAAAAAAAAGGCTTGCACAAGATAAAAAAGGATGCTAGGGTGAAGTTATAAGTTGATATACAAAATGAAAATGAAAAGGACATACAAATGGAATATACAAATATGAAAATCGAACAGTTAATTGTAGAACTTGAAGACGCACGGGAAGAAAAGAAGATGATTGCCGAGAAGATCGAAATGATCGAGGCGGCTGTTATCAATCACTACGAAGTCGAGCTTAAATCTGAGCTCAAGAAAAAACCAGACATGACAGGTACAGTTAACATTGGAGATATCAAATTCAATGTGGCGAAGCGTGTTCTCTGGGATCAGGCTATTTTGGACGGGGTATATAAAAACTTTGAACTAACTAACGAAGACCCAAAAGAGTACATTGACGTGAAGTTATCAGTGAAGGAAAGCAACTACAACGCATGGCCTTCCAGCATGAAGGAAAAATTCACGCCAGCACGTACTGTTGTCGCGGGTAAAACATCAATCAAAATCGCAGTTTAACTTTAACCGAATAGGGGTGGCGTGGTATGACCGTGCTGGGTCACCCCGACTATGGAGATAATTATGCTTACATCAACTAAAAACACCGATATGCACACTATGGATATGCTGGTATATGGTCCAGCCGGATCAGGCAAGACCCGCTTGGCAGCAACATTAAACAAACCGTTGATCATATCAGCCGAGGCTGGCTTATTAAGCCTCCGTGAGTACGATCTGCCTGTCTACGAGGTAAAAGGTATGGCAGACATGAACGGAGCCTATGAGGAGGCGTTAAAAGGCGATTATGAGTGGATCGTTATTGATTCCCTCTCTGAATTGTCAGAAAATTGTCTGACCGAGGCTAAAGCCAGCAATAATGATGGTCGCCAAGCATACCAAGAGATGGCTGACAAGATGATTTCTATGATTAGAGATTTCAGGGATATGCCAAAGAATGTTTACATGACTGCCAAGCAGGACAAGGTAAAAGACGAGATCACAGGCGCGATATTGTTTGGGCCTATGACAGAAGGGCAAAGGCTGGCCAAGGCTCTGCCGTATCTCTTCGATGAAGTGTTCGTTCTTCATAACTACAAAAACGATGACGGTGAGATCGATAGGTCGCTACAGACTGAGCGTGATAACCAATACGATGCTAAAGACCGTTCTGGTGCTCTGGATTTTTGGGAGCCAGCCGATCTGGGTAAAATACAAGCTAAAATCTTGGGAGCTTAGTTATGTTTGCCAACAATGAGACCCCAGAAACAACTGTTATAAAAAAACAGTCCGAAGAATTGGCTTTTAAAATTTTGAAAAAAGCTGGGCTCAATGACAGGCAAATGTATGTACTGCTGCACAGGATGGAGCTTTTTGGAGCCGAGCATGAAACATTACAAAAAATAGGAGACAAATATGGAATAAGCAAAGAGAGAGTAAGACAGATAGAGGCTAAGGCTAAACGTTTATTGAAAGCAAGGGCTGCCAGAGTATCTAACCCGTTAGAAAAAAATTGTTACAAAACTTTTTTTCAAGACTTTAAGATCACGGAAGAAAAAACTGTGCTGCCCGTTAATCATAAACTTGCACGACTTAACGAAAGACTCAGAAAAGAGCCCGACCCCTATAGAAGATACGAATTGACATTACAAATAGAAAGAGAAAGAAAACAAAATGGTACAACTTAATATACAAACAAATGAACTACCCACCGAAATCTCAAGCGGCTTTACGCCTCTGCCAAACGGTACATACCAAGCACTGTTGGTTGATGTTGATCAGCAAGAAGACGGATCGGTTAAATTTCAGATCGATATCACTTCCGGTGAGAACGTAGGCCGTAAGCATTTCGAATGGCACAACTTTACTGTTGACAATCCTGACCTACAGTGGAAAGTAGAGAATGCTTTGCAATTTGTTGGCAGCCTTGCTCACGCTGTTGGAGCTTCCGATGAATTTAACAATAGTAAAGATACGACTTGTCTTATCAACAAACCGTTCCTGATGGACCTGAAAGTCCACCAAGGCAAGAACTACACCGACAAGAAGACAGGTATGGAGAAGACACCGAACCCGAAGAACCTTATTACAGGTATTCATGCGTTCAGTAATGCACCATCTAAGTCTGCGGCTGCATCCCCAGCAGCACCGTCCGGCTCTGAGGGAGAAGGCGCCGCTTGGCGTAGATAGAGTGTAGGGGGAGGGGTTATTTGTCTTTCCTCTCCCCCGCCTTTTCACCATTAACAAGGACGGATACAATGGTAAAAATACCCGAACAGAAAGACCCGACACTTGAGGCCATGAACAAGGCTCTGGTCGACAAGTACACAGAGGTCAGAGATTATCTAGGCGCTTCATATATTGGTGACGAATGTCCCCGTAAGGTCTGGTATTCATACAATAATTTCTACCGCAAACCTACCGAGCATATCTATGCTATCGAGGACGGTTACCGCACAGAGGAACTTCTGGCCGAGCGTCTGAACGCTGTAGAAGGCGTCACCTTGGTTACCAAGGACGAGAACGGCGAGCAGTTCAGTTTCACTGACGGAAACTTCTCCGGTCACTATGACGGAAAGATAGTCGGACTGTTGCAAGCCCCCAAGACTAAACACATCTGGGAGGCTAAATGCACCAACAAGTTCAACGAGTTTCTTAAAGTAAAATCTAAGTTCCCAGATAAGAAGGTGCTGCAGAACTGGAACGAGATATTCTATGTTCAGGCTCAGATTTATATGCACTACTCTGGTTACACCAGACACTATCTGACTGTGGCCAGCGCTGGGGGTAGAGACATAGCCTCTTGTCGCACAGAGTATCATAGAGATGTGGCGTTGCGGTACATAGACCGTGCCAAGAAAATCATAGCAGCCAAGTCTGAACCGGAGCGTGCCTATAATTCAGAGACATTTTTCAAGTGTCGGTGGTGCGATTTTGCAAAGGAGTGCTGGAAATGAGTGACGAAGACTACAGATGTACAGAAACCATAGACATAGAGGAGCAGATAAATGGAAAACGACAAGAAATACGAAAAAGTGAGAGCAACAATGACATACAAAAGCGGAAGAAAAGAGACAATTCACGGAAAGTTGAAAGGCGATCAGACACCACACAAAACTTTCAGCAAAAGAGTTTCTGCTTTTAGAAGCTTCCCAACCGTCACCAATGTTGAGATCGAGAAATACTAATGATTAAAACACTCCGCCCATACCAAGAAGAGGCTGTCACGGCCACACTGGATTACTTTAAGGAAAGCAAGGGTAATCCTCTGATCGTGGCTCCGGTTGCTGCAGGTAAATCTCTCCTGATTGCAGAGACTGCCAAGCGAGCTTGTACGATGCACCCGAATACCAGAATACTGGTTTTGGCTCATGTCAAGGAGTTGTTGCAACAAAATGCCGCAGAAATGATAAGTCAGTGGCCGGACGCCAACATATCATTCTATTGTCATGGTCTGGGAAAGAAGTCAGACAAGGGTCAGATTGTGTTTGCGAGCATTCAGAGCTTTTCCAAAATGGGACTGAAGACAAAATCTTTTGACCTGATCATGGTTGACGAATGCCATCTTATTTCCCCTAAGTCTGATACAATGTATCAAAAGTTGTTTACCGACTTGGCTATGGCAAATCCCCATGTTAAAATCATCGGTTACACTGGCACTCCGTTCAGACCAGACAGCGGTCTTCTTACCGATTCGGACCTGTTCAGTGATGTGGCTTACGAAATCGAAATGCAGTATCTGATAGATGAAGGCTTTCTTTGCCCACCAATTACCCCGAACGTCAACACAAAGATGGATACCACTGGTGTCGGAACCAGAGGCGGTGACTTTATCGCTGGTCAGCTTGAAAAAGCCGTTGATAAGGACGAGGTTACATATGCCTGTATCGATGAAATGATCGAGATTGGCAAAGACCGGAAGAAGTGGTTAATCTTCACCGCAGGAATAGAACACGCAGAACACGTCACAGAGGCTCTCAGATCGAGCGGAGTATCTGCGGCTATGGTTACGGGTAAAACACCGAAAGACGAACGTGCGGCCATCCTGAGCGATTACAGCAACGGTCTGTATCAGGCTTTAGTAAATGTGGCTGTCCTGACAACCGGATACAACGAACCAGCCATCGATCTGTTGGCATTTATGCGCCCGACCAGATCGCCTGTTCTGTATGTTCAGTGCGTAGGCCGTGGCATGAGGACACACCAAGACAAAGAAGACGTTATGATCCTCGACTTTGGCGGCGTGGTTGACGAGCTTGGTCCTATCGATCAGGTCAATGTGTCAAAGAAAGCGGGGGACGGCACAGGAGAGGCTCCGGTTAAGCAATGCCCTAAATGCTACGAGCTCCTGTATGCTGGTGTCAACGAATGCCCTAAATGTGGCCATATGTTTGAAAGCGAGCTAAACATCAACGAGAGGTCTGCCAAAGACGTAGCTATGCTGTCATCCCAGATAGAGCCTGACGTGCTCGATGTTATATGGATGAACACAGTCAAGCACGAGAAGAAAGGCAAACCGCCAAGCCTCAAAGTTATGTACGGAACATCAAGCCACATAATAAAAGAGTGGGTCTGTTTCGAGCATCAGGGTTTTGCCAGAGACAAGGCCAAGAAATGGCACATAAACAGATCGGGACAACCAGTTCCTGATACCGTGGACGAAGCCTTAAATATAATCTACCCTACACCAACAACCATAACCGTAAGAAAGAATGGAGCTTTTGATGAAATCGTATCGTGCGACTACAAAGAAAAGGAAGAAGCCAGCCTCGAAGAAGAAATTGTCTGGTGACCTGATGACAACCGATTGGTCTGACGACACAGTTCCGTGGAGCGAGGACAATCTGCAGGTGGCTATGGTTCAGAAACTTCTCAGGATGGAAGACACACTTGGTGGCTTTACGTTCGCTGCAGGACTTGAGGGCATGAAGACCAGCAAGTCGGTAGCGTCCAGACAGAAGCGCATGGGCATGAGAGCAGGAGAAGCTGATCTCCGGTTATACTTTGAGGACGGTGTAACCGTTTTTGTCGAGAACAAACGAGGCACTAGCGGCGGCCAGAAACGGGGATACGCCAGCCCAGAACAAAAGAAACGACACGAATTGTTGAAAGAGCTTGGTTTCGAGGTCCACTTATTGGTTCCGAACACGCCGAACGAGGCTCAGGAGATGATAAAACGCATAGTAATTAAACACACACTAGACAGGGGACTATAATGCTACAAGAACTAGAACAAGCCAGAGAAGAAATTGTACATACCATCAAGCACCATAGCGAGATCTTGGAAAAGAAGCCGATTCGGACTGCGCTGTTTAATGCGCTCGATGCTATTGGTTTTGCTATGGGCGAGATAGAGAATGAGGAGATGGAGAAAGATATAGAAAACTGGAAAACGGCTTGCCGGAGAATAGCAGAGCGCCCACCAATCCACATAATGGACCCTATACATTCCGAACTGATGGACGAGCTTGCGGCTGACTTACAGGAAGCTTTGAATATAGCGAATATGAGCGTTGACGACCCTGATACGGTATTAATCGAACACATTGAACAAGCCCTAGCGAAGAAGAAGGAGATAGGCCTATAAACCGCACAACACAATAACCTATAAGCTATCACGTATATGTGATTTGATAACGGTTAT
>Ga0055584_100008294_pt1 | contig 10190 bp, 8 predicted proteins | sample OSDHelmetaG_FD_58716 | JGI IMG/M metagenome (GOLD analysis project Ga0055584, IMG submission 58716) | Pelagic marine sediment microbial communities from the LTER site Helgoland, North Sea, for post-phytoplankton bloom and carbon turnover... | ecosystem: Environmental > Aquatic > Marine >...
TCTTTTTAACCATTTTGTCATTCTAATATCTTTATTTCTAACCACATAACCAAAGAAATGACGTCTGATGGGACAATCGATTTATATCTGGGATTAATAAGGGATTTCACGGTATAAAATAGGCTATATAGGGATGAATACATGGTACTTTATCAAGTAAAATATAAGAATTTTAGCTAAAAAATGAGTATCTTTGTCAGAGTAGGAATATTAATAATAGTAGTTTTCTGTCTATGAAATGGCTCAAACGATATAAGGAATTTAGAAAAGGAATGCATGTAAGCAGTTACATGACAAGTAATAAAAACAACATTAAATTAATTCTGTTTACTGCTGTTTTTTCACTTTGCTTTATCAATATTTATCGCCCTTTTGATTCCACGGAATGGTATGATGTATCAGGTTTCGCTTATTTTATCTATTCGTTCTTGTTGGTGCTTACCGGTATCTTGGTGATTGCTGCCAGTCGATTTACTATGTCTCGTTTTGTGAAACGTAATAGGCTCCATAATGTGGAATATTTTTTATGGGTTCTTGTCGAAGTCTTGATTCTTAGTGTCATCTACACGATTTATACTATAGCCGCTCGTCCCGAATTGACTTGGTGGAATTTCAGTGATGTGATTATTGTCTTCGAACAGATTAATCTGAAGACTATTTTAATAATCATATTACCTTACATTGTGTCTTGGTTGTATTTTGCTAACGAAGATAAACGGAAAACTATCCGAAGTATTTTAGAGAAAGAAAAGACAACTCTTCCCGATGCTGTCATCCCATTTTGTGACGAAAACGATGAGTGGAAGTTCTCAGCTCAAACAGGTAATGTCGTTCTCTTAGAGTCGGCAGACAATTATGTAGAAATTACCTATTTAAATAAAGGAGTACTCACTAAATTCCTACTTCGTAATTCGCTCAAGCGATTGAGTAGTACCATTCTCCGAAACAGTCCTATTAAGAGATGTCATCGTTCACGCATGGTCAATTTTGCCCATGTAGAAGCGTTGCGTAAACAATCCAATGGCATCTATTTAGAGTTAGACATTCCTAATACTAAAATGATTTCAGTATCAAAGAGTTATCAAGATGAGGTCACTGAATTTTTCCTTCACTATAAGGAAAAGACTGAAGTGATGGATGCCGAAATGCCAAAGAAAGATTACTTATGAAAAAACGCACTATTTTCTCTGATAAAACTTTATTTTGTCTCTTCTGTTCTACCTTTTGTTGTCTCATCATATGGACTATGGTGATGCAACCCGTCTATGGTTCTACCGTTGTAGTTGATGCTTCTCAGAGACATACAATTTCAGGCTACATCAAAGATGCCGCTACCGGAGAGACGCTGATAGGAGCTAGTGTCTTTGTCGAACAACTCAAGGTTGGAGCTGTTAGCAATGCCTACGGATATTATTCTCTGACTCTTCCTGCTGGGAAGATTACTCTTCGGTTCTCGTATGTAGGGTATCAGACAACAGAAATGACAGTTAATCTCAATGAGAATATCACATGTTCTCCATCGCTCCATGCAGGGCAGCTATTAGATGAAGTGGTTATCACCTCAACCCGTACCGAAACGGGTATTCGTGCTACACATATGGGAGCAGAATCTATCCCGATGCAGCAAATAAAAAGTACTCCGAATATGCTTGGCGAAGCAGACGTGATGAAAACCATTCAACTCGTTGCTGGAGTACAATCTGGTTCTGATGGTTCAGCTAACTTACAAGTACGAGGTGGCTCTCCTGACCAAAATCTAGTCTTACTTGATGGGACTCCTATCTATAAGGTAGATCATGCGATGGGACTATTCTCTATTTTTCCGCCTGAAGCAGTCAAAAGTGTTGTCTTCTTTAAGAGCTCTTTTCCTGCTCGCTTCGGTGGTCGTTTGTCATCTATAGTCGATGTCCGAACAAATGATGGCAACATGAAAGAATACCATGGACTCTTTAGTGTCGGGTTATTGAGTAGCAAGATTAGCATTGAAGGTCCTATAATCAAAGACCGTACTTCGTTCAATATCAACCTACGACGTACTTATGTAGATTTGCTATCCAAGCCTTTTATGAAAGGGAGTGATACGCAACTAAGCTATTACTTCTATGACTTCAATGCGAAATTTAATCATCGATTTTCTGATGTCAATCGATTGTTTATCAATATCTATAATGGACGGGATGTTTTCGATTCTGAAATTAAAGACGAAGACAGTGATACGGAAAGCACGACCAATAGTGGCCATATGAAATGGGGAAACACCGTTGTCACTGGACGATGGAATTATCTCATATCACCCAAATTATTTAGCAATGCCACTGTCGCTTATAACCGGTACAAGTGCGATATAGATGCCTATGCTGATATTTCGTATTACCGTAATGATGGGGTAGACAAGCAACGAGTCCACTCTTTATACAATTCTGGTATCTATGATTGGTCTGCCAAATGGGACTTTGAGTATATGCCATCTCCAAGCAACAATATCAAATTTGGCTCTGAATATCTCTATCATACCTATGAACCTGAAGTACATGGCAGTTCTTCCCGCTTAGATACAGGAGGTACGACCACCACGGTTGAAAGTGATGAAGGGGTAAGCAATTCACGAATTTATGCTCAAGAGATGATGCTATATGCTGAAGATGATATGAAATTGACTAATCGTTGGCAACTCAATTTAGGTATCCATGCATCTATGTTTGTGGTCTCCGACCAGACGTATCATTCTATTCAACCTCGTATTTCCTCGCGTTATCAGCTCGCCTCTGATTGGGCTGTCAAAGCATCCTATACAGTTATGAGCCAATATGTACATCTTTTGAGTAGTAGTCTATTAGCTATGCCTACGGATTTGTGGGCTCCAGTGACTAAAAAGATTAAGCCGATGAAGAGTTTCCAATATGGTACTGGTGCTTACTACACCGGTATCGTAGGTTGGGAATTTAGTCTTGAGGGATATTACAAGACGATGGACAATGTGTTGGCCTATAAGCCTGGTGCAGGATTTCTTGGTTCTTCTGAAAACTGGGAAGAAAAAGTAGTCATGGGAGAAGGGCGGAGTATGGGGTTAGAACTGACTGCTCGTAAGACACAAGGGCTCACGACGGGATGGGTCAACTATACCTTGGCCAAATCTGACCGACGTTCTGGGGATAATAGTATTAATAATGGGGAGTGGTATCCTTATCGTTATGATATACGGCATAACTTCAATATAGCGCTTACACATCGTTTCAATGACCGATGGGACATAGGGGCGACATGGAATTTTATGACAGGTGGTGCTGTTACTATAGGCTCGCAACAAACCCAAGTAATTACTCCGGGTTACAACGATGACTATTACAATGGCAGTACCCCCACGACACCAGTGAAACCCGATGACTGGCAAGTAGAAGGAGTTTCGTATATCGAGAAGCGAAACAATTATCGTATTCCCTCTTCTCATAGTCTTAATCTGAGTGCCAATTATCGGAAGAAACGCAAACATGGAGAGAGTATATGGAATTTCTCTATCTACAATGTTTATTGTGCCATGAATCCAGCCTATGTCTATGTAGATGAGAGTCTAACAAGTGATGGGCAAACCAAACGGGTGATTAAAAAAACGACCATTTTACCGTTTATCCCTTCCGTTACGTACACCTATAAATTTTAATTTTGAAAGAATCCGAACGATTTTAAACCAAACCGATATGATCAACAAAATATTAAGCTCTTTAGGATTACTTATAGGCATCTTATTGGTGTCTTGTACTGAGGAAATCCCTTTCGATAAGAATGATAATAAGCCGACACTGATTATGAATGCAGTGGTCAATGCCACTCAAACGAATCACTACGTTTACTTTGCGCTCACAGACCAGACTAAACCAGTGGCTGTCTCAGGGGATATTACATTGAGTGTCTATGTCAATGATGTGATACAAGAAACGATTATTGCTCCTACTACAGAGGGGAGGATTTCTTTTCCTTGTGTATTGCAACAAGGAGATGTCCTCCGTCTAGAAGCAACTGACATTCAAAACCATCAAGTGAGTGCTGAATCGATTGTGCCACAGGCTCCTAACGGGCCACTCACCTTGCGTGTCGAGGATTACTCATGGGTGGGAGATGATATCGAAAAGAAAGGACTTAAATACATGGTATCCTTTGATGACTCTTCTTCCGAGTTACGCTATTATCGCTTGCAATCTTTGGTTAAGATAGAGAGCTACACCCTTCAAGGTGGAGTCAAAAGTAGTATTGGCACTCCGCAATGGGCCAATACCATCTTGATTGTGGATGATGCCATATTGAGTGATGGGCATCCCCGAAGTAATCCCGATGCTGAGGATTATGATTTGATGGGTACTATGGATTATGACCCGAATTTGATGGGTATTTTCGATAATAAACGTTTCAAGAATAGTTCTTGTTCACTTTCATATGTGATTGCCACACCGCAGATGCAAGATTATTCATCTTCTGAGGTTATTTCCTCGGGAGATGATACCTATACTAGTTATACCACCACAGTGAGTATACAGAAAATTACTTCAGCGGCTTATAGATATTATCAACTATTGAATAAACTCAAAGGAGATAATTATAGTGAGATGATAAATGAACCGATTGAAGTTCCGAGTAATGTCCTTGGCGGCACAGGTTTTGTAACTTGTATCAATGAAATAAATGCCACACTCACTACCGATAAAGCTTTTTGATAAAAAGTTCGAAAAGAAAGAAATCAATGACTATCTTTGTCGAGAAACAATAACCCATATGATTAAAATTGCACTTTTTGCTTCCGGTTCTGGAACGAATGCCGAGAATATAGCGAACTATTTCAAAGATTCAAAAGAAATAGAAGTCACAACCATTCTTTGTAGCAGTCCTACAGCCTATGTTTTGACAAGGGCTAAGAAACTAAATATTCCGACTTTTGTATTCAATAAACAAGAGTTTATGCATACAGATAAAGTGTTGAACTATCTCACCGAACAACAAATCGACCTGATTGTTTTAGCTGGCTTCTTATGGCTCGTTCCTTCTTCATTAGTGGCACGCTATGAAGGACGGATTATCAATATACATCCTGCATTGATGCCTAAGCATTGCGGCAAAGGAATGTACGGGATGAAAGTCCATCAAGAAGTCGTAGCAGAACATGATAATATCAGCGGAATTACCATTCATCAAGTCAATGAGAAATTTGATGATGGATCCATCATCTTTCAAGCTACGTGTCCTGTCTGTCCATCTGATACGGCTGAAGACGTTGCAACGAAAGTACACGAGTTGGAATATGCTCATTTCCCTCGTATCATCCATGAAGTAGCCCTCAAATTACGATGAAAGAAGGAGAAGTTATCCCATCAATTCTGGTCAAAGATATGGAAGGAAACGAGGTTGACTTGATGAACCTCTATCATGGGAAACCACTACTCATGATTATCTATAACAATCAATGTCTAGGTTGTACTGGAAGAGGCATTCCCTTGGCCTATGAATTTAAGAAAGAATATGATGCTCTACAAGTCGTAGGAATCCATACCGATTTCGGATCCAAAAAGACTACTGCAGAAGAGATTAGAGCAATCTTTACTATCGATGAATTACCATTTCCAATCTATAGGGATGAAGCAGCTACTGTTTTTCGACAGTTTGAATCAGCAGGTACCCCTCAATGGGTCCTTCTGACATCAGCAGGGAAACTACACCGTTCAATCTTTGGCTCACAAATCGGGGCTCAAAATAGACTAGCCTATGCACTCGAAGATATGCTGTAAAGAGACTATTTCACAACGGAACTGAAAAAGGTTTAAAACCTTTGTTTTCATAAATAATAATCGTAAGTTTGTGAAGAGGCGTTTTGCCCTTAATAATCATAAATACCAAACGAAATGGAAACAACAACGATGCAGAAGTTACTCGCTGGACACACTTTCTTTGTGCCAGCAGATTTGAGAGCCTATACGTGGGAAATTCCTTCGGAAACAGGAAATCGTAGTGTCAATACGCGAGTAGATATCTTTTTATCAGATCTTAATCTATATCTAGAGAGCCCATCTGATAAACCTTATTTCCTTGGGCATTTTTCTTTTAAATTCAAAGAACTTAATATATATGATATCATTGATGGACAGCAACGCATGACCTCTATCGTCATCTTACTCTCTGCAATCTTTGAAAGACTCAAAAAATTAAGGGCTCTAAACGATGAGGAGCAGACGATGTATGAGGATATGATCAAACGAAAACAAGGCTACCCATTATCTACAGTAGATTATGATGACCCACTATTCAAAGCGTATATCATAGACCATAGCAATCACATTGAAGCGACCACTACCTCAGGTAAACGAATTGTTCAGGCATACGATTACTTTGCAGATGCCTTAGCAGATAAAGATGAGGCTTATTTAGTGAAACTAATAGCAGCCATTGGTCAAGCAACCTGCACACATGATATTTCTTTATAGTGGGTTTGTTATGCTATGACATCAATCCATTGATTATACAATAAGACGGTCTTATGCCGTTTACTAAAAAGAGATGAATCAAACACTAACGTTTGGTTCATCTCTTTTCTAGTAGTTAGTTCTTTCTTTTAAATAAGTCCTATTCCCCATGTCTTATTTGCTTTAGGTCCCATCACTAATTGTAGAGTACCCCCTTCAAGAATCTGATGGTGAGTAATGAGTGGCTTCTCAAGTGGCTTCCCATTGATCGTAGCCGATTGGATATATTTATTATCCGAACTATAATCAATGGCTTGTACAGTAAATGTTTTGCCATTTGCTAGATGGATTTGTGTCTCGTCGAAAAAAGGAGAACCAATCGTATATACCGGTAATCCAGGAGTTATTGGATAGAAACCCAACATGGAGAACACGACAAAAGAGGACATACCTCCGCCATCTTCATCACCAGGAACCCCCATCAAGTCATTTCTGAACCATTCATGAATCAGTTTGTGAATCGTTTTTTGAGTTTTCCAAGGCTTATCTGCATAATTATAAAGATACGGGATATGCAAAGCTGGTTCATTGGACATTGAAAATTGACCTACATTTCCCGTATGATCAGGCATTTTAGCAAAGAAAGCATATTTGCTTCTACCCAATGGAGTCTGATAAGTCTGGTCTAAATTAGCATCAAATTGCTCTTTTCCACCCATCAATTCCACGAGATCTGCTATATGATGAGGGACATCCCAGCGATAGACCCATCCATTGTTCTCACCGTAGTAGGCTCTTGCTCCCATGCCACCAGACCAGCTGTAGTCAAATGGTTCTATAAAATGGCCAGCATCATCTTTAGGATGAAAAAATTGAGTCTTTGCATTGTAAACATGTCTATAATTATAAGAATCTTTTGCGAATCGGATAGAATCCTGCGTATATCCCAACTCTCCAGCCAGTTGGCTCAAACACCATTCATCATACGATGTCCCTAAAGTTACAGCAATCGGTTGACGGTTTTCAAACGAATGTACTTCAGCCCATTTTTCCTTTTGCCCTACGCGTAAAGCCGGTACATACCCATGAGTAAAATAAAATTGATTGTACTCTTTTCCTTTGACTTTAGACCAAGGAGCTAATGTCTTTTGAGTGATCCCATCAGCTGCATAACGATAACTCTTGGCTAAATCAAATCCTTTGATTCCTTTGCGGTAAGCATCTATGAGGATAGCCACACCATGATTCGAGTTCATACGTCGTGAATCGCCAGTCACTTCTGGAAATGTAGGAAACCAATGATTTTCCATTTGATCAGCCATCCGTATATAAGAGTTTATGACTGCACTTTCAGTGACGGTATCAATCAAGCAACGTAAAGGATGAGCTGCTCTATAGGTATCCCACAACCAATCGTCTGTGTAGAAAGGGGTTCCCTCATCTTCGTGTACTTTATGGTCAAAGGCACTGAAGTAATGTCCATCCTCACTCACACATACGGGGCGTTCGAAGCAGCGATAAAATGAAGTATAGAACACTGTCAAATCCGTCTGTTCTCCCACAGCCTCAATCGTTCCAAGAGCTTTATTCCAAGCTACACGTCCTGCAGATTTCACTGTTTCTAGGTCATAATCAGGGATTTCTCTTTCCAAATTTTTCTTGGCTTGATCGATGCTTATGAAGGAGATACCATATTTGAGCATCACCTCTTCTGTACCCTCGTCAAAAGCAATCATTACCTTTTGGGTGTCAATCAGTTTTTCTCTAATCGGACGCTGTTGCACCTCCATATAAAGATATATTCTAGTGTTATTCTCTAGGTTTTGGTAACCTGATATCACATGACCTTCGAATTGCAATTCACCATCTAAGGTCGTAAGATAAAAAGCCGATGCATTCTGCTGTTCAAAGTTCAATTGATAAATAGCCGATTGATGACTAGGTGCAAACTGGACTGCAATTTGCTTTTCATCTAGATATACATCAAAACCATAAGGTTTGATATGCTCTAGATCATAACTATACTTCAAGGCGTTCCCAATCAACGTATCTTTTCCATTAAATGGAGATAGCTTAAAAGCAGACCTTCCTCTATGACTTGTGACAGCCATCGGTAATCCTTCTAAGACAGTGCTCGTATAATCCTGTCGTTCAGGAATCACACGTAGCATACTATTTGGAAGATGCACCGTCGGAAATGTAGGAACTAATAGATGACTGATGTTTCCCATATATGGATTGACATAATCGACAGGCTCCATCGTTTTAGTTTGCACAGCCGATTTATTTTGTCCGCATGAACAAAGAACTAAAGGAATCAACAAAGAAGTGGCTAACGTTTTGATAAGGTGCATAATCGTTATTTTTAGATGAATAGGAAATTTAAAATACTTTCTTTTTTATCAAAAAGCAGAAATCAACAACATAATATTTAAGATAGTCACAATAGCAGCTATAGTATATAGAGTGATAGATAAGCTTTTTCCATTGGCATAGCTACCCATAACCTTCTTCGACGATGTTAGTCCTACTTGTAGAAATACAGTGAATGGCAATTGGATACTAAGAATCATCTGTGAGATAATCAACCCTTGAAAAGCATTAGGAATGAAAAAGATAAGGATAAGTGCGATACCCAAAGAAATAGCGATGCCCACTTGAGAATGAATATCTTTCGCATTGTACGATTCGTTGAACATCCCCGAAAAGATAGATCCTGCAGCCATTCCACTGGTCAAAGTAGAAGAGAGTCCTGCTAGTAGCAAAGCAAAAGCGAAGACTACGCCTGCACTCCCTCCTAGTAGAGGTTCAAGCAACGATTTAGCTTGTTCGAGTTCATCCACAACCTTATCGTGTGCAAAGAAGGTAGCTGCAGCCAACAGGATCATAGCACTATTAATAGCCCATCCTACAATCATTGAAAATAAGGTATCAGTAAATTCAAATTTTAGAATTTTCTTTTTTGTTTCTTCATCTTTCTTGTTGTATTCACGACTTTGAATGACTTCAGAATGAAGAAATAAATTATGAGGCATGACCACTGCTCCAAGCACACTCATAATGATTAGCATACTTCCTGGAGGAAAAGTAGGATTGACCCAACCAATAGCTGCGACAGGCCAATCAATATCTACTAAGAAGAGCTCATATATAAATGACAAACCAATGATAGAAACAAAGCCAATGATATATTTCTCTACTCGTCTATACGAATTAGTAAATAGCATAATCAAAACAAATATCACAGTGAGAATAGAGCCCCATATAATCGGGATATCGAAGAGCATTTTCAGCGCAATAGCTCCACCCAGTATCTCTGCTAGAGAAGTTGAGATAGAAGCAATCACTGCAGTGAATAGGACAGGACGAGAGACCCATTTAGGCGTGTACTTCGTTGCTGCTTCTGATAGGCAGAGACCAGTGACGATACCCAAATGAGCCACATTATGTTGCAAAATAATCAGCATAATAGTCGAAAGGGTGATTACCCATAGCAAGGCATAACCAAACATAGAACCAGCGGCAAAGTTTGATGCCCAGTTCCCCGGGTCAATGAAACCGACAGTAACAAGTAGGCCCGGACCGATGTATTTAAAGATGTCCCGACCTCCGAGGTATCTTTCATGGGTCTTACTGCGTAATTCTTTTAGTATATTCATAAATGTTTCATTTTAAAATAGTTTTCAATATAAAAACAAATGTACTATTATTTGTTTATTCTTTGCCTTATTTTTTCGATTAGATTTG
>Ga0055584_100008295_pt1 | contig 10189 bp, 9 predicted proteins | sample OSDHelmetaG_FD_58716 | JGI IMG/M metagenome (GOLD analysis project Ga0055584, IMG submission 58716) | Pelagic marine sediment microbial communities from the LTER site Helgoland, North Sea, for post-phytoplankton bloom and carbon turnover... | ecosystem: Environmental > Aquatic > Marine >...
CGGCTTGCTGACAATAAGCTCGCTTGAAGACCAATGAAGACTTCGCAAACCGATCAATGTTTGGCGACAGAACCTGATCACTACCGTAACACCCCAGTTCCGGTCTCAGGTCATCAACGGCGATGAAGAGCACGTTGGGGGGCGCAGCCGAAGACGTCTCGTTGCCATGTGTTGGTGATGTTCCGCAGCTCAGCAAAGTCCAAGCGAATGTTAGTGCGAACGATGAAAAACTGACTCGTTTCATTTGTTTTTCTCCTGTTTCCTGACTTCAGCCATTCTTTTTGACAACGGCCAGTTCCAACAGTGCCTTGAGCCGCGTTGGATCCGTGGTGGAAACTTTTGCGACAAAGCCACGTTTATGCGCAAATCGAACTTCGTCGAGAGATTCAATTTGCGAAAAATCCAGTCGTTGACTGTCGGCATAACGCGTCAATCCGTATCCGTCGCCACGTCGGTCCGGATAAACCAACGCCTGAATCTCACTTTCCTTTCCTTCGCTCTCGATGAACGCGTAGATTCCAAACGAAGGACTATCGGCGATCACGTCATTCTTCTCTAAGTACAATGCATGAACCGGTCCTTCATCCGTTTCGACCGCCCAATATTGAGCATGAGTTTTCAGGTAGTCCAACCGCTGCCGCAGCGACCGCAAGTAGTTGACAATATCTGCACCGACCATGCACATCACCTGGTAGACCGTACTCTCAGGATTGAGTTCAGTTTGGTTTGCAAAACGGTTTAGCAACGAACTATCCAGCGGAGAATTAAGCTCACCTAACGCCCTTCGCGGAATCCCCATCAACTTGGCAGTTTCGTCCGGCCCCAACGTATCAAGCCATTCTGCTGGGCGAAGCCAAGAACAGAACGACAATGCGTCTTCGTAAAGCCCAATGCTTTGAAGCACAAGCGATAAAGCACATAGTGGCGGAGCATCCCGGGGGAATTGATGATGGTCAAAATTGTTTAATTTTGGATCATGGACACCACCAATGTCGACGACGCATATAGATGGGTTAGCCAAATCCGCATCCGTTGGATCGCGTCGATGTATTGGAGCACCATGCAAATGTGCCAACAAACCACACGCGAGAAAATCGTCTTTGTGGGCTCCGCCCGGATGGGTCACTATCAGCTGAATGGTCATGACGTTGAGATATTTAGATTAAAAATTTGATAAGGACAACAACATACACAGAAAACGTCAGAAACAGGGCGAACAATCGGATTATTCCTGAAAGCGACACACCATAAAACGCCAACCTCGGGGATGAAATTGAGAGACCGCAAGGTAACATATGGCTTCGTGAGCGTAAAACTGAACCGGATTCGACCTTCAGAATACCAAACCGGCAACGCTTGACTTTTAAAACTGTGGCTTGCCCTTTTTAATGCAGACAAATTAAAAACGATCGAGGAACACATCGACTTTTGTTTGAACTTCCAAAAACCATCTGCGAAATCACCGGGGCTCAGACTTGTCAACTTGGTGACGTCATCCAAAGCCTCTGGAGTGGCTACGGTGTGATCCAACGTGTCAAGCTAGACCTTCCAAACCGCTCAACAGCAATCGTAAAGCACATTGACCTTACCGAATCCAGGAAGAATCGCAGAGGATGGAGCGGCGACGTTTCGCATCAACGGAAAGTTCGCTCCTACGAAATCGAAAAAACGTTTTACGATTCATACTCCCAAAAATGCACCGGCTTGGGTAACAGGAATGTAGTTGGTGGACGCGATCATGAGTTTGCATGTCGCGTTCCTCAAATACTCGCTGCTTTAGAAAAACCTGGTTCATCCGGTTGGTTGATTGTCTTGGAAGACTTGGACGAAGCTGGATTTGACTTACGTAGCTCAAGTCCACAACGCAGCGATGACTCGAACCTCCGCAGTTGTTTGCGATGGCTGGCGAATTTCCATGCAACTTTTATGGGATGCAAGCCAACTGGTTTGTGGGATGTTGGGACGTATTGGCATCTAGCGACGCGCCAAGAGGAATGGCAAGGGATGGAAGACGGCCAGCTGAAAAGGCTCTCTTCAGCAATTGACGAGCGGTTGAACGCCGCTCAGTTTCAAACGTTGGTGCACGGCGACGCAAAGCTCGCTAACTTTTGTTTTGGCTCAACGAATAGCAATTGCAATGATGGACCGGACGTTGCCGCCGTTGATTTTCAGTACATCGGCGGAGGATGCGGAATGAAGGATGTGGCTTATTTGGTAAGTAGCTGTCTCGACGGATCGGAATCAGAAACGCAACAGAATGTTCTGCTGGATTTCTACTTTGACCAACTCGAAAAATCGTTGGCGGTAAAGCAACCGGAAATTGATTTCCCCAGTCTTGAATCGGAATGGCGAGAATTGTATGCTTTTGCCTGGGCGGATTTTTGTCGATTCCTTGCGGGTTGGTCACCAGGGCATTGGAAGCTGAACAAATATAACGACCAAGTGACGCGAAATGTTTTAAATCAATTAGCAGGTGATAAAATACAACGGAGAGGTGATGGCTTTACAGCGGAATGACATTCCGGGCGTCCTATCTGCCTAACAAGAAAAATCAGCAGAGCATTACTGTGGCAACCACGGTTACTCCTCAAGCTGTTTCAGCACCTTTTTGGCTCGATTGGCGAATCCCGAACTTGCATCGTGCATCCTTTCGTTCAGGTCCTTGCAAAGTTGTTTTGCTTCTGCGGGATAGCGGTCTGCTCGTTTTGCAATGAAGCTCATCGAAAATGCACCGATCGCGACGTCGATATTTCGGTCGGCAACAAATCTTCCGCACATTCTGATCAACCGTCCTTCCAATTCAACCGGCAGAGGCGCAATCACCTCACTAAAGTAACGCACGCCATTTCGACGAATTGCCTGATGGATCGGGCTTTCGATTGCATCAACGATATCTCCAAGCCATGGCGTCAACAAACTTGCATCGCGACGCCCTAAATCACCAACGACTTGTGCAGCCCGCTGCGCTACACGCACCTCTTCCCCCAAAAAACAAACCATCAATTGAACGATTAATTCCTGATCGCCACACACCATCGCCAACACCTTGTCTGCATTGGCACGTGAGTTTGCAACCAAAAGTTGCTCTCGCACAATCATAGATTTCTCGACCTTTTCGCTTTCTTGAGTTGGGTTATCGCGGCTCGAATTTCGGTGAAATAACCCGATTGTATTTCGGAACTTTTCTGTGGCAGCGTTGGACGATGCGGCGAAATAGAACCGCATTAATCCTGCGCAAAGAAGAGCCAATCCGTTCGCCGCTCATCTATCATTTGGTTGTCATGAGTTACAGGTTCAACGCGAACGTTTTTGAATACCACCCGAAGTGCGTCTGCAAATGGTGAACTTTCGGCGTATGACCAAATCGCCAAGATGCCGTTTGGTGCTAAATGCGATTTCGCAGCTTGCAATCCCTCAGCCGAATAAAACAAGGCGTTTTCTTCCCCCAAGCGTTCGTCCGGAGAGTGGTCGACATCGATCAGAATGACATCGAATTGACTAGTTGCAGGACCGGCAAGTCGACGATAGATGTCGCCTTGCTGAACTTCCAGCCTCGGTTCTTGATTCAACTCATCCGACAACGGAACCAGACCTTGTTCAAGCCACTTAATGACCTGTGGGAGCAAGTCAACGACTTCAACATGGAAGACGCGGCTGGAACGGAGCGATTCGTAAGCTGTGTACCCCAATCCGAGACCACCGACCAAAACCTTTAAATCGTCACCAGAATGCATCTCAATTGCTATTCGAGACAATTCTCGTTCCGAGTCTGTGTAGAGACTGCTCATCAAGAATTCATGATTAAGCGTAACCTCGGTAACGACAGTCCCAGGTTGTGAAAGCAGTTCCCGCCGACGTAAGCACAGGGGCCCGAGTGGACTTTCTTCGTACGCAAGAATTTCAAGGTTGGATTTCGACATGGCGTAGGCTATCCGCATCAATGTAAATTAACAATCAGAAACGGTTTGCTACACCGTAGTTTACTTTTTTGGCCAACAAACGATGTTGAGACAAGGTTCCAGCGTAAACGACATTACGGAAGTCTATTTTGAAATGGAATCTCTTGGCGAAATTCGGAGCTATCCTCGACCCTGTCATTCGCCCGATTCCAGACATAGCCAATTACCCAATTGAATTTGATAACCCAATATATTTTGCGATTTGCTCCGATTCAGCCAGCCTTTACCGAAACAATTCACGGTTGCATCCAACGTAATTTGTGACCAAACACTAAAACTTCTGCGACAACGCTTCGACACGAATCTGACGTATTGCACGCAAAAATTCGTTCATCGACTGATATCGATCGGATGGCTTTTTACTAAACGCCTTCGCGCAAATATCGTCAAACTGTTTCGGTATGACTTGATGCTTAGCTACAGTGCTAGGCGGAGGCGGCTCTTCATTCAAAATATTCCTAAACGTTTCGTCGATATTGCGACCACGAAATGGCTCCCGAAGTGCCAGCGATTCGTAAAGAACAACGCCCATACTGAAGACGTCGCTGCGTTCGTCAATGTGGCCGTTGACCACTTGTTCGGGCGACATATAAAGTGGCGTGCCTGGGCGTTGGCCAGTAACGGTCAGGCGTTGATAAAATTCGCTGCGGGATGAGAAATCTTCGATATAGGATTCGACTGGCATGCCCCATACCTTTGCAATGCCCCAATCCATCACATACACGGCTCCATACATTCCAACCATAATGTTTTCTGGTTTGAGATCGCGGTGGATCACACCATGGGCGTGAGCGTATGCAACGGCGTTTCCAGCTTGCAACAAAATATCCAAGATCGTATCGATGTGATATTCGCTGGCGGTTTCCTCATCTTTACGAGCGATCCGAGTTAAGATCTTGAACAGGTCTTCGCCTTCGATCTTTTTCATTGCAAAATATAAATTGCCTTCTGAGTCATTGCCCAACTCATACACCGGGACGGTGTTGGGATGACCTAGCTGGGCGGTGATTCGCGCCTCGCGAAGCAAACGTCTGCGTTCTGGGGCGTCTTTTTCCGAATTTGATTTTAATTTTTTGATCGCAACCGATCGTCCCAGACAATTGTCACGAAAAAGTTGCAAGACACCGTGGCCACCGCCACTGAGTTCACTCAAAAAAGTATACTTACTGAAATCATTAACGAACGTCGGCGGCAGATCGATGTCAGTGCCGGACAGAAAGATACTCGGATATTTGTCTTGCTTAGATTCCACGATACTTTTGCTGGGGTGAGCTTTTGGTCCGCTTGCGAATGCTTCGAGTAAAAACCAATCTGCGAAACTGGCATACAAATTGAATTGTTTATAATTCTTACGTTAATTCTTCGTCCTGTATAGCAATTGAGTAGAACACAATTTCGTGAACAAAGAACAACACCCGCAAATTCGGGATAAAAATCAAAGCTATTTGATCCTCAATAACATTTCAAAAGATGCAAATTTTGGTTTTTTGATTCGCTCCGCCAACGCTTTTGGTGCGGTTCCAGTCGTTGTGGGCCGAAAACGGTATTCGCGTGGCGGCGCTGCTGGGAATACTTGCCGAACACCAGTAATTAACTATCTGACTTTAAAAATGGCAATTGAAGGATTACGGGATCGTGGCTGTCTAATATGCGGTATCGAAATCATGCCAAATGCAACGGCGGTAACCGAACGTCCTTTTCAACAATCAACCGCATTTATCGTAGGAAACGAAGGCGAGGGTTTAAATACGTCTCAGAAATCTCATTGCGATTTCTTTACCTACATTCCGCAATATGGAAGTGCAGTATCGTTAAACATCAGCGTCGCCACCGGAATTGTTCTGCAGCACTATGGCGCATGGGCCAACTACAAAGAAACGGAGCGAGTTGGGGAAAAATTTCGATCACAAACAGTATGAATTCGAACTGAATCGGTCTATTCTTTCACTTGTTATCCCACTTGATCAGGAATGCTGTTTCCAATTATTTCACCGGAACCAAACCAAATGCTAAAACAATTTGCCCCTTGCTCGACACTCTTGTTTTTTCTATTCGTCAATCCCGTTTTTGCTGACACGATCATTCACGCCGGAAAGTTAATCGACGGTGCGGACGGCAAGGTTCACGAAAAGAAGTCGATCATCGTAAAAAGCGGCATGATTGTCGATGTTGTGAACGGCTACAAAAACGCAAACGATGGCGACTCGATCATTGACTTGACCGAACACACGGTGATGCCCGGTTTGATGGACATGCACACGCACTTGATGATGCAGCATCATAAAAAAGTTTACTCCGATAAGTTTTTTCTAAATGACGCGGATTTTGCGCTTCGATCAACCGTTTATGCAAAACGGACTTTGATGGCGGGTTTTACGACGGTTCGTGACCTTGGCGACAATGGTGTAATTACCGTATCCCTTCGGAAGGCTATCGCAGCCGGACATATCATTGGCCCGCGAATTTATACATCTGGAAAGTCGCTAGCCACAACTGGCGGGCATGCCGATCCCACCAATGGACAAAACGGTCGTTTTAGGGAAGATGCCGGCCCTGAATCAGGCGTGATCAACGGTGTGGACGATGCGCGTAAAGCGGTTCGCACGCGATACAAAAACGGCGCAAACTTGATCAAGCTAACGGCAACCGGTGGCGTTCTTAGCTTGGCAGCAAGTGGTCAAAACCCACAATTTAAAATGGATGAACTGAAAGCAATTGTTTCAACCGCAAAAGACTACAACATGACGGTTGCGGTTCATGCTCATGGGGCCGAAGGCATGAAACGCGCCGTGCTTGCCGGAGTTGACTCCATTGAACATGGGACGTTTATGACCGACGAAGTTATGGAACTGATGAAGGAACGTGGCACATACATGATTCCAACGATTTCCGCAGGCGCTTGGGTGGCAAAAATGGCCAAGGAGGACGATTACTTCCCCGCAGTCGTTCGTCCAAAGGCGGCTGCGATCGGTCCAGTGATTCAGCGAACATTTGCAAAGGCCTACGTGAAGGGCGTGAGGATTGCGTTTGGGACCGATAGTGGCGTTTCACCTCATGGTGAAAATGCCTACGAATTTGAACTGATGGTCGCAGCAGGAATGCCTCCCATGAAAGCGATTCAATCCGCGACCCTCGAGGCCTCAAAATTGCTAAAAATCAGCGATACCGTGGGTACATTGGAAACCGGAAAAATTGCCGACATCGTTGCCGTCAAAGGAAATCCGGTCGAGAACATCAAGCTGATGATGCAGGTCGATTTCGTAATGAAGGACGGAAAAGTCTTTAAATCGGACGGCAAACAAGTTGTTGAATAGCGTATCGGTCAAATTCCGCGGCCGCAATTTTTCTTTCTGCGGCAAGGTGCAACCGATTCAGCTCAAAACCAAGTGGCAACTTCTTTTAATCCGATTTCAGCGTCTTGCTTTGGCCAATACTCCAGCCCAACAAAACCGTCGTATTCTGATTCACGGATCACCCGAAAGATCTCTGGGTAGTTTATTTCACCAAGCGTTAACTCATGACGACCTGGATTTCCGGCCGCATGAAAATGGCCGATCTTGGAAAGATTGGACATGATATTCGGCAGCAAGTTGCCTTCGCTGATTTGCTGGTGGTAAATATCGAAGACAACTTTGACATGATCGCTGGCGACTGCGTCGATAATTTCAAATGCTTCGTCACTGTGAATCAAGAAATATCCGGGATGGTCCACTTTCTCGTTTAGAGGCTCGATCACCAACGTGATATCGGCCGCTTTCAAAATCGGTGTGACCGCCGTCAAACCATCAACGATTGATTGATGCTGCTCTTTTCGCGAAATGCCTTGCCGGAAATCACCGACTTGGGAAATCAATGTCTTACATCCAATTTTTTTAGCAGCAGCAACTGATTCAGAGACGCCTTGAACATATTCATCTCGCAAACTTTGATCGGTTAGCGAAATAAACTTCGTACAGCATGAAGCGATATCAAGTTCAAGTTTCGATTTAAGATCAACGATCTGCCCAAGATCTTTCTCCCACCAACACCAGAATTCGAATGCCTCAATTCCACAGCTCTTCACTTGAGTTAACGCCTTCTCAACATCAATGCCTTCAAACACTGCATCGAAACAGACAGACGGGCGTAGTGGCATAATTGGACTCTATTATTTGTTGAAGGCAAAAAAAGCGGTTGGCTACGAAGCAAAAACAATGTAGATCAGCAGCGAAAGGGTAATCAACGCTCCCCCAACAATTTTCGCCGGTTTCCAAGGCGTCAAATCAACGACTTTTGCGTCTTTTTGAACAAAAGGCACATCTCGTTTCATGATTGTTTGCCCGAGGATGATCTGTAAAACGACCAGAAACAAAAATACCGCACCCGCGTAATGGTATCCACTCTTGAAAGTCGATATCAGCCAGCCGGTCTTCTCGTCGCCACCTGCAAACATTCCAATTAGCATCAAAACCAAACCGGTAACCACCGTAATAATCGCGGAAGTTCCATTCGCATTTCGATTGAAAAAACCAATCATGATAATCGCGAGGAGCGGGATGAAATATAGACTGTTAAACCCTTGAAACAAACCGAAAAGTCCCTTTTCGCGTCCGTAAAAAATGTTTGGCGCCATAACAACTGCGAAGATGGCAACTGCGATGCTACAAATTTGCCCAGCAAAAACCACCTGCTTCTGTGATGCTTCTGGGCGAACGTACTTTTTGTAGATGTCGAGTGAGAAAAGAGTTGCACATGAATTCAAGACGGAATTAAAAGTCGATAAAATCGACCCAACAATGACCGCAGCGAAAAAACCAGTTAGCGGCTTTGGAAGCACAAGATTAACGAGCGCGCCATATGCCTTGCCAGCGTCAACGTCACCTTCGCTCATAAGCGTTTGTTCAAACTCTACGCTGTTTGCCGCGATGTGAGCAGCAACAATCCCGGGTAACACCAAGACCAATGGTGCAAGAATTTTGAAAAATGAAGCGAGCAACACACCTTTTTGTCCCTCGGCCAGGTTCTTTGCCGCAAAAGTCCGCTGAATAATTTGCTGGTTTGTACACCAATAAAAAAAGTTGATTAAAAACACACCAGACAATAGCGTATGCCATGGAACATCTTCTCCAGCTACACCCAAAGAATTGAATGCATCAGAATCTCTTGCATTGATATCCTTAAATGCTTCAACTAGTCCGACCTCTTGGCTGATGTACGAAACCGCAAAAATCGTGATCATCGAACTGCCGACCAATAACCCCGCGCCATTGAGCGTGTCCGACACAGCAACGGCTCTAAGGCCGCCGAAAATGGCGTAAGCACCACCCACAACCGCGATGAAGCTGATTACCGCCCAAATCAATTCATACTCACCCATCCCGGTTGCATCGGTCAGTTGCAGCATCGCGATCAAGCCTTTTGCCGCCGTGTACAAAACAAATGGCAACAAAATTACACAGTATGCGATGATGAAAATGACACTCGTTAGTGCCCGCACGCGCCCGTCATAACGCTCCTCCATAAACTGCGGTATCGTCGTGATGCCCGACTTCAAATAGCGAGGCAAAAACACCAACGCCAAGATCACCAAAGAGAAACCAGCAATAACTTCCCATGCCATCACCGAAAGCCCTTCGTTAAACGACCCAGCATTCAGTCCAACCAATTGCTCTGTGGAAAGGTTTGTAAGAAGCAATGACCCGGCAATAATAATTCCGGTTAAGCCTCGACCTGCAAGAAAAAAACCATCGTCGGTGTCGTTCTTTTTTCCTAGCGTTAACCACCATGTCAAAACAGCGACCAGCGCTGTAAAAAAAATAAAAGTTGCAAGAGTCATACGGGTAAACGATTAAATGGGAAGCGAAATCAACGTGGCATGATAGCACATTTTTATTGAACAACTAATCCAGCCACAAATAAAGAAAAAGCAAAAGGAATCGCTGTTAGAATTCTTTCGTTTTGTGGTCAAAGATGCCGACTTCGTCTCGGACTTTGAGCAACTGCGCCAGTACGCTGATCGCCACTTCGGCCGGCGTATTATTTCCAATCGGGAAGCCAATTGGGCAGAAGACGGAATCGATTTTTTTGGAATCGATCTGCTTTTCAGACAATTCACGTCTGAGAACACTCGCTTTTTGTTTACTACCAATCACACCAATGTAGGGCGCCTTCCGCGTTGACAAAATTTCTGTCAGGACGGGCAAGTCGGCGGAGTGCCCTTTGCTCATCAGCACAAAAAATGTCCGTTCCGA
>Ga0055584_100008296_pt1 | contig 10189 bp, 13 predicted proteins | sample OSDHelmetaG_FD_58716 | JGI IMG/M metagenome (GOLD analysis project Ga0055584, IMG submission 58716) | Pelagic marine sediment microbial communities from the LTER site Helgoland, North Sea, for post-phytoplankton bloom and carbon turnover... | ecosystem: Environmental > Aquatic > Marine >...
CAGATTACATTGGAAGATAGTGGCTGGATTGCGGCTCGCTGTAAAGGAGCGCATACAAATCCAGTATATATCAATTTTGAAGGAAGGCCCGCAGGCAATGCCGGGGCTGCTAAAAAATTTATCAAGATCATTGATCGCCTGTCAGAATGGGTTAATACAAAAGCTCTGTTTTATGATGAACATCAAAAAAATGCAGTTCTTGAGGTCATTGGTCAGGGAAGAGATGTTTACGAAAATATTATTCATAGGGCAGGGGAATTAAATAGAAGGTAAAGATTGCTCTTGATATTTTAAATGGTGATTGTAATTTAAAATCTTACTTAGTTTAAGTCATTCAAATGGAAGATATAGAAAACAGGAAAGATGTTGAATTTTTGGTAAATGAGTTTTACGCTAAAGTTCTTAAAGATAAAAAAATAGGATACTTCTTTAGCGAAATAGCCCATATAGACTGGAACAAGCATTTTCCTATTATGTATGATTTCTGGGAAACGATATTATTTGATACCATGAAATATAAAGGAAATCCCATGACTAAACATATTGTGTTAAGTAGAAAAGAGCCTATGACTTCAGAGCATTTTGAAAGGTGGCTATTGCTTTGGAATCTAACAGTTAATGAAAATTTTAAGGGTAACAGGGCTTCTGAGGCAATAAAAAGGGCTAAGATGATAGCAGAACTTATGAAGTATAAAACTGCTAATAACTAAAATCTCAGATAGAAATAAATGGAGTAAATAAAAAGAACCCTTGAAGAGCAAAGAATAAATTTACAAACAGAAAATTCCTGGCAACACCTTTAACCGGATTATGTGGCTACCGTTTTCGTGGATAATCAAGCATTGGGTTGGGATGTTTCATGCAATCTTAAGAACAATATCAGTCCTTATACTTTGGTATGCACTACCAGAACACAGGTTTATTGCAATCTCTTTTGCCATAGTTGTAATTTATATAATAACATTACTAATTTTAAGGAACAGAAAAAAGTAATACAACCAGACTTGATAACTCTCTAAGAGTATGAAACTTGATATAAAAGAAACGGTTGAACATGGTTACGCGGACTCCAATGGTGTTAGCATTCACTATGCTGCCCTGGGTTCTAAAGAGAAGCCCTTAATAGTCTGCATTCATGGCTTCCCGGATTTCTGGTATTCCTGGAAAGACCTAATGGGGGACTTATCAAACGAATATTATGTTGTAGCCATTGATCAGAGAGGCTATAATCTTTCTGACAAACCAAAGGGAGAAAAAAATTATAGTATTAAATTTTTAGTAGGTGATGTAATCTCCGTAGTACATCATTTAGGGTTTAAAAAGTCAATCATCGTAGGACATGATTGGGGGGGTGCTGTTTCTTGGGCACTTGCCATGATGAATCCGCAGGTCGTGGAAAAACTTATAATTCTGAACTCCCCTCATCCAAATGGTTTGAGAAACGAATTGGCGACAAACCCTGAACAGCAAAAAAACAGTCAGTATGCCCGAAATTTTCAAATGGAAGGAGCAAGTAAATATCTCACCGCTGAAAAATTAGTGTCCATGCTAGGCAATAATGTGAATGAAAAAGAATATAAAAAGGCTTTAAACCGATCAGATTTTGAGGCTATGCTTAATTACTATACCCAAAATTATCCCCGGGAACCCTATAAATCAGATCCATCCCCTGTTATTAAAGTTAAAGCCGCTGTTTTGCTTATTCACGGACTTGATGACAAGTTCCTTCTTGCAGGAGCCCTTAACCATACCTGGGAATGGGTGGAAAATAACCTCACCCTGGTTACAATTCCGGAAGCCGGACATTTTGTTCATCACGATAAAGCTGAACTGGTAAGTAGAACTATTAAAATGTGGTTGAACAGCTAATTTATGGAGGTTTTGGAAACACTTTTTAATGAGATGATTGGTTTTCTAGGCATAACCCAGGTCCTGGAACTATTAAAAGCAGGGGATTATGAAGCCTTTAAAACCTATGATGGAATTGTTTCTCTTATAGTTCCTATTATTCCACTGCTGGTAATCCTTGAATTGATTTTAGGGCTTATCTATAAAAATCCTCAGGCCAAGGTATATAAAGTCAACTTCCTCATTTACATTTTTAATAGGTTTGTGGGCAGATTTATTGCCATTGCTATGGTGGCCCTGTGCATTGGCCTATTTCAACATTTGGCCCCTTTTCAAACCAGTTTTACCTGGTATTGGTTTATCTATGGATACATTGTTTGGGAGTTTGGGCATTTTCTCTATCATTACTGGGGCCACAAAGTGCGGCTTTTCTGGTGTCTGCATTCTACACATCACGCTCCGGAAAATATGAATCTTACAGTAACCTATGCCCACTTCTTTTTAGAAGCTCCCTACGCCGATACTATTCGTACAACCGTTTGTATTTTGCTGGGTGTACAGCCTGAACTCTTGTTTTTAATCATGTTTATAGATGGCACCTATGGGGCGTTTATACATGTTGGCGAGAACCTGCTAAAAGATGGCAGGCTTGGCTTTTTAAATAAGATAATCCTAACCCCCTCCCACCATAGAGTACATCATGCCCGAAACCCGCTTTATATGGATACTAACTTTTGTAATCTCCTGAATATCTGGGACAGGGCTTTTGGAACTTACCAGGATGAAGATAAGGCCATAAAAGTTGAATACGGAATTACACGAAAAATGGATTCAGGAAATTTCCTTGATGTCTACTTTGGAGAAATTGTGGCCTTATTCAAAGATGTATATAACGCTCCCGGTCTAAAAAATAAATTACTATATGTGATTATGCCTCCGGGTTGGGATCATGCCGGTGAACACAAAACTGCAAAAATTGTCCGAGATAATTATCTCATTTCACAGAAGGTAAAGGATTAATTAAATCCTAAAAAAGCAGCTTACCTTTAGGAGTTTTTATAAGTTATTTATTCGCCAGGTGAGAACCTCTTCTATTGCATCAATCTCAGCTTTCGTCATTGACATATCCCCTGCTTTGGCCGTTTCTTCTATTTGCTGCGGGCTTCGGGCTCCCACTATGGCGGAAGTCACCTCTTCGTTGCGCAGTACCCAGGCCAGGGAAAGTTGAGACAGTGAGATCAACTTTTCATTCGCAATTTTTCTTAACTGATCTATTGCTTTAAGATTAACGCTGAGTTGGGGCTCCATAAAAAACGGATGCTTGCTTCGCCAATCAGATTCTGGCAAACCAGCAGCTCTTTCTTTGGTAAATTTACCGGTTAGCAAACCTGCCTGCATAGGGCTGTATGCAATAATTCCAATCTGGTTAGTGCTACAATAAGCCATAATTTCCTCCTCAATTTCACGGCGAAGCATACTATATGGGGGCTGTAAAGAAGCTATGGGGTGTATGGCTTGCGCCCTTTTAAGCTGTTCCAGATTAAAATTTGATACTCCTCCATATCGTATTTTTCCTTCTCGGACAAGATCTGCCACAGTACCCCATCCTTCTTCAATCTCTTTATCGGGCTCCGGCCAGTGAATCTGGTAAAGATCTATCACTTCTATGGCCAAACGTTTCAGGCTAGCTTCCACCTCACGCCGTATACTATCTGATCTCAGCGATTTACCTATCTCCCGGCTATCCCCTTCCCAAACACGTCCGCATTTGGTAGCGATGATTACTTCATTCCTGATTCCTTTAATTGCCTTGCCTACTACTTCTTCGGCATGGCCATGGCCATAGATAGCCGCTGTATCTATCCAGTTGATCCCCTGATCAAGTGCTGCGTGTATTGCCTGAACAGAAGCCGAATCTTCCTGTGGTCCCCAGCCAAATTTCCAATCTCCGCCACCCATAGCCCAGGTACCTAATCCTATTTTAGTAAGATTAAGGTTGCTATAGCCCAATTTACGAGTTTGCATACTTATAGTTTTGATTAGGAATAAAGATACCTAACCTTTTTGTGAATTCATATATAGCTGATATTCTGCATATGAACGGACTTAAGTTCATTTGTTTTATATCTTTTTAAGAAATGTAAAAATGAATAAAAAACCACTATTTTTAGACAACCAACCTATACTGCCCTATGCGATTAAATGTCCTTCTTTTAATTATTTTTTGTTTGGTAACTAGTTCTTTTTATTCACAAATAGTGAATATAGAGTCCGCAAGAATGCAAACAGATTCTGTCAGGTTTGTTCTGAATAACGATTTTTCATTCAGATATAACGATAATGACGGGAACTATATCTTCGAACTTAGTGATGCAATATACACACAGTTAAAATCAAAGGATTTTCGTAAATTATATTTTTTCTTGGGCAATCTGGGGCTTATCCGCTCCAAGGGCGAGGATTTTTCAAATAACTGGCTTTTGCATCTTAGATTCAATTATAGACTTACCCGCGTAATAAGAATTGAGTCTTTTGTTCAAAGTCAGAGCAATAAATTATTAGATGTTAGCGGCAGACATCTAATTGCTGCAGGTTTGCGTTTTAAAGCAATTTCAACTGAACACATAAGGCTGTATTTAGGAAATTCTTATATGTATGAAGTAGAGATCAGTGATGTTCTAAACCAAAATTTTTACAACCACAGGAATAATACGTATATGTCACTTTCAATTGTACTCCCAAAGAGTAAAATAAATATCACCAACATACTCTATTATCAACCCCTGTATAGGGATATTGGACATTATAACATCTCAGAACAGTTCAAAATTGAGATCCCAATTACTAAAACAATAAATGTGAATAGCTCATTCTATTATTTTTTTGACAGCCAGACTCCAAATAACCGGTCGCAATACACTTCGAATCTTTTTATTGGAATAGGGATTTATCTTCCAAATTAAAATAACTAATTGTTTTAGCTTCTTTTCCAAATAAGCGTTAATTCCTCGTAATTCATAATTGTTAAGCTCGTTACTTACTGCATTATTTAGGTTATACATTAACAAGTTTAGGACCCAATTTTGTATCTTTAAATCTCGATCATCATCACAAAAATTTATATTATGGATAATTCTGGAAATACCTTAATAGGACTTATTGCCGGCGCAGCCATAGGAGTTGCCTTAGGGGTCCTCTTTGCGCCTGATAAAGGAGAAGTTACAAGAAAAAAATTAGCTGAAGAAGCTGCCGCCGCAAAGGCAAATCTGTCTGAAACCGCTCTGGATTTAAAAGACAGGGTTGTGGATACCCTGGCTTCAGAATCGGAAACATTGGAGAGCCGTATGGAAGGTATCCTTTCAGATGTAAGCTATAAGGCGGATGATGTTATTACTGCTTTAGAGGAAAAATTAGCAGAATTAAAAATAAAAAATAAAAAACTGCAGAAAACTACCTAATGAGTGTACTAGAATCCCTTAATCAGACTTCAAATAAAGCTGTGAATCTTGGAGAAGAGTATTTAACGAAGACCCAGGAGTATTATGAGCTTAAAGTTTTTCAGCAGCTAACGGCCACCACAACAATGTTCTGCAAAGCTGCCATATTAGGCAGTTTGGGCTTTTTGATACTTATTTTGTTGATTGTTGCCGGCACTTTAGCATTGGGTGACCTTATAGGAAATATGGTTTATGCCTGTTTGATTAACGCAGGTATTTTATGTGGTGTCGGAGCTATTGCCTATGCCCTTAGAGCCCGAATAGAAAACCTAATCATTCATGGAATGTCTAAACAATTTTTCGATTAAATGAAAGAGTATAAAAATAAAGATGAAATAAATCACGACCTGAAACGCCTGAGGCTGGAAAGGCAGATTGCCTGGGAAGAAATTAAGGGCCTTAAAGGAGATTTTAAGGAAAGTATACAGCCTTATAATTGGTTTGGACCTATTTTGTCTTCCGCAAAGCAATATGGCATTCTTTATTTTATTCGTTTGTTGTTCAGAAAGAAGAAATAAGAATAATTGTCATTTTAGTTTCGCTGTGGTTAGATTTAAATTTTAGTATAAGGCGCCTTATTGTTTTTATTCTACCTGTTTCCTTTGTGATACCCTACCTTATTTTATTATTACATTTAAAGAACCAGCCTAAAATTGAATTATTATGAAGAGTTTTGTTTACACCTTATGCCTTTGTTTCCTGTTTTTGACCTCCTGTAAAGAGAAACAATCTGCTTCCCAAAAAAAAGAATCTGAGCCTGTTGAACAAAAAACAGCATTAAACCATTGGAAACCTTTGTTTAATGGAACCAACTTAGATGGCTGGACCATGAAAATAATGGGGTATCCTTTGGGAGAGAATTTCGGGAAAACCTTTCGCGTTTCAGATGGAATTTTGAGTATTCGTTATGATGCTTATGGAGATGATTTCAATAATAGATTTGGCGCACTATATTTTAATGAAAAATTAGCTAATTATCGCTTAAAAGTGGAATATCGGTTTGTGGGTGAAACCGCTCCCGGGGCACCTGAATGGGGGTTTAGAGATAGCGGTGTTCAATTCCATTCTCAGTCCCCTTCATCTTTAAAGGCGGATCAGCCATTTCCGGTTTCCCTGGAATACAACCTGCACGGGGGCAATGGAACTGGTGAAAGGCCTGTTGGCGAAATTTGCGCAAATGGTATTTTTGTAGCGTTAAACGGGCAGCAAAATACAAGCTATTGTACACCTCCCACTATAAAAAGAACTTTTCATGGGGATCAATGGGTGTCTTTGGAAATAGAGGTAAAAGATGGTGAAATAACTCACTATGTAAATGGGGAAGAAATCCTGAGTTATTCTAACCCAACCTATAACCCGGAGCATGAGATAGCCAAAACGCTTATTGTTAATGGTGACACTTCTGTTAAAGATGGATATATTTCCTTACAATCTAACAGTCATCCCATAGATTTTAGGAAAATAGAGCTTTTGAAGTATTAATTATAAATTAAAGATGAATAAGAAATTGAAAATCAGCATAGTAACCGGTGCGGGGTCGGGTATTGGGAGAGCAGTAGCAATAGCCTTAAATAAGGATGGATGGACTGTAATTCTTGCGGGCAGGCGTGAAGAAACCCTTATAGAAACTGCAGCTTTATGTAATACGGCAGACACGCTGGTAGTGCCTACAGATGTTAAAGATCCCCTAAGTGTTAAAGCTCTTTTTGCTCAAACTCTAAAAGCTTATGGTCGCCTGGATTTACTTTTTAATAATGCAGGAGTAAGTGCTCCTGTAAAACCAATGGAAGAACTTACCATAGAAGAATGGAGGCATGTGATTGATACGAATTTAAATGGTGTCTTTTTCTGCACACAGGAGGCATTCAGAATTATGAAATCTCAGAATCCAACGGGAGGAAGAATAATAAACAATGGTTCACTTTCCGCTCATGTACCGAGGCCGTGCTCTGCGCCCTATACGGCAAGTAAGCACGCCGTAACAGGCTTAACCAGATCTACTTCCCTGGATGGTCGGGCTTACAATATTGCTTGTGGACAAATAGATATCGGTAATTCTAAAAGTGAAATGACCAAAAAGATGGAAAAAGGAACGCTCCAGGCTGATGGTTCTCATAAAATAGAACCTACAATGAATCCTGAAGACGTGGGCCGCACTGTAGTTTATATGGCTGGTTTGCCTCTAAATACAAATGTCCCTTTTCTCACAGTTATGGCTAACCAAATGCCCTATATTGGAAGGGGTTAAAATGATTACAGCCGTGTTATTTTTTATTTGCTAATCTAAAAGAAGTCACTTCTTCGACTGTAATTGGTTCGGCTTTATTCCCAAAACTATTGCGGATGTACGATGCCACATTGGCTATTTCTTCGTCTCCTAACATCCCATAACCTTGCATCACATTTGCATATTCGGATTTATTTTCATCCAGTCCCGCTTCAGATCCCTTAAAAATAATCTCCAACATCCTGTTCTTGTCGCCCAGCACATTGTCTGTTTTAGCAAGGGGAGGATTTAATCCGGATACCCCTCCACCATTTGCCTGATGACAAGTTAAGCATACTTGTCTGTAAACCTTCCTGCCCTTTGCCATATATGGCGGCAGATCAGCCTCAGCCTTCTTAAGCGGGGATGTTGTAACTGTTTGAATTTCGGTTTTAGAACCTGTCCTGTTTTCTTTTCCAGATGAATTACAACTATTCAATAAAACAACTGTGGCAAATCCAAAAAGAATTATTGTAATTGTATGTTTAAGGTATGGGTCTTTTTGCAATCTTTATTATTTTTTATTGTAAACAATTCTGAATAACGAACCTCCGCTATCGTCTGACACGTATAGAGAACCATCAGGCCCTTGCGCCAAGCCAGTTGGCCTGTGTTCAGCTTCGCTAGGGGAAGAAACTTCTTCCAAGCCGGCAAAGCCATCAGCAAAAATCTGCCACTCCCCGCTGGGTTTCCCATTTTCAAAAGGCACAAATGCAACCAAAAATCCTTTTTGTTTTAGAGGTGCACGGTTCCATGAACCATGGAAAGCAATAAAAGCACCATTTTTATACTCCTCCGGAAACATATCTCCGGTATAGAAAAGCAGGGCGTTGGGAGCCATATGTGCCGGAAAAGTGGCTACTGGATCTAGTGCATTTTCGCCGGCTGTTTTTTTGCCATCCCCACCATATTCAGGGGATAAAATCTTTTTTTTCTGAAATTGATCATAGTATATGTAGGGCCAGCCAGCATCATCACCTTCATTGATTATATACATTGTCTCGGCAGGTAAATTGGCCGAAGTTTCCAGGTCATAAAGATCGGGGTAGAGCGTATTAAGTTGATCTCTTCCATGTTGTGTGACCACTAATTTGTTCAGATTGTAATTCCAGTCTAACCCTACCACATTTCTTAATCCGGTCGCGTATCTTTTTCCCTCACCATAGGATTGTTTTATTTTATCTGCCCTGAACTGCCATATCCCTCCGGCAGAATCAAGAATGCTGCATGGCATCACACCGGGAGAACCCAAAGTTCTGTCCGTTTCCTGGCAGGCATTAGAATACGCGCCTATATTTACGTAAATATTACCTTCCCCATCAAGAGTAAAGGATTTTGTGGCGTGTGTCCTGTAGGAAACCAATTTAACTACCAGGGTATCTGGCGAATTAGGTTCTGTTACTTCCCCTTCAGCATTCAGTTTATACCTAAATATTTCTTCATCTGATGAGGCATATAAATAATTCTTATCCAGATACATCCCGGTTCCACCATAATCCGCAAATCCTTTTTTTGCATCAGCTATCCCATCACCATCCCGGTCTTCAAGGTAAATTATACCTTCTCCATCAATTGGTTTTCTTAACTTCAGGTAAACACCTCCATTAGAGTTAACAGCGATATGGCGAGGAGCCCCTAAAGAATCTGCCACCTTTATTACCCCAAAACCATCGGGAACGTTTATCCCTTCATTATCGGGACTTATATTTAAAACAGCTTCCTTTACTGAATTTTCCTGCTTGTCTTTACAGGCAGTAAATGCCAGGATTAGAATGAAGAGGAGAAGCCATTTAGCTCTTAACTCAAATAATTTATGTGAAGTTTTGGACATACTAATTGAATTTATATATAAAATTAAGTTGCTTTTTTTTTGAAGCCTTTGCAATTTACGAAAAACCTTTGTGGTGAATTTTAGTTTTTTGGAAATCAGGTTGGAGTCAAATCTACCTTCCTCCCTGTTTTAACTGCCTTGAAAATAGCATCAATAATTTTCATGTCCTTAACCCCTTCTTCTCCATCTACAGGAATAACAGCCTCTTTATTTTCTAAAATAATCCCTGCCATTTCATCCATCTGCACAGTCTGGTGGGTAATGTGAGGATCAGTCAGTTCCCCTTTATGGGTGCGGGCTTTAATAGGTCCGTAACCTGTAGACGGTTGCATTTCTGCCCATCCGCCTATCCCGGCAAGGTAAAATCTATCCAGATGATTTACTGCATAGGTAGAAAGGCAGGAGGCCACAGCGCCACCGGGGAAGCCCATTTGAAACTGAATGGTTTCATCTATCCCTTCCTTGAATTTAACAGGATCGTTTTTAGTTTCCTGAGCCGTAACCCAAATGGGTTCTTCCCCTATCATATAACGTGCTCCGTTTATGGAATATATACCTATATCCATCATAGCTCCACCTCCAGATAGTTTTTTATTTAATCGCCATTGGTTTGGGTCGCCAATTATAAAACCCGATTGCCCCTGGAAGAAAATGATTTTACCAAATTCCCCTGCCCTGCTCATCCTTACAATTTCAAGGGTTTTAGCTTCGAAATGCATGCGATATCCTATCAGTAATTTAACATTG
>Ga0055584_100008297_pt1 | contig 10188 bp, 9 predicted proteins | sample OSDHelmetaG_FD_58716 | JGI IMG/M metagenome (GOLD analysis project Ga0055584, IMG submission 58716) | Pelagic marine sediment microbial communities from the LTER site Helgoland, North Sea, for post-phytoplankton bloom and carbon turnover... | ecosystem: Environmental > Aquatic > Marine >...
ATTGGGGGCAAAGAAATTATTTTGGTTTATATTCATCGTTTTTTACCATTTTTGTACCATCGCATTGTAAACAAGATAAGCGCTAAATAAGTTAGGAGTAATGAGAAAGAATATTTGTGGCATACAGCAAATTGGAGTAGGAGTATCAGACGCCCAAGCGGCATGGAAATGGTATCGTCAACAATTTGGCATGGATATTAAAGTGTTTGAAGACACTGCTGTAGCAGAACTCATGCTTCCACATACGGATAACCAAACACGTGAGCGTTATGCTGCCTTGGCAATGAATTTTGAGGGAGGCGGAGGTTTTGAAATCTGGCAACATACAGGAATGGAGTCACGACCACCTGTTTTTAATGTGCAAATGGGCGATTTGGGCATTGGCATCTGTAAATTAAAATGTCGCGATGTAGGTAGAGCATATGCAACACATAAAGAACGTGGTTTAGATGTTCTTGGAGACCTTTCTAATGACCCGAACGGTAACCCACATTATTATATTAGAGATCCGTATAACAATATCTTTGAAGTGGTAGCAAATGACAATAGTTACCGAAAACAAAAATCATTGACAGGTGGAGTCCTAGGAGCAGTTATTGGTGTTTCTAATATGGATGAGGCTAAAAAAGTTTACGCAGATATTCTTGAATATGACGATGTAGTTTTTGACCAAACGGAAGACTTTAAAGATTTTAATGGTTTGCCAGGAGCAGGTCAAAAATATCGCAGAGTCTTATTGAGGCATTCAAAAAACAGAATGGGTCCATTTAGCAATTTACTCGGACCTACAGAAATTGAATTGGTTCAAGCCATTGATCGACCGGGTAGAAAAATATATGAAGATCGCATTTGGGGCGAGCTAGGTTTCATTCATTTATGCTTCGATATTATCGGAATGAATCACTTAAAAAGTGAGTGCAAAGAAAAAGGTTTCCCATTTACAGTGGATAGTTCATCTGATTCTAGCACTTTCGATATGGGTAAAGCCGCAGGGTCATTCTCCTATATAGAAGATAAAGATGGCACCTTGATTGAATTTGTCGAAACGCATAAAATCCCGATTATGGAACGTTTAGGTATCTACATGGATGTAACTAAACGCGATCAAGAAAAACCGTTGCCTGATTGGATGCTAAGCTTCATGAAGTTTGGCAGAGTGAAAGATTAACCGCTTTTATGTTTACCGTAATTTATTCCTTTAAGGTTAAACCGGGCAAAAACAGCCAGTTCGAAAAAGCGTGGCACGATTTAACTGAACTCATCTATGAATTTGAAGGCAGTATTGGTTCGCGACTTCATCAGTTAGAAAACAATCGAGATTATATTGCCCATGCGCAATGGCCAAGCAAAGAAAAATGGCAAAATTCAGGAGATTATCTTCCAGCAATTTCCAAAGAGCATAGTGCTGCAATGCATGCTGCTTGCGTAGATATTCAAACCGTTTATCAAATGGATGTTATCGTTGATTTATTGCAAACGAAAATGAAGAATAGCTAGGGCTTTCATCGCAAACTATAGAAGTACATTTTGCTAATACCAACTCTGTATTATTTCCTCAACTCAAAATTCTTACCCAAGTACACTTCGCGCACCATTTCATCTGAAGCCAGCTCCTCTGCCGTTCCTGCTTTGAGTAACTGACCCTCAAATAGAAGGTAGGCTCGGTCTGTTATACTCAAGGTTTCTTGTACATTATGATCGGTTATTAGTATGCCAATATTCTTTTCTCTGAGCTTGCTCACAATGCCTTGTATATCTTCAACTGCTATTGGATCTACCCCTGCAAAAGGCTCATCCAATAAAATAAATTTTGGATTCGTTGCCAATGCACGTGCAATCTCTGTTCTCCTTCGTTCACCTCCACTCAATACCTTGCCCAAATTCTTACGCACGCGATTCAAACCAAACTCTTCCAACAACTCTTCTTGCTTTTGTTTTTGATCTGCTTTAGACAAACTGGTCATTTCTAAAATTGCTTTCAAATTGTCTTCTACCGACAAATCCCTAAACACAGATGCCTCTTGCGGCAAATAACCAATGCCTCTTTGTGCTCTTTTATACATGGGCAGTTTGGTGATATCCTCATCACCTAAGGTAACGATTCCTTCATCCGCCTTAACCAATCCAACCACCATATAAAAGGTGGTCGTCTTTCCAGCCCCATTGGGGCCTAACAATCCCACAATTTCTCCTTGACTAACCTCCAAGGACATTTGATTCACTACCTTCTTCTGTTTGTATTGTTTAACGAGCTTATCTGCTTTAAGTGTTAGCATTACTTAATATCTTTTAGATTGAGTTGAATATTTTTTTGCCCATTGTATTCATTCTCTTCAATGGTATAACACGCGTTGAATGGTTTACCCTGGGTTACCTTATTATATACATGAGCCATGCCAAAACCAATCGCATCAATTCTTTGCCGCTTATTTTTGGTCGATATTTTCAGATGTTTCTCCTTCAAAACTTTAGCAAATCCAGTGTCTTGTATATCATTGGTACGAAAAATAGGCTTCATATTGCCGGGGCCGAAAGGCTCCATTTGCCCTAGGATTCGTAGCATTTTTGGCGACACATCGTCAATATCAATTACCGCATCATATTCAATTTCTGGGACCTTTAAATCTTCATTAATGCCATCCGCAACAATTTTCTCAATTTTATTTTTAAAGGCTTCAAAGTTTTCTGATTTTAAGGACAGTCCTGCAGCATATTTGTGCCCTCCATATTGCAATAACAATTCACTGCATTGCTCTATAGCATCATGAATATCAAATCCTTTTACAGAACGTGCTGACCCAGACATGATTCCATCATTTTCAGTTAACACAATCGTTGGCTTATAATAGTTTTCAATAAGACGTGATGCAACAATACCAATGACCCCTTTATGCCATTCTTTACCATAGATAACCGTAACACTCTTTTTTTCTAAATCTTTATCCGCTTTTAGCATTTCCAATGCCTCTTGGGTAATCCCAGAGTCTAAACCTTGGCGCTCGGTATTTCGTTCTAATAATACTTTCGTGAAAGTTACTGCTTCGTGAAAATCTTTTTCTATCAATAGTTTAACCGCTGCTCCGGCATCGGCTATTCTTCCTGCTGCATTGATCTTAGGACCTAAACCAAACACGATATCCGAAATGGAGTAATTGCTCTTTTGCTTGTAGGTATTTAATAATGCCTGTATACCAATCCGAGGACTTTCGTTAATCTGCTTCAGCCCAAAATATGCCAAAATTCGATTCTCCCCATTCATCTCCACAATATCACTTGCAATGGACACAACCACTAAATCTAAATACTCATACAAGGTATCTACTTCTCGGTTGTTTTTTTGGTTAAAAGCTTGCACAAGTTTAAAACCAATACCACATCCACTTAATTCTTTAAATGGATAAGTTGCATCTGCCCTCTTAGGATCTAATACTGCCACCGCGTCAGGCAGTTCATCTCCAGGTAAATGATGATCACAAATAATAAAATCAATTCCTAAACTCTTGGCATAAGCCACTAATTCTAAGGAACGTATCCCACAATCCAGGGCAATTATTAAGGTGATTTTCTTCTCTTTAGCAAAGTCAATCCCAAGTTTAGAAATCCCATACCCTTCATCATACCGATCTGGGATGTAATAAGAGACCTTGTTTGAATACCCTTGCAGAAATGAATAAACTACAGAAACTGCAGTGGTTCCATCTACATCATAGTCTCCATAAACCATCACATTTTCATCGTTCATCAAAGCAGTTTCCAAGCGCTTAACGGCCTTATCCATATCTTTCATAAGAAAAGGATCATGAAGGTCTGATAATTTTGGGCGAAAATAGTTCTCCGCCTCATCGTAAGAGGTAATCCCTCTTTGGGCCAATATCCAAGCGATTTTATGTGGAACGCTTAAGCTTTTTTCAAGGGATGAAACGATTTTCTCATCTGGTTTTTCCTTTTGCTTCCACTTAAACTCCATCTCTCGCAAATGTAGCCTATAGAAAAATTACATCAAACTATTCTTTTGATTTTAGCAATGCCACTCACCAAATATTCTCGCTTCGTATCTTGACAAACGCAAGAATAACGAGTTCTTCGTTTTTTCCCTTTTAAGAAAAACCTTCCATTCTCCAACTCAAAAACATCCCCTTCATCAATATCTTCAACATAGATGGACGGTTCTGTGTTATATTTATTTAACACCTTCAGAAGTTTTGGGTCTGAGCAGGCAGATGCCCCGGGGTTTTCAAAATAATTCTGTAAAGCTTGCTCAACATCAGGAGGAAAAATATCTCTATTTAAATAAGGTGTGGCCAGTTCAATAAATATAGCTTTCCATTCTTTACCATGGGGTTTTACGCGATTCTTATATTTTGAGAAACACAACATATGCGCCAATTCATGCAATAGCGTTAATGAAAAAGCATAGGTATTTAAATCTTTATTGATGGACAATGTATGCCTACCATTAAACGCAGGACTGCGATAATCCCCCAGCTTGGAGGTTCTTGGTTTCTTGATTTTCAGAACGACTCTGTGCGCAACGATCAAATCAGCTACATTCTGCACCAACGGATTGGGTATGTACTTAGCTAGAATATCACAAAGTTTCAGATAATTCACTCCCACAAAAGTATGGAGCTAAATGCAATCAGGCAATAGTTAAATTAATCCACTACGAAAGTGGCTCCAAACTGGATATTAGTGAAACTGTTTTTCACTTCAGCAGCATAATATGCCCTTCCCAAATCCAGTTTATATGGTTGAAAACGATCCGTAAAAGCGGTTATCATAATTGCTGCATTTAAGCTATACCTTGGATGATAATATCCAGCTCCAATGGTATAATAATTGCGATTAAGCGGCTTAATCTGAGATGGACTATTACTTTTATACGGTGAAGGCTGATACGCATAACCCGCTCTAAAACGATATTTTCCATACGTCATTTCACCTCCTACTCGAATATTATAGGTGGGCACATAACTGGATTTTATCGCACTGTTTTCATCCGTAAACAAATAGGTAGGGTCATCTTTTGGTCGCAACCCAGCCGTACTTAGATTTACGCGCTCTACATCTAACGATAGAAAACCCAATTTTCCGAGCACATAAGCAGCACTGAAGGTGAGTCTTGCCGGTGTAATCAGCTTATATTTAAAACTGAGTGTATCGGGCGCACCGTCAAAATCTTCATCTGGTGTGGTTCGTGTGTATGTAGAATTTGGAATAGATGGATCTCTATTGCGATCAAATCGGCTTGTTAAACTTTGCGTGTAGAGGTCTTTTGCACTGAGTCGGATTGGAAGCATATAGCTTAACCCAAACCGCCAATTATCGTTAGCTTTAACCAAGCCTCCAAGATTCAAAGCCACACCACCAGTCCGTGTTTCTAGATAACGCGTGTAGGTTAGGCCTGCATAATCATTCGTGTCTGAAAGAGGTTGATTGTCTTGTTCTGTAAACTGAAAAGTTTCCTTAAAGACTTGTTTTCGAATAATTATCCCTCCTCCGAGATAAAATGTATTATCGAAATCGGCCGCTACAGATAAGTTAAAATCTCCACCACTGCCTGTTCGATTTACCACTCCGGTTTGTTTCACATTTGTTATTGGACTTCGAATAGCACTTGAAAAACTATCTGGAAAAGCGGTTTTATCTTCAATGAGGTAGGTCTCAAATGCTAAATAAGGCAATCCGTAAATATTAAGAAATTGGTTATCTGTCCCATTGGCACTTTCCGCTAAAAAATCCGTGAAAGAGCTTTCGGTATTGTTACCAGAGAATGTAAAGCTACTTCGATAGTCACTGTGTCGATTATAACCAAAAGAAAAAACCAAATTCGTTAATCCCTCGATCAATGGTTTGCCCTTTTCATCGCGCATGGTATTGAAAACGGATAAATTCATATTAGATAAACCCAAGCCAATATTTATATCCCCTTGAGCGGGTGAACCAATGTATTTTGCTTGTGTGCCATTTGAGTTAATATTTAACCCAATATGCAATTCAGATTTTCTATTGAGAGCCATCCCTGCTGGGTTAATTAAGGCAGCCGTTGCGGAACCACCAATGGCACCAATTGCATTTGCACTTCCCAATGCCCGTGTGCTCCCTCCTAAGTTATGTGTAGAAAATCGAACTGCTTCTTCAATTCCTTGGGCATGTGTAAAATCTGCCCCAATAAGGCATACCAATCCTATTAAATATGACTTTAAAATCCTCTTCATTCAAACAATTATCTGCGTTTACTCCCCGTACTTCCTGATGATCCACGTTGAGAACGTGATCCTGAATTATAACCACCTCGACTAGAGCCGGACCCAGAACTTTCAAACCCAGAGTTTGCTTTACTAGAACTGCCGCTATAGCTGCCTGTATTTGCATTTCCGTTATTTGAATTGCTGTTTCTGCCACCTGACTGGGTATTGTTCGAGTTGGTTCCAATATTGCTATTTCTACGCTGGCTTACATATTTTCTGTTGGGGGTAGAAGCGGTGCGATATGAATTGGCAAAAGGGCAATATCCATTGCCAAATCCGTATGGATTATAGGCATAATATGGATTGTAAAAATAAGGGTTACCACCCATCATCCAAGGATCATATGAGTTGTTGAGCAAACTATAACTGAACATATAAGGGTTATATGTAAAAAAGGGATAAAAACTGCTTTGCATATTTGAATAAGAGTTAAATGGATCTCCAAATCTACTATTTGTATAATTGCACCCACAATTTCTATTTCCACCTGGATTATACATTCCTCCCATATACATTCCGCCAGCTCCCATGGACATCATTCCTCCACCTGGACCAAAACCCATTTGGTTGTTATAATAACTATTTGAAGCGCGATTACTTAAAAAGAATGAATTGCCTGTTCTGTTCAATCGTTGTGCATAACTAGAGGCAGGCATATAATCGTATTTCGCATTAGTATTCCCTGATTTTTTTCCTTGCTTTTGAGCACTTCCATTTTCTAAGGCTGCACGCTCTATTGCAACAGCCTCTTGTCGAATTGCTTTCTTTATATCTGACTTTGTCGCATAAACCGGATCATCAATTACCTCTTTAGACGCAATCTTAACGGTTGAACATGAAGATAAGACAAGAATTGAACTGATAAATAATAGGGATAGTTTAGTTTTAAGCATGGCTTGACTTATTTTTGTACTTATAATAGTACAAAAATTATACCGATTTTACAAGTATGGGCAAAAACAAAATTACTAGAGCAGAAGACTATTCGGCTTGGTACAATAATTTAGTCAAAGACGCTGATCTTGCTGAACATGCAGCAGTTAAAGGCTGCATGGTTATCAAGCCCTATGGGTATGCCATTTGGGAAGCGATGCAAAAAGAACTGGACCAACGTTTTAAAGATACCGGGCATGAAAATGCCTATTTCCCTTTGTTTGTTCCCAAAAGTTTATTTGAGGCAGAAGAAAAAAACGCGGAAGGATTTGCCAAAGAATGCGCTGTGGTAACTCATTATCGCTTGAAAAGCGATGAAGACAATCCGGGGAAACTGATGGTTGACCCCAAAGCGAAACTAGAAGAAGAGCTCATTGTTCGGCCTACTTCAGAGGCAATCATATGGAATACCTATAAAAATTGGATACAAAGTTATCGAGATTTACCCATTTTAATCAATCAATGGGCTAACGTGGTGCGTTGGGAAATGAGAACACGCTTGTTTCTCAGGACGGCTGAATTTTTATGGCAGGAAGGGCATACTGCACATGCAACCAAAGAAGAGGCCATCGCAGAGACCGTTCAAATGCTTGATGTTTATGCCGATTTTGCTGAAAAAGTAATGGCAGTGCCGGTAATCAAAGGGGTTAAAACGGAAAACGAACGTTTTGCTGGAGCTGTTGACACGTATTGTATTGAAGGATTGATGCAAGATGGTAAAGCATTGCAAATGGGAACATCTCACTTTTTGGGACAAAATTTTGCCAAGGCATTTGATGTAAAATATGTAACCAAAGAAAACAAGCAAGAACATGTTTGGGCTACAAGTTGGGGCGTAAGTACACGTTTGATGGGTGCTTTAATCATGGTGCACAGCGATGATGACGGATTGGTTTTGCCTCCAAAACTCGCCCCTATTCAAGTGGTTATTGTGCCCATATATCGCAGCGATGAAGAACTCGAATTAGTAACCAAAAAGGGAGATGAAATCTTCAATACATTGAAAGCAGCAGGCATACGTGTTAAATTTGATACACGTGACACGCACAAACCGGGTTTCAAGTTTGCTGAATATGAACTCAAAGGCGTGCCATTGCGCATAACCGTTGGACCTCGCGATTTAGCGAACAATCAAATTGAAATTGCACGTAGAGATAACCGCGAAAAATCATTGATTGATGCTGATATTAATAGCGATGCTATTAACAATACATTGGATGAAATACAAAAAGGGTTGTTTGATCGTGCAAAAGATCACCAAGAAACGCATATAACCTCTGTAGATACTTGGGATGACTTCAAGGAGGCCTTAGAAACCAAAACGGGCTTTATACGTGCGCATTGGGATGGCTCTGGAGAAACCGAGCAAAAAATTAAAGAAGCAACCAAAGCTACTATTCGATGTATCCCATTAGATAATAAACAAGAAGCGGGAGCTTGCGTCTTTAGTGGAAACCCCAGCACACAAAGAGTCTTATTCGCAAAGGCTTACTAATTTAGCGAAATGCAAGGGTAAGAAGAATCCGAAATGAACCGCCATTCCAACAACTTTGATTTCCTTCGGCTTGTATTTGCACTATTCGTAATTATCACCCATTCTTATGCATTATTGGGTATTGAGACATCCGATGTGCTTTCGCGATTAACAAAAGGGCAACTTACTTTTTCGCATTTGGGGGTTTGTGGTTTTTTTACCATTAGTGGTTATCTTATTATCAAGAGTCTGCAGCGAAGTACAAGCATTGGAAATTATTTGAAGAAACGGGTTCTGAGACTTTCTCCCGGATTGGCAGTGGTCCTTTTACTGACTGTAATTTATGGCGCGTTTGTAACTGAAGAATCGTTGAAAACGTATTTTACCCATTACAAAACATACCTCTATGTTCCTGCCAATCTATCCCTTTATCGACTTCAAGATTTTCTACCTGGAGTATTTACGAGCAATCCCTTTTCTGGTGCAATAAACGGTTCGTTGTGGACTTTACCCTATGAGTTTTCATGCTATCTTGCCTTAATACCCTTGTACTTTCTACGTAACCATGTGAAATGGTTAAAGTACCTGACGTTCATCGTTATGGCAATATTTATACTTGCCAAACTTTGCTGCGCATCAGCAATTGCACGTTTTGACTTTGTATTAGCAGGTCATTATATTCTTGAATTTGGCGGCTACTTTGCCATGGGATCTACGTTAGCAATGCTAGGCATAAAGGATGCAAAGATAAAAGGCATCCTGGCAATTATTAGCCTCATCATAACCGTTATTTTACTCTACTTTCAAGTCTTAGACCCGGTGAGTTTCATCATCCTTCCCATTCTGATTATTTCAGTGGGTCTATTAAATACCCCTTATATAAGCTCCATTAGTAAATCATTGGGAGACCTTTCCTATGGCATTTATATTTATGCCTTTCCCGTGCAGCAATCGCTAATTTATTTTGGGGTAAGGGATGTGATACAATTGATCATTTTAGCATCGCTGATCACTCCGGTTTTCGCTTACTTATCATGGCATGTAATCGAAAAGCGTTTCCTGCGATTTAAGTAAAACGTTCGCTTCTAGCAATTCTAAATTTGCATTAACTTTGAGACTGATTATGAAAAAAGGAATTATTTCACTTCTAATATTGTCCTTAGCTAGCAACTTTATGTTTGCCCAGAGTAGAATCTTAGATCGTTTGGAGAAAAAGGCGAAGGATAAAGTGAATCAGCCCATCGATCAGAAAGCTGATGAAAAAATGGATAAAGAGCTGGACAAAGTTTTTGAAAACAACAATAATTCAGATTCAATGAGCTATAGTGCAAGAAGTATGAAGCTTGCAAGGCTAATGCTGGGCAATCAATTTAGAGAGTGCACCGCTAAAGCATCCTATTCCTATACCACAAAAGCAACGATGGATGTGTATTCCGTTGGGAAGGGTAAAGATGATAGCATGAGCTTTAGATATTACTGGTACAGTGATCTCACATTTGACCATATGGCAATGCAATTTGTGCCCTGGTC
>Ga0055584_100008298_pt1 | contig 10186 bp, 8 predicted proteins | sample OSDHelmetaG_FD_58716 | JGI IMG/M metagenome (GOLD analysis project Ga0055584, IMG submission 58716) | Pelagic marine sediment microbial communities from the LTER site Helgoland, North Sea, for post-phytoplankton bloom and carbon turnover... | ecosystem: Environmental > Aquatic > Marine >...
GCCGCAGCGCAAAAAGAATCCCGCGTGCGCGGCGAGGCTGGATGAAGATTGAAAATTTGTCTCAAGTAGATCATGCCGAACGTCACTCTTCCTGGCCGCGAGAATCTCGAACCGCGGACCGCTGCTCCTTGCAGATAGGACCTTCCTCATGCGAGAGCAAGTAACTGGTGTTCGGCGCTGCCCTCAAGCAGAAGCGCCATTTCAATCGCCCCAATTTACACAGGCACAAGAGGAGCGTCACGATGCAAAACAGCGACGGAGTCGACTTTCTGGTTCAAAAACAGGACTGGTCAAAATTCGAGATAACCACCAGCCCCCGCCCCACTCTCGAGGAGGGCGAGATCCTCTTTTCGGTGGATCGCTTCGCGCTGACCGCCAACAATATTTCCTATGCTCTATCCGGCGATATGCTCGGCTATTGGAAGTTCTTTCCCGCCCCCGATGGCATGGGGCGCATTCCCGTCATGGGCTATGGCGACGTCATCGAGTCCAGGCACCCCGAAATCGAAACGGGAACTCGTTGCTTCGGGTTCTTTCCGATGTCGAGGTACCTCCGCATCGAACCGGGTCGGGTATCGGCGACCCAGATCATGGACGGTGCGGCACACAGATCCGAACTCGCAGCCGCCTACAACCAATACAGCCCGGTCCTGTTCGATGGTCTCTACGACCCCGCCCACGAGGATGCGATGGCACTGCTGCGGGGTCTTTTCCTGACCTCGTTTCTTGCCGACGATGCGCTGGGCGAGACCCACTATGCCGGCGCGAAATCGGTTCTGATCTCCAGTGCCTCGAGCAAAACCTCAATTGCCCTTGCGCACTGCGTCTCTCAGAGAGATGCGGTCGAAACCATCGGACTGACCTCCGCGCGCAACCGCGCATTTGTCGAAAGCCTCGGATGCTACGATCAGGTTCTGACGTACGATGAAATCGAATCGCTGGACGCGTCCAGGCCCGTGGGGTTCGTCGATATGGCCGGTAACGGAAATGTGACCCGCACAATTCACACGCACTGGGGGGATGCTCTGAAGTTCTCGATGGCAATCGGCGCCACCCATTGGGAGGCCGGCGGAGCGAGCGGCGCACTACCCGGGCCCGCTCCCGAGTTTTTCTTCGCCCCGTCCCAGATCGCGAAACGGTCAGCCGAATGGGGGCCCGGCGAATTTCAGAAACGTCTCGGGGAGGCGTGGCGTGAATTTCGAAGTTTCAGCGAGTCGTGGCTGCAGGTTCGCCTGCACAGTGGTCCGGGCTCTTTGCCCGACGTCTATCGAGAAGTGCTGGAGGGTCGCAGCGATCCAGCCTCCGGACATATCGTCACCCTCCGGGAGGACTGACAGGGACAGGCCCCTTCGCACAGAGCCCTGAGGTGACCTGCGAATCAGCTCAGACGGCCGCTTTGGCGGGAACTTGCCCCTGGAAAATCCCGGTCAGGAGTAGCGGTACCTCGAGGGTCACCCCCAGAAAGGCCCCGAACAGGGCTCCGCCGCGAGCAATGCGTGAGGCGAGGTACTCATCGGGCAGGCCGAGGTAATACAGGGCGATCATGGAACCGGTTGCGATAAAACCGCCCACGGACATGGCGATAAACTGCTTGAGCGTATTTCCCTCCGCTTCAAAGCGGAAAAAGAAGGGCGACGAGAGTTTTTTGTGGATGCCGACCCGACTTCCGGTGACCACGGCACCGAGATAATGGCCCCATTCGTGGACGATATGCGCACAGAAAAAGAGCATCGCCCCCACGATCCATCCCGAAAAATCAGCCCCGACGCCAGTCCCCGCGGAACGAGCCGCCAAAAGCCACCAAAGGCCCACCGACAAAGCGATAATCACCAGATCCCGGACGAGATAACGCTGCAACATGGATCTAACCTTACCCTCTGAGCGAGGGTTCGCCAAAAGTATTCCTTACCGCAGCGCGGCATGGTCCCCGGGACGCCCCCAGAAGGCTCGCAAATTTCATCGACGGGTTTCGTCTGGTCAGAATCCCGGATTCGTGCGAGGGTCGCTGGCATGGCGATGCAAAGAAGAGAACTTCTGATTGGTGCGGGCGCGGCAATTGCAACGGCGACGGCAGGACGGGCTCTTGCCTCGGAACATGCGGGGCACGGGAATCATGCCGCCAAAAAAACTCGCCCAACGCCGAGAACCATCGTCTTCGATAATGCGATTGCACTCCGGGCTCTGGGCGAGATGTGTATCGCCTTCTGCCTCGACAACATCCCCGAGGATCCGTCACTTGTCGATTGTGCGCGGACCGCGAAAGAAATGCTCGCGGTCAACGGAGCCATCGAGCAACTGGCGGCGATGGACTCGCCCCGTCTCATGGAGGTCGCCAAGGCCACCGTCAGTGTTTACGACAATTGCCAGAAAATTTGCGAAAAGCACGAGGCGCACCACAAGATCTGCCGACAGTGTGCCAAGCAATGCGCCGAGATGAAGATCGCCATCGCCGCGCTCACCTGAACAAGGGCCGCTCCCGAGGGGAAAAACTTTCGTCAAGGTCCGACCGGACTTCAACTCGGGTTGTCAATCGCGGCTTCGATCGAGGGTAATACCGCGTCGCCGAGGGCAGAGCCCAGACCGATATTGGCCTCGACGATGATCATCGCCCCATAGCCGCGGGGCAGGTCCAGCCAGGGCACGGCACCAAAGGCACCCGGGTCGGTCAACCAACCATCGCGCTCCGTATCCACCCACCAGCCGTATCCATAGCCCGCCCAGAGAGACTCCGTCTTTCCGCCCCACGCCAGATCGATTTGGTTCGCCTGCATCTGCTCGACGGCATTTGCCGACATCACGAAATTTTCCCCGCAGCGCCCCCCTCGAAGCTGCATCAAAAGCAGCTTTCCGTAGTCGCCGGAGGTGGTGTAGAGGCCCGCTTCCATGCTGGGGTTTCGAGTCTGCGGCAAATTGCCCGGATCTCCATCGAACTGCGCGGGATAACTCAGCAGATTCGACAGTGGGTCCCCATCAAACGGGTTGCTGAACCCGGATGCTGTCAGGCCACAGGGCACCTCGTAGATCTCCTCGAAAAGTCGCTCCCAACTCTTCCCGCTGACCGCTTCCGCCACCGCACCAGCAACCTGCCATTGCCCCCCGCCATACCGAAATGCCGTCTGCCGTGGAATCACTTCCGGTGCCGCCTCCGTTGCGGTGAAAATCGACTTTCCGCAATCCAGCAAAGTCCCGGTCGCGCGCCACTGGCACATATAAGGCTCGAAGGTGAGATTGGGCAGGAGGCCGACCAGCCCCGAGCTATTGGAAATCAGATCAGCTGTCGTGACACCGGAGAAGGTACTCTCCCAACCCAGAAAATCCTCCAGTGGTTGCTGCAGGTCCAGCAGCCCGTCATCCGCCAATCGGTTCAGAATGCCTGCCGTGATGACCTTCGAGGACGAGGCTACCAGCGAAATCCGATCCTGATCGAAGGATCCGAAAGCCCGGTGGTGGAGAACCCCCCATTCGCGATGGACGATAATCAGGCTCGCGCCATCGAGGCCTGGAGCTTCCGCAAGAAAATCCTCCACAACGGCATCCGTGACTGCAAAATCAAACGTCGGTGCGGAGGGAGATGAAAGACTGCCACCGCAGCCTGCAAGCAACATGAGTATGCCGGCAAGTTGGCCAACCGTCCAAACTTGCTTCAGGAGAGTTTTCCTTGCGTCGATAGATCGGGGGAGCATTTCGAGGTTCCATTCCGGAGTGATGTCAGAGAGACGCCCGCGGCGAGATATGGGGTTCAATACCAGGCCTGATATGCGGCTCGGGACGAGGTGCATCACACCTCGCCCCGAATTCGAATTCAACACCCGAGCATTCATCCCGACCGCCCGACGGGACTTCAGGACGACCTCCGTCGCCGAGCAGCCAGCACTCGGTGTCAAAAAGCCTCCTGATCCTGCGGTATCCGGATCTCCATCTCGTTGCAATTCCTGAAATAGAATCCCTGGCATACCTTGACTTCCTGATCAGAAAAACCTTGGACCCTATGCATGAACTGGCAACGATGGCTTACGGGAATTCTGTTTTTACTTGCAGGCCCGGGCATGGCATATGCGGCAACTGTTGCCCAAGAGGAAGCGCCAACAAGCACCGGCGAGACCCCTCCGGCCTCCATTGAATCATTGGTCGTGACGGGCACTCGATCACCGCGGCCACTCCAGAAGAACGCCGCGAGTATCAGTATCGTCGGGCCCGACGCACTGACTCTGGCTCGCCCGGGCGTCTCCCTCGGGGAATCCCTGGCCCGCGTGCCCGGCCTTCTCGTGCAGGAAAGCGGAAACTTTGCGCAGGATGCACGAATCCAGATTCGTGGCTTTGGAACGCGAGCGGCATTCGGAATTCGAGAGATCAAAGTTCTTGTTGACGGACTGCCCGCTACTCTCGCCGACGGCCAAACCCAGATCGACGACCTCGATCTCGCGATGACCGACCGGGTCGAAGTCCTGCGCGGCGCATCCGCTTCCCTTTACGGGAATGCGGCAGGAGGGGTCGTACAAATTTTCACGCGCGAACCTCCGGAAAATCCCGGGGTCACAGCCCGGGTTCTCGGCGGATCCTTCGGGCTGCTGCGAGCATCTGCTCAGGCTGATACTCGTTGGGAGTCCGGCGGCGGTTATCTCGGGGCGACCTGGATGCAGCAGGACGGCTATCGCGATCATGCGCGGACCAGAAGTGCCAACCTGAGCGGCAAGGCGAAATGGGATTTATCCGACACGATTGATCTGACGTTGCTCCTTCAGGCGGTGGATGCGCCGCAGGCGCAGGACCCCGGTGGATTGACGATCGAGGAGGTCGAGGAGGATCGGCGCAGCGCTCGAGAGCGAAATGTTCTGTTGCGGGCAGGCGAAGAGGTCCAGCAAGTCCGGCTGGGTCTGGTCGGTTCGTATCAGGACGGCCCACATAGCGTCGATGGCAATATCAGCCTGCTCTACCGCAGCTTTTTTGCTCGCCTGCCCATCCTTCCCCAATTCGGTGACGGGGTCGTCGGATTCGATCGCATCTCCCCGTCCGGTGGGCTCCAGTACCAATGGAACGGTCCGCTATGGGGGTGGACACAACGCATCACCAGCGGTCTCGAGGTGCAACACCAGAACGACGATCGCCGGCGCTGGGCCAACGAGGAGGGGAATCAGGGTGCGCTCGGACTCCATCAAGTCGAGGAGGTTACCGGCATCGGCGTTTTCCTTCGGGAGGACTTTGAAATTCTTCCCGAGGTCGAGCTCACAGGCGGCATTCGCTACGACGCCTTTTTCTATGCGGTCGACGTCCGCTTCCCTGCCGACAGCGGAGACTCGGGCAATCGAACCATGGACCGTTGGAGCCCCTCGGCCGGAATCCTCTGGACGCCGGACAGCGATCTCTCCGTCTTCGCCTCGTTCAGCACCGCTTTTCAGGTCCCAACCACGACAGAATTGGTGAACCCCAATGGGCCGGGCTTCAACGACGAAATCAAACCCCAAACCGCCCAAAGCTGGGAGGTAGGCTCCCGATATGAACACGAATCCCTGACTCTGGGTCTCGCCTTTTTCCTGATCGACCTGCAGGACGAACTGATTCCCTATGAAACCCTCTCGGGAAGAGTGGCGTTTCGCAATGCCGGTCGATCGCAACGCCGGGGCGTCGAACTCGAAGGAAGCGGCAAGCTGCCGATGGGCTTTGGATGGACTCTGGCCGCCGCCGCCCTCGATGCAAAATATATCTCGTATACGACGGATAATGGACAATTCGACGGGAACGCCGAGCCCGGAATCCCGCCCTGGCAGGCGTTCGGGGAACTTTCCTGGCGCGGCGATTCCGGCTTGTATCTGGCCGCCGAGGTCCAGGGGGTGGGAGCCATCCCCGTGGATGACGCAAATCTGGCCAAAAGCCCGGCATACGTCACGCTCGGCCTCCGCATGGCCTGGACAGGGATGATCGGCAAACATTGGCAAGTCCAGCCGTTCGCAGGCGTCCGGAATCTCAATGGTGCAACCTATGATGGAACCCTGCGGATCAACGCCCGCGGAGGACGCTTCTATGAACCGGCCGCGCGCCTGAACTGGTATGCGGGTTTCGAGGCCAGCTGGACCTCCTGAACCGTTTTCGCACCACCAACCAGCCTCCCGATTGTCATAATCTCGACAAATTTACTCGTCATGCTACATTTGCTATGATCAACACGGTAAGATGTTGTCTTGCTCACCCCGAGAACCAGGGTGATCATGACGAAGAACGCGCCGAACGATGTGGGTCGGGCGTATGTGGGGTGGATGATGGGTGGTTTGGGAATTGCTCGCGTCAAGCAAGCTGACCAGCAGAGCAAAGATGAGCAAAAGCCGATGGAGGCGCTCGGCGAAATACGCCTGTCGACCATGGCGGACCTCAAGGGATGTCGGATCGTTTCCGAGGCTTTGGCCGGCAGCCTGAGCAATGAGGACTACGCCAACTACCTGACCAACGTATACCATTATGCCCGTTTCAGCCCCGTTATCATGGCGGCTGCGGCAGCCCGCTGCTGTACGGAGAACGAAGGCCTTGCAACGTATTTGCTGCGGCATTCCCTTGAAGAGCAGGGGCATGAAAAATGGGCTCTCGCAGACCTCGAGAAACTCGGCGTCTCCGGGGAAACCGTCGTCCGGGCGCGCCCCACCCTCGCCTGTGCGGCACTGGTTGGCTACGTCCACGATTTGGCGACGTCCGGAAACCCCGCCGCTATCATGGGTTGGATGTATATCCTTGAGGCTGTCGGGGCGGATATCGGCTCCGAGGTGGGCGCGAAGCTGAGCGAAAACCGAGGGGGCGTATCAGCTCCCGTACAATTTGTAGCGGGGCATGGAGCGGCTGATGCGAGCCATTTCGAGGATATAAGCCGAGCCATCGAGGGTCATATCCAGACTCCTGAAGATCGGAGAGACGTCTGCGAAGCGGCTCGCGTAGTCTCGTATCTGTACACGACAATGTTCCGACAAGTGGGAAACGAGCAGGCCGGATGGGCGTGGTCATAGGTCCAGCGAAGACGCCCCGAGAGATTTCGGAAATCTGCGAACTCCGCTACCGCGTCTACGTCGAGGAGTTGCAAATCCCGACCCCCGAGGCCGATCACGAGTCCCGATCTATCCGGGATGTGATCGAGGAGAACAGCCTCTCCTTCGGTGCCTGGAAAAATGGGGAAGCGATCGGCTCTCTGCGGGTGACCTGCCTTGCCGACCTTCCGGAACCGCAGAAGATTCTATCGCGCCTCCATATGCACCCGGCTCTGGCCGGCTTCGGCATGGACGCCCTCTGCACGACGAGCCGATTCATGCTCGATCCCCGGAATCGCAATGGACGATTGATCTATCCTTTGATGAAGGTCGTGTACGACTATATGCGCCAACGCGAAATCCGGCTGAATTTCGGGGACTGCAGCCCTCACCAGCTCCCCTTTTATCAGCATTTGGGCTTCCGCAATTACGAGAGAGGGTTTGATGATCCGGCTTACGGTTACAAGTTGCCACTCCTCATGCTGCTCGGCGATCGACAGGAACTCTTGCGGCGTCGGACGCCGCTCGCTCGAGCTGCTGCAAACTACCTCGACGACAATGAGGTCATCGCGTGGTTCCACGAAATGTACCCGGGAGCGGGACCGGCGCTAACCGGGACAGAGCTCGGACCCGGCGGCATGAGACCTCGGGTGGAACAGCGGCTGGGCTCCGGGGTCGCGAACAGTTGCGCTATTTTTCGTGGCATGGGAGATCGCGAGATAGACCAGATTCTCGACCAGTCCACAATCTTTCGGATCTGCACCGGCGACCGAGTCGCCAGACGCGGAGAGCCCGCCAAATCAACGTTCCTCCTCGTCGCAGGTGAGGCAACATCGATCCAGGGGGACCGAAAATTTCCCGTTCAGCCCGGCGACCATTTTGGACAGAATGGATCGTTTGAAAAGTACCGCCATTCGGAAACCGTCATTGCCGATATGCCGTGCGTTGCTGTGGCGATTCCCGCGGAAGTTTTCGGAAAAATGCGTCGCCAGGCACCTGCTGCAGCCGCCCGACTGGAGAAAAATCTCGGACAGCCACTGACCGCTCAGCGAAAGCGAGAAAATCTCTTTGCTGCCGGCACCGGAGCCTGAGCGCTGGGCTCGGAGGAAAGCAGAGGCTCCGCCCGAGCGTTTCGCCTGAGGGCCGGGGTACGCCCCTTTTCGATCGGGCTGCTTACCGCATGTCTGTTTTCTCTCCTGGCCCGGCTGGCGACTCTCCTGTCGCAAAATACGCTCTGGTCGGAAATCTCGTTCGCCGCCAGCTTCGCGGCCCTCTTCGTGATCGGATCCCTGCTTGACTGGCGGCGCCTGAGGGGCTCATCCAAACGACTGCTATTCGGCGCGATCGCAGCAACTCTCAGCCTGCCTCTCCTCTGGCTCTTTCTTGGATGGGTGCTCCCCCGAGCCGCGCCCTATCTCCCGAAACTCGATAGCTGGCCCAGCACCCTGCTCTGGATCTTCGGCGTTCATACCCTCCTCCTGCTGCCGGTGGCGCCCCTTCTGGGGGCGACCCTTTCCCGGACCAGACGAGAGGCCGAATCCAGCGGGCCCGTTTTCGCAGGTTTTCTTGTCGGCGCTCTGGTCGCGATGCCTTGGCTGCAAGCAGCCTTTGCCTGGCAATTTGGGACTCTCCAAATCTTTCCGGCGACAGCCGCCATTGCGTTGGCCATCGAGACAACCCTTCCCCCACGCAAGCGCACACTGATTTTCCTCCTGCTTTGCGTCGGGCTCAGCGCCTTATGGCCCCGCTCGCTGCTCAGCGGGAGCCTGCAAGATCGATTCGGTACGCTTCTCGCGCTCGCGGACGAGGCGCCCGGGATAGCGATGGTCACCGATGATGCCAATCGGGGACGGCTCCTGCGCGGACCCGACGGCCGCGCGATATACGCGGAAGCTCTGGCGCAAGAGGATCGATTTTTGGCCCATCTGCCGTTGATCCTCCAAGGCCAGCCAAAGCGAATGCTCTTTCTCGGCCGAGGCAGCGGCCAACCAATCGCCGCCGCGGGCACGCATTCGGATCTCGAAATCGTCGTTCGTGACCGACTCGGCGAACCCGCCCATTTGACGAGTTGGTTTACCGACAAGTCGGCGGCGCCAATCACGCCCCGGACAGAGACCGCAGCGGCATGCTCTCCCGTCTCGGGAGGCCCTTTCGACGTCATTCTCCTCCAACCGCCGATGGTCACCTCGCAAGCCTTTGCCGCGTGTCTCTCGCAATCGTTTCTCGACTCGATCGCTGAAGCTCTGGCTCCCGACGGGCTCTACGCCGTGAAAATTGATCCGGGGACCCTACCCGTCGAGGAATTGGCTCTGGTTATGTCGGAGCTGACAACGGAGTTCCTCGACGTGACGATCTGGGCGGGCCAGCCAGCCTCGCGATGGATCGCCATTGCCAGTAAACAGCCACAGAGCGTGACCCTCGCTTCCTTGCGCGCGTTTTGGCGGAACCCGAAAACCGGTGCGAGTCTGCGCGCCGCCGGGCGCCCGACGCCATTTCACCTTCTTGCCGACTTCCTGATGCCACGGACGAAAGTGCAGAAATTCACCGAAACCTTCCGGAAAAAGGGGACCAGCGCCGCGGAGCTTCCCGCACGAACCGCGCAGAAACCCAGCAGCCATTTCGGCTTCGCTGCGGCAACATCTGACGACTGGACGGTCGCCGTCCTCGGCGGAGAGGCGATTCTTCCGGAAGCTTTTGGAAGAATCTTTGCGCAAATTGAGCGCTCCGAGACCTGGCGCGACCCAGAATTATCAATTCTCGACCAGCCATCTGCGGCCGGACTCTCCGGAGCGGAGATCGAGGAGATTATCCGGAATTTGCGCTCGCCCCCCATCGAGCAAGGGAGGACGGGACGAGCCGATTAGAGAAAATTTCAGCTTATGGAGACAGCTGTGAAAAAAAATCTGCTTGCGGCCGCTCGATCTTTGTTTGCGGCAGCGATTGCAAAACCGTTGTGAAAACAATTGCTTGAAGGATAGCCCCGACGAAAAACCGGCCAAATTCGAGAGAATTTTGCCCAGATCGTCGGCAATAGAAAAAATAGACTTTCCCGCAGCCCTGCCGATAGGGAATCTTGTGGGCTCTTAAACCTGCGTCGCAGGTATCACTGTTCAAGTATGTTCCCCGGAGGTTCCGTAAAATGAAAAAACCCGTCGTCATTATTCCCTCGATCCGCACGATCG
>Ga0055584_100008299_pt1 | contig 10185 bp, 4 predicted proteins | sample OSDHelmetaG_FD_58716 | JGI IMG/M metagenome (GOLD analysis project Ga0055584, IMG submission 58716) | Pelagic marine sediment microbial communities from the LTER site Helgoland, North Sea, for post-phytoplankton bloom and carbon turnover... | ecosystem: Environmental > Aquatic > Marine >...
ATGAATCACCCTGACGAAAGGTCCATCGAGGGCGGTCTCCCGGAGGCCGTGATCACGACGCCCACCGGCGGCGTGATCGGGCGCTGGTGGATGCTCGGAGCAGGCCTCGGGGCTGCGATCTCGCTCTTCCTGCTCCTCCAGGGGGCCGGGCCGACCGTGACGCTGCTCGCCCCCCACGGCCACGGGATCGGACCCGGGGACCCCATCCGGTTCCAGGGGCTCGAGGTGGGTGAGGTAGTCGACGTCCGTCTCGCCGGGGGGGACGGCGTGGAGCTAGAGCTTCGCTTTCAGCCAGGAGCTCAGGACCTCGCGCGAGCTGGAACGCGGCTCTGGATCGTTCGCCCACTCCTCTCGCTCGACGCCGTCACCGGACTCGACACCCTCCTCGGGTCCCGGTACATCAGCCTCGACCCCGGCCCCGAGGGCGCGGAGCGGCGGAGTCGCTTCACGGCGCTGCCTGCGCCGCCCGTGGATGCGCTCGACGGTGGTCTGCCTGGGCGGGACTTCGTGCTGGAGTCCCCTCAGCGCAACGGGATTCAGCCCGGAGCGGCGGTGACTTTCCGTGGCGTCTCCATCGGCGCCGTGAGCGCGGTGCAGCTCTCAAGCGACGCCACCGCGGTCGAGATCCACGTCACAGTGCGGAGCGGCTTCGCGCGGCTGATCCGCAAGGAGAGCCTCTTCTGGGAGATGGGCGGGGTCGAGGTGGACCTGACCCTGACGCGCGGCGTGGAGCTTGGACTCGATTCCCTACGGTCCGCTCTGGTGGGCGCCATCGCGGTGGCCACGCCCCCGGGCGCCGGTGACGCCGCCCCCCGGGGATCGCGCTTCGTGCTGCACGAGGACGCGGAGCCGGAGTGGCTGGAGTGGACCACTCCGCTGCCGATTGGAGACGATCTGTTGCCCGGCGACGCGCGCGTGGGCGAGTCCTATGGGGCCGCGTTGAGGTGGAAGGAGGGGCGCATCCTGCGCTCGACCAAGGTGCGCGAGGGCTGGTGCTGCGCGACCCAGGCGGGGCTCATCGGCCCGCGGGACCTCCTGACCGTGCCCGAAGGCGCGACGCCAGAGAGCGCGGTGGTCGAGGTGGCGGGGCAGCGCTTCGGGCTCGCGGAGCTCAGGGGGCAAGGGCTCCTGGAGGACCTTGCTCCGGGGCTGTGCCGGATCTCGCCGGCGGCGTTCGGCGACCAGTGGGGTCTCCTCGCCGCCCGTGCCATTGGCTCGACCCGGTCCCTCGGGGAGCCAGAGGATGTGCTCGTGTTCGGGGCGCCGGGGTCATCGCCGCTCCCGATCGCCGCGTCCCGGTTCAGCGTCGGCGGAGGCGGGGGCATGATCGTCTCGGGCGGCCCGCCCGTGCCGCAGGGGTGGCACGGAGGGCAGGTCCTCTCGAGGGTGGACGGTGCCCTGCTCGGATTGCTGCTCACGAGCGCCGAGGGATCACCTCGAATTGCAGCCATCGGTGGGCCGAGCGGGCCCCGTTAGGGGCGCCTGGCCGCGCTGGGGCGGAGCCGAGCTTAGCTCCGCGTTTTTTTTGGACGTCCTGGGCCAGTTGCGGGCTGCGGCACCCGATGGTCAGCCTGGAAGGAAGCCTGGAGCCCCGGCGCGTAGCGTCAGCGGCTCCGCGGTTGCCCCAGGACGCCGTCGGCCACGGCTGGAGAGAGTCACTGGCCGACCTGGAGTCGCAGTCTTCAGCAGGGATTGCTCCCACCTCCGGTGGGCTGGACAGCCTGTGGGCCCCGCGCAGCTGCGCGGGGCCCTTTCTTGTGCCCTGCCCTACGCCGCCCGTGCAGGCATGGCCCATGCCCACGGGCTGGGAGGGTCCTCGGCCGAGGCGGCGGGCGTTCGGCGCATCCGCCCCTGAGCGGGGATCGTGGAAGCGGGAACCGCCGAGCGGCGGCACCTTCAGCGTCCTCCGTCGATCCCGCGGCGTGACGGCCTTGTCCTCAGGGACGCTGGTCGACATCGGGGTCGACCCCGGGGCGAACGTTGGGGGCAGCCGTGGAGCCCTCGGGCAGGACGCTGAGGGGCGCCGAGAACTCCAGGTCTCCGTTGAGCAGCAGGACGGTGGTCCCTCCGTGCCCATCCCGCTGGAGCCAGTGAATGCCGTCGAGTGCCTCGGTCTCCCTGATGAGGTTCTGGAGAGAGCGGCGCTGCACCTGACGGCTGGGGCCGGCGGTGGCCATCGCGTAGCGGGCGTTGGAGAGCAGCGCAAGCCCCTCGGTGTCGGACAGTCGCGTTCCCAGGGCGAACGCACCCTCGGCCTCCAGGCTGTTCGCGTAGACCATGGAGATCTCGGCGAGCGGCAGGTCGTCGGGGTCCGAGAGGAGCAGGACGCGAGCGCCGGCGGCCGTTCGATGCTCGGACGGGATCGAGAGCATCTCCAGGGCTGATGCCGTGCCGATCTCTGCCGTCGCAGGTCCGCTGGCCTGATGGCTCCACTGCTCGTAGCCGCCCAGGGCGATCAGCCCGACAACCGCGCAGGTGACGAAGCCCCTCAGGGCTCCTCGTCGACGGAGTCGCCGCGCGAGCTTCGCCTTGTCCCGTGCGTCAGCCCTCGCCTGGGCCTCGTCCATTCGCCGCACGCGCCCGGCCTCGCGCCGCGCCGAGAGGTCGGCGCGCTTCGCGGCGAGCTTCTCTCGAGCGCCGCTGAGCGTCTGCGCCGCGGCGCCGAGCCCTGAGATCTCGGCGGTGAGGCCGAAGGCTCGAAAGCGGCGAACGTCCGGCTCCTCGATCGGGCTCGGGGCGGGGCCAGGGCCTCCGGTGGCGGCGGCGTCCTGTGGAGGGCGGGGCGTTCCCGAGACCGACGGGAGCGCAGCGAGGGGCAGGGCATAGGGATCCTCAGCGGCGAGGAGCGCCTCGACGTCGGCGAGCATCTCGTGGGCGGAGGCGTAGCGCTTGTCCACGTCGGCCATGGAGCGCCGGACGATCCAGCGGAGTCCCTCGGGGGCCTGCTTGTTGATGGAGGACAGGGATCCGTGGGCGGGGAAGCTGTTCTCGACCATGGAGTAGAGGACCGCGCCGGCGCTGTAGAGGTCGAACTTCACGCCGTCGACGTCCTGCACGCGCTTGCCGGCGAGCGCCAGCCGGACGAGCTCGGGGTCCCTGAAGAACTCGGTGCCGTGGGTGGTGAGCGTGAGCGCGGACTCCAGCGGCGTGACCAGCCCGAAATCCACCACGCGCAGGCGGCCCCCGGAGACCAGCAGGTTCGATGGTTTGACGTCCTTGTGCCAGAGGCCGCCGTCATGGAAGCGGGTCAGGTGGTGGCAGAGATCCCTGGCGTAGCCCAGGGCCAGGGTGAGCTCCGCCCGACCGAGCCCCTGTCCTCCGGAGCGTTCGTGGAGGCTTGCCGTCTCCACGTCCAGGTCATGGCCAGGGACGAAGGGCATCACGTAATGGAAGGCATCCTCGGTCGTGACGTGTTCCAGGACGAGCCCGAGGCCTCGGGCTGCCTCGAGGGCCCGACTCTCACGGACGATCTGAGGGATGGTGGATCCGAAGCGCCGGTCGAAGGCCTTGATCACCACCTGATCCGGGACCGCCGCGCCCCGAGCCGCCAGGTCCCTTGACCGGGAAGCGGTTGGGCGCGCCAGGAAGAGGCGGGCGCCCGAGCCGCCGGCCCGGAGCTCCTCCAGGACCTTGTACCCCTCGAAGCGGGGACTTGACCCAACTCCCTGCGGAGCCTGACGCCGGGGAATCGCCGCGGCGGTCCGGGGTTCATTCGCGAACAGGTCGGGGGTCCCCACCTCGATGCTCTCGGTCAGGGCGCCGAGCCCGACGAGCCTGAGGGGGTGTCCGACGGCCACGCGATAGAGGCAGATGACGAGCCCGTAGAAGGAGTCCTCGAGGGCGCGGCCGTAGTGTCCGACGGCCTTGAAGCGGAGCAGCGGGACGTTGGCGACCATCAAGGGGATGGAGAACATCGCCGTCACGAGGTGCCCGACGGCCTGGGCTGAGTCGGCGATGACGCCGCCAATGAACCGAAACGTGCTGCTGACGATCCAGCCGACTCCGGCGAACAGCCCCGAGAGTGCCCAGGTCAGCCCTCGCACCACATGGATCGCCAGCCAGACGCCCGCGACGGGGAGGATCAGCGCGAGCCCGATGGCGAGGGCGAAGAGGAAGATGGCGGCGAAGCTCATGGGTGAGAGGCGTCAGAGGACTGCGGGGTCGCCTCAGTGACCCTCCTCGTGGACGTCCAGGGACGTGCGGCGGGCCATGATGCGGGCGTAGATCTCGGCGATGGACTCGTCGAAGGACGCGTCCTCCGTCTTGTTGGGGGAGCGCTCGATGCCATTTCGCTCCAGCTCCGCGATCTCCTCCTCGGTGAAGGAGAAGGTGGCGAAGACCTCAGCCATGAGGTCCTGGAGGCGCCTCCTCGCCCGCGCCAGCCGCCGGCTGACGGTGGGCTCGCTGGTGCCCAGCGCCGCGGCCACGTCCTTGCCGCTGCGCCCCTCGAGGGTCCGCATGCGGAACGTCTCGAAGTCCATCAGGTCGCACTCTCGCTCCAGCCTGCGGAGCGCGGCCTCCACCTTGGCGTCAAAGACCTCGAGCTCATAGGCGGCGTCCGGGCGCAGGTCGCCCGAGTCTGGCTCCCGCATCCCCTCCGCGTCGAGGGCCAGGGGCCGTACGCCTGAGCCTCGCTTGAGGGCCCCTCGCCGATCCATCTCGTCGCTGAGGGTGTACTTCGCGATCGCCAGGAGCCAGGTGGAAAAGCGGGCGCCTCGGGTGGGGTCGTGCTGGTCGATGGCCTTGGAGAGTGCGACCATGGTGTCCTGCGAGAGGTCCTGGACGGTTTCGAAGCCGATCCTACCCCGGCCCCAGCGGGCGAGCTGGGCCCGGAGGACGGGACCGAAGATCTCCCAGAGTTCGAACCAGGCATCCCCATCTCGGGAGCGCAGTCGGCCAATGAAGCCTGTGGTGAGGTCGTGCAAGGGGATCGATGGAGCCGCGGAGGGCCGGTACTTGGGCGGAGACGTCCTGTCTTACGTCCTCAGGATCATTTCATTCCATCTGAGCGCCCTGGGCCAGGAAATGGGCCCCGTCGCCCGGATTCGTGAAAGGGCGGCTACGCAATGGCCAAGAAGGACCTGCAGGCGCCGCTTCCGTGCCGCCTGACCTCCTGCGCCAGGTGGCGCAATGACCCAAATCACCGGACCTCTCTCATGCGATTCCTGTTCAAGACCCTCTTTCGCACCGCCGTCATCGGCACCGCGCTCGCTGCGGCCGTCGTCGGCGGAACCGCCATGCTGGTTGGCCCCGAGCGCGTTGGCGCCATGGCCGACCAGGTTCAGGGCCAGCTCCAGCTGCACTTCGACCACAACATCGACGACCCCGTGGCCATGCGGCGCCAGATCGCTGAGGTGGCCAAGGAGTACCCCGAGCGCATCCGCGCCGTGAGGGGCGACCTCCGGACGCTCCAGGAGGAGGTCAGCCGGCTCGAGCGCGAGCGGGCGGTCTCGACGCGGGTGGTCGCCCTCGTGGACCAGGACCTCGCGACGCTGGTGCCCGCGCTCCAGGAGGTCAGTCAGTCCGACGGGCGGCGGGCCCAGCTGGCAGCGGTCCAGGTGGGCGGTGAGGTCATCAGCCTCCGCCGTGCCACCGCCAAGGTCCGTGAGATCGAGCGGACCCGCAGCGCCCACGAGGCGCGCGCCGCGGACGCGGCTCACAATCTGAAGTACCTGCGCACCCAGGAGGAGCGCTTCGTCGAGCTGCTCGACCAGCTCGAGGGGGAGCACGCTCAGTTCCAGGCCCAGCTGGTCCAGCTCAACAACGAGGTCGAATCCATCGCCCGCAACGAGCGCCTGATCGAGATGCTCGGGCAGCGCCAGCAGACGCTGGATGAAGCCGGGCGTTACGACGCCGTCAGCTTCGACCACATCACAGGGACCCTCGAGCGCAAGCGCGCCGAGCAGGAGGCCGAGCTCGATCAGCTCGCCGCCGGCGCCCGGGCCCTCGACTATGTGGACATCGCTGCCTCGCAGATCCGCAGCGAGGGCCGCGAGCAGCCGCTTGTGGAGGAGTTCACTCCCGAGGGGCTCGCTGAGGGTGCGGAGGCGTACGAGCTCGCGCCTGCCGGGTACGCCAACCGCTGAGCGCCGAGCGCGGGCCGGGGCTCCACCCCGGTCGGCGCCACAAGCCCCAAATGAAGTGAGCCCGGCCGTCTCGACGGCCGGGCTCTTTGTTGGTTTCGGGAACACGCACGCGGGTACGCACCCGTCGGGCATACGCCTAGCGGCGCGCTCCCTTGGTAACGTCACTCATCATTCTGATCACCTCCAGTTGCAAAACCATCCCGGCCCCGCTGTGACGATGCGGGGGTAGGGCTCCAGTGATGGCCCGGGCGTCCCGGGGCCTGTGCCTTCATGATGGACCTCTCGGCCACCAGATTCAAACGACTCCAATGAACGAGGCCCCGCGATGCACCTGGGGGTGCGTCGCGGGGCCTCGTTCCTGGATCCCGCCCCAGGGCGGGACGGTGGCACTCAGGCCGGGGGTGAGATCACTCCTGCCAGGAGAGTCCCAGGGCGGCGACCTCGGGGACGAGCCCTGTGGCCGCGTTGCTGACGAAGGACATCCGCACCTGCACGAAGCGGGCGCCGGTGATGTCGCTGACGTCGGTCTTCCAGCTGTCGTCGTTGTTGAGGAAGCCGGTCAGGCCGTTCTGGTCGGCGACCTCGTAGCTGAAGGAGCCGTCCCAGCAGGACGCGTTGCCGCGCAGCTCGATGGTGGGGTCCTCCATGGTGCTGGGCGTGTAGTTGATCGGCTTGGTCTGGTAGAAGTCGCCGTAGGCGTCCTGGCGGCTCGCGTCCTCGCCGGCGATGGCGATGATCGTGATGGCGCCGCGGAAGGCGAAGTCTACGCTCGTCCCCTGGGGCTGAATCTCGGGGAAGATCACCGGCTGGGCGAAGCTCGGCGCGGAGAAGGCTCCGATTCCAAGCGGGTCAAGGGCCTCGTAGAAGAGCGAGTGCGCCCGGCTCACGCGAACGACCAGGTCGAGCGCTCCGAAGTAGAGCGCGTTATCCACGCCGGGGAGCGGGGCACCCGCCGGCATCGAGGTCGGGTCGAAGCCGCCGTTGGCGAGGCTCTCGGAGTCGGGGTTCACCGTGAAGAGCGTGCCGGTCTCGTCGCGTCCGCCCGCGGAGTAGGCGCGGAAGCCGGGGAGCGTCGAGGTGTGGGCGAGCTGGTGGGCGAAGATGTTGCTCGTGGTGGCGTTGCCGGTGGGGTAGCAGCGGAACTCGACCAGCAGCGGCAGGCCGACGGTGCGGATCTCCTCCACGAGGTAGAACGGGTTGGCGTCCCCCGGCTGGTTGCAGTCGGGGCCCATCATGGTCTCGAGCTCTGCGAGGGGCTGGACGCCGGTGATCTGCGCCTGGCGGAAGAGCGGCGCGCCGCCCCCGTTGAAGCCACCGCGGGCACGGATCCCCGTGTCGCGCCAGGTGTAGTACTTCTTCTGGCTGTCCGGGATGCCCTGGTTCATGGGCGTGGGGATCAGGGAGGTCCCATCCGGCGCCAGGGTCTGGTCACCGGGGTTGATGGTGTAGCCATCCGCCCGGGGGTGAACCTCTCGCAGCGGGTCGGCGGAGCCATCGACCACGTTGGCGTCGAAGGTGTTGCCGATGCCCGAGTTGGGCAGGATGAGCGCGCCAGAGAGCGGGTCGATCACCTCATCGGGGAGGTTCTGGGCGTGGGCCATCGACATCTGGAACTCCGGGTAGCTCTCGAACACCGGGTTGCCGCCCAGGGGGCTCAGGGAGACACCCTCCACGTCGAGGTTGAGCTGCGCGAAGTTGAGGTCCTGCGCGATGTCATTATCGCGGGTGAACGGCAGGTCGTCCCCGAAGTCGATGTAGCGCCAGAGGATCTGGGTCCGCGCACCGTAGGGGCTGAGCGGCAGGGTCGTGCCGACGCCGGGCTGCATGGCCGCCACGACCTCGTTGTTCTGACTGCAGACGACCTGCGTGCGGACCACCGGGCGGCCTCGGACGCGGCCACGCTCCAGGTCGAAGACGATCTGGCCGAACCACTCCGGCTTCTCGAAGGTGTCGATGACGTTGGCCGAGAGGGGGTCGCCGAAGGGCGCCTCCTCGTCGGTGGACTCGAAGCGGACGACCCGGCCGCCGGTGGGGGCGTCGGGGGCTGCGGCGTCGAGCTCGATTTCGATGGGCGAGAGGAGCCCGGTCACCGGGTTGCCGGCGAGGTCCCTGGGCGTACGGTCGCCGCCGGGGAAGTCGAGGAAGTAGGACTCGGCGTCCCCCTGGCTGTGGGCGAGGGGCAGCTCGGGCTCGAAGCGGAACTCCTGTAGGGAAGTGCTGTTCCGCACCACGCCAGGAATGAACTCACCGGCCGGCGTCGGCGTCTGAGCGAGGGGGTCGTTCGGGTCGTTCCGGAGGAGTCGGAAGGACTCGTAGGGCTCGAAGAGGTTGGGGTCGATCGCCTCGCTGAAGCGGAACCTGTAGGTCGCGCCCGGGGCCACGTTGGTGACCGGCGAGTTGGGGTCCGGAGCCGCGGGGGAGACGCTCACGAAGCACTCGGAGCGAGAGCCGTCCTCGGCCGGGATGAAGGGCACGATGTACTGGATCGGCCCCAGGATCGTCTCGAACTGGATGGGGTCGAAGGCCGGCGGGAACGCGATCAGGCGAACCTGGACATTCTGGGCCAGCCCGCCCGAGGAGACGGACGTGTTGTTCAGGACCTCGGCGAAGTACGGCCCCTGGCTGATCAGGTCGCCCACGGACGGCGCCTGGGCGCAGGTGGTCGAGAGGAACTGGACCCGGGACAGGTTGAACACCAGGGGGTCGGGGCCCGGCACCGACGTCGGCGTATCCAGGAGGACCGCGGACAGGCTGCCGAGCAGGGTGGGGTCGGTCTCGTCGGGCAGGAAGCCGTTGGAGGGGTCATTGGTGATCGCCGTCTCGCCACCGGAGCGGAAGGCCCGGACGACCTCTCGGCCCGGAGATCCGAAGTCGAAGGTGCCGTTGGCGACGCTGGTGATCGCGTGCTCGGTGGGGTTTTGAAGCAGCGGTTGCTGCTGCCCGGCGAGCTCGACCGTGGGGAAGCGGATCTCGACGTTGGCGAGGTTGGCCTCGTTGCTCGCGGGGAACCCGATGGTGTTCACGGCGACCGTGGGGTCGCTGTTGAAGGACTCGATCTCACTCACCGCGGGGTCGACGATCAGGCGGGTGGAGTAGAACTCAAGGCCCGGCTGGCCGTCGTGCTCCGCGAGCCCGCCGAAGTTGGGGTCGGGGAAGATGCGCGTCTCGAAGGGGATGATGGTCGGCTCGCCCACCAGCAGTCGCACCGACTGGGTGTTGATTGAGGAGGGGTCGACCAGGTCATCGAAGACCACAACGATCGCCGCATTGCGCGGGACCATGGAGTAGGTCCCCGCGCCAACGAAGCCGTTGTCGGCGATCGGGCGGACCCCGGACTCTGCCAGGTTGAGCAGGTTCAAGAACTGCTCACGGCCGCCGCTGGGCGTCTCGTCAGCGAAGTTCCTGTAGATGACCAGCGTCTGCTTGCCGGTGACCGGATTGGTCTCGAGCTGGTAGTCGGGCAGGGGCCAGCCGCTCTCCGACTTCGGATTGACCACAAACTGTTCGAAGACCGTGGTCCTCTGCGTCAGCCCTGCGTCCTCGAAGGCGACGATATCCACGAGGCGTCCGTAGTACTGGCGCGCGATCCGGAGCTGCGTGGCGAGGCCGCTGAAGTTGTCGTCGACCAGGAAGAAGTCGCCGCCAGGCTTGGTCTCAAGCGTTCCAGCAGGGGTCGTCTGCTGTTCGGGCGAGTTCGTCGAGTTGCAGCCCGCGAAGGCCAGGACGGCGACCGTGGCCACCGCCTGGGTGAGGCGGAGAGGGGTCGCAGGCTGGAGACGGTGGAGGGGGGTCCGTGCAGTCATCGAAGATCGAGATCGGATTGAAGGTTGCGCTCGAATCATCTCCGGGGCCCCAGGAGGGCCGCTGGCCCCGCTCATCGGGGGGCTGGATCAGGTCAAACGCGTTCGCCACGCAGGTGCAATCCCCGTGCCGGAAGGAACGGAGGCCACTGCGAGACGGGGGTGCGGCTAAAGGTTAGGTGCACGGCCCATCAGAGGCAACGCCGAGGGCACGGACTCCCGCTCGGAAAGGGGGCCAGGGGCACCGGCGGGGCGCCGGGTCGTGCGGATTCGCACATCCAGGCGCGCGGCGCGGAGTC
>Ga0055584_100008300_pt1 | contig 10185 bp, 7 predicted proteins | sample OSDHelmetaG_FD_58716 | JGI IMG/M metagenome (GOLD analysis project Ga0055584, IMG submission 58716) | Pelagic marine sediment microbial communities from the LTER site Helgoland, North Sea, for post-phytoplankton bloom and carbon turnover... | ecosystem: Environmental > Aquatic > Marine >...
ACGGTCAATACCGTTACTTTGTGCTACTGCGGCTTCTGCAAAAGACTCTATGCAAACCTCTGTTTTCATTGGATTTTAATTTCATCAATAAAAAGCCAAGCATCTGCACCCGCGGCTTCGTGCCACCCCGGCACTTGCAACACGCTAAGAGCTTTTATTTTTAGATATTTTGCAAGAAATGGTCGTTTAAAATTTATCGACATTGGTATGATCATTTTTCCTCTCTTTTTTTTCTGAATTTCTGATTTTATATTCCCCATTGGAATCCAATTTGTTCCATTTTCAGAGACAGAAACTTCCATGCTTTCTGGTCGAAAAATCCAAGAATTAATATAGTGGTAGAATTGAGCAGATACTTGATTGATAACCTGCTCGTTTTCAAACGCAATAGTAACTTCTGCGTGCTTGCCCCAAAATCCCTGCCAATTGCCATCTCGAAAATTTAATGATCCCAATTTCCCATCGAATAGACCATTATTTCCTCCACCAACATAATTTTCGCTAAACATGTTGCGATACGATATGGATTGAACATTTTCAGCTCTTTTGCAAAAGTGTTGTTCAATTGTTTCGCCAAAAGGAACCAGATTTTTTACCGACCTAGCCTTTAGCATACCATCCATATTCGTGTAAATAGGTTCTTTATACGGCTGAAATTTCGCGGTGCAATCCGCAGTTTCTATTAGGTATTGTAAATCAATATTTCTATTGTTTTTAATGATGTATGTTGAATCTCCTTTAGTAATCAAGCGAATTGGAATAGCTTCTGCACCATAAGCAACACCCAACGAATCCAGTACATCAAAATGATTATAAACCCTGTTTCTGAAATTTTCGTATCGAGAAGTGTCGGTTCCAGACCACAACACTTCTGACAAGGCTAGCATCCTTGGAAATACTTTACTGTCTAGGTTCTTTTCGTCCGGCACGTGCTCTGTCCACATATTTACTTCTCCACCTAAAATGTAATGTTGCTTGTCTGGTGACAGTGAATCTGGAATGGGATTGAACGAATAAACTTTTTTCAAATCAATTGCATCTAAAGGGTAGTCGATGTAACAATGAGAAGTTGGGCTCATAATTGCATAATGTTCGTTTTTGGCAGCACGCATGCCTCCGTCGATTCCTCTCCAGCTTTGAACTGTAGCATTAGGGGACAATCCACCTTCCAAAATTTCATCCCATCCAATTAGCTTTTTGTCGTGTGCATTTAAAAATGTTTCAATTCGTTGAATGAAATAACTTTGTAATTCGTGTTCGTCTTTCAAGTTTTCAGAAACCAATCTTTTTTGACACTTATCACATTTTTCCCATCGATACTTTGGTGCTTCGTCACCACCAATATGGATGTATTGGTAGGGGAATAATTCCATAACTTCTTTTAAAACATTTTCAATGAATTCAAAAGTAGAATCGTTTCCAGCGCAGTATATTTCTTTGAATACACCCCAGTCATTGGCTACTGCCACATTCTCTTGTTTGCACGACAAATAAGGATAGGAGGAAATTGCGGCCTGTGAATGTCCAGGAAGTTCAATTTCTGGAATTATATTGACTTGGTGCTTTGTTGCGAAAGCAACGATCTCTTGAATGTCTTCTTTTGTGTAATATCCGCCGTACCTGATTCCATCAGCATCTATTCTCCATGCACCGTGCTGTGTCAATTCAGGATATTTTTCAATTTCAATTCGCCATCCTTGGTCCTCAGTCAAATGCCAGTGCAATACATTCATTTTATAATAGGACAAAAGCTCAATGTATTTTTTAACAACATCTTTAGAGAAAAAGTGCCTACAACAATCTAACAGTAAACCGCGATGCCTGAATTTGGGTTGGTCTAATATTTTGAGGCCTTGGATTCGTGCTGCATATCCATCTTGATGATCGGTCTGATTAAAAACTTGATGTAGTGATTGAATACCCCAGAAAAGTCCTTGATTGGAATGACCATTTATTGTAATTAGACTGGGCTCAATAATTAAATGATAGGCTTCGGCACCCTGATGCGTGCTGTCTGATATTTGGTTAGTTGTGAGTTTTATACAATTAGATTCACATTCCGTTGACTGAATCGAAACAGTAAATTCAAATTCATTTTTAATTAACATTTGAAGGAATTCGGCTTCAACTAGACATTCTTGCGGTGCATAAATTTTAGTGTCTGGGTTAAGAACAAATGAGTTGGTCGAATAGGTAAATGAATTAGGAATTGGAATGATTGATACCGTTTCGATCATTTCCACTTTTTCTTTTCTACCTGTGCATGACATTATTAAAGACATAATTGCCAGATGAATCATGTATTTCATAGCCTTAAAGATGGCATAAAATCTTGAATTGAATTTTAATTTTTTGTGGAGAGAGAAATTTCATGAGAATATTGTCAACTTGTGAATATCTTACTGTTTAGATTCAGTGGTAATTTGTATTTATGCCTTAATTTTATTTCAAAATAAGAACAAGAATTGTATTTAATATTTGATACGGAAACAACGGGTCTGCCAAGAAACTTTAAGGCACCCATTAGTGACACAGATAATTGGCCGAGATTGGTTCAGTTGGCGTGGCAGGTTCACGATGATTGGGGTAACCTAATTAGTCATAAAGATTTTCTTATTTCACCTGATGGTTTTTCAATCCCTTATAAATCAGAAGAAATACACGGTATTTCTACTGAATTAGCGCAAGAAAAGGGTATTCCTTTGATAGAAGGACTTGAATTGTTTAAGCAGGCTTTAAATGATGCCAAGTTTATTGTTGGTCAGAACTTGCGTTTTGATATTAATGTAATGGGATGTGAGTTTTATCGCTTAGGCATAGATTCAAAGCTCAGTGCGCTTCCGGTTCTAGATACTTGTACAGAATCAAGTGCAGAGTTATGTCAAATTCCAGGTGGTAGAGGAGGTAAATTCAAATTACCAAGTTTAACTGAGCTGCATGATTTTTTATTCCAAGAACCTTTTGGCGAAGCACATAATGCGACAGCAGATGTTGAGGCAACCTCGAGGTGTTTTCTTGAGTTAATTCGTAGAAATCACTTTTCGACCGAGGAGTTAAATGCAGAGGCAACTTATCTTGGATTGTATCAGCAAAAGAACGTGGATGCTTTCCATCCAGTAGGGTTATCGCATTTAAACCTGAAAAAGGAAAGTGCTAAAATAAAAGCGAAAACAGATGATTCACAAATAGATGAGGTGATTTCATCTTCAGATACTGCACAAAATCTAGAGGAATTAAAAGATGTCAGCTATTCACATCTGCACAATCATACGCAGTTTTCGATACTACAATCAACCACGAAAGTAAAGACCTTAATCAGAAAGGCGGTAGAAAACAATATGCCTGCTGTTGCCCTTACGGATTCTGGAAATATGATGGCCGCATTTCATTTTGTAAGTGCGGCTGAAAAGCACAATGGTCCATTTGATAAAAAAATTCAAGCCATAAAAGAATCCCTTAAGCATTGTCAAGATACGGATGAAGAAATAGATTTAAACCTAGAAATTAATGCTCTTGATCGCAAAAGAATCAAGCCTATAATTGGCTGTGAGCTGAATGTGTGCAAAGATCGATTTGATCGAACGTATAAGGATAACGGTGGGCAAGTAGTTTTTTTAGCAAAAAACAAGAATGGTTATAGAAACCTTGCGAAATTGTCTTCACTCGGATATGTTGAAGGCTTTTACTATGTGCCGCGGGTTGACAAAACTATTCTTAAAGAATTAAAGAATGATTTAATTGTAACCACGGGTGGTCTGCGTGGGGAGATACCTGATTTAATATTGAATGTGGGTAAAGAACAGGCCGAAGTAGCATTTAAATGGTGGTTGGATGAGTTTGGTGAGGATTTTTATGTTGAGTTACTTAGGCACAATTTGGAAGAAGAAAAACGGGTAAACGAGGTGTTAATCCATTTTGCGGATAAATACAACGTGAAGTATTTCGCTTCTAATAATACCTTCTATCCTGAAAAGAAAGAAGCTTACGCCCATGATATATTACTTTGTGTAAAAGATGGAGAAAAGAAAGAGACACCTAAAGGCAAAGGCAGGGGGTTTCGGTATGGTTTTCCGAATGATCAGTTTTATTTCAAGTCTCAAGATGAGATGAAAAGCTTGTTTAAAGAATTGCCTGATGCTATTCGAAATATCGAAGAAATCATCGATAAATGTGAGCAATATAGCTTGGCAAGTGACGTGTTACTTCCAGAGTTTGACATACCCGAACAATTCCTTCATAAAGAGGATAAAGAAGACAACGGTAAACGTGGAGAAAATGCTTATTTACGGGACTTGACTTATAAAGGCGCTGCTCAGCGTTATGGTGACATTTCTCCTGAAATTACAGAACGACTTGATTTTGAGCTTTCAGTTATCGCAAATACCGGCTATCCAGGTTATTTTCTTATTGTACAAGATTTTATAGCTGAAGCCCGCAAAATGGGTGTTTCTGTTGGTCCTGGAAGAGGTTCTGCTGCCGGCTCTGCAGTTGCCTATTGTACAGGAATCACCAATATAGATCCTATTAAATACGATTTACTTTTTGAGCGATTTTTAAATCCAGACAGGGTTTCTATGCCGGATATCGACATTGATTTTGATGATGAGGGACGGGGCAAGGTAATTCAGTACGTAATTGATAAGTACGGTTCAAGTCAAGTTGCTCAAATCATTACGTATGGCACAATGGCTGCAAAGTCTAGCATTCGAGATACTGGAAGGGTACTTGATCTACCGTTGCCGGATACGGATAGACTAGCAAAGCTTGTTCCAGATATAAAATTGGGTAAACTTTTTGGTCTTGAAGAAGATAAACTGAAGGAAGAGCTCAATGCAGAGCAATTAATTAATGCGAATCAGCTAAAACAAATATCCACTGGGAGTGGATTAGAAGCGAATGTTGTAAATCAAGCCAGAGTTTTGGAAGGGTCCATTAGAAATGTTGGGATTCATGCGTGCGGGGTAATAATAACTCCCTCAGATATAAGGGAGTATGTTCCTGTAGCTATTTCAAAGGATGCTAACCTTTGGTGTACGCAGTTTGATAATAGCGTGGTAGAAAATGCTGGCCTCCTTAAAATGGATTTTTTAGGTTTAAAGACCTTGACACTAATCAAGGATACGCTAAAAATAATTAAAGCGAGAGATGGAAAGACCATTGATATTGAGGCCATACCACTTGATGACTCAAAAACATACGAATTGTTTCAAAGAGGAGAAACTGTTGGCATTTTTCAGTATGAATCTCCGGGAATGCAAAAGCATTTGAAATCACTCAAACCTACGGTTTTTGCCGATTTGATTGCGATGAATGCATTGTACCGACCAGGACCTTTGGAATACATCCCTTCCTTTATCAAAAGAAAGCACGGCCTCGAAGAAATTGTTTACGATATAGATGATTGTAAGGAGTATTTAGAAGAAACGTATGGTATTACGGTTTATCAAGAACAAGTAATGCTTTTATCGCAGTCGTTAGCGGGTTTTACTAAAGGTGAGGCTGATACACTTCGAAAGGCAATGGGTAAAAAGAAGTTTGATCTTTTGGCAAAGCTTAAACCTAAATTTTTAGATCAGGGCAACGAAAGGGGACACGACACGAAAGCTTTAGAGAAAATATGGACAGATTGGGAAGCTTTCGCTTCGTACGCATTTAATAAATCCCATTCTACTTGTTATGCTTGGATTGCTTACCAGACTGCTTACTTAAAAGCAAATTATCCTGCGGCGTATATGGCATCAGTACTTTCAAATAACATGAGCGATATTAAAACAGTGTCGGCATTTATGGAAGAATGCAAAAGAATGGGGTTAGCTGTACTGGGTCCAGATGTAAATGAATCGTACTATAAATTTGCTGTGAATAAAGATGGTGCTGTTCGCTTTGGGTTAGGAGCAATAAAGAATGTTGGTGAAAATGCGGTTAAAGCAATTACAGAAGAACGAAAGACAAATGGATTGTACCAATCTCTTTTTGATTTGGTTCAAAGGATCGATTTGAAAGCTGCCAATAAGAGAGCCTTTGAAGGCATTGCACTTGGCGGAGGATTTGATTCTTTTAATGCGTTTCATCGAGCACAATTCATGGTTCAAGATGATCAGGGAGTAAATTTTATTGAACGTGTAATGCGTTTCGGCGCTGCGGTTCAAAATAAAAAAGATGCTCCTCCAGATTTGTTTGGAGACAAAATAGAAGTCATGGTTGCAGAACCTACCCCGGTTCATGTAGATCCGTGGTCAGCTATGGAGAAATTATCCAGAGAAAAAGAAGTAATTGGGATTTATATATCCGGACACCCATTGGATGATTTTGAATTAGAATTAACCAATTTGTGCAGAGGCACTTTGATGCATTTAAACAGTGATTTGCAAAAAATTGCTAATCAAGAGATGCTAATTGCTGGAATTGTTGTTGGCTCTGAGCATAGAATGACAAAAAAAGGAAAACCGTTTGGGACACTAGAAATGGAGGATAAAACAGACAGTTACAAATTTTTCTTGTGGGGTGAAGATTATTTGAAATTGAAGCATTTCCTTGTTGATGGAAGTCTTTTAATGATTAAAGGTAAAGTCCAAAAAAGAAATTGGGCAAAGGACGAAAAAGACCTAGAATTCAAAATTAATGGTTTGGAGTTATTGTCTGAGGCAAGACAAAAGATGACCAAGACATTCAATGTTAGACTGGATTCGAATGAAGTAAGTACAGATTTTGTAGAGAAGTTTCATCAAATCATAGAGGAGCATCCGGGTTCTTGCGCACTTCGCCTCATTTTAGTTGATAATTTAGATAAAATCCAAGTCAAGGTACCGTCAAGAAAGGGTGGGATAGAGATCTCTAATGAATTCTTAAAAAAGATGAATGAATTGGGTGATTTGCATTATTTTTTGAATGATAGGATGACAAGGTGACATGCAATTTTATACGGTACTTTTTTTGATAGTGTAGGTTGTATAAAGTAAATTAGTGTTTGGAAAATAAAAAAACATAAAAAATGGCAGTAGAATTCACAGAAGACAACTTTGAGGAGTTGGCATTAAAATCAGATAAACCTGTTTTAGTAGATTTTTGGGCAGAGTGGTGTGGACCATGTAGGATGGTTGGTCCTTTAGTAGATGAAATTCATTCTGAATACGATGGTAAAGCGGTTATCGGTAAGGTAAACGTTGATAATAACCAAGCTATTGCCATGAAATATGGTGTTCGTAGTATTCCAACAATTATCTTCATGAAAAATGGAGAAGTTGTAGATAAATCTGTTGGTGCAGTTCCAAAGCAAACACTAATTGATAAGCTAGAGGCTGCTATGTAACCGTGATTTTTTAAAAGGTACGTAAACCCTGTTCCCAAAGGAATAGGGTTTTTTTGTTAGAACAATCTGGGTTCTAAAGAAAAGATTCTGATTGAATATAAGGTGATTTGAAGGAGAAAGAATATATTTGTCTAATCGTTCAAGATGGCGAATGAAATTATCTTAAATAGCAAGCAGTTTGAATTGACAATCAATCGCCTTTGCTATCAACTCATAGAGAATCACAGTGATTTTTCGAAATCTGCCATTATAGGTCTTCAACCAAGGGGTATCTACCTAGCCAATAGATTGCAGTCTGTTATCCAAGCAAGAACTGGAATTACTGTGCAAACAGGTGGATTAGACATCACATTTTTTAGGGATGATTTTCGAAGAACAGATCGACCTTTGATTCCAAGTGCTACCAATATGGATTTTACTGTTGAGGGTAAAAAGGTAGTCTTGGTAGATGACGTATTGTATACCGGTAGAACGGTAAGAGCTGGACTGGATGCGACCATGACTTTTGGTAGGCCAAGTGGAATTGAATTAATGGCCTTAATTGATAGGAGATTTAGCCGTAATTTACCGATAGAACCCAATTACGTTGGTAAATCAGTTGATACAATAGAAGCCGAAAGGGTTACGGTTAGCTGGAATGAGATAGATGGTAAAGACGAGGTGACATTACATACGACAAATGAATAAAGGACTTAGTGCGGATCATTTATTGGGAATAAAACACATCTCTAAAGAGGATATAGAGGTGATTTTTCAAACTGCTGATTCGTTTAAAGGCGTTATAAACAGACCGATAAAAAAAGTTCCTGCACTTAGAGATGTCACTATTGCTAATTTATTTTTTGAGAACTCTACAAGAACAAAGCTGTCTTTCGAATTAGCTGAAAAAAGACTATCCGCAGACATTATCAATTTTTCGGCAAGCGCATCCTCTGTTTCTAAGGGGGAAACATTGGTGGATACCGTAAACAACATTCTTTCCATGAAGGTAGATATGGTTGTAATGCGCCATCCGACGCCAGGTGCTGCCATGTTTTTAGCGAACAATGTGAATGCCAAAATTATTAATGCGGGAGATGGTACACATGAACATCCTACTCAGGCGCTACTGGACACATACTCAATAAGAGAGCGCTTAGGTGAAGTAGCTGGTAAAAAAGTAGTAATTGTCGGTGACATTAAACATTCTAGAGTTGCGCTGTCTAATATTTTTGCACTGCAGAAATTAGGCGCAGAAGTAATGGTTTGTGGGCCAACAACATTGATTCCGAAGCACATTGCACAACTGGGAGTTCGTGTTGAACATAATTTAAAGAAAGCTTTGGCTTGGTGTGATGTAGCGAATATGCTAAGGATTCAATTTGAAAGACAAGAGATTAACTATTTTCCTTCAATAAGAGAATATGCCATGCAGTATGGATTAACTAGACAAATCTTGAATAGTCTCGATAAGGAAATAGTCATTATGCACCCGGGTCCGATCAACCGAGGTGTGGAGATTACATCAGAAATTGCTGACTCAGACCAGGCAATAATTTTAGACCAAGTAGAGAATGGAGTTGCGATTAGAATGGCAGTGATTTATCTGTTAGCCGCAAAAATTGATAGAGTATAAAAATATTGCTAAATTTGAGCTGTGCTGTTTGAATTAAGATAAAAAGACCAGAAAATGAACTTTGTAGTTGAGAAGAAAGAGAAGCATTCATTAATTACTTCTAAGGTGGAGAAATTAAACAATATTGTTGCACCTGAATTGAAAAGTGAAGTAGTTATGTTGGATAAGAATGGAGAAGCTTCAATGATTATTGATTTGTCAGAAACGAGATATTGTGATTCATCTGGTTTGAGTGCATTATTGGTTGCTAATAGATTGACAAAAGCAGCTGGTGGAACTTTAGTAATAGCAGGTTTGCAATCATCTGTAGAGAAGTTGATTCAGATTTCACAATTGCATACTGTTTTAAATATAACCCCTACTGTAAACGAAGCAGTTGATTTATTATCGGTTAATCAGGTAGAGAACGACATGAACGATGAAGATTGATTGTTAAAAACTTATTTATGAAAAAACATTTACTTTTTACTTTAGCTATCCTTACTTTAAGCATTAATGTGAATGCGCAGTCGTGTTCGCCGGATCCGTTTTATATGGACAGTGTTTATGGGGCCTGGCCAGACACGATTACCAATTTTCCAGCAGGACAAGAAGGAGTCTTCTACAGCCAAGTCTTGGATTTTAAATTACCCACTGATGCTGGTGATATAGATCCAACTTATTCTGGAGTGCCCATAGACTCGGCAGTTTTAACAGATGTAACTGGACTTCCTCCAGGGTTATCTTATGTCTGTAATAATTCGAGTTGTACTTGGATGGGAGGAGATCAAGGATGCGCATCCATTTATGGAACTCCAACTACTCCGGGAACGTATGACGTGGTAATTGAATTGGACGGGTGGGTGACCGTAATCATTTTTGGAGCAATTTCACAACCTTCTGTTTTTACGGGATATGTGATTGAAGTGACACCGGCTCTTGATGTATTAGTTTACCAAAAGAATAAGTTTTCTTCAAAGCAAAATTCACCTAATCCATTTTCTGAAGAAACGAGGATTCATTTTACTACTGGGCAAAATGCAAACGTTGATTTAAGAGTGATGGATATTCTGGGTAATATTGTGCACAAACAAACGGTTCAGGCTAGTGCTGGTGAAAACTCGATTCGGTTTAGAAACAATGCATTATCAGATGGGATTTATGTCTATACGCTCTCTAATGGAGAACGGTCCATCACTAATAAAATGACAGTCAGAAGATAATTGAGCAGTATTGCTTTTTAAGCCCTGCATTATTGTGCAGGGTTTTTTTTTACACGAAA
>Ga0055584_100008301_pt1 | contig 10183 bp, 9 predicted proteins | sample OSDHelmetaG_FD_58716 | JGI IMG/M metagenome (GOLD analysis project Ga0055584, IMG submission 58716) | Pelagic marine sediment microbial communities from the LTER site Helgoland, North Sea, for post-phytoplankton bloom and carbon turnover... | ecosystem: Environmental > Aquatic > Marine >...
TACGCTCGCGAAGATAGTCTCACTGATATGACTAACGATTGGCACCGTGCAATTACTGCTACCCGTGAATTGGACCAGGTGAATGCACGTAATATTGCCTATTTTGGCCTTTCAATGGGCACCATCTTTGGTATACCGCTGCTTGCTTCAAGAACCGATGTGTCGGTGGCGACCCTCGGACTCTTCGGTTCACGCGAAGGTTCGCCGCACCACATCGAGTACAAGACAGCTGCGGCAAAGATACATTGCCCGCTGTTCTTTCTCATGCAGTTGGAAGATGAACTATTTACACGTGAGGGGTACCTGGATATTTTTGATGCCTTTGCCGCTAAAGACAAACGTATTCACGCCAATCCAGGATTGCATCCCGAGGTGCCGGGTCGGGAAATCGGTTTTGCATATAATTTTTTGATTTCGCATATTACCGGTAAGCCGATGGGGTAGGCTGCGAAACGTATCGCGTAATAGACTTAATTTGACCATTGTTTGATCCTGATCACGGGTTGAAATTGTCGGAGATGCTACCTTTTGAATGCAACCCATTTCGGTAGGATAAACCATGGCAATTCCGAGTTTAAACGTGCTGAGCGTAGCACCAATTCCCTCTCTCTCAGATGAGATCAATAAAGTCCGTCTTGATACAGCAAAGATTGTATCGGAACACATCATTCCTAATGAGGACAAACTCGGTGGCGCGGCAGACCCCGACGAGCGGGATCAACTCATTCAGGAACTCAGAGAATATGTGAAGGACTCCGATCTCTGGGCCCCGCATCTACCTAAAGAATATGGTGGCATGGGGATTGGCTTTCTTGGTCATGCCTATATGAATGAGATTCTTGCGTGGAGTCCCTTCTCAAACTATATCTTTGGTGTGCAGGCGCCAACTTCTGGTAACCAGAGTGTGTTAATTAAGTATGGTACACCGGAGCAGAAGAAAGAGTTTCTGGAACCAACCATACGAGGTGAACAGACTTCCTGCTTCTCTATGACCGAACCCGATAACCCGGGCTCAGACCCTCGGTCACTACAAACCACGGCCGTCCGGGATGGTGACGAATGGGTCATCAACGGTCGTAAATGGTTTACCTCAAATGGGCGGAACGCGTCCTGGGCATTGGTCATGTGCCGCACGGAGGAGGCTGATGATGAAGGTGGTGTAAATGAAAAAATGACCCAGATTATCGTGCCAACAGATACTGAAGGTTTTACTATCGAACGTAGCGTACCGGTGTGGGGGCACGCGGGTGGTGACCACTGTGAGATTACTTATAAAGATGTCAGGGTACCGTTGGCTAATCAGCTGGGTACGCTAGGCTCCGGTCACGCGGCTGCGCAAGATCGCCTGGGAGCAGGTCGTGTATACCATTGTATGAACTGCGTGGGTCAGATGTGGCGCGCCTTTGACCTTATGGTCAAACGGGCTACTGAGCGTCAGGTTCACGGCGGACTACTCGAAGATAAACAGTTTACCCAGGGTGCTATCGCTGACTCCTACATGGATATTCAGGCGTCCCGTTTAATGACCATCAATTGTGCCGAAGTCATTGATTCCGGTAATGATCCTCGAACAGAAATATCCGCCATCAAAATCTTCGTGCCCAATGCCTTACATCGAGTCGTCGATCGCGCGATACAGATTCACGGTGCTATGGGTGTTTCCGGCGACACGCCGCTAGCTGGTATGTACCAGGGTGCGAGGACGTTGCGTATTGCTGATGGGCCCGATGAAGTACACAAGATTCTTATCGCCAAGAATGTCCTAAAACGCTACCACAGCGGAGAGACCTGGGATTTCGGGGTGCTATAGAAACACAGGCAGGTCGCGGCGGGTCAGGCAATAGGCAAGTCGACCCGGCGCGCTTCCCGTATACTGATCTGTACGGCCTCAGTAAACTCCATATACTTCACGCCATCTGCAAAATTGGTATGCGTGATGGGTGAGCCTGTGAGAATCGCGTCTACGAATTCCTGCTCAACCCGCCAGCCACCTTCCTTGCCCTGCGCAACCTCCAGTGGTTGCCATGACTGGTCAGCGTTGGTGGCGATAAATGCTTTGCCACCTTCGTACTTAAACGCCGCCTTGGTGCCATAGAACTCCATGGCATTTGAGCCTAAATGCGCAACCGTACTCACGTGGTACACCGCCGTACCACCAGTCTGAAGTTCCGCAATGATACCGAGGCTTTCCGGTACATCAGCAGCGGTTACGTTGCTAGTCTCGGCATCGAGCCTTTCTGTGGTAAATATCTTGCCATGGGCCATCACGGATTTTTCGTGACCCACATAACGTCGTACCGCTTCGTTCTGGATGCCCATCGACATAATGTTATTACCCGAAAGATCCCTGCGCTGACGCCATTGTAAAGGTGCGTCCGGGTTATAACCGCCAGCGAGAGCAGTGACATGCACCTCGAGTATGTCACCGAAGAATCCATCGGACAGCATATCGAGTATGGTCGGTTCGTACTTTAAATAGAAAGGCGAGGGCACAATCATCGCGACTTTATCACTAGCCTCTGACATGGCGAGCATTTCTCTGGCTTCGAGGAGATTCATCGCCATTCTGGCTTCGGTCAGGATGTGTTTGCCAGCGTTCAACGTGGCAATGGCGAGGTCATGGTGCATGTTGGGCCAGGTGCCGACGCAGACTGCATCAATATCATCAGCATTAATGATGTCGTTAGCATTCTCTACGACTCGAGGGATATTGAATTCGTCAGCGACTGCCTGCGCAGATGCTGCAGTGCGATTGCACACTGCAACGACTTCGACACCGTCAATAGCCTGAAAACCGGGGATATGTCGTAGCTTGGTGTTACCACCGGCGCCAATAAGGCCAATTCGTAGGGTCATGGATGTCTCCTAGTAGACCGATGCGATGGTTTTACTTCGTTCGGTCATTTTGTCGAGGATCTTAATTCTCTCCTCAGTATTGGTATCTGGCCACGCACAGATCTCATCCATGCTGCGCAGGCATCCGATGCAGATGTCATCTTCATTTAGCGTACAGATGCGGACGCAGGGTGAGGGTATGTAAGTGAGTTGTCCCAAAATGCTGACTTATAGCAAAAGAAAGAACAATACACTTTTGAGTAGAATAATCCAGCCGGGTGGGCTGCTACTGTGAGTACCAATGGCCTGGCTGGCAGTGGGCGATGTGGGCAAGCGGGATAACCCGAGGGTTACCCCGCATACATTACATTTCGATCCCGCACAATTTCACGAAGTCTGCTTTCTGCTGATCGGTCATCTCGCCAAAAATGGGAACACGTAGATCAGTAACCGGTAGATCGGCAAATTCTGGTGAGTCCGTCTGCAGGGTTGCCGCGATATTGTGTAAGCCGTTTCCTTCTTCACCGCCTTCGCCTAATGCCGCGCCGACTTCTCGTGGCCATGGACCTACCGGGTCCAGCATGGCGCTTGGATTACCAGCAGCATTGATCGGAAAACCAAATGGATTAGGTCGGCCCACGTATTCACCTATCGCAGCGAACATTACCGCTTCCTCGGAGGAGCGTTGTTTCTGGCCGGCACTGCCATAATGTGCGCCAGACTGGTTGCAGATGGCTGCCCAGGACATTTGAATGTGGAAACCGGGCAGGGCCAGTGCTTCATCGGGGATGCCATCACCGGCAGACACGACACCATCTTTGACCATAATGAAGTAACCGGCGTGGGTTCGCCCACCTTCCATGAGCCTCGCTGGTGGGTGCGTGTAATCTTCGGTGAACGCCCAATTGATATCGGTGGGTAAATTGGCAGCCTCAAGCATTTTGACTGCGCCTTCTGAACAACCTTCACCCCAGGCTTTTGAACCGAACTCGCCGACGGGTTTCAGTGTGGACATATCTATCACAGGCATTGATGTTCTCCATTGGTCTAATTTTTTAGGATGCCCATTGTGCTTTATCTAGCGCGTGAGAGGAAATCGATTGAGCAGATGTTCCCCCAATTATCCCGCTAGGGCACTTTGCGCAATACCCAGCCGGTGAGCATCGGTGAGAAGATCTCCAGTAATATCGTAGCGCTCAGAACCAGCGTCAGTATCAACTCTCCGTAATTAGGCATTTGCTGTGAAGCAATTAAGGCCATACCGAGGGCGACGCCAGCTTGTGGCATTAATGCGAGACCCATCCAGCGCTTGGTCGCAGTGTCCGCACCGGCGGTCTTCGCAGCGAGGGATGTGCCGAGGTAGGTGCCAAGACCGCGTGCGAAAATATAAATCACGACCAGCCAGCCAACATCCTGCCACTGGTCAAGGTGTAAGGATGCACCCGCGAGAATAAAAAACAGGATCATAAAGGGCCATTCGATACCCTCAATGGCATGAAATGGTCGATTGTGATGAGTAGCGATACTTGCGACCACACTGCCCATCGCCATCGCTGCCAGGATGGGAGAGAGTTCAAAAAATATTGTTGCACCCGCACAAACCAGTACGAACCCAATAGCCTCGGCCTGAATCGGCTCACCTTCTCGTTGTCCAAAGTCCAACCGCCCGGTGAGGTAAGACATAGGCACAGCGAGCGCGGCACCAACCAAAAGACTGGCGATGATGTGCACGGTACTGCTTAGTAGCGCCTCAGGTACCAGACTTGCGCCGGTGATAGCCAGAGTTAGTAGCAGAGAAAACACAATCAAACCTAATGCATCGTCGATGGCGACGATGCTGAGCAAATCATTAGTGAAAGAATTCGATATTCCCGATTCGTGGACTACGTCATAGGTGGCGGCTGGGTCAGTTGCCGTGGCAATGCCCCCAAGGATCAAGGCTAGAGCGATGTTGCCGGTGACAAGCCACATTAGCAGTGATACCACCAGCGCAGTCCCCAAGACTTTGCCAAGGGCAATGACCATCGCCAGGTTACCGTTTTTCTTCAGCGCCTTGATAGACAGCTTCTGCCCCATCAGAAAACCGATCATGGTAAGTGCAACGTTGGTTAATGGCTCGAACCAGTCACTGATAAACACATCGGATATCAGCGCAAACCCGCTAGGACCAATCAACAATCCTGATATTAGCAGTACGGTAATGCGCGGCAGGGGTGTAAATCGGCCAACGATGTCGGCGATCAACCCGATTAGAAACAGCCCGCCTAGCGTGAGTAAGGTCATAGTGCATTAATGAACATTAATTGCGGGGCGTCAATAAATAGCTACAGTTTTGTTTTATGCTATGGCTATAGATTTATAAGGAGTGAAAAAAAATGACCAGAAAATCGACTCAGGACCTACTGGATGAATTGGAAGAGCAATTTCTAAGCGTCCAGAAAAAAATAATGACATCCAAGGATAAGTATCTCGCCAATCATGAGAAAGACTATGAAAAGGCCCGTGATGCCTATCATAAGGAAAAGAAAAAACTTGAGGCAGCTTCCAAACGAGTCAAGAAAGAGGCTGAGGCAGTACGCAAAAGCGGCACTAAAACCGCACAAAATCAGCTGAAGAAAGCCCGAGCAGCAGCAGCGTTATTAGGCGATGCCCTAATGGAAGCGAAGGATATTATGAATACTGCCCAGGATAAGCTGAAAACGGCGAAACCGTTTCAGAAGAAACTTGCGGCCAGAGCCAAAGCGCTGGCAGAGTTTGAAAAAGAATGGGATAAGAAGCAAAAAGCAGCGGAGAAAGCCAAAGCAGACCGTGCTCGCAAGCGCAGGACTCAAAAGAAATAACGACGTGAGCGGTTTGCCCGAAGCGAGCATTGCGCTTATCCGGCAGCAGATGTTTCCTTCTGGGTTACGTCCGTCTACCAGGCCAACAGTGTATGCAATGGCAGGGATTCCCGCAGCCGGAAAGAGTACATTTGTGTCGGCTGCACAGGACAAAGGTGATTTCCCAAAAGCAGCTTTTGTGTTTAACCCAGACAGAGTTATGACCTCTCTTCCAGAGTATCAGCGGGCAGTTCGGCAAGAGGGGCTGGCGTCGGCGTTTATCAAGTGGGAAATGCCAGCTCGGGCGTTATCCCACGAATTCTTTGAGGAAGCGGCCAGTAGGCGCTTCGATATCATCAAGGACATGGCCTGTGCACGGGAAGAGAACTTTCAGATGCTGCATGGTTTAAAGCAAGCCGGGTACAAAGTAAAAATGTTCTACATTGCCATTGATGCTGCAATCGCAATGCAACGCAGCAAGATGCGGTCTTCTCGGCACACTCCGGACGCCTTGATTCATGAGCGACAGGCGGCGTTGCAGGACTTGCTGCCGCGTTATCGAATCCTGGCTGATGAATTTCATACCTTCGACAATAATGATTCTGAGCAACCTTACCGGCTTGTATAGGCCTCGATGACCTTGATGCTTCTCAGTTAGGATTGGTCGCTTGCTTGACAGGCGGTGAGTGTCATCGTCGATTTGGGTTTTCAGCGCCGATGTAGTGTTTGGCGCACCTGAGAACAATTGGTACAATGAGCATGGCTTTTGTCGAGTGTGCGAAGGCACCTTAGTCAGACAGTGACCCAGCAGAAGAATAATCTCTGTATGTGGCTGATACTGAGACACTACCTGCTCTTAGCGACGATCTAGATGATAGAAAACCTCCTAGATCTTGACCCAGAGCAAGAACTGAAATTAAACGATGTGTTAAAAACCCATCCGACGTCGTGGAAATTGCCACAGAGTCTGGGGTGCCACACTGGCTACTGCAGCCATTCACAACAACATAAGTGACCTTTGGTCGAAACAAAGAAACAGGAAAACAAATGAAACAGGTAATGCTATTAGTCCTCACTCTTTTCGTCATGTCCACAGCCGCTGCTGATAAAGCAGCATATGCAGTGTGCGCCGCTTGTCATGGAGCCAATGGCGAAGGGAACATCGCGCTTAACGGCCCAGCGCTTGCGGGTATGGGTGCCTGGTATGTCGAGCGTCAGTTGAAGAATTTCAAGGCTGGAATTCGGGGTTCTCACAAGGACGATGTTTTCGGTATGCAGATGCGACCCATGGCATCGATGTTAACTGATGATGCGGCGGTTACAAAAGTAGCTAATTACATTGCGTCAATGCCGTTGCCTGAAATTCCCGCCACGGTCGAGGGAAATGCTGCAACAGGTAAGGCGCTCTATGCGGTATGTGGTGCCTGCCATGGGACGGATGCCAAAGGCCTGAAAGCAATGAATGGTCCAAGTCTGGTATTGCAACAGGACTGGTACGTGGTACGACAGTTAAAGAATTTTAAATCGGGGATTCGTGGTTCCGACAGTAAAGATCTATTCGGTATGCAAATGAAACCGATGGCATCGATGCTAACCAGTGATCAGGCGATCAATGATCTCGCTGCCTATTTAAACTCTCTGTAATTTCACTTAGGTAGCGAAAATGTGAAATTTGACGTTACTCGAAGTCAACTGTTTGGCTTCTTTTGAGCTGCGTCAACGGAAGGTATACGAAAAGGCAAAGGAGCCGTAGGAATGAGAATGATTCTGAGTCGAAAACTCTTTGCTGCGAAATACCTGTGCGTAGGATAGCTTTACACCCCCATAGATGATGCTAAAGCCCACGGCGCCGTCCAATACAAAAGATTCCTTGGCGACGCTGTGACTTTCCCGGAAGGTATTGCCGTCAAGGAAGATGTCCCTCCCCACCAGGCGTAGATCGAAAGAAACAAAACCGTGCAATCCCCAGCTTCTGTCGACCGTTTGACGTGGATCCCAGATGACATCAGGGGTTGCGTTATCGCCGCCCGGGCGCAGGGCAGACGTGCCGAAATCGTCTGGTATAGCCCAACCTAAACGCAATTCTGCCCCTAGATTAAGGTAGGTTCTGACGTTGCCCAAAGAAATACCGCTGTGTCCGATCATATCGAAGCCGAAGCGTGAGGACGGATTGTATATGTGCTTGTGTTTGCGTTTGTGCTCCCAGAGAAACACCACCCCGGGTTCATTTTTTAGCTGATTGTGCCAGCCGAGAAACTTGTCGAAGCCCCGCAGGTCATGAATGAAATCCTGTCCTTCCTTGCCTAGTGCTAAAGGGCCTACTACACCAAAACGGGCCTCCAGTGTATCCAGTTGATCATCGTTGCGTGTCTGGTACGCCATAGAAAGGAAAAGCCATCCAGCATAGGGCCGGTCATCCTCGATCAGGTCGGTACGGGTGAGATCCTGGGGGGTATAAATTGTCTGCCCAATCGAAGTTACGGCATTGCGCTTTAGACCTTCCTTTGTTTGATGGAAAAAAGTGAGTCGCTTGTTGATCGATCGAACCCATCGGGGCAGTGCGGGATCCTCCAAATAATCTGCGAGATCTGGCGACACCCAGGAAGCACGTATTCCGCTTGTGTAATCCTGGTCTGTTTCGGAAAACAGATCGTTTTCAACATAGAAATTGAGTGTCCAGTGCTCGGTCTGATCTCGAGCCGCGAAGGCTGCGGGCGCGATAAGGATCAGGATGGATAGGTATTTCCACATGACGGGATTGTATCTGAGTCGCTGCAAAAATTGCACAACGGGCCTTGTTTCTCAAAGGCTGGATACTTAGATGATTCGAGGGAATGATTACTGGTGCCAACCGTGGTGAGGTGAGATACCGAGCCTGGGGAAAACTCGATATCTCACCAAGACATTAACCGCCGCGAGGACCTCCGCGTCGGCCACCACCTTCACCGCGCTGCTTACCACCGGGACCACCGAAGCGGGGTCCACCGGATTCCTTAAATCTAGCTCGTCTTTCGGACCGGGCAGCAGCTTGCTCTTCGTCAGACAGATTTCCAAAATCTTCTCGTCGCTGTTCCCGGGTCGCTTTGTGTTCATCAAATTTTGCCTGCCTCTCGGCTTTCTTGGCTTCCTGCTCTTCCGGGGTTAAAGATTCCCACTCGGCACGTTTTGCCGCTTTGTCCTCGTCGCTTAGTGCCAGCGCAGGAACCGCTAATCCCAGAGAGATCACAGATACTGTTGCTATCAACCATTTTTTCATCGCTACATCCTCTTGTTATTGGTATTACCTATACGCAAACCCGAGGGAAGCCTGTCGCTCAAAAATGAACCGAAACTGAATACCGTAGCGTCTGCAGTCCCTACTTCAGGGTTGATTTGTACCTGATTTGAGTGCCTAATTCTGGATAGGTTCTTAAAATCATTGGGGCGACATGACGACATCATCAACGGCAGTCACACTGATCCTGCTGGCCCTCTCGTTAACGGTGGCTGCTGATCAGAAAACGGATTTCCAGCAGGCCTATCGATCTTACAAACAATATATGGACGTCAATGACAAGCAGCTCGCTCTTGGCGCTGCAGCTGATGCCTATAAACTGGGTTCCAGGATATATGGGAAGAGCAACACCAATACCGCGAAGCTCGCGATTAATTATGCAACGCTGTTAAACGACACGCGGCAGTACAAAAAAGCAAAAAAGGTTCTCAAGGGCAAGCTTAAGATTATGGAAGAGGCCTACGGCTCCGATGGCGGTGACCTGGTATCTCTGCTGATTGAACTGGGTCGGGCACACTTGGATCTTAGGAATCCGGCCACCGGCATCGGATACTTTGAACGTGCGTCTTCAATCCTCGACGACAATGAAAATGTGTTGATTAAGGGTCTGAGGAATTTTGACATTGTTTCAATCTTATTGAAGCGCCGCGCTAATACGCACACACGCCCATTTGTCCAGACGTCCTATGCGTCGTACAAGGAGGCGCTGCAGAGCAATGATGTTCGTCTTGGTTTGGCGGCCTATCATATGGCAATGTTTGCGATAAACGATGACAACCACGACGATGCTGTCGAATATCTTAATGAATCACTTAATGCTTTCGAATCTGACGAGGGGGAAGTTGGCGACGTGGAAAGAACTGTGCGTACGCTATTGGTGGATATTCTTGAGCGATCGAATAAGAGTGAGGATGCCACGGAACAATGCCTGGCGATCGGCGAGAGGCAGGAATGGCGGACACCACCGAAACCGCTTTATATGGTACCGCCCGCATTGGATAAGAGTTTGGCAAAGGAACCCCCTACAGGACGGATAGTGTTGAGTTTTACCGTGGATGAACAGGGTTTTGTGCGAAGCCCCAGAGTTTCGAGCTCAACTGCACCCGGGCTAAATGAAGCAGCGCTCGCAGCCGTGGGTCAGTTTAGATATGCCCCGAGATTTGAAGATGGGGTGCCCGTCGCAACATCCAAAGTTAACTTCACTGTCAACTATGACTTTGGAGAAACGCCGTCAGCTGGAGGAAAAAACAAGTTT